>Ga0335079_10004591_pt1 | contig 15903 bp, 14 predicted proteins | sample Lox_Sample_33_FD_206719 | JGI IMG/M metagenome (GOLD analysis project Ga0335079, IMG submission 206719) | Soil microbial communities from Loxahatchee National Wildlife Refuge, Florida, United States - Lox_Sample_3.3 | ecosystem: Environmental > Terrestrial > Soil > Wetlands | place: USA... | reverse complement strand
CCACACTCCTGGGATACCGTCTCATCGTTTGGGCTTTCCTTTTGAGCGTTCATTAGAGGAAAGTCAGCGAGAGCCGTCTTCATTACATCGGGGCGAAGCATTTTTGACGCGAGAGGTCGTTTCTCTCAGATGGCTTCAGACCGCGCACTGGCTTCAGAATCTACATTTCTCTATACGGAAACCTCAACGAGTGAGTTGTCGCCAAACCACTCGTCGATCGGTCGCTCTTATTCCTGCAATTGCAGGCACATGTCCGTAGAACGGGCTTCTCGGAAAGTTGACTGCTCAACCTGCACTCCGGTCGTAAGCAATCACCAGTGCGTTGTCGAGGGCGGATGTTTCCCCGCCAATCGGCAAGGCGTCAGCGACCCAGGGGGTTGGGCAGGTAATGGATTTCTGGGAAGAAGTTCAAGATCACCCGACTGCCCAAGACAAGCGGCCGCAAGTCAAACGGGCTGGCCCTCGCGCAATCTGTCGAGCGCTGTGATCAGATCGCGCATTCGGCCCTCCGTGATGAGTTCTCGCGGAGAGCGCCCACCAAATGCTTCAAGCGGAGATGACAGCCATTCGTTCTCTTTCGAGGCGACGACGTAATCGTCCATCCGCAAGAGTAATCCGCGGAGGGCGGTGACCCTCATGTTCGATTGGTTGGTTCCGCGCCAGGCATTCGAGTGGAGCAACGATCGCACTGGCAAGTTCAGAGCTATTGCCATTTGTTCTTGAGTTAGGCCGAGTCGTCGTCCAGCATTCTCGAGATCAAAATTATCGCCCGCACATAAGCCTCCTGCTTCGGCGCGGGTCTCGGTCCGATGCGATGGAATCAGTTTTCGAGTTTGAGTCGCAGTCCGCATGGGTGCTTCCAAACTGATTTTATGAAGAATTTCGCGCGGCGCGAAATATTTGACCCTTTTTCCTGACGCGGGTTCTTCAGCTTTCAGAGTTGGCTTAGATATCTCAATGATTATAAATAACTTAAGTTTGGCAATGTTCTTCGCTTTTCCTGCGCTTTTCTTCTGTAAACTGTTGAAAATAAGAAAGTTACTGGTGGAGGCGGCGGGAGTCGAACCCGCCGTAAACACTGAAAACACTCAAGTTACTGATACTGAGAATGTCCGAAATTTGCCAAATTCCACGATTGCCCGGTTTGCGTACAAATCGCGTACAAACAATTTCAGGAACTCCCAGAACTCCAGCCACTGCGACTTCCATTCCGTTCAGCGGACGATCTGAAGTATTCTCTGATCTTTATACAACAGTTCCCGTCCGCCAGGTCTTGAAAACGCGGCCATCTGTTCATGTGAGTCTGCCGGCGAATCCAGACGATGACACACTCAGCGCCATCTTTGGATCCACACCTACCGAGCTGCCCATCTCGCAAGAAGTCCGCAAGTCTGGGGTCACTCGTCGGTAGCTCGATGAACGGGTTAGTCTGAGCTCGCTATCCTAGAGCGGTGGAATTGATTCCTATGCCGGTCAGTACTTGTTTTCGCTGAAGCAATCAAGGATTAGCCGCCGAAAATAGCGCGCTCCATCGTCACCATCGGTTCGTGCGTGCCAGAACATTGCGATATCGATGCTGGGCAATTCAAAATCAGGTTCCACAACTTTCAGCGGAAGCATTCTGGAAAAGACCTGCGCAGTTCTGCGCGGTACCGCGGCAATGTTTTCGGTGTGCGCCGCTGCGATCGCTGCGGCCGTGAAATTCGGAACCGAAAGTGCAATGTCTCGCCGTAATCCCTGGCGAGTCCATATTGCTTCCGCGATTTGATGACCTGTCCCAGGTCTTCCCTGAGCAATCTCGACGTCAATATGCTTCAGCGAATTGAACAACTCTCTGCGTATCCGCCGCTGCTTCACCCGAGGATGATCCTTCTTGACCAGCAGCACACCCAACTCCTTGCAGACATGCTCGGAGTAGAGCGGCGGCTGGACATCAACCGCCGGCCCGAAGGACACATCAATCTTGCCAGTTGCGAGCCCATCACTGCTCAGCAGAAAGTCGGGACTGACGACGCGCAGAAACGCATGCGGCATTTGACGCGAAAATCGTTCAGCGATGAACGGGACATCGCAGACTTGCTGACTATCCGCGGCCGCCAGTGTGAAGGTTCGGCTGGTTTCGCCCGGTGCGAACCCATCGTCGCCGTGCACCGCGCTCTGGAAACAATTCAGCCCCGCGGAAATCATGGGCGCCAACTGTTCCGCGCGCGGCGTCAGCGTCAAACCGCGACCATTCCGCACCACCAAGGGATCCGACAGGATCTCACGCAGCCGCGCTAAAGAGTTACTGACAGCCGATTGCGTCACATTCAGCTTGTTCGCTGCCCGGGTCACGCTTCGTTCCGAAAGCACCGCGTCCAGCACAGAAAACAGGTTGAGGTCCATTGTCGAGAGATTCATATCAGTGATATATACCATCACCATTCATCACTTGCAATGACATAACGAATGCCCCAGAATGCCTAAATGCTCTTGGGATCGAGCAGAAGCAGTCTGCCGGCAGTGCGCGATCGCTTCGGTCACCTGGGGGGCTAAAGGAGATGAAAATGATCACAAACTCAACAGCGGTACAAACCCGAGAAGGACAAAGCGTGCTTGCATTTATCCGGTACGCGTCTACGGGGGCCGTCGCCGGACCCGCCCTGTTCGCGATCGCGTGGCTCGCGCTCGGATGTCTGCAGCCTACGGTGAGAACGCAATACGGTCTAATCGGGGGCCTGTCTGGAGCCGTGACCAATCCGATAAGCGCTCTCGGCGTCGGACCCCACGCAGAACTCTTTAACTGTGCCTTCGTTCTTTGCGGCTTACTGACATTGGTCGGGGTGTTCGCAGCTTTTGCAACAATGGAAATCAAAAGACCAACCACCAGGTGCAAGTGGTGCGCAGCACTATTCGCCCTCTCTCCAATTGGGCTGGCACTGGCCGGGGTATTCACTTTGGCTGATTCGCTGGCAATGCATAACGTGGCGGCCCTGCTTCTTTTCGTCGTACCCTTGCTCGCTTTCCCTGTCAGCGCACGGTACTTCAGGCGCATCGCTCAGTGGCGCCGTTACGGGACTTTTCTCCTGTCAGCCGGTCCCATCACCTTCGTGCTTCTTGTTCTCTTTATCTCCACCTTTCATCTTTCGGCGATTGTTGCAGGGACCGGAGCTGCAGGGCTGACTGAGCGGCTTCTGCTCACGGAAATCCACGTATGGTATGTGGCTCTGGGCTGGCATGCCTTCCGTCTCTAAATATCTCTTCCACTCACAACGGGCGGCGCCACGTGCAATCACTGCCCCTTCACAATGCAGGAGCGCATCAGCCCGAAGGAGGTAGCTATGACTCATACGGCGCATCCCGAAACCTCGACGAGCGAGTTGATCAGCAGAATCGAGAGACAGCGTGAAATCATCTGCGATCTTTTGGTGAAGAATGAGCACTTGAGAAATCGGCTACGCCAAATCGAACGCGGTACCCGGTCAAATCAGGCCAGGCATGGCGAGATTGCTGCGGCACCGTGTTTCGCTGGAGCTATTTCCGAAGACTCACACATTCAAGAGCCAGGTCCGTGAGTCGGTCGGCTTCCTCTTGAGATTGCTGAAGATAAATGCGCTTCCATCAGTGGCCTCTTCCGACCTAGTCGCGGTTTTGTTTGAGCGCATCACCCCCAATGTGTTGGCTGGCCCTGGCGCGGTCACCTCGAATTCGGTCGAATTTTCAAAATGAGCCGCCATTACCAGCCGATCACGACAATTTTGTACACCAGCAGAGTGATTACGCTGGCGAGCGCAATCCAGGAGGACAGCGTGTAGCGTCGGAAGAAGTACAAGGCCACCCCCACCCAGCAGAGACAAACGGCGATCAATGAGCCGCCGACATAAGGCATCGCAGCTGCCGTCGAGAAGTTCGTGCCATGGAGGTGCTTAAGCCGAAAGATCTCCCCGAGTGTCCTGACGACGATAAGGAATTGAGTCGTGATTCCTATCTGAGCCCAACGTTCTCTGGTCACGGGAAAATTCTAGCCGGTGGGCCGGTTTATGGAATCGCCAAAACACGTTTCGAAATGTGCAGTGCTTGACGCTGCCGTGACTCAAATCGCAGCGGGAGCTTCATGGCCTCGCTTCAAAGACGAGATTGAACAGCGTTTGCGCAGCACGGCGGAAGCGCGTAAATCCGGCGTCCGTCACTGCGCTGCGAATACCTTGCTCGCCAGCTTGGGCACCAAGCGCCGCACCGACTTCTTGCGCCAAGGACGCGGGAGTACAGAGCATGGTCGAGGCTGAGTAGTAAATCCTGCCTCACATTGCCAAACTGCAAACACGCATCAGCAGCATTTGCAGGTTTGGCCGTTCCAAGCCGATCTACTCCCTTTTAACAGGATGGGAAGTGCGGCGAGAGCGTCAGCGGCACTCACTATGTGACTCCGCGCGCTCTCACAGCGAAAATCGCGGTGAACTTTTGATTGGACAAGCAATCTCGAAGGGCCAGATAGGGCGATATCTTCCGGGGTCTCGCCATCTGGCCCATCTGGAGGGCGCGATGCGTGTGATTACCTTCGATCGAGGCAGCAAGCGGCGGCTCCGGCAGATCCGGTGGACGTTGCGCGAACGTGCGCCTAGTTCTCCTCTTCTTTTTGCTGCTTGCGCTCTGCATCCTTTATGTTCGCTGGGATGTTGGCAAAGAGCACCCGTTCAGCACGGACTCAATCAGGATCCTAACGTCGACTCCTGAGTGAAGATCAGTTGAACGGTGCCAAATGGAATTTGGCCGATGCCTGAGGCCGAATCTATGTTGCGTAACCCAGATGACGATCGACGCGGAAGGACAGATCCACCGAGGGCCTGTTGGAGGCTATCCTACACAGAACTTGCTCACACGCAAATAATCCCTGGACTCCTCGTATACCATTAGATCAATGCGGCGCGGCTTCTCCATCTTCCTGATCCTGCTGTTCGGGCTTGGGCCGCTATCGGCGATGGTCGACGGCAGCGAGGACGCTGGTCTGCCGTTATGCTGTCGACGACACGGTGCTCACCACTGCGCCATGGCCATGCAGATGGCCGCAATGGCGCGGATTCCTGATCCCAATCCCGCATTCTCTGCGCCGCTAACCTGCCCGAACTATCCCGGTCCCACAGTCGCGATCTTGATGCCATCGCATGCTGTCGTCATCTCCGCCGTCTCCGATCTGGCGGCGGTGGTGGTCGGGTGGCAAATCCCCGTGCTCCGGCAAGTCGCGGATCCCTCCGCGCCTCTTCGCACGCATGCCGGGCGAGGCCCTCCCCTCTCGGAACAAAGCTAACGATCCCGTTCATCTCATCCCTTCGGTGATTTCTTCCCCTCGGCCCCGAGGGGTCACGGTCGTGTCCCGTCAGTGAAAGCGGCTGCTGATCGGTCGTGCACACCTTCCGCGCGGAGCTGTCTCCGATTCAGGGATGTAATCCGATCACGGCGATCCTTTGCCCAGCTCGACCAAGGAGGTCAGGGATGTTCCGATGGACGATAGCCTTCGTATTGTTTTGCTGCATTGCGATTCCTGCCGCACGCTCGCAATCCGTTCAGAGAGTGTCACTGCAAGGTGTTGTCACTGATGCTACTGGCGCTGTCCTCCCTAGCGCTGCCGTAATCCTTCTCGATAGCGCCGCCTACCGCATTGCGGCGACCACCACTGGAGGTGACGGGACCTTTGCCTTTCGCGATCTCGCTTTGGGCCGGTACAACGTGGCTGTGGAACGGGCAGGCTTCCAGCGCAAAGAAACCAGTGTCGAACTGCCCACTCCTTCCGGAACCCCACTTCGAATTGCCCTGATGGTTGCGGGTCCTGGAACGACGGTCACAGTGACAGCCGAAAGCGGCACTTATCACAGCGACTATGCTTCATCCGCCACAGGCATGGAGATCCCGATTCGAGAAATTCCGCAGGGCATCGGGGTCGCGAATCAGGCGCTCATCCAGAGCCAGCAAGACATCCACTTTGCCGATGCGGCCGAGAACATCAGCGGCGTCAATCGCGATGTCCTCGCCGCAGGAGATGTCGGCAACGCTCTCACGATTCGCGGGTTGCCCCTTGGGGTCTTCAGCAACTATTACGAGGACGGTTTTGTGTTCGATGGCATGGTGCCATCCGACAGCACCGATGTTGAACGCATTGAAATTCTCAAGGGACCGCCATCGGTCCTCTATGGGCGCGCAGCGTCTGGCGGCGTGGTTAATCTGATCACAAAAGAGCCTTTGCCGGTTCAGCAGACGGAGTTCTCCATGGAGGGCGACAATTTCGGAACTGTGCGGCCCACGTTCGACGTCACCGGCCGTCTTGCTGGCAACTCATCGCTGCTCTATCGCGTCAACGGAGAATTTGCCAACGCATTCGACTTCCGTAACGACTTCCACGATCGCCGCTATTTCCTTTCTCCGCAGCTGACCTGGAAGCCCGATGCTGCTACTGCTATCCGCGTCCAGCTGCAGTACCTGCACGGCAGAACAACAACTGATTACGGAATCCCTGGTTTAGGGAACCGTCCGGCTCCCGTCGACATTTCGAATTTCTATGGCGAGCCATGGCAATATTCACTCTTGCAGAAGCGAGATGGAACTCTCGATGCCTCAAGAAGCCTCAACCGGGAATGGATCGTTCGCAGCCGATTCCGCGCTGCGCTCACCAACTGGGATTATCTCGACACCAGCACCGGCTATCTTCTCCCCGACAATCAAACGCTCACGAGGTACTCGGAGGACGCGGCGTATCCTCTGCGGTTCTACGACTGGCAGACCGATCTTACGGGACTATTTCACGCTGGAAGAATCGAAAACAACGTCCTGATCGGTTTCGAGTACAGTCGCGACCAAGTCGTTCAGGACGCAATCTTCGACGATGCTCCCTCGATTAACTTCTATCATCCGGTCCCATTCAGCAAGACTATGCCCGATCCGGCGACGCTGACGGAGTATTTCTTTAATCCCAACTCTCCTGACTACTTCCCGCTCGATGGCACCACAAAGCTGATGTCACACGGAGGCTACTTTCAGGATCACGTCAGACTGTTGCCATCGCTGAAGGCTCTGGTCGGCGCGCGTATCGAAGGCTTCACCCAACGGTATGACGAGACCGTGTACGGTACGCATACGACGCAGGGAAACATCGCATTCCTGCCGCGTGTCGGGCTCACCTGGCAGCCTGCACAGCCGGTGACCTTTTACACAAGCTGGAGCCGCAGTTTCAGCCCCACATTGGCGGCGCAGTTCACCCCCGGAGGTAAGCCGTTCCCCTCGGAGTATGGCCAGCAGTGGGAGGGCGGAGTTCGCACCTCGGAGATCCACGGCAGGCTCTCCTCCTCTCTCGCTGTTTATCGGATTCGCGCATCGAATCTTCTCATCACAAATCCTGGGAATCCTCTCGCATCCATCCAGATTGGCACCACCGGCTCAAAGGGCATCGAACTGGACACCTCTGGCCGTATTCTTCCCGGTTGGGACGTGACTTTTGCCTACGCTTACAACGAAGCGCGCATTCTCGCCGATCCGATTTATCCGGTCGGCAACATCTTCCAGAATGCTCCTCGTCACGGTGGAAGCCTGTGGACGGTCTACGAAGTTCAACAGGGTGCAGTACGCGGGCTTAGCTTTGGTGGTGGCTTCATCGCCAGAAGCTATCGGTTCGTGGATCCGGCCGATGACCTGGTTCTGCCCGGCTACGGTCGGCTCGACGCCATGGCAGGCTACGCCTTCGGGCCGCAGCGCCGAGAAGCGCGGATGTTCCGTCTGAGCGTCAACCTCCGGAACGTGACCGATCGCTCGTATTTTGAATCGGGCAACACGCCCAACGTCATCTTCCCAGGTTCCCCCATCACCGCACTCAGCCGGTTGGAGGTGCATTTTTGACCCAGTCCGCCATCACCTACCGGACGATCTGGCGCTGGCATTTCTACGCAGGTCTGTTTTCGATCCCGTTCATCCTCTGGCTGTCGGTCACTGGCTCCATTTATCTTTTTCGCCCGCAGATAGAACGGCTGCTCGACTGGCGCTACGACCACCTCGCGATTCAAGGCGCTCGCGCCACCCCCGCTGCGGAGGTGGAGGCTGCCCTGCATGCCGTTCCAGGAACGAACTTCCATTACTTCGAACTCCCTCGCGACAGGAACTCGGCGGCGCAAGTGGTTGTCGGCAGAGGGAAGAAAGAGTATCGCGTCTATGTCAATCCGGCTACCCTGCATATCCTCAAGGTCGGCGACGAGGACAGGCGTCCGATGGAGGTTCTTTTCTATCTTCACGGCGAACTCCTCCTCGGCGACCGGGGATCGAACATCATTGAGTTGGCTGCTTCCTGGGCCGTTGTGCTTCTCATCACCGGCATCTATCTCTGGTGGCCTCGTCAGACCGAGCGTCTCGCCGGGGTTCTGTATGTCCGACTGCATCGTGGCTCACGAATATTCTGGCGTGACCTTCACGCGGTAACCGGCATTCTCATCTCCGCATACGCCTTTTTCATCCTGTTCACCGGCTTGCCGTGGGCCAGCTTCTGGGGAGGTCAGTATCTGCTTACGGTCCGGACCTTTGCCGCTTCGCACCTGGTTCACCAAGCCTGGAGCACGGGAGAGAATTCCGCGCTCCAGCGGAGAGAGGCAAGCGATGCAAGTGCCATGGCCGGGATGCAGATGCCGTCTGCCCCTGCGGCCCGGGGAGCGCTGCCGAGAGCCGGAGACTTCGATCCCCTGAATCGTCTTCTTCCCGAAGCGGAGAGTTTTCACCTCGCCCCACCCGTCCGTATCGCTCCCCTTGACCAGGCCGGCGGAGCCTGGAGTGTACGTTCCGACTCGCAGGACCGGCCCCTTCGCACCACTCTGTATCTCGATCCCGCGAGCGGAGCCATCGTGAAGCGCGAGCCGTTCTCGCAACTCCCACTGGTCGATCGGATTGTCGACACGGGCGTCGCCATGCATGAGGGCCAGCTCTTCGGCCTTCCCAATCAGCTTCTCGGCCTGGCCACTGCGTTGGGTCTTATCACGATGTGCATCAGCGCCATCGTGATGTGGTGGCGGCGCCGGGCGGATGGAGTTCTGGGGGCCCCACTGCCAATCGGAAAGCCGCGATGGTCCTTCACCCTGGTCGCTGCGATCGTCGCCCTTGCAATCTATCTTCCCGCCATGGCTGTTTCGCTGCTTGTTGTCCTTTTGACGGAGAAGTTCGTCTTGTCGCGAATACCATCCGTGAACCGATGGCTAGGACTCTCCGGGGCACAAACGCCACGTTCGCCAGTCCCGTCCGCTCCATGACTCGTCACGCAGAAAGGAGATCGCAAATGAATTATCGGCCTCGCCTCACTGCTCTCCTGGCTGGCAGCCTTCTGCTCGTCTGCGCTGCCGGCTGCCGCCGGTTGGGAAACTCCGCCGATACATCCGGCCTCAACGCAATTCGCTATCACGTTCAGGGCGTGGTCCTTGGCAAGAGCCCGTTGAATCAGGAGGTCACCCTTGAGCAGGCACCCGTGCCAAAGAGGATGCCTGCGACCTCAGCCGTGTACCGGATTTCCGATTCCGGCCTCTTTCGAGACCTCCAAACCGGCGACACCGTCGCGGGCGAGGCGATTCTGCCCGCCGACGGCGGCGAGCACGAACTCGACGGCGTCATGATCCTGTCCGAACTGAGCAATCCCCGGGCCCGAGCAGCATTGCCTCCGCACACGCTGCTCGAAGGCGAGTTGGTGCCGTCAATCCCCATGGTGAATGAGGACCGCCGAGAAGTGGAACTCACACAGTTCCGGGGCAAGGCCATCCTCGTCACATTTGTCGATACGCAGTGCACGGAAGACTGCCCGATCATCACCAAGTTATTCGGGAGGGTGGACCATCTGCTCTCTCAGAACCCGCAGGTCTACCAGCGCAGCCAGCTGATTACTGTCAGTCTCGATCCCGCTCACGATACTCCTCCAGTCCTGCGCCGCTATGGCCTGCAGTATCTGCACGGGAATAAGTCGGGCTTCGACCACTGGGAGTTCGTCACCCTCACTCCGGATAACCTGCACCGGTTGGCTACCAGCTTCGGAGTTATGTATCAAGCCTCTCGTGGCGGTGACATCGTCCACACAATCGATGTCTCGCTCATCGGCCCGAACAACACGCTGATCAAATCCTGGGAGGGAGACGACTGGAATCCATCGGTAATTGCCAAGGCGGTCGACGCGGCCGTGCTCGGGCAGTCGTCGTAACGTCGAAGATGGCAGCGCATCGGCTGCCTCATGCATTGACCTCTCGTGAAGATGGTAATGTTTCAGAACGCCCCGGCCCTCTCATGGAAGGCCAATGCACTCCTTAGGCCCACTCTGAGTTTGGGCAGAGGTCGTGAGTGCAATATTGGCTGTCTGTGGCGAAAAAGGCTGAACAGCACGCGATCAAAAGGAATAATGTTCAGGATGAAGGTGCGAATCCTGAACTTCCGTGCGCTAAGAACAAAGTTCCCAACGCAGAACCACCCAGATCTGTGAGGCTAAGTCGTTGAAGCAGTACCTACTCCCCTTGTTTTTGTGCGCTCTTCCCGCCCTCTGCCAGAGCAATAGCGGAGAATTGCGACTCCATGTTGCCGATCCTTCAGGGCACGGCGTTCGTGCGGCGGTTCACGTGCTCAGCCAGGCCAACCAGTACAGCGCCGATCTTGAGACCGATAGTAACGGGAACCTCAATGTCGCGAGGCTTCCTTATGGCATCTACCGCTTGAGTATCGACCAAAACGGGTTCGCTCCAATCGCCGAAACGGTCGCAATTCGATCATCCATCCCCCTGGAACACTCGGTTGAGCTGAAGATTGCCTCAATCAAGCAAACGGTTGAAGTTCAGGCGAGCAAGACCCTGCTCGACCCGGAACAGCCCAGCAACGTGGATCAGATTGGCTCTTCCTTTATTCAGCACCGCCTCAGTTCAATTCCAGGACGTTCTCTTCAGGACCTGATCAATTCGCAACCCGGATGGTTGTATGAGGGCAATGCTGTCCTCCATCCTCGCGGTTCCGAGTACCAGACGCAGTTCGTTGTCGACGGCATTCCCCTGACCGATGATCGCTCACCAAGTTTCGGACCCGAGATCGAGGCCGACGGCGTCCAGTCACTAAGCATCTACACCGCCGGAATTCCTGCTGAATATGGCAGGAAGATGGGAGGCGTGGTCGAGGTCAATACGCAGCAGGATGCGGGACCCGGCTGGCATGGGCAGCTTTCCCTGTCCGGAGGCAGCTTCGATTCCGCAGGGGGGTTCGCTAAGGCTCAATACGGCTGGGGTAAGAACACGGTATCTTTCAGCGCGGATGGTAGCCGAACAGACCACTACCTCAATCCTGTGGTTCCGCAGAACTATTCCAACACTGGGACGCTCGGCGACTTTGCTGCCAGCTACCGCCGCGCTTTCACGCCGAGCGACAATCTCAGCCTCAGCGTCCGTCATGAGTTCTCGCGATACGACATTCCCAATGAGCTGATTCAGCAGGCAGCTGGCCAGCGCCAGAAGGCAGACAACATCGAGACGATGGGCATCGTCTCTTATCAACACCTTTTCTCTGCGAACGCCATGGCTCAGTTCTCCGGCATGGTCCGCGACAACTCAAACGACTTTTATTCCAACCCCGAATCCACTCCTGTCTACGTAGGACAGCACAACTCTTTCCGCGATGGCTACTTCAAGGGTGTCTATACCTATAACCACGGCCGTCAAGAGTGGAAAGCCGGTATCGAGAGCGATAACGCCTTTTTGCAAGAGAACACATGCTATGTGATCACCTCCGACGAGGACGACGACGGTGATGACGCACATCTTGCATCAGGCAGTCCACGACGCCTGCGCAGCGGTGCACATCCGATGGACGCCAGCACGGACCCCGGTCTCTGTGCCGCCGCCCCAGTTGATGATGACAATGCGCCTTTCTCTTTCGTGGATCAGCGTCCCGATCTTGAGCAGGCCGCCTTCGTTCAGGACCTCATCCGTCTGAATGATTGGACCATCTCAGCCGGCCTCCGATGGGATCACTACCAGCTCATTCTCAATGACTGGGCTCTTGAGCCGCGCTTCTCCATCTCACGCTATTTTCCGTCGGCCAGTACCGTTCTGCACTTTTCCTATGATCGCGTCTTCCAGACGCCGTCCTTTGAGAACATCCTGCTCTCCAGTTCCACCCAGGTCGAATCCATCGATCCCACCGACTTTCTGCGCTTACCTGTGAAGCCATCAACGGGCGATTACTTCGAAGCTGGAACCAGCAGTGTCCTTGCGCAGCATCTCAAGTTCGACGCCAACTGGTTTCGGCGCGTAGTTGATGACTACGCCGATGACGACCAGATTGACAGCACCACGATCAGCTTCCCGATCGCTTTTCGAAAATCCATCATTTACGGTCTTGAGGGCAAAATAGAAGTACCCGAGTGGACACACTTCTCTGGTTTCGGCAGCTATTCCTATGAAGTCGGCAATGTCTGGAATCCTGTCACCGGAGGACTCTTCCTTGGCGACGATGCGGATGAAGCCGCCGCAGATCTTACCGGCCATTTCCCCGACTCTCAGGATCAGCGTCATACGGTTCGGGGGCGCGTTCGGTACCAGGTACATCCTCACCTCTGGTTCGCAGCCGGAATTCAATACGACACCGGGCTTCCTTTTGAATTCGGCGGTGACCGCGATCAGGCCCTCGCACAATACGGTCCAGCCATTATCGACCGCATCAATTTCAACCGCGGCCGAATCCTGCCATCCTTTCAGGTGAACGCCTCAGCCGGGGCCGATCTGTACAACTCCGAGAGAGTCAAGGTCCGGCTGCAGGCGGATGGACAGAATCTGAACAATGTTCTTGACATGATCGACTTTGGCGGGTTGTTTTCTGGAAATGCGATTGGGCCTTCACGCAGTGGAATGCTTCGCCTCACGTCGATATTTTGATTTTGCTCCTTGCTCCCTGATCGCTTCATCGGGAGACCAGCCGCTCCAAGCGGACAACCGAGGCATTTGTTAGAAGGTGCCTCGCAGACCAAACCGCACCTGGAATGGTTCGACGGGGTGAAAGACATCGGTGAACGCGGGCGTGACGGTTGGCGTTATTTGGGATTCATAGGCGTAGTCAATGTCGTGATCTTTGCGGTCCAGCAAATTCAGGAATTCTGCTGAAAAGCGCCAAGTCTCGCTTATCCGATACCCTACCTCTCCGTTGACCAGCGCCGTTGCATGAGAGCGATAGAGTCCATCAGAGGTCAGATCGCGCGGGCCGAAGTAGCGCAGACGCAAACTGGACATGAGGCCTTTGAAATTGGGCACAGCAACACCCGAGGCAATCACCAGCCCCACGGCTTCGGGCACGCGCCTGCCACCCGGACTGCCTGGCGCCGCATCATCTGGATCGATTTCAGAAAAAAGAGCTTTGGAGTTTGCAAGGTCAAAGTCAACCGCCAGATTCTTCATTAACGTGTAGTAGTTCGCGAATTCGAAGCCATAGCGGTCACTCGGCTGCCGTGAGGCTGTCGTGCCGCCGGTGTCGCCGGACTGCTGCAGTTCCGAGGCGCTGTGGAGATACCAGAACGAGAGCGTGCTTTGGAGATGGGGGACGGCCGCAGTGCGTACGCCGGCTTCCGCGCCTTTGGTCGGAATCAGGGGCGGAATCGGCGTAGCGGGCGTATTGGGATAAGGATTGTCCCCCGAAACAGGCTCGACCCTCAGCGTTGTACCGCGCCCGTCGTTCGAGTGATAACTGGACCCGCCTTGCGCGTAGAACTCAGTGTTCGCCCAGGGGCCGAAGATCAAACTTATTTTTGGACTGGGCAGCGTCTTGCTGGCCGTGCCGGAGTTGGCCGAAGTGACCAGGCTGGTCACTTCGAAGTGTTCAACGTCGCAGCGCAGTGCTGCGACCGAACGGAGCTTCGACGCCCACTGGATTCGATTCTCTCCGTAAAAGCCTAATAGCGTGTCCGTGAAGCGATCCTCTTGGGTGGTCGCGGGCAAGCTGTTGCCAGTACCAGAATCTGTCTTGTCTACACGCGCGCGGTTTTCATTCTGGTAGAGACCGTTGTGAATCCAGTCGTTGCGAACTTGTAGGCCGAAGGTGTCTTCTACCCTTCTGCCAAACCATTGGCTGAAGATCGTGTGGTGTGCATCGAGGCCGGCCACCCAGCGCCTGTCGCGCTGTTCGAACTGGTCGCCGCGGACCGGGTCGGTCAGGTAATAAGTGAAATCGGAGAATAGATCGAGATCGTAATAGAACCCGTAAGCGGTGATCTTCGTCGCGGAATTCGTGCCTTGGCGATGCCATTCGCCTTGCAGGCTGTAACGCTGGGAATGGCCACCGTCGGTCGGATTCAGTGCGCCGAAGAAGCCAACCAGCGGTACGGCATTTTCGGCGATTTGATCGCTTGAGTGCCATGTTCCGTGATAGCCGCGGGAAGTGACGCTGAAACCATCGGCGTCTCCGCCCTGGCTGTAGGTCAACAGCCCGTTGAATTTGAAGTAATTGTCCGGATGCGTCCACGGTCCGTCGTCGTGATAGGCCTCTCCACCGTAAAGCAAATTGCCCGCGCCGAGTTTTTGCGACTCGCCGAATACGAATCGGCCATAGTCGTACATGCCGCCTTCCACACGGAAAAAGTTCTCGGGCAGGGTCTTGAAGAACTCCAGGTGAGCCGATCCAGCCGAACCGTAGTTGCCCACGTCGGCGTAATAAGGGCCTTTCTCGAAGTTCACACGCCTTACGAATTCAGGGATAACCGTGTTCATGTCCGAGTACCCTTCGCCGTGCGCATGTGAGGGCAGGTTGAGCGGCATGTCATCGATGAAGATGGCGAAGTCCGTGCCGTGATCGAGATTGAAGCCGCGGAGGAAGTACTGGTTGGCCTTTCCGCCGCCCGCGTGTTGAGTGATGATGACGCCAGGAACCGTCTCCAGAACTTCCCCGGAACGAAGCATCGGGCGATCCTGGATTTCCGCTGCGCCTACCGTTCCCTGAGTACTGGAATCGGCAATTCCGATCAGATCGTCCGCGCGGCCCTGCACGTTGATGGTGGTGTTCATGCCGCTCACGGCAAGAGAGATACGCAACGGGGCCAGCGCTTCGTTGGTTCCGATGGTGATGGGGATATCTCTGGATTCAAAATCGGCCTTGGAAATGATGAGCCGATAATCACCTGCCGAGAGCCCAGAAATCATAAAAGCGCCGTTCGAGTCTGATTGCGTCGTTTTTTGTGTAGCGCCGTCCGTGCTTCGAACTTCCACAGCGGCCCCGGCAATCGCTGCGCCAGACGAGTCAACTACTGTTCCCGAAAGCTGCGGCGATGACGCTCCGTCGCTCATCTGGCTCAACGCGAGTGGGCTTCCAGCCAGAATAGAGGCCAGTATTACGAACTTTGAAATCGTGCTACGGACTGTCACAAGTCTTCCTCTTTTCGGATAAAGCAAAATGCATCAGTGCCTGTGGGTATGAGGCTTTCCGTTACCGTGGTGGTGCTGGGCTGTCGGCTCTGCAACCGTCATGACGAGTCGCCCGTGCTGCACACCTTTCAAGCCGATCAAACGTCCGGCGAACTCCTCTACTTGTCGAGCTTTGCCGTGGACAATGAGGACTTCCAGGCAGGAATCGTGATCGAGATGTGCGTGGCTGGTCGAAACGACCAGTTCGTGATGGGCGTGCTGGAGTTCGGTGAGCTTCTCGGTAACTCCATGAGCGTGATGGTCGTAGATAAGCGTGACGGTGCCGACCACCGTCGCACCAGGACTTGCCGTCTGCTCGGATACCAGACGATCGCGAATCAGATCGCGAAAGGCTTCGGACCGATTTGTATACCCTAGCCGGGAGATGAAATCGTCGAATCGCTTGAGGAGGTCAGAATCGAGTGCCACTCCGATTCTGCTGAGAACGCCCATGCTCACTCCTTCGAACAAAATTCCATCTCACAATTCAAGAAACGTAGCA
>Ga0335079_10004590_pt1 | contig 15903 bp, 8 predicted proteins | sample Lox_Sample_33_FD_206719 | JGI IMG/M metagenome (GOLD analysis project Ga0335079, IMG submission 206719) | Soil microbial communities from Loxahatchee National Wildlife Refuge, Florida, United States - Lox_Sample_3.3 | ecosystem: Environmental > Terrestrial > Soil > Wetlands | place: USA: Florida... | reverse complement strand
TGGGATCTTTCGCCGTCTATGCTTTGCGAGAGGGGGGACCGGATGCGAATATTCCTGTGCTTTTTGGTACTGGCAGCCTTTGCGGGCTTGGCCGTGGCGGACGAAAACGTCACTGGCAAATGGTCGGGGAGCTTCAACATGATCGGGCCGGACGGGCAGACGAAGGACTCGACCGCCGTGTTGGTGCTGAAGCAGAATGGCTCCGAAATCACCGGGACCGTGGGGCCAAACGAGGGCGAGCAGCACGAAATCACGAAGGGCAAGATTGCGGGCGACAAGATTACGCTCGAAACGGCCGACGGCGAAATCGCGATCAAATTCGAGCTTGCAGTGGCGGGCGACCGAATGACAGGCGACGCGAACGCGACCGGTGAAGGCCGAAACTTGAAGGCCAAGATCGACGTGAAGCGGGAAAAGTAAGGCGCGGCCCGGGGCGGATCAGACGCGAAAGCCCTCACTAGAGCATCTATGCTTTGAGGGAGGGCTCCGGAATGGCACAGGATCGTTACCAAAATGTAATTATCGGAAGCGGCGAAGGTGGGAAGTACCTCGCCTGGCACCTGGCGCAAGCGGGCGAGTCCACGGTGGTGGTGGAGCGGCGATGGATCGGCGGGTCATGCCCCAACATCAATTGCCTTCCGAGCAAGAACGAGATCTGGAGCGCGAAGGTAGGCGACCTGGCGCGCCACGGGAAACGATTCGGGGTCACGACCGGTCCCGTCTCGACCGACATGGCGGCGGTGAGAGACCACAAGCGCGAGATGGTGAAAGCGCTGGTGGCAATCCATCTCCAAAAATACGCTGCCACGGGGGCCGAACTGGCGATGGGAGAGGCCCGATTTGTGGCGCCCAAGACACTGGAAGTGCGCCTGATCGAGGGCGGCGTGCGGAGGGTTACCGGAGAGCGGATCTTTCTCAACCTGGGCACGCATGCTTCCATTCCCGCGGTTCCGGGCCTGAAGGAGTGCGGGCCGCTGACGCACATCGAGGCGCTCGAACTGGACCTGCTGCCGGAACATCTCGTGGTTATCGGCGGCGGCTACGTCGGACTCGAGTTCGCTCAGGCGTATCGCCGGTTCGGGAGCGCGGTCACCATCCTGCAACGCGATTCGCGCCTTCTGGTGAATCAGGATGCCGATGTGTCCGGTGAGATCCAGCGAATTCTTTCGGAGGAAGGGGTCGAGGTCGTAACTGGAACGGACCTCACCCGTGCCGAGGGCCGCTCGGGAAGCGTGGTGCGGCTCACGCTGCGAACATCCGGCGGGGAGAGAACGATCCTGGCGAGCCATGTTCTGGCGGCGACCGGCCGCACTCCGAATACGACGGGTGTCGGCCTGGAACTGGCGGGGGTGGAACTCGCGCCGGGAGGATGGATTCGAGTGAACGATCGCCTGGAGACCACGGCGCCGGGTGTATGGGCGATCGGAGAGTGCGCCGGAAGCCCGCAGTTCACGCACGCCTCGATGGACGACTTCCGCGTCATCCGGGACAACCTGGCCGGCGGCAATCGCAGCACGCAGGGACGCCTGATGCCCTCCTGCCTGTTCACGGATCCGCAGGTGGCGCAGGTCGGACTGACGGAGGCTTCGGCGCAACGGATGGGAATCGCGGCGCAGGTGGTGAAGGCGCCCACGTCGTCCATTCTCCGGACACAGACGACCGGCGAAGCGCAGGGTTTTATGAAGGCGATGATCGCGCCCGACGACGGACGGATTCTCGGCTTTGCGATGATCGGGGCGGAAGCCGGGGAAGTCATGTCGGTCGTGCAGGTGGCCATGCTGAGCGGGCTGCCGTACACCGCACTGCGCGACGCGATTCTGGCGCACCCGACGATGGCGGAGGGGCTGAACGTTCTGTTCTCGTCGGTGAAAGCGGCGGGCACGCGAGCGAGCGCAATCCAGTAAATGCCGTATTGACGTCAACAGAACCTATGGTACTCGCGCTAACCGAAGTCAACTTCCAGACGTTAGGCACTTCTGGTTGAATTTGAATTTAACCGGGAACGGCATTTGCAACCAGAATCCAGATCTTGAAACGACGGAGGGGAACTGATGTCCGCGAGCCAACCGATTCACCCGCGCGAGCCGGATTCTCTGGAAGACACAGGTCTTTCGGAATCCTCGATGGAGCACCTGATCCTGAACACGCTCTACTTCCGGGGCGATGTCTATGGCCAGGATCTTTCCGCCGCGCTCGGTCTCCGATTCAGCGTAATTCAGGACGTGGTGGAGTCGCTGAAGATCCGCCACCTGGCGCAGATCAAGCGTTCGATGGGAATGGGCGGGGTGGGCTCCCAGTTTGCTCTCACCGAGACGGGCCGCGCGCGGGCGCGGGAATGCCTGGAGAGCAACCAATACGTGGGTCCGGCGCCGGTACCGCTGAGCCAATACGTGGAGCAGGTTCGGCGGCAGCGGCCCGAGAAAGGCTGGCTCAGCAAGGCGGCTGTAGCCAAGGCTCTTTCCGGGATGGTCATCACGCGGCAGATCCTCGACCAGGTGGGGCCGGCGGTGAGCGCGGGAAACTCGCTTTTGCTCTACGGCAAACCCGGCGACGGGAAGACGTTTCTGATCGAATCGCTGAACAACCTGGAGACGGCTCCGGTGTATGTGCCCTACGCCATCGAATGCCAGGGGAACATCATTCAGGTTTACGATCCGATTTATCACCACCCGGTCGAAAGAGAAGAGCACAGCTCGGTGATTGCGATCGCCCAGGAGTCCTCTTATGACAAGCGGTGGGCCAAGTGCCGGCGGCCTTTCATCATCAGCGGCGGCGAGCTCTCGCTGGACATGCTGGACCTGCGTTTCAACAAGAATTCCAAGGTGTATGAGGCGCCATTCCATGTGAAAGCCAACAATGGCATGTACCTGATCGACGATTTCGGACGACAGCGCGCCACTCCGGCCGAGGTGCTGAACCGCTGGATCGTGCCGATGGAACGGCGAGTCGACTACCTGAGTTTTATGACGGGCGGCAAAATGACCGTGCCGTTTGAAACTTTCCTGGTATTTTCGACCAACCTCAACCCGGCGGATATCGGGGACGAAGCCTTCCTTCGGCGGATTCAATACAAAATGCTGCTGCGCGGGCCCACGGGTCCGGAGTTCACGACGATCTTTCAGTCGTTCTGCGCCGCCAACAGTCTTCCGTATTCGCGCGACATGGTGGACCGCTTTGTGGAGCGGCACTACAAACAGACCGGCAAAGCGTTCCGCCGGTGCCATCCGCGCGACGTGCTGAGCCATGCGCTCAACCTGATTCACTTCGAGAAACTGCCGCACGAGCTGACCGAAGAACTTCTGGACCACTCGTTCGAGAGCTGCTTCGTCCACGAATCAGAGGAGGGCGCGGCGGAAGTGGTGGTAATGACCACCAAGCCTGCCCGGGCGTGCGAGGAGTTCTGGTTGCAACGGGCATCGAAGATTACGACCACGATCGGGCGGTTAGCCTATGTGGCTGCGTTTCGCGACCGGTCCACCGGACGATATGCGGGCAGCGATCCAAACGATTACGAACCGGCGGAGAATTCGCGAGTTTTGGAGGAGCTCCACTCGACGATATTCCGCGATCTGCTGCAAATGAACCTGGAGGAGCAGACGCAGGATCTTGGTTTCTACCTCGGCACACCGGAGGGGCGCTCGGCGTACCTCACTTTCGGCCCGCGCGAACTGGTGGGGATGCTGACCCCGGCGGACGCCAAGCCGCACGAGATCCAGCTTTTCCAGGGCGACTTCACGACGGTCCTGCTGGCGCTTTCGCAGCGTCCGGCATACGAGAGCACACCGACGCTGAACGAGAAGATCGCGTAGCGGAGTGTTCACCGCGGAGACGCAGAGACGCGGAGGAAAGAACGCGGAGAAATGCCAAAGGAACGCAAAAACCTGAGAGCGCCGATGGCATCGAACCGACTATACTCAAGCCTTGGCCGGGCAGCACAACGATCGATTCCAGCAGGCGCTGGAGCACCATCGCGCCGGACGACTGGTTGAGGCGAGCGCGCTTTACCGCGAGATTCTGCAAGCAGCGCCCGACCATGCGGGCGCCCTGGCTGCCCTGGGTCGAATCCTGAAGGGATCGGCACGAACCGAAGAAGCCGTCACCTTTTTGAAGAGGGCCGCGGACCTGATGCCCGATGACGCAGAGTTGCACTGCGACCTGGGTAATGCCCTGCAGACGCTCGGGCAGCTTGCCGATGCCGGGGCGGCGTATCAGCGGGCGCTCGAGCTCAATCCGCAGCTCGGCCGCGCGTGGTATGCGGCAGGCTGCGCGGAGAGCTCACGGAAGGAATATGCGGCCGCCATCGTCTGCTTCGGGAGAGCGTTGGAGATTCACCCGGGGTGGCCGGAGGCGCAACACAATCTGGGACAGGTGCTGTTCAAGCTGGGGCAGGTGGAGGAGGCGCTACAGCTTTTTCGCCAGGCTGCGGCGGGGAGCAATGCGGCATTGCCCCAATTGGCGATTGCCACGATCATTCCGGGAAGTCCGGCAAGCGACAATCAAGCCATAATCGATGCGCGGCGCACGTGGGCGGAACACCAACTTCCTGCCAGGCGAATGGGCGGGCGAGGGCCAGGCATGGCGAGAGGCGGCGATGGCCGGCTGCGGATCGGCTACGTCTCTGCCTTTTTTCAGGACCACAACTGGATGAAGCCGGTGTGGGGCCTGATGCAACGTCACGACCGGCAGCGCTTCGAGGTTCATCTCTTCTCGGACGCGGCGGCAGCGCGGATCCGGCATGGCTATGATGGCGATCCGCGAGACGTGTTCCATGACATCAGCGAGCTTTCCAACGAGGCGGTTGCGCAACGGATGGAACGGGCGGGGATCGACGTACTGATTGACCTGAACGGCTACAGCGCGCCGGGGCGGCTTCCGCTGTACGCGATGCGGCCGGCCGAGGTCATCGTGGGATGGTTCAATATGTACGCCACCACCGGCATGGCCGGCTTCGACTATTTGATCGGCGACGACGTGGTGATCCCACCCCAAGAAGAGAAATTCTACTGCGAAAGGATTCTGCGGGTGCCGGGCAGCTACCTGACTTTCGAGGTGACCTATCCGGTGCCCGCGGTGAGCGACCCGCCGTGCCTGGCCAACGGCAGGATTACGTTTGGGTCGCTGGCCTCGCAATACAAGATTACGAGCGGCGTGATCGCGGCATGGAGCAGGATTCTCAAGCAGGTGCCGGACAGCACTCTGGTGCTGAAGAACGGGGCGCTGGCGTCGGCGGGCTCACGGGAGTTCGTACACGGCCTGTTCGAGCGATGCGATGTCCCGCCGGAGCGGTTGCGGCTGGAAGGCCCCGCGGAACATTATCAGTTCCTGGAAACGTATGGTGCGATCGATATCGCGCTGGACACCTTCCCTTACAATGGCGGCACGACTACGACCGAGGCGATCTGGCAAGGGGTCCCGGTGGTGACGTTTTGGGGAGATCGCTGGGCTTCGCGCACGAGCGCCTCGATTCTGCGAGCCGCCGGCCTTGGCGAGCTGGTAGGAGACGGACTGGAAGGCTACATCTCTCTGGCGACCGGCCTGGCAAATTCGCGGGAGCGGCTCCTGGACCTGCGACGCGGCATGCGATCGCGGCTCGGCGCTTCTCCGGTGTGCGATACCGAGCGCTTTGCCCGGGACATGGAGCGGCTTTACACCGAGATCTTCGCCGGCGCCCTGCGTTGACACCTGGCGGCGAGCTGTCCGTAGTATCCTTCGGGATCGATCTCGGCGGCTTTCACGAACCACTGCATGGCGACCGACGTCTGTTCGAGCGCGAGCAGCGTCATCCCGGCTCGCCAGTGAAATCCGGCGAGTTCCGGCCGGTGCCGGCGATCGATGTCGCGCGCTCCGGCTTCGAGGGCCTGCTGCGCTTCCGCCGATCGTCCGAGCGTCGCCAGAGCCCAGGCTTCGTCCGCCCAAACGGGTGCGAGCCGCTCGCGGTCCGCCTGCAACTGGCGCGCGCGGCGCGCGTTCTCCAGCGCCTGCCCGATTTCGATGCCGTGCAGCAGGCGCGTTTCCGCCAGTCCGCTGAATGCGGCGGGACGCGTTGGCGCCATCGTGATCACTGCCTCGAAAGCGCGCCGGGCATCGTCGTATTTCGACTGTGCCAGCAGGACTCGGCCAAGAAGTTCCAAGGCGAGCATCCGCTGCCGGGTCTTTTCGTAAGTCTCGATCATCTCGCGCAGGATCGGTTCGGCCTCTTCGGGCTTGCCCGAATAGAGCAGCGTCTCCGCCCGCGTCAGCTTCCAGAGTGCGGTTGGCGGCCATGCCAGCAGGCCATCCAAAATCTTCCTGGCCTTGGCGTAATCGGCTCGCTTCACCTGCTGTTCTACCCGGCGCGCGCGGAACCGATCGTACATTTGAAAGAGGAACTGTCCGCCGAGAAGCATCGCGAAGCCGGGCATGGCGGCGACATAGGGAAGATGCAGGGAGCGCGCAATCACGCGCCCATATAAGAGCACGATCACCGCCAATCCGCCCAGGATCGGCGGCCACGACTTTGCCCAGTCGATCTCCCGTGCACCGCCGGGATGGATCGGGTCGTTCGGCATGGCCTTGCGCGGCTTGAGCGACAATACAAACGTCGAGCCCGCGTGCAGCGCGAGAAAGCACACCGGCACGAGCCAGATGGGGGCTGCCGGCCAAAATTTCTTGGCTGCCCAATAGGTGCCGTAGATGGCGGACAGCATAATGACCACGCCAACGGCTGTCATCCAGGCGGGATCGTCCTTGCGCTTCAGGTCGGAGGGCAACTCGCCGGTGGCGTGCAAAAGCGCTTGCTTCGCCGCGGCGCGCTGGTAGCGCGCTTTCCGGCCGCGATACCACAGGGGATAAACCACCACGATGACCGGCAGCAGGAGCGTCCCCAAGAGCGAGGCGGTTTCGGCGCGGGAGTATGCCGCTTTCTCGGGCAGCTGGTAGCCGATGCCCCATATTGATTGATCCGGCGCCACCGCCACATCTGATAGCCGGCTCATTCCGAATTGCGATTTTCGCTCCAGCTTCCAGTTATTGCCGTCAAACCGGTACAGCCCCGCGCTGTAAGCCAGCACGAATGTGGGCCAGCGTCCGGCTACGCCGTACACCATGGCGGAAGTCCCCAGCTTGCTCGTGTCGTAGCGGAAGCGCACTGCTCCCTTGGCATCGAAGCCCAGCACCTCGCTGCCACTGAGCACATACAAAGCGCCGCCTTTCAGCACACCCAGCATGCGGACATCGCGCGATGTCCCCGGTACCGGCGTCCACGACTTGCCGTCGTATCGCCAGACGCCCTGGAAGATCAGCCAGAGGCGGCCCTCTCCCATGGCGGCGAGTCTGGGGCCGAGCCACCGGCTGTGAAACGCGCGCAATGCGCTCGAGGGCACGCCCGGGAGTTCGACCTTGCTCACGGTCCAGGTTTTGCCGTCGAAGTGCGCGAGGTTGTCTTCGTGATCGAGGGTCCATGCCTGCCCGTTCGCGGCCACGACGGACGCCACATCGTGCAAGGCGGCGATCTCCGCGTACACGGTCCAGTGTTGGCCGTCGAAGTGCACCACGCTGCCGGGGCCCGCGGCCCATACCTCTTCGCCATCCAACGTGAAGTCGTGGTCAAAAGACTCATAGGGAGTGGCGGAAGCCGCGGCTGGGAAGGTCCGCCAGACACCGTTCTCCAACCGGCTCAAGCCCTTGATGGTCTGCACCCAAACCACGCCGCGATCCGACACACGAATGGGATAGGACAACTGCCCAACAGGAAACGTTTCGACCTTTTCCGGGGTCCAACGGAACACGGTCGATTTGGCCGCTAGCGGTCCGTGGCGAACGACGTAATACAAAGAGCCCAGGGCAAGGGTTATGAGGGTCGGCCAGACGACCCAGAAGACTTTGGCGCTTGGCGGCCTCCGCTGAGGTTGCGGGTCCATTCCCGATGTCTACCCCAGAGGCCGGACCTATTTATAGTTGTCGAAAGGCTATGGCAGGACCAGGCCGAGGGTAAGCCCTTGGATTTGAAGCGGGGGTCTCACCGCTGGCGGCGCTTGAGGATCTCCTCGACCTGCTCTTTGGCTACCGGGAGGTGGTCCATGTTTTCGCGGAGCCAGCCGGTGAAATCCGCCTCGATGGGGGCGGCCCAGGCGGCGTCGATCTGGCCGGCGGTATATTTGCCTTCGCGCAGGCGCTGATGGCCGAACATGTCGCGGAGGTGGGTGATCTCCGAATATTGCACCACCTGCTCGGCAACCTGCGGAGGGATGAAAATGACGCCGCCGTTGCGGCCGAGGACGACGTCGCCGGGCATGACGGTGGCCTTGCCGATGCGGATCGGAATGTTGATGCCGATCATGGTGGAATTGAGGCGCGCGCCGGTGGCCAGGCTGCCGAAGTGGTGCGAGGGATCGTAGGAGCGGACGAAAGAGACGAAATCCTCGAGTTCTTCGAGGCCGTTGATGTCGCGGACGGCGCCGTCGTAGACGATTCCATTGTGACTGCGGGCGTAGATCGCATTGCCCACGTTGTCGCCGATGGAGGGACCGTCCTGTTTGAGCCCGAAGTGGTCGCAGACATAGACGTCCTGAGGCTGGAGCATATCGACGGGCCAGGCGTTCTCGCCCCCGATGCGGCCGTCTTTCTTGCCGTGCTCTTCGATTACCTTCTGGATGTCCGGCCGGCCGGGGAGCCACTGCGCGGTGAGAGCGCGGCCCACCAGGACCTTGTCGGGATGGATGCAATACCAGCCGTCCTCGTATTCATGGTTGAATCCGGCGGTGCGCAACTGGGCCCAGGCTTCCTCGAGGGTGACGGATTTCATGCGCTTCAAGATGCCGTCGGGGACCTTGGGGCGGCCATCGGCGAAGCGCTCGCCTTTCCAATCCGGCGTGTACTGGATGAGCAGCTCCTTAGTCAGGACTCCGGGCTGCGCGAAGGCGGAAACCGCGGCGAAAACGAATATGGTGAGGCGCATGGTTATCCTCTTTTCACAGGCTCGAACCAGGGCGTGCCGGGCACCTGCGCTTTGCGCGCGCCATCGTCATTCATTTCGACGCCGATGCCGGGCCGCTCGGGCGGAGTGATGAAGCCTTTCTGAATGATTTCGCCTTCCTTGACCCAATTGCGCCAGAGATCGAGCGAATCGATCCAGTGCCATTCCTCGACGAGGAAATTGGGGATGGCAGCGCAGACGTGGGCGGTGGCCATCATGCCGATGGGCGAGGTGACGGCGTGGGGAGCCACGGGCACGTAATAGGCGTGGGCCATGTCGGCAATCTTGCGCGCTTCGAGCAAACCGCCGCATTTCTGGAAATCGGGCATGATGATATCGGCGGCGCGCTTCTCGAGGATCTCGCGGAAGCCCCAGCGCATGTAGATGTTTTCGCCGCAGCAGATGGGCGTGCTGGTGGAGGCGCGCACGTCGCGCATGGCGTCGATATTTTCCGCCGGGACGGGTTCTTCAAGCCACATGAGCTTGAAGGGCTCGAGCTCTTTGGCGACCCGTTTGCCGGTGCCGGCGTCGTAACGCGCGTGCATATCGACGGCGAGGTCGAAGTGCTTGGGGTAGAGCTCGCGCGTGAAGGCGACTTTGGCGACCATGTGATCGACCTCGGCGTTGGAGGCGGTCCAGTTCACGCGGTCGAAGCGCGCGGGGTCGGTGGCGTCGTCGATGTCGATCTTGGCGGCGGTGAAGCCCATCTCCTGGATCTGGCGGATGCGCGCCTTGGATTGCTCGTCGCCGGGGACCATTTCGCGGGCGCCGGAATCGCAGTAGACGCGCACACGGTCGCGGACCTTTCCGCCGAGCAACTGGTAGACGGGCAGGCCGAGGGCTTTGCCCGCGATATCCCAGAGCGCGATTTCGACGGCGGTGAGGGCGGTGACGTACTGGCCGGCCTGTGCGCCGGCGAAGACGCCGGAGGTGCGGATGCGCTCGAAGGCGGCCTCGATGTTGAGCGGGTCCTGGCCGACGAGCAGGCGCGAGAAGGACCGGATGAGCGGAACGTTGCCGGCGGCGGCGTCGGTCGATTCGCCCTGGCCGACGATGCCCTGGTCGGTGTAGACGCGCACGTGGACCTGGTAACCATGCACACGCACTTCGGCCGTGCGGATGTCAGTGATCTTGAGCTTGGGCCGGTTGTAGGGAGTGGTGGCATCCTCCACGGCAGCCGAAAGGGACGGCAGCGCCGCCATTCCCGCAAACGGGAGCAGCGCGCTCTTCAGCAGAGTTCTGCGATTCGGTGGTTGCATCAACTCCTCCTGCCTGAAACACTGTATCAAGTCCGGGGCCAGCTAGCGCCTCTCAAACTGGTAAAGGTCGATGCTGATGGGCGCGCACTGGAGCGTGGCGGGGACTTCGCCCGCCGGCGATTCCACAACCTGAACCTCGTGGCGGCTCAGACCGGCGGCCGCCTCCAGCCCGCGACCGGTCAGGCGCCAGACCCGGCCCTTGCCGCGCAGATCGACGCCCTTGATTTTGAGATCAAGCTTCTGAGCGGATTCCGTCGGATTGATCACGGCCAGCGTGAGAAACCTACCGTCGCCGGTCAGCGCGGCACTCACGTCCACGGGCCAAGTAGGGCTGCCTGCGTTCACCTTCGGCTGATCGCCGCCGACCGGGTACTTGGGCGGGGGCGGGGGCGAGTCGCCATCGACTTCGACGGGGACCGTGCCGAAACGATCGCGATAGAGCTGAAACAGGAGGCCGGTGGTATTGAGCGCGGCTTCCGTGGCATTGAACTCGATGGAGGAGGTCCCCATGGTGTGGCCAGCCATGCGGATGAGATCGGTGTGGCGGAACATCTCGTGAAAGGCCAGGGCGTTCGCCAAGGTCTGTTTCAGATTGGCGGGCAGGCGGGTGAACGCCCACTCGTCGATGGCGATCTGAAGGTGCTTCGCCTGGAGAGCTGGGAAGCGCCGCGAGTACTCCTCGTAGGCTTCGACTTTGCCGCGCACGCGGTTGGCGGGCCGGTAGACGGTATCGACGAGGGGCTCCTCGACGGGCACGCGCTTGTTCTGGGTGAGATCGAAGCGCTGGCGGTCGTAGCTGTAGTAGTGCTCCGACATCACGTCGATGTTGTCGAGGCAGTGGGCGATGAGGCCGCCGGTCCAATCGGCGTCGGAGCCGTAATCGCCGACGACTTTGCCAGTGAGGCCGAGCGACAGGCTATTGACGGTCATCTCATCGGGTGTGGCGCCGGTGGCGAGCAAGGTGATGGACGGGTCCACAGCGCGCATCGCTTTGGCGAACATGTTGTGCTTGATGACATACTGCTTGAGCGCCATGTAGCCGAACTGCCAGGGTCCGTACATCTCGTTCCCGATGCCCCACCACTTGACGTTGTAGGGAGCGGGATGTCCGTTGGCGGCGCGCAGCTTTCCCATGGGCGTGCCGGGGGCTCCGTTCACGTATTCGACCAGCTCGGCGGCGGAACGGGCATCGCCGAAACCGGCATTGACGCTGATGAAGGCGTCGACGCCGAGGAGGTCGCACAGGACGAGAAACTCGTCGGTGCCGACGTCGCTGGGCTGCAAGGCCGACCAGACCGGATCCCAGCGAGGAGGCCGGCGGTCGGGGTCGCCGATGGCGTCGCGCCACTCGTGCGCGGAGAGAAAGTTGCCGCCGGGGAAGCGGTACATGCCGGAGCGGAGCTGTTTGAGTAAGCCGGTGGTATCCCGGCGGAAGCCGCGGATATTGTCGGCGGGCATGAGCGAGACGGCTGCGACGTGGAAGGATCCGGCGCCGGTGGCGGCGATTTCGATGCGTCCATTTTCGGTATCGGCACCGGCGGTGAACTGCAAGGGGAACGTGGCGTAGGCGGCGCGCAGACCGTTGATGGGAACGGACTGGCGATCGGCGGGACCGGGGCCCCAAACGAGGCTGACGCGGACCGCGGCGCCCGGTTCGCCGGAGAGCACGACGCGTCCGGAGTATGCTCCGGACTTGCGCAGCACGATACCGGCCTGCTGAACGCCCCGTGGTTCGGCGCCGGCCAGCCGGATGAGGGGAGTGTAGTCGCCGACGTAGGGGTGGTCGCGATCCATGACGATGGACGCGTCGGGGCCGATGGGCCGCCAGCGGTTGGGTCGGCGGCCGCGAGGCGGGCCTTGAGATGCGCCGGGCGCCGCCGGTTCGGGATCGGAGTTGACGGGATAGTAGAACTTGCGGTCGTCGATCATCTCGGCCCAGACACTGCGGTTGACGAGGTCGCCGATATGCTCGATGAACTGCCCATATATATAAGGTGAGATCGGCGGGCGGGTCTTGGCGACGTCCACGGTGACGGCGATGTGCTTTTCCGGCGGGCCGCCGGTCTGCGCGCCGGCGCTCGCGGTCCAGGCTGCGGCGAGCAGGACCAGCGGGAGGGATCTGTTCGACATACTCGTTCGTGGTTATTTGAAGAGACGGGGAGCGAAATCGTTGAGGCAGCGGCGCCACGTGAGCCATTCGTGGGCGGTGCCGGGCGATTCGAAATAGACATTCTTGATTCCGGCCTGGGTCAACTGGTCGCTGAAGGTTTTGGTGCCGGGGCCTTCGACGGAGCCGATCCCGAGGAAGAGGACCTTGATCTTCTTATTGAACGCGGCCGCGTCCGCGAAGACTCCGTTACTGGAGGTCTTGGGATCGAAGCCGCCGCGGCCGCCGCTGCTGCCGCTGAAGCCGCCGAGGTAGGCGAACTTATCGAGATTGCCGAGGACGGTCAGGAACGATTGCATGCCGCCCATGGAGAGCCCGGCCATGGCGCGATTCTCGCGGCCGGGCGCGACGCGATAGGTGCGCTCGATCATGGGGATGAGATCGGTGAACATCATGTCCGTGAAGACACCGCCCCAGTTGGTGGGGAATCCGCCGCGGCCTCCGGCGGGGGCGGCACCGCGACCGCCCGGCGTTGGAGCGGGCGCAACGTCCGCCATCGACGCCCTGGCGATGATGCCCCGGGCCGCATAGAGGCTGGCATCCTCGCCCGGTTTTACCGCATTGAGGTTGTCCATGACGATCAGCATGGGTTTGGCCTTCTGGGCGGCGATCAGGTTATCCATGATGAGGTCCACGTGGCCCTGGGTGTGCCAGCCCTGCTCGTTCTCGCCCCAGCCGTGGAGCAGGTAGAGAACCGGGTAGCGGGCGCGCGCGTTGGTCTCATAATCCGGCGGCGTGTAGACGTAGCAGCGGCGCCACTTGCCGGTGACCTTGGAGTAATACCAGCGCTGGCTCACCTGGCCGTGCGGCACATCCTTGGCGGAGTAGTAGGCGGCATCCGGTTCGGGCTCGGGAATCTCGATTCCGCTGTTGTCCCAGCCGGAGCCGAAGAAGGTCCGGGTGGCCGGGTCGGCGATCACGGCGCCATCGACGACGATGCTGTAGTAGTGGAAGCCCACGACCTGTGGCGGGATGGTGACCATCCACAGGCCGTCTTTGTCGCGCGTCATGTCGTGGGCGCCGCCCAGGCGGACCTGCACTTTCTGCGCATCCGGCGCCGACACGCGGAAGGTGACGCTGCGGTCGGGATGGACGCAGGGGTACGGCGCCCCCGGGATGTTCAGCGAGGACGGCTTGCATTCGTCGTTTGCCTGTCCCCAGCACAGCGCGCAAGCGAGCAGCGCGCACGGGATGATTCTCATGATGCCTCCTGATCAGAACGAATACTTTAATCCCAATTGGATCTGGCGCATGGCCGTGGATGTCGCGGCAACCACGCCGAAACTCTGATGGGCAGCCGTACTCGGCAATCCGGGTTGCGCCGCCCCGGACAGAACGTTCAGGTTCGGCATACTCCAGTTCGGGTGGTTGAGAATGTTGAAAGCCTCAAAGCGGAACTGGAGCAGGTGGCCCTCTTTGTACGGCATGCGGAATTCCTTGTGGACTTCGCCGTCGAATCCGATGATTCCCGGACCCCGGATTGCGTTGCGCCCCACGGTGCCGAACTGTCCCGGCGGCGCTTCGGTAAAGGCGCCAAGACTCCAATATCTGGAGGGCGTCGGGCTGTCGATGTAGGGACTCACACCGGTCGAGTTGGGGCGGTCATAGCCGCCGGCGGCGGTGCTGGCGTTATCCACACCGCCGATGGTGAGATTTCCGGGCATGCCGCTCTGCAGGGTCACGATGCCGCCGATGTGCCAGCCGCCGATGATGGTGTTCGCCACCGGATTGGTGATGTTCACCGACTTGCCCTTGCCGACCGGCAAGTCGTAGAGCACGGAAGTCACGAACCGCTGTTTGGTGTCGAATGCGGAGAGTCCGCGCTCGCAGGTCAGGAGGCAATAGCTGTTCTGCGGGTACAAGGTGTCGAAACCCTGGTTGCGGATTCCGCTGGTGGTGTCGATGGATTTGGCCCAGGTATACGACCCGATCACGCTGAAGCCCTGGTAGAACCGCCGCGTGCCCTTGACGCTGAGAGAGTTGTAATTGCCGTTGCCGCCATCCTGCACCATCTGGATATTGCTAAAGCCGGGGTAGGGCAGACGCGAGGTGGCGCTGCCGACCGTGCCCGGAATTGCCTGGTTGGCATCCTGGAAGCCCTGCAAGTGCCGGCTCTGACCGCCCAGGTACCCGGCCTCAACGGCCCAGTTGGGGGTCAACTGCCGCTGAACGTTGATCAGATACTGCATGGAATAGGTGGTGTGGTGGTCGATGGACATGGCATAGGCGTAGGGAGATGGCACATTGGCGAGGGCGCCGCCAGAGGGCGGGACCGCGTTGCTCCAGAAGATGCTGGGGGTGCCGGCGTTGGAAGTGATGGTGACGCGTCCGGCGATGTTGCGGGCCAAGTCAAAGTACGCATTGCCGATTTCCTGGTTGTAGAAGACACCCCATCCGGCGCGCACCACCGTCTTGGAATCCGGCGACAGCGCGATGCCGACACGCGGAGCAAAATCCCGATAGGACGTTTTCATCAGCTGATTCGGCAGCAAGCCATTGCTGCACTGCGCGCTGACGGTGGTCCAGCGGATATTCAGCGGGGGAGGGCCGGCGTACGGATCCGAGCACTGGCCCTGACGGACCATGTACGGGGTGGTGGACACAGGGGCGTTCGAGACGGCCAGGATCTGCGGCATGAACACCGTGAACTGGTTGTTCAGGGTGTTGGTCCAGGGCGGGGTCAATTCGTAGCGCAAGCCGACAGTGAGAGTCAGTTTCGGTGTCACCTTCCAGGTGTCGTCCACAAAAGCCGCTTCGGCGTTCCGCTGAAACTTGGCGTTGGCCAATGCCACGGCCACAATCGACTGGTAGATATCGCCGAGCAGGAACTCGGCAAAGGCATCGCCTCCCGTTTTGCTGGAACTCTGAGTCGCGTTGGGCTGGAACGCAAACTGGCCGCGCGAGAACTGGTTGCCCATCTGATTGAAGTTCTGGCGGTTGTACTCGAAGCCGAAGCGCAGGCTGTGTTTGCCGCGAGTCCAGGACACGTTGTCGACCACCTGGGTGGTGTTGTCGTCGATGAAATAGGGGCCATCCTGCGTATCGCCGATGGCGACGAAGCCGTCGCCGGCAAAGGAAGCGAAGGGAACGCCCCACGAGACCGGAGCGCCGGGTTGGAGGTTCGGGATCCCGATGGCGGTGACGGAATCGACGTTGTACGCCGAATAGGTACCCAGCGAATTACTGAGACGCGAATAGCCGAAACGGGCTTCGTTCACCAGGGACGGGGAAATGGTGCGCGTGTTGGTGCCCAGATACTGCTCGTAATTGGTGAGGATCTTGCTCCCGGTGATGCTGATGCCTGTGGAGGCCTGGTTCTCGTCGCCCCAGCTATACCGTCCGCTCCACTGCGATTTGGCGGATTCGACGAAATCCATGCGCAGGGTGAAGGCATCGCGGTTGTTGGGGGAGGAGTTCATCTGGGTGTAGTTGTTCGACAGGCCGGGCAGGTTGGAAGGGACATAGTAGTTCAGGAATTTCTTGGAGATTGGATCGATGCGGTTCGAAGGAATCTGGTTGTTGGG
>Ga0335079_10004589_pt1 | contig 15905 bp, 12 predicted proteins | sample Lox_Sample_33_FD_206719 | JGI IMG/M metagenome (GOLD analysis project Ga0335079, IMG submission 206719) | Soil microbial communities from Loxahatchee National Wildlife Refuge, Florida, United States - Lox_Sample_3.3 | ecosystem: Environmental > Terrestrial > Soil > Wetlands | place: USA... | reverse complement strand
GGGGAAGGTGGCTGTCCGCGGTTCAGGATCTCCAGCGCGTGTCCCGTGCCAGGCGCGGTGCCGAATCGCGTCGGCCGGGCCCCGCCCCGCGTCGTCATGCACAGCTTCCACTCATCGCCGTCGACCTCGTAAATCGCCAGCGCTTGGTTGCCCTTCTCCGGCCCGGCGGTGAAGGTCATATCGAACGACTTGGGACTCGCCTCCGCGTCGAGCGTCATCTTGCCCTCGTACACCGCGCCCATCCCCAACGACTCGAAACGGTCGCCCTTCACCACGACGCGCGCGCCCGAGAGCATCGCTGCCGGCATCTGCTGGCCGTCCACTTCCAGCGAGGCCACATACCACGTCCCCTCCAGCGGTCCGGCCGCCGCTTTCTTACTGGCGGATTTCATATTCTCAATATTGTAGAACAAATCCCACGGGAGTCAACCTCGCTTGCTACACTGCAACGTATGGTCAACTCGGTCAACGTGCGGCTCAGCCTGATGATGTTTCTCAATTACGTCATCTGGGGCTCCTGGTACGTCACCATCGGGACGTACCTCACCGCGACCCTCAGGTTTTCGGGCACTCAGACGGGCGCAATCTTCGGCACCTCGGCGCTGGCTTGCATGATTTCGCCGTTCTTCGTGGGGATGATCGCCGACCGGTTCTTTGCCACCGAGCGCGTGCTGGCGGCGCTGCATCTGGCGGGCGCGGTGTTTCTGTTCCTGGTGACCCGCTTTACCAGTTTCGGCGCGGTTTACAGCCTGATGCTGATCTATTGCCTCTGCTTCTTCCCCACCATTGCGTTGACGAATTCTCTCGCCCTGCGGCAAATCAAGGATGCGGGCGCCGAGTTCCCGCTGATCCGCGTGTTCGCCACCATCGGTTGGATTGCCATCGGCGCGACCATCGGCTGGATGGGCGTGGAGGCGTCTGCCACCCAGTTTCTGTTGGCGTCCGGCGCCTCGCTGGTGATGAGTGCGTTCAGCCTTTGTCTGCCGCACACTCCCGCGCTCGGCAAGGGGCAGCCGGTGACCTTCCGCAGCGTCCTCGGACTGGATGCCCTGGTGATGCTGAAGCGGCGCCCGTTCCTGGTCTTCGTGCTGGCGTCGATCCTGGCTTGCATTCCGCTGACGTTTTACTTCTCCTTCACGAACGCCTATCTGAACGAGGCTGGCGTGCAGAATGCCGCCGGCAAGATGACCTTGGGGCAAGCCTCGGAGGTCGTCGCCATGCTTCTGATGCCGCTGATTTTCCGCCGGATCACGGTGAAGGCCATCCTGGTAACCGGTCTGCTCTCCTGGTCGATCCGTTACGCTCTGCTCGCCTACGGCAACGCGGGCGCGGGCATGTGGATGTTCTACGTGGCCATCCTGCTGCACGGCGTGTGCTTCGACTTCTTCTTTATGACCGGGCAACTGTACACCGATCAGGAGGCGCCTTCGGACCTGCGGGTCACCGCGCAAGGCTTCCTGACGTTCGTCACCTACGGTTTGGGCATGTACATCGGGTCGAATCTTTCAGGCGTCGCGGTGGACTTCTTCACCACGAAGTCAGGCTCGGTGGTGACGCGCAACTGGGCGGGATTCTGGCTGAGCTCCGCCGTAATGTCCTTTGCGATTCTGCTGCTGGTGGCAGTGTTCTTCCAGAGCCGGGCCCGCATTCAAAGCAAGGAAGCCGCGGGGACTCTGGCCGAAGCCGCGGACTGAAGTGTTGTGGCGCAGGCACTCCTGCCGCGTCCCGACTCATCGGGACGCTTTCTGGCCGCCTTCCAGTAAGGGGTCGAATCGGCAATCGCGACCTGGCTTGGCGCCGACCAAAAAGCGTCGGCATGAGTGCGGACGCTGCGGACACGAGTGTCTGCGCCACGTCTCCTCACAGCAGAATCAGGCCCTTGCGCACTCCCGCCGCCACGGCCTCCGTCCGATTGGAGGCATTCAGCTTTCCGAGAATCGCCGCTACGTGGAACTTCACTGTCGTCTCGGAGATTTTGAGTTTCCACGCGATCTCTTTGTTCGCGTCGCCCTCCGACATCATGCGAAACACCTCCAGTTCGCGCGGCGTGAGGGACGGACCCTCGTGCGACGCCAGCGCGGGAACCGACGGTGCGAGCAGCCCGTCGAGCTCTCGCGGATCGATCAGCGCGAAGCCGCGTGCGGCAGCCTCCACGGCGGCCAGTATCTGCGATGCCGAAGCATCGCCCGGCAGCACGGCCCTCACGCCCAGGCGCACTGCCTCGCGCGTCCACATCGACTCCGCGCCGTCCGCCAGCACGACGAACGCAGGCCCGTGGCCATACGGAGCGGGCGAGATCTCGTCCAGCGGCAGCGCCGAGAGAACCACGTCCGGACGAAGGCTCTCCACCGCTGACAAATCCGGAAACGAACCCACCAGTTCGACGTCGAGGCCGGAGACGGCCAGCGTCTCCAGCCCCGCACGCATGACCGCGGACGGCGCCGCGATCATCAGTCGAATCACGCCGCCACCGCCTGAGCCGCGAGCCGTACGAAGACCTCTCGTACTTTGCTGCGGTCGCCGCGGAAGAATTGGAGGCGCACCACGTCGCGGCCGGAATCCATCGCCTCGCTCAAAGTGTCGAACGAGCCGAGCAGGATGTCGCCCGCGCGCAGCGACGCAGCCGCCGCAGCGCCCTTCGGATCCACATCCAGGATGAGCAATCCGAAGGAGAGCGGCCGCAATGTGACGCCAAGCGAGGGGCGCGCCCCCTGCTCCAGAAACGCCGTCACCGCGCTCGAAGGAACCGCCACCCCGAGGCCGTTCACGATGGCAGTATTGATGCCCACCACGTGTCCCCGCGCATCCGCCAGCGGCCCCCCCGAGTTGCCGGGAGCGAGCTGCACATCGGCGCGGATCCACTGCTGCCGCCCCATTCCGGGCACCCGGCCGATGGAGTGAACCACTCCTGTGGACAGCGCGCCGGAGAACCCCAGCGGGCTGCCCACGGCCATCACCAGTTCGCCGGGACGCAGCGTGCCCGAGTCCCCCGGGGTGGCGGCGGGCAGCGGGGAATCGAGCGCCGGAGAGTCCAGCCGCAGCGCCGCCAGGTCGCGGCGCCCGTCGAGCGACACCACCCGCGATTCGAAGCGGCGGCCGTCCCACAGTTCCACCTGCGGTTGTCCGACACGCGCCACGTGCGCGTTGGTGACGATCAGCCCGTCGGACTTCCACACCACTCCCGAGCCGCCGCCCCGGCTGCGGCCCGAAAACACCTGCACTGTGGAACGCCGGAGCCGTTCCGCAATTTCCCCGAATCCCCGCATGTCAGTTCCTCCGCGGACGCTCCCCGACCACGATTGCGATCTCCTTCGAAACACCGCCGCGCGACACCACCGCGGCCACGGACTGGCCCACGCCATGAGATTCCAGCACCGCCTGAATGTCGTCCGTATCCGCCACGCGGGAGCCGCCGAGTGATGTAAGGATGTCGCCAATCAGGACGCCTGCCCTGGCGGCTGATCCTTCGGGCTCGAGCGACAACACAATCAGACCTTTGTGATGATCGGGCAGTTCCACGGGTTGCAAGCCGACACCCAGATACCCCCGCGCCACGCGGCCCCGCGCCAGGATCTCATCGACTACGCGGTCGATGGTGCTTGCCGGAATCGCCAGGCCGGCAATGCGCGACAGGACGGAGGTGGCGATGCCGACCGCCTCGCCCGCTGTATTCACCACCAGGCCGCCCGACGACCCGGGATAGAGAGTGAGGTCGAGCCGGATATAGCGATCGAGCCGACCTCCCCGCCACGTCCTCCAGGGCCCGCTGACGGCACTGATAATCCCCATGGTGGCGTTGACGCCGGAATCCTGCGAACGCCCGATGGTGAGCGCGAGGTTGCCGGGCACGGGTTCGCCGGCCTTCTGGATTGCGGGAGTCGGGCCGGATTCCACCTTCAGGACGGCGATGTCGGTGCCGGAGTCACTGCCCGCCAGGGAAGCGGGGACGTTGTCACCGCCGGGCAGGGTAACGGTGATCTCCTCCTCACGACGGACGGTGTGTTCGGCGGTGATGACGATGCCCGGCCGCCAGAGCACCCCGCTCGAGCCGAAACGCGGACGCGCGTGGACGGCTACGACGGCGTGACCGGCCTTTTCCACTACTGCCGCGAGTTCGTTGGAAAGCGCGGCTAATTCGTTTGCCATTGAAAGTCTCCTGTAATCTCAGAATCGCGCCGGGGGTGGGTGGTGCGCACCGGCTATTCGGGTAGGAACCGGCCCGTCCAATCGGCCAGGACCCGTCGGACTGCGACGGTTTTTCCTTGTAAGTAAATGAAACTGCTAGGCGCCACCCGTCGGAGTCCGACGGGACATGTTGCGTGGCCCCTTGTGGCGCGGGCACTTGTGCCGACGCCTGAAGTTTCTACATTTTGATGAGAGGGCAGGTGGGTTTTGCTGGGCCGGCGGTTTCGCCTGGCGACCGGCGCTGGACCACCAGCAATCCGGAGATCGCGCCAAGCCGGCAGAGACAGGGTTTTGCTGCATATACCACTGTGGACCGCTCTTCCATCTGCCGCACGCGAGGCCAGGCGTTTGTTGCCTACGACCGCGCTTTGGATCGGCAAACTTCAGGGCCGCTCTGGCTCAGACAGCCTCAGATCGCCGATCTGGTGGCGGATGCCATTCTGGTCGCTGAATAGGGCGGTGATCCCCGGAGACGCCACGTCAGGAAGAGAACAAGCGTTGTCGGGTTGGAAACGAGGCAATCTTCTGCGGTATTCAGGCATGAAAATCTTGGCAGGCGAAACCGCCTGCCGCTGTGGCTCGGGTGCGATTCTCCCACCCCTTCTCAGGGAGCGATCGATGAGACGAGATCTCCCCGGAACGATTAAGCACCGCCTGCACCACGTCGCGTTCGAACCAATATTTCAGGATGCTATAATCCGATTTCAAGCGAGGAAAGGAAGGACGAACTATGGCGCAAAGCGTTCCCGAACTCAGCGCAGACCGGATCGCTTACCTGGAGGGCCTGGTGAGCCAGGCCAAAGCCGCCGCCGCGGCATTCGCACAGTACTCTCAGGAAGACGTTGACCGCATCGTCAAAGCGATGGTCCTCGCCGGAATGGACCAGGCCTTTCATCTGGCACGCCTGGCGTTTGAGGAGACGCGGCTCGGGGTCCTGGAAGACAAGGTCATGAAGAACATGGTGGCCACCGAGTTCGTCTACGACTATATCCGCAACCGGCGTACGGTGGGGGTCATCCGCGAGTTTCCCGAACGCGGCCTGGTAGAGATTGCGGAACCCATGGGGGTCATCTTCTCCGTCACCCCGATCACCAATCCCACCGCTACCGTGCTGTTCAAGTGCATCATGGCGATCAAGACCCGCAATGCGGTGGTATTCGGCCCCCATCCGCTCGCGTGGCGCTGCTGCCAGGAAGCCGTCCGTATCATGTACGACGCAGCCGTCCGGCATGGCGCGCCTCAAGGAGTCTTCACCTGTCTGGAGTCCCCCACCATCCCGGACAACGCGTACCTGATGCGGCACAAGGACGTGGCCCTGATCGACGCCACCGGCGGCCGCGGCGCCGTCAAAGCCGCATACAGCTCGGGCAAGCCGGCATTGGGCGTCGGGGCCGGCAACACCCCGGTCTACCTGGAAAAGTCCGCGAACCTCGACATGGCGGTGGTGGACATCATCACGTCCAAGACGTTCGACAACGGAACGATCTGCGCTTCCGAACAGACCGTCGTAATCGACGACGAGGTCTACGACGCCGTGCTGCGGAAGTTCGCCGAACTCGGCGCGCACATCTGCAACGAGAAAGAAGCGGCGATTCTGGGCCGCACCGTGATCGATCCCGAAACCGGAATGGCGCGCCCCATGGCCATCGGCCAGAAAGCCACCGATATCGCGCGCGTCGCCGGGCTCTCCGTCAAGCCCGACACCAAGCTGCTGATCGCGTCCATCCAGGGTGTCGGGCGGGAGCATCCCCTTTCGGTCGAAAAACTCTTTCCGGTGCTCGCGGTCTACCGGGCGAAATCCGCGGAAGAGGCGCTGCGCGTTTGCGTGGAGGTCAATCACGCGGGCGGACGAGGGCACACCGCCGTGGTTTTTTCGTCCAATGACGAGATTATCCGGCGGTTCGGAGAAGCAGTGGACGCGGGACGCATCATCGTGAATTCGCCGGGATCGATCGGAGCGCTGGGTGGCGTCTACAATGACATGGTGCCCACTTTCTCCTTCGGCTGCGGCACCGGTGGCGGCAACAGCACCACCGACAACGTCAACATCTATCACTACCTGAATCTCAAGCGCATGGCCCGGAGGACCCCCACTCATATGTGGTACCGCGTGCCCAATCAGATCTACTTCAACCGCAACGCGGTAGAGAATCTCGCGCAGTTCCCTTCCCGCTCCACCCTCATCCTGACCAACCCCGCGCTCGAGCAGTTCGGGCACGTGGAGCTGGTGAGGCGGAACCTCTCTCCGCAGACCCTGGTGCATGTCACGGCGATTCCCGAGACCGAGCCGAATCCCGCCATCGTCGCTCAGGGGCTCGAGGCGCTGAAACTGTACCGTGCCGACCAGATCATCGCTCTGGGCGGCGGGTCGGTCATGGACGCCGCCAAAATCGTCAGGCTACGGCACGAACTGCCGGATGCCGACCTGGAAGAACTGGGCGCGCCGTTCCTCGATATCCGCAAGCGCGTGGTGCGATTCCCATCGACCGAGGCCGGCCACATCCGGCTGATCGCCATTCCGACCACCAGCGGAACGGGGAGTGAAGTCACACCGTTCGCCGTCCTTTCCGACAAAGGCCGCAAGACCACGCTCGTGGACTATTCCCTGAGCCCGGACGTGGCGATCGTCGATCCCCAGTTTGTCATGTCGATGCCCCGCGGCCTGACCGCCGACACCGGCATTGACTGTCTGACCCACGGGCTCGAGGCCATCGTCTCGGTATACTCGTCGCCCTACACGGATTCCCACGCGATGCAGGCCATCCGGCTCGCGTTCGAGTACCTGCCGATCGCCTACGAGCATCCGCGGGATGAAGACGCCCGCAGCATGATGCACAACGCGGCCTGCATTGCGGCGCTGGCTTTCTCGAATTCGTCGGTGGGAGTCAGTCATTCGCTGGCGCATGCCTTCGGGGCGCGTTTCCACGTGGCGCACGGGCGGGCGAATGCGCTGATGCTGCCGCACGTCATCGCATACAATGCGGCGGTCCCCACCAAGTTCATGCCATCGCCGCACCAGCGCGCGTATACCGCCCACAAAACATATGCCGCGGTGGCCGATTCGCTGGGCTTGGGCGGAGAAACGATCGAGGAGAAGGTGAGAAACCTGATCGGCGCGGTCGAAAGCTTGCTCGACCGCCTGGCGATTCCCCGTTCCATTGCCGACCTGGGAATCGCCAAGGAGGAATTCGAGCAGGCGGTTCCGGACCTGGCGCGAATGGCTTTCGACGATCCTTCGTGGCGGACGAATCCCCGGATGCCGCTGGTGAGCGAACTGGCCGATCTTCTCTGGAGCGCCTACCGCGGCAGAGGCTCCGGGGTTCGCAATGAGTCTGCCCCGCCGGAATACGCCCTGTCCGAACGCTGAGTCCGAGGCAGGGCCTGGCGCTGGGGCGAAAACCGAAAAGCCCCGTCAGAACACCGCGAAGAAGAACAGCGCGTTGTACGAGGCGTGCATCAGCGCCGACGCCATTGTAGAGCCGGTGCGGTGCCGCATCCAACCAAACGCCGCGCCGGCCAGGCCGATCATCATGGCATGGCGCCAGGAATTCCCATACTCGTGGTAGTGCAGCATGCCGAAGGGGACGGCGGTGAGCAGAACTCCGGGCACGGCGCCCAGGCTTCGCACCAGAAGCGGCTGCAGGAACCCGCGGAATACAAGTTCCTCGGTGAGTGGAGCGATGGTCACGCCGAAAACCGCCATCAGGATGGCTGAGGTTCGATCCTTCAGAAGATCGACCATCGGATTGTTGGTCGTGGGAATGTGGATCAAAGCGCCCAGAAGGCCTACACCCAAGGCGCAAGACATACCACAGATGACCATCCATAAGAGTGGCGCCTGCGGCCGTTTCCATCCCAGGGAACTCCAGAAAGGACGATCGTAGGACATCCGCAGGATGAGAGCAAGCGCGGCGAACAGGAAGACATCGGCGCCCAACTGCTCGGCCAGCGGTTCCAGGGCGGGAATGTGTTTGTGGAGATGAATCGCCCCGACCACTGCTTTGACCAGCACGGATGCCAGAAACCCGCCCGCGATCATGCAAGGAATCGCAAGCGCAACGAACATGGCCAAATCGAAGTATCCCCAAAACGGCTCCTGCCCGGTACCGCCGGCTTCTTCTTTGGCCGGGGGGAGCGGAGCGGGTAAGCCGGGACCCGGCTCGGCCTGGTCGGGCTCCGGTGGTGGAGCCGCATCCGACGCCACATTCGATTCTTCGGGCGCTTCGCTCATGAGTCCTTCTCGATGAGCGCGGCAGCCAACAGCGGAATCATGAGTTCGTGGTGGCCCGTGATCGCGAACCCCCTGCCGCCGGCGAGGGCGTGCGGCCGTTCCACCACGTTGACGCGCGGACGGTAGTGCTGCAGGAAGTCGAGGTTCGCTGTAGTGAAGTTGGCCAGCGGATGTCCCAGGTTGCGAACGGCGGACACGGCTTTCAGGAATACCTCCGGCAATACCACCGCGGATCCCAGATTGAGGTAGACGCCGCCATCGTGGAGATCGGCTACGTAAGCGCAGAGGAGGCGGAAATCACGGTACGAAGCGCTGCCGATAGCGGCCCCGCCCGCTTTGGGATGGGTGTGGGGCGTATCGGTGCCCACGGCCACGTGAACGGTCACCGGAGTGGCGTGCTCGTAGGCCTGCAGCAGAAGACTGGCGGGAGCATAATCGGGCGCGGCGAGCGGTCCCAGCGATCGTCCCAGGGCTTCGCCCATGCCGATGCCATCGACATCGGCCGAGACGATGGCCAGGTTCATTTCCCGCCCGGTTTCCTCGGCCGAGCCGAAACGGCCGTCCGGCAGGACCGCCTCGACGTCTTCACTGGTTTGGCCGGCCAGAGCGATTTCGTAATCGTGAATCGCGGCCGAACCATTCATGGCGAAAGCGGTGACGTAGTTGCGGTGCATCAGATCGATCAGTACCGGCGCCAGCCCGCACTTGATGACGTGCCCGCCCATACCCCAGATGATGGCGCGCTGCCGGCTGCGCGCCTCTCCCAGCGCCTTGACCAGCGCGCGGAAGGAGTCGCCCGCCAGGATGTGGGGCAGTGATTCGACCCAACCGGCCATGCCGGAGCCCTTCTCGTAGACCCGGGCGAAGTCTGCGGCCTGCACCTTTCCGCCGCGCTCCCGAAGGGGAACCGTCTTCAATTCACTGAAATCGATGGGCGGCTTGGAGTACTTGTTCATTGCGCCGCACCGGCGATCATCCGGCCCGAGGCGGACAGCACCTTGCGCAAGGCATCGGCGGTGTAGCTCTTCTTCGAGCGCGAGACCTGCTCGGGGGTGCCGCACGCCACCAGCCGGCCACCGTATTCGCCGCCATCGGGGCCGAGGTCGATGAGCCAGTCGGCGGTCTTCACCACATCCAGATTGTGCTCGATCACCACCACGGTATTGCCCAGGCCGACCAGCCGCTGGAGCACGTCCAGCAGCTTGCGGACATCGTCGAAATGCAGGCCGGTGGTGGGCTCGTCCAGCAGGTAGAAGGTGCGTCCGGTCTGCCGTTTGCTGAGTTCCTTGGCCAGTTTGATGCGCTGCGCTTCGCCGCCCGAAAGAGTGGTGGAAGACTGTCCCAGGTGGACATAGCCGAGGCCGACGTCGAGCAGGGTCTGCAGCTTGGCGCGGATCTGGGGCAGGTTCTCCATCAACGGCAGGGCCTCCTCGACGGTCGCATCCAGGAGATCGGCGATGGAGTAGCCCTTGAACTTCACCTGGAGCGTCTCGCGGTTGTAGCGCCTGCCGCGACAGACGTCGCAGGTGACATAGACGTCGGGCAGAAAGTTCATCTCGATGCGTTTCAGCCCATCGCCCTGGCAGGCTTCGCATCGGCCGCCTTTCACGTTGAAGCTGAAGCGCCCGGGCTTGTAGCCGCGCTCGCGAGATTCGGGCAGCATCGCGTAAAGATCGCGGATGGGAGTGAAGAGGCCGGTGTAGGTGGCCGGGTTGGAGCGCGGAGTGCGGCCAATCGGCGCCTGGTCGATGCGGATCACCTTGTCCAGAAGCTGGATGCCTTCGATGGCGTCGTGCGCGCCGGGCTCGTCGTGAGAGCCATAGATCTCGCGCGCCAGTGAGCGATACAGGATTTCGTTGACGAGCGTGGACTTGCCGCTGCCCGAGACGCCTGTGACCACGGTCAGGACGCCGAGCGGGATCTCGACATCGATCCCTTTCAGGTTGTGGGCCCGCGCGCCTCGGATCACCAGCTTCTTGTCGCCGGGCTCGCGACGCTCGCTCGGTATGGGGATTTGGAGCACTCCCGAGAGGTACTGGCCGGTGAGCGACGCAGGGTTGGATGCCACGGCGTCCGGCGCGCCCGCGGCGACGAGTTGGCCTCCCAGGCGGCCGGCGCCCGGTCCCAGGTCGATCACATAATCCGCACGCTCGATGGTCTCGGCATCGTGCTCCACCACCACCACCGTGTTACCCATGTCGCGCAGGTGAGTGAGGGTTTCGAGGAGACGTCCGTTGTCCCGCGGGTGCAGCCCGATCGAGGGCTCATCCAGCACGTAGAGAACGCCGCGCAGCTTGGACCCGATCTGGGTGGCGAGGCGGATGCGTTGGGCCTCGCCTCCGGATAGAGTGGCCGCGGATCGCTCCAGGCTGAGGTAGTCCAGCCCCACCGCGGAGAGAAACTCGAGCCGGCGGCGGATCTCGTCGAGCACCCGGCCGGCAATCTGCTGCTCGCGGTCGCTGAGCTCCCAATTGCGAACCGTCACCAGCGCGCGGGCGATGGGGAGCGTGGTGAAGTCGGCGATCGAGAAGTTTTTCACGCGCACCGCCAGGCTCGACGGGCGCAGCCGCAGTCCGTGGCACGAAGGACATTCGGCGGGGGACATGTACTCCGCCAGCCATTCGCGATAACCCTCCGTCGAAGAGGCGTAGGTGGAGTCCAGGATTCCAAGGACGCCAGGCATTCCGTCGGCACCCTCCAGGAGCGTGGTTCGCGACTTCGCAGGCAGGTCCTCGAAGGGTTTCTTGAGATTGATGCGGAATTTCTTCGCCAGCTCTTCGAGCTGCTGCTGCATGTACCAGGATCCGGCGGCGGGGCCCAGGGCGCCGTCCAGCAACGGCTTGGAGGGGTCGGCGATTACCTTCGCGGGATCGAAGCTCCACTTGCTGCCCAGCCCGTGGCACTCCTCGCAGGCACCGTAGGGACTGTTGAACGAAAACGATCGCGGCTCGAGCTGCGGGATGCTGGCGCCGCATTCCGTGCAGGCCAGCTTCTGCGAATAGAGGCGTTCTTCGCCATTCACAACCACGATGAGCACGAGGCCGTTCGCGAGCTTGGTGGCGGTTTCGATGGAAGCCTCCAGGCGCGTCTCGATCCCCGGTTTCACGAGCAAACGGTCTACCACCACCTCGATCGTATGGTTCTTGCGTTTATCGAGTGTGATTTCCTCATCGAGCGAGCGCAGGATGCCGTCGATGCGTGCACGGACGAAGCCCTGTCGCGCCAGTTTTTCCAGGTCCTTCTTATACTCGCCCTTGCGGCCGCGGACCACCGGCGCCATTACCATAATGCGGTCCTCGGGTTTAAGAGCCAGAACGTGCTGCAGGATCTGCTCGGTGGTCTGGCGGGAGATCTCGTTGCCGCAGACGGGGCAATGGGGGACGCCAATCGAGGAATAGAGCAACCGGAGATAATCGTAAATCTCTGTGATGGTGCCGACGGTTGATCGAGGACTCCGGCTGGTGGTTTTCTGCTCGATGGAGATGGCGGGGCTGAGCCCCTCGATGGAATCGACATCGGGGCGCTCCATCTGGTCGAGGAACTGCCGCGCATAGGTGGAGAGGGTTTCCACATAGCGGCGCTGGCCTTCGGCGTAGATGGTATCGAAGGCCAGGGAGGACTTGCCCGACCCGCTGAGACCGGTAATCACCGTAAGACTGTTCCGTGGAATCTGAACGTCGATATTCTGAAGGTTGTGCTGGCGCGCACCATGTACCGTAATCCGGTCCAGCATAATAACTTGTAGTTAGTAGTATCTTTTATTGTCACCCGGTTGTGCAGTTTGCGCAAATTGCGTTATAAGTTTAGATGCTGAATGCGAAAGTGTAGGCAATGTAACGGCAAACTCCAGCGGGTTCATAGGACCTTTTTGGAGCATTTCGTCTACATGGCTATTTTTGAATGCTCCAGGTGCGATACCGAAGAGGTAGTACCACGCCGTTTTACGTATCATTTCGGACCAAGCGCCCGCTGCCCGCAATGCGGCAGTTATCGCCCGACCAAACTGCTCGAGCGCGACAAGATTGACAAGATGCAATTCGGCCTCATGAATCTGGCGGAGCGCCTCGCAGGGGGCCGGATTTACCATTGCTGTTTCTGCCGGGTGCAGTTTTATGACCGGCGTTCGGTCGTGGACAGATCCAGGACGGAGATGCCGGTCGAGCCGGAGGCGATTCCAGCACCGACGGATACAGCCAAATCGCGTGCGTGAATCCGGACGCCGAAAACGCCCGCATCCAAACCCGGCGAAAACGAGTTCCTACACGCAGCAGGCGTAAGAAGCGTACGAAACTTGGGAGTACCCACGATTTTAAGGCTACTTGTTGCGGCGCGGCGCCGCGCAATGCGGACCGTCACCTAGATCGTTGCTGCCCAGGATTGGCCGGGTTTGGGTGCAAACCAGACCCGTTCTGGACGCCGAAACGCCCCGAGTCCAACCCGGCGGAAACCAGATCCTAACACGCAGGCGTAAGAGCGGGCGACACTTGGGAGTTGGTGTATAGTGAAGGAGGGTCGTGGGCCAGCTTTTGCCAGCCCACGATTTTGGTGCTAACTTTTGCGGCGGCGGCGCCGCGTAACGCGGACCGTCACCGGGATCGTTGTGGCTACAGCGATCGTAGCGGTGATTCCGAAGGTTGTTGGTACCATCGGTCACCTCCTTTCCGCCCAGGATTGGCCGGGTCTGGACGCCATCCAGACCCGGTTTCGTTCTGGACGCCGAAACGCCCCGAGTCGAACCCGGCGGAACCAGATCGTAACACGGTGCGAGCAGCAGAGCGCTTTACCGCCGAATCCTCCGATGCCGGAAAGCGGCTCGACCAGATGCTGCGCGAGCGGCTACCGGACTTCAGCCGTTCTCGCATTCAGAGTTGGATCGAAGACGGGCGAGTGCTGGTGGACGGGCGGCGCCAACGCGCTTCCCATCCGGTGCGAGCCGGCCAGGTGATCGACGTCTCGCCTGCTGAAGCTCCCCCACTGAAAGCCGCGCCGGAAGCGATCCCGTTGACCGTGCTGTACGAAGACGCCGATGTGGTGGCCATCGACAAACCCGCCGGCATGGTGGTACACGCGGGCGCCGGTGTGCATACGGGAACCCTGGTAAACGCGCTTCTGCACCGCTTCGAACGGCTTTCGGGCGTGGGTGGCGAGTTGCGTCCCGGAATCGTCCACCGGCTCGACCGTTTCACCAGCGGGGCGTTGATCGTCGCAAAAAATGATGCCGCGCATCAACGGCTGGCTGCCCAATTCTCCGGCCGGCAGGTAGAGAAGGTCTATTGGGCGTTGGTCCACGGGAACGTCCAAAACGAGAGCGGGCGCATTGAGGCACCGATCGCCCGCGATCCTGTCCGCCGCGTGCGCATGACGGCCCGACTGAAACAGGGCCGGGCCGCCTGGTCGGAATATCGCGTCTTGCGGCGCTTCACGGCGCGGGCTGGGCATTCGGGCTTTACTCTGCTGGAAGTCCGTATTGGAACGGGCCGGACGCATCAGATCCGCGTCCACCTGTCGAGCATTGGCCACCCGGTTGCCGGCGACGCGCTTTACGGCGCTCCTGCCAGGATTTCGGGTATGCCCCCGTTGGGCCGTTACTTCCTGCACGCGTACCGGATTCGCTTCCACCTGCCTTCCACCGGCGAGAACATCCTGGTGGAGTCACCGCTTCCAGCCGACCTAGGGTGCTGGCTGGAAGCACTCGAAGGGCTATAATCGGACATATGAGGAAATGGGTCGCATTCGCGGCGACCGGTATCATCATGGGCTTGGCCGTATTGGCGGCACAACAGGAACCTCCTCCCGCCAAGCCGCCAGGCGTGCCGCCGCCTAAGCCTACACCGGCCCAGCAGGCCGACGAGCCTACACGCATCACCGTGGACGTAACCCGCGTGGATATGCTGTTCACCGTGACTGACAAGAAGGGCCGCTTCGTAACTGACCTCGCCAAGGCTGACTTCGAAGTCTTCGAAAGCAAGAAACCGCAGATCATTCAGGAGTTCAGCGCGGAAAGCGATCTGCCTCTTCGATTAGCCGTTCTGATCGACACCAGCAACAGCATCCGGGACCGGTTCAGGTTCGAACAGGAAGCCGCCAGCGAATTCCTGAAGAGCGTGGTGCACACTCACCAGGACAAGGCGATGGTGGTGAGCTTCGACACCTCACCGGAATTGCGCGCCGACCTGATCGATGACACCGAGAAGCTGGACGAAGCCATCCGCGATCTGCGGCCGGGCGGCGGAACCGCGCTCTACGACGCCATTTATTTCGCCTGCCGTGACAAGCTGCAACAGGATCAGCCGAGACACAAGTACCGGCGGGCGATCGTGATTTTGAGCGATGGCGAGGACAACCAGAGCCGCTACTCCCGCGATCAGGCGCTCGAAATGGCGCAGAAGGCGGACGTGGTTCTGTATGCGGTCTCGACGAACATCAGCCACGTCGATACCGAGGGCGACAAGGTGCTGAAGTATTTCACCTCGGAGACCGGCGGACGCTCCTTTTTTCCGTTCAAAGCGGAAGACATGGCGCAGGATTTTGCCGATATCCACAACGAGTTGCGCCACCAGTACAACATTTCCTACCGGCCCGAGCCGCTCATTACCGACGGTTTGTTCCACACCATCGAAATGCGGGTGAAAGGCCGCAAGGATCTGATCGTACACGCCCGCAAAGGCTACTACGCCCGCAAAATGTGAGGCTGTCCGGGGCTAAAGAACGGAGAAAATCTCGGATAGCGGTAATGAAATGCCTTCGGCAGTAAGCGCCCCCGCCGGCGCAATCTCGGAAGGCAGTTGCGCCTTGCGATATTCCCACGCGCGCCGCGAAGCCGGGTCAATCACCCAGGCGCTCTCCACGCCCCAGTCGTGATACTGCTCGCACTTGGCAAAAAGCTCGCTCATCCGGTCTTCGGGTGAGAGAATCTCGATGCACACGTGGACAGGAAGGATGGGATAGGGCTTCTGGATCCGGTCTCGACGCTGGATGATTACGTCTGGAATCAAATACTTGTCTGGGCGAATCTGGACGTTCACTTCGGATGCGGCCGCGAAATCCGGAAACCCCAGGTTGACTAACTGACAAAACTGAGCTTCCAGCGCGCCGTGGTCCCACGAGGGCATAGGCTTCTGGCGGAGAACCCCTTCGATATACTCGCAGCGGGGCTCATAGTTCGTACGGAGATATTCTTCGACGGAAATCAAGGTCGTGCCCACTGCCATGAGCTCATGATAACGCACTAATCGACATAGGTAGGCTGTCGCCAGCTTTCCCTGTCACACCACCGGACATGCGGGTCCGCATCCGGCGGTTCGGCGGGTCGAGCTATCCCCTAACAGTCAATCTCGGAATCCCGAGCGAGTCGAAGTAAGCATTGGGCAGTGCCATAGCGAGTGCCGGGCTGTTTGCCAATCTCCACGGACCATGGGCGCTGCCCGCCGTTTTCGCAGCGAGATCTTTGCCCACTCCCCGCTTCCGTAATTCAGCGAACCGCACCGTT
>Ga0335079_10004588_pt1 | contig 15905 bp, 11 predicted proteins | sample Lox_Sample_33_FD_206719 | JGI IMG/M metagenome (GOLD analysis project Ga0335079, IMG submission 206719) | Soil microbial communities from Loxahatchee National Wildlife Refuge, Florida, United States - Lox_Sample_3.3 | ecosystem: Environmental > Terrestrial > Soil > Wetlands | place: USA... | reverse complement strand
TGGGCAGTTCGCGTGTCTCGATCGTGGCCGTGCGGTGAACCACGCCATCCCGGCACGAGCGATCCCAACTGCGCGGCAAGGCGGCACGCCAATACGGCGCGTCGGGGATGGCGATATCGATGTCGATGACGTCGGCTGATGACTTGATGAGCGCCTGGCGGAAAGCGCCGAATTTGAGCTGCCCTTCAACCACCTGGCCGCTACGATGAAAGACGCCGGAGCATCGCGCCCGAAAGATCCACTGGTTGCCCTGAGGGCTCTGATTGACGCCGGCCAGGGTGCAGCCGAGCGAGCGCGCCAGCACCGCGCCCAATGTCCCGGCCCGGTCCTGATCGTGGGCCTTCAATTCGAGGGTGAGCAAGCCCTGCGGCGAGAGCTCGATGGCAACGGACTCGGCGGCCGCCGGAAATGCGAACAGCCAGAGGCTGACGGCCAGAAGGCCAAGCGGCTTCATCCGCGAAATTTACCACCGGTACGTGGGAAATCATACACTTTCGATGGTTATTGGGGTCCTCTCTTCAGGCCTGCTGTTACCTCGGTCAGGAGTTTACCGGGTCGGCTGGATTTTGTTGGATCGGAAGCCTGCCCGGGTACGTATGGGCAGCTATGAGCTTGTCGAACGACGTGCGCTTCGGCGCTCGCGCATTGGCTAAGTCCCCGGGATTCGCCATCACCGCGGTTCTCACCATGGCCTTCGGGATCGGTGCCACCACGGCGATCTTCAGCGTCAGCGACGCCATGCTGTGGAAGCCCGTGCCGCTTCCCCGGCTGGACAGTCTCACCGCGCTGCTGGGCCGCGTGGCCGATGATCCCATGGACTTCAACTGGATCAACACCGGCGACCTGGCAGACATCCGGCGCGAGAACACCTCACTCGACGACCTCACCTATTGGGGGGACGGGCTGGCGAACATCGTGGGCTCGGGTGGCGAGCCGGAGCGCGTGGCGCAGTTCCTGGTGAACCCGAACTTCTTCGACGTCATCGGCGTCAAACCCGTGCGGGGACGCGGCTTCCTTGCCGGCGAGGACGAGCCCGGGCGTGAGCGCGAGGTGGTGCTCAGCGACGCGCTCTGGCGGAGGCGATTCGGCGCCGACCCGGAGATCGTCGGTCGCAAGATCCGGCTGGACGACATGGACTTCCTTGTGGTTGGCGTGATGCCGCCGAAGTTCGAGTTCCCTAAGACCGCCGAGTTGTGGACTCCGTGGGCCATCCCACCGGCGAGCCGGAACGTTCGCAGCGGATTTGGCGTGATGGCCATGGGCCATCTGAAGCCTGGCCGCACGCTGGCGCAGTTCAACTCCGAGCTGGACGGCATCGCCGCTCGGCTCGCGCAACAGTATCCCGAAACGAATCGCAACCGGCGCTTCATGGCCTGGGACGCGCACCGCTTCATGATCGGCGAATACAGCCACCAATATGTGCTGATGCTGATGGGAGCGGTGCTGTTCGTGCTGCTGATCGCGTGCGTCAACGTAGCCAACCTGCAGTTCGCGCGGGCCACGGGACGCCTGCGCGAGGTCGCGGTGCGCACCGCGTTGGGCGCGAGCCGCGGGCAAATCGTGACGCAGCTCGTGACGGAGAGCATGATGCTGTCGCTGGCGGGCGCCGCACTCGGGCTGCTGATCGCCGCGTGGGGCGTGCAGGCGATCCGTAGCGGCATGCCGCCGGAAGTGGAGAAGTACATCGTGGGCTGGGACCAGATCCGGCTGGACGGGCGCACATTGCTGTTCACCCTGCTGGCGGCGGTAGCCAGCGGCCTGGTAGCCGGCCTGGCGCCGGCATGGCAGAGCTCAAGGCCGAATCTGACGAACGCGCTGCGCGAAGGCGGCCGCGGCACGTCGGCCGGGCGCGGACGCCATCGGCTGCGCAATATCCTCGTGGGCGCGGAGGTCGCGTTGGCGGTGGTGCTGCTCGTGGGCGCGAGCCTGATGGTGCGCGGTTTCGGCAGTCTGGCGCGCGCGGCCACCAACCTGGAGCCTTCGACCCTGCTCACGCTGCGGCTGGCGCTGACCGAGACCAGGCACAAGGAACCGTACCAGAGGCAGGCGTTCTATAGCGCCGTGCTGGAGCGGATCCGCGTCATCCCGGGGGTCCGCTCGGCGGTGGCAGTCAGCGCGCTGCCCTACAGCGACCATTCCTCGGGCCGGGCGTTCACCATCGAAGGGCGTCCGGCAGATCCCGCGAACCAGACGACCGGAATGTACCAGTTGGCGACACCCGGGTACCTGGAGGCCCTGCATATTCCCCTGCGTGCGGGACGATTCCTGGATGCGCGCGACGGGCCGGACGCGGCGAAGACGGCTGTAATCAGCGAGCGCGCCGCCCGCCGCTATTGGCCGAACGAGCCGTATCCGCTGGGCAAACGCATCAAGCTGGGGGGGACGAATGCCAAGGGGGATTGGATCACGATCGTGGGCGTGGCTGGGGACATCACGCACAACGTCTTCGAGCGCAATCCGAGCCCGGTGTTCTACGTGCCGTTCGCGCAGGATCCGAAGCTGTGGATGGACATCGGCGTCAGGAGCACCGGCGATCCGCTGCGATTGCAGCCAGCGGTGATCGCCGCCGTGCGCGCCGTGGATCCGGAGCAGCCGGTTACTGATGTTCGCAGCATGGACACGCTGATGCGCAACCAGGCAATGGGCCTGATCTATGTCGCCGTGCTGATGGGTGTGTTCGGCGCCCTGGCGCTGGGCCTTTCCTGCATCGGCGTATACGGCGTAATGGCGTACCTGGTGGAGCAGCAGACACACGAGATCGGAATCCGGATGGCCCTGGGCGCACACCGCGAGAGCGTGCTCGCCATGATCTTCCGCCGCGGCATGCTGACCACCGCGCTCGGGCTGGCTGCCGGGCTGCCGGTGGCGTACGCGCTCGCCATGCTCATGCAGGGTCTGATCTTCGGTGTTACGGCGAGCGATCCGATCACCTTCGGCGGGATTCCGCTGGCCCTGCTGTTATCGGCGGCGCTGGCGATCTACATTCCTGCCCGGCGGGCGATGCGGATCGATCCGATCGTGGCGCTGCGGTATGAATGAGGCCGGCACTACCGGCGCGCCGGCGGCTGGCTCGCCAACAGGATCAGCGCCTCCAGAGCGCGTGCGTGCTGGGCGCCGTCGAGAACCAGGTAACGGTGCGGGCCCGCGGGATCGGGGCGGAATTGCGTCCGTCCGGCGAAATCGGCGGTGATCCTTCCCGGTGGGGAAAGCGAGAAGTAGCCGGCATCCGGGCGTACGGCGTACAGCGCGGCGGTCGGGTCCCAGGTGGGCCGGTCATAAGGCATGCGCATGTAGTTGCGATAGGCCTCGGCCACGGGATGGTCGGGGACGTAGGCGAAGTCGTGTTGGATCGCCGTGGCTGGGAAAAGAAGCGCGGCGCCGATCTCGTAGCCGCTGGCGACGATCGGCGTCGGCCACCGCTCGAAGAGCTTCATAGCCGACGCCGTGTCCTTCTGGACATTGAACTCCGGCTTGGGCTGCGCGAAGTTTCCGGCCATCACGGAGAGCAGCTTCACCTTGCGGCGGACCAGGTCGAGATCTTCGGGTGAATCGAGAAGGCGGGCCAGGTTGGTGCTGAAGCCGACCTGCACGATGACGACGCTGCCATCCTTCTCCTCGGCGAGCACACGGCGCAGGAGCGCCGCTGCCTCCGGCGCTTCGGCGCCGCCCGCCAGCCGCCGCGGATAGACGAACGTGCCGTCGGGATTGCGGCGCGCGGCCGGCACCCGGACCATCGCACTGTCCTCGGGCGTGATGCCGCTGCCCTTCACCACGCCGACAGGAATGTCGGCGCGGCCGTAGAAGGTGTTGACCAGGTCGACATAGGCTGCGCTCCACTGGTTGTCCTTGGTGATGGTGACCGCGATCAGACGACTTTCGCCGCGGCTTTCGAGAGCGTGCAATAGCGCGAGGGCGAGCGCGTCATCCACGTCGTTGCCCATATCGGTATCGAAGATGACTGGCGGCTGCGCGGCGGCAAGCAGCGCGAGCGCGAGCCCGAGCAGGACAGGTTTCATGCGAGCACCATGATAGCTACAATAACCGGTGATGCACTCCTTTTTTCGGAGGGTGGCTCCAGCGTTCTGCCTGGCCGCCCTCGTCGCATTCCCGTCGGCCGCCGAGGTTCGCAGCCTCACCATCCTCCACATTAACGACCTGCACGCGCGTCTGATGCCGCTGGAAAATCATCGGGGCGGCTTCGCCTACCTGGCTACCGCGATCCGGCGCGAGCGCGCCAATTGCAAGGACTGCATCCTGCTCAACGCCGGCGATGTGGCCCAGGGCTCTCCGGTCTCCACCATCTTCCACGGTCTCCCGGTGTTCGAAGTGGCCAACCTATTGGGCATCGACGCCGCCACGCTCGGCAACCACGATTTCGACTACGGGTGGATGCAGGCTCGGAAGTTCATCGAAGTTGCCAGGTATCCGATCGTTGACGTCAATATCGTCGGTGCCAAGGGCGAGCTCTTCACTCCGAAGCCGTACGTGATTCTGACGGTGAATGGGCTGCGGGTCGCCGTGATCGGCGCCATGACCGACGACCTCGGCACGCTGACCATTCCGAAGGCCATGGGACCCTGGCACACGCTGCCGGTATTGGATACCGTGCGGCAATACGCGCGCGAGTTGAAAGCACAGAGCGACCTGGTGGTTGTGGTGGCCCATATTACGCCCAGGGAGGAGTTGGAATTCCTGAAGTCGGCGGTAGAGGTTCCCGTGCTGGTAACCGGGCACATGCACACCGGCCTGCCGCAGCCGCTCATCGAGGACGGGCGCATCCTGGTGAGGGTGAGAGGCTATGCCGAGGAGGTGGGCAGGCTGGAGCTGAAGGTGGACACGAACAAGAAGGCTCCGGTCAAGTGGGACTGGAAGCACATCACAGTGGATGCCACGCTTCCGCCGGCCCCCGATGTCGCCGCCGAAGTGAAGCATTGGGAGGACGAAGTCAGCGCGCGCGTGGACCGGCCGCTGGCGGTGGCCAAGCGAAGCTTTAACAAGCAGGAGGTGAAGGCGTTGATCGAACGCGCCATGCGGGACGAGACCGGCGCTGATTTCGCCTTCATGAACCAGGGCGGAGTGCGCGACGTGATCCCCGAAGGCCAGTTGAAGGAGCGGAACATCTGGAACATCATGCCCTTCGACAATCGCGTGGTCTTCGGAAAATTCAAGGGCAGCGAGCTTCCGCCCGTGGTGGTGGGCGACCGCAAGGTGCTTCCCAATCGCCTCTACACGCTGGCCGTGAGCGACTACACCGCGGCCAACCAGGGCACGCCGGAGAACCTGCGCGTTACAGGATTGGTGTTTCCTCAGGACGGCGGACTCCTGCGCGACATCCTGATCGACTGGTTCCGCAAGAAAAAGGTAATCGAGTAAGTGGTGCGCGGCGCTATCCTTGAGCGTATGAACCGGCGTGATTTTCTGACCTCCACGGCGGCTGCCGCACTGCTGGCCGCCCCCGGGCGGCGCGCCTTCGCGGCGGATTTCGAGAAGCCCGTTTTCGACCTCCACAAACACTTCCCCGCCCCGGTGAAGATCGACTCCATCGAACTGCTCGAGTCCGGCAGGCAGTTCTTCCTGCGTACGCGCTCGGCGGACGGCGTCGAAGGCATCATCCTCACCAAGGACATGGAGGATTTCGTCCCGATCCTGCATCGCCGCGTGATCCCGCATTTCCTGGGCAAGGACGCGCGCGACCTGGAGTCGCTGGTGGACCAGGTGTATATCGCCAACTACAAGCTTTCGGGGCAGGCGTTCTGGTGCCCTGTCGCATACGTGGAGCAGAGCCTGTTCGACCTGCTGGGCAAGACCGCTCACAAGCCGGCCGCCGCGCTGATGGGCGGTGTGTTGCGCAAAGAGATCCCGGTTTACCTCTCCGGGTCGGGGCGTGAGACGACGGCCGAGGAAGAAGTCGACGTGTATGTCGCGGGCGTCGAGCGGACCGGTGCCAAGGCAGTGAAGTTCAAAATCGGCGGCCGCATGAGCGCCAATCGTGACGCCTACCCGGGGCGGACCGACAAGATCTTCGAGCTCGCGGCGAAGAAGTTCTCCGGCAAGGTCGTTCTGATGGCGGACGCCAACGGCACGTATAGCGCGGACAAGGCCATCGAGATCGGCAAGCGGCTCCAGGAGATGAAGTACCTGTGGTTCGAAGAGCCGTGTCCCTGGGAGGAGCTGAGCGAGACGAAGAAGGTGGCCGACGCCCTGGAGATGAAGGTCGCCTTCGGCGAGCAGGATTCCAGCCTGTGGCTGTTCCAGTGGATGATTGACAACAAGGTCATCGACGTCGTGCAGCCGGACTTGAACTACAACGGCGGGTTCATCCGCGCCGCGCGGGTGGCCCGCATGGCGCGCAAGGTGAACATGTGGATCTGCCCGCACAACACCCAGACCGGCGCGGCCAGCGTCAACATTCTGCATTTCGCCGCCAGCACGCCGAATATCGGGCCGTACATGGAATATGTCTCGCGCGGGCCGGCGAAGAAGGAGTCGTGGTACGCGCCGAATTTCGAAATCCGCAACGGCGTGATCCCGCTGCCGGAAGGGCCCGGGCTGGGGCTGGAGTTCGATCCGGACTTCCTGAAGAAGGCAACGGTGGTGAAGGCATAGACCCGATGTCGCTGGCGGTGAGTGACGCTCCGCGGTTCACGGCGCCCGGCGCGGCGCGGATCGCGGAGGAAGTGTTCGGGGTGCGCGGGACGGCGGAGCCGCTGCCGAGCGAGCGCGATCAGAACTTCCTGGTACGGGCGGAAGCGGGCGGGCGATTTGTCCTGAAGATCGCCAACTCGGGAGAGCGCAAAGAGACGCTGGACTTTCAGAATGCGCTCATCGAGCGGCTGGCGGAGCGGTGTCCCGAACTCCGGTTTCCGCGAGTCGTGCAAGGGATCAAGAAGGAAGGCCCTTTCTTCCTGCGCATGCTGACGTGGGTGGAAGGCGCGTGCATGGCGGCAGTCTCGCCGCATTCGGACGAGTTGCTGGCGTCGCTGGGCCGGGCGCTGGGGCAGATCGATCGCGCGCTGGAAGGATTCGCCCACGAGGCGGCCCACCGCACGCTCCATTGGGATGTCCGCCATGCCTGCCTGTCGCGGCAGCATCTCGCTCTCCTGCCGGACCATCGGCGGCGGATCGTCGAGGCGAGACTCGACGAGTGCGCGCGCGTCGACTGGCGCACCTTGCGCCACGGCATCGTCCACGGCGACGCCAACGACTACAACGTGCTGGTGGACGGCGGGCGCGTGGTCTCGATTCTCGACTTCGGCGACGCGGTGCACACGGCTACAGTCTGCGACCTCGCGATCGCTGTGGCCTACGCGATGCTGGGCAAGCGCGATCCGATTGCCGCGGCGCGGCGCGTGGTCGAGGCATACCATGCGCAATATCCGCTCACGGAACCGGAGGCCGACAGCCTGTTCGCGCTGGCCATCGCGCGGCTCTGCCTGAGCGTGTGTTACTCCGCATATCATGCGCAGACGGCTCCCCGCAACGTGTACCTGGGCGTGACCGACGCGCCCGCGTGGAGCCTGCTGGAGCGGCTGGGCGAGTTCCCCGAAGACTGGCCTCGCGACGTTTTCCGTCGGGCCTGCGGCTTCGCGCACGGGCGCACGGCGGCCGCACTGCTGGAGGCGCGCAAGGAACATCTGGGGCCGTCGCTGAGCCTTTCGTATCGTAAGCCGCTGCACATCACGCACGGCTGGCGGCAGCGGCTGTTCGACGCGGCGGGACGCGGCTACCTGGACTGCGTCAACAACGTGTCGCACGTGGGCCACTGCCATCCGCGTGTGGCCGAGGCGGCGGCGCGGCAGATGCGCAGGCTGAATACCAACACCCGTTATCTGCATGAAGACCTGGTGGAGTACATCGAGCGCCTCACCGCGACTCTACCGCCGCCGCTCCGGGTGGCGTACCTGGTGTGCAGCGGAAGCGAGGCCAACGAACTGGCACTGCGGCTGGCGCGCGCGCATACCGGACGGAACGATGTAATCGTCATCGATACCGCGTATCACGGCAATACCAACGCGTTGATCGACATCAGTCCTTACAAGTTCAACGGGCCGGGCGGGCGCGGAAAGCCGGCGCACGTGCACGTGGTTCCGATGCCGGACGCGTACCGCCGGCCGGCGTGCGGTCCCGCCGAGGTCCGCGACGCGGTCGGGCGCGCCAGCGGCGTGGCCGCGTTCTTCTGCGAATCGGCGCTGAGCTGCGCGGGACAGATCATTTTGCCGCCGGGCTACCTGCGGGAGGCGCTTGCCGCGGTCCGTGAGGCCGGCGGGTTGTGCGTCGCCGACGAAGTGCAGACCGGCTTCGGGCGCGCCGGCTCGCACTTCTGGATGTTCCAGACGCAGGGTGTGGTGCCCGACATCGTGACGATGGGGAAGCCGATTGGCAACGGGCATCCGATGGGCGCGGTCATCACCACGCCGGAGATCGCGGCATCGTTCGCCAACGGCATGGAGTACTTCAACACGTTCGGCGGCAACCCCGTATCGTGCGCGGTGGGACTGGCGGTGCTGGACGTGATTCGCGATGAAGGTCTGCAGGAGAACGCGCGCGAGACCGGCGCATACCTGCTCGCAGAGCTGAAGGATCTGGCCGGACGGCATCCGATGATCGGAGACGTGCGCGGGCAGGGCCTGTTCATCGGGATCGAGTTCGTGCGCGACCGCGAGACGCGCGAGCCGGCGGCGGAGGAGGCCGCGGCGATCGTCGAGGCCGCAAGGGAGCACGGCATCCTGCTGAGCACCGACGGACCTTTCCACAACGTAATCAAGATCAAGCCGCCCCTGGTGTTCTCGCGCGCCGATGCCGGCCTGCTGCTCGGCGAGATCAGTGCCCACGCTGCGGATGGAACGGCTCGGCGGGACCGGGACCGGGCTCGGGACTCTCGATATCCAGGTTGACGACGATCGGCTCCTGCCCGCTGCGCACGACGACGGCTTCCACCGGTTCGTCGCGGCGTGCGTTGATCTCCTGGTGCGGCACGAAGGGCGGCACGTAAATGAAATCGCCGGGGCCGGCCTCGTCGACAAACTCGAGCCGCTCGCCCCAGCGGAAGCGCGCCCGCCCTTTGATGATATAGAGAACGGTCTCGAGCTCCCCGTGGTGGTGCGCGCTGGTCTTCACGTTTGGCTCGACGGACACCGTCCCCGCCCACAGGCGCTGGGCCCCGGCGCTGGCGTGGGTGATGGCCGCGGCGCGGGTCATTCCCGGGGTCTGCGGCGTGTTGGCGTCCAACTCGTTGGCGCGAACGATACGGATGCCGTGCGATTTCCAATCGGGCTGGGACATGGAGGCTCGAATGATTGTACCGTGTAAGCTATGAAGAACCTACTGCCACTCTTCGTGCTGCTGCTCGCGGCCATTCCCCGCCACCTCGGCGCACAGGGGGCGCCGCCCCAATCGGGGGCGAACCAGCCGTACACGATGGAGTATTACTACAAGGTGCAATGGGGCCGCCAGCAGGAATTCCTTCAGCTCTTCTTGAAGAACCACTACCCGCTGCTGCAGAGGAACATCCAAAGCGGCCGGATCCTGTCGGTCAAGATCGAGCAGCCGGCCAACCACGGCACCGAGGATGGGCGCTGGGATTACCGGGTGACGATCCGGTTCAAGAACTCGACCGTGGCGACGACGGCCAACCCCGACGAGGAGCGATTCATCAAGGAGCTCTGGCCCGACCAGGAGACCTACAAGCGCGAAGAGCAGCGCCGGTTCGAGATTCTGCTGGCCCACTGGGACCTGCCGGTGACAGATATCACTCCGAAGAAATAGTCACCTGGAGTCGTCGCACGCCGGTGGTACCATGGATGGACATCCCGAAAGCGCCGCTCAGGATGCGGGCGGCCATCGGGCATGCTTTGCCGGGAGGGTGGCTGATTCATGGGTTGGCCTGCGGACGATTCGAGGGTGGGGACCATCAATAAGGTGACCGGGTTGTGCGCCGTCCTGCTGCCGATTGTGTTCCTGTGGACCGATGTTCAGATCGCGCAGAAAAGACTGGTCTGGTACGACGAGATTGGAACCCTGGACCTGGTGAAACTGCCGGACCTGGCCACCTTCTGGCAGGTTCAAAACAGCTTCCGCGGTGATTCGGCGCCGGCGCTTTACGTGCTACTGGCCAGGATCTCGTACATCCTGGGAGGACATGCCGACATTGCGGTGCGGGTGATGTCCGCCCTGGCGCTGATCGCAGCCCTGCTGATTGTCTTCGATTGCGCGAGGCGCCTTTCCGACGGACTCCACGGTCTGATCGCGCTGTGCATAATGGCGACCTCATTTGTGACCTACTACGGTTACGAAGGACGCTCCTACACATTGGCCGTTCTCTTTACGGCCGTGGCATTGTGGATATGGGTCCACACAAGCGCGCACAGCAAGGCCGGCGCGGCTGCCTTCGGAGCAGCGATCTTCGCGGCCGTAAGCATGCATTTCAATTCGGTGCTGGCGATGGTGCCGTTTGGTTTGTGGGAGGTTTATCGATGGAGACCATGGCAGAGACCGTCGCCTAAGTTCGTGGCAGGCGTCATCGGATTGCTATGCGCGGTCGCGATCGCAGCCCGGCAGGTGAGCATCATGTCCAGGGTGGGACCACCGTCCGCGAGTTCCTGGTCCTCGCCAACTGTCCCTGCATTGTTCAACGTATTGCCGCAGATGTTTCCCGCGGGTCTGTTCCTGCTGGCTGCTGTCATGATTCTGCGCTGTTTCATGTGGGGCACGGGCAAACCGATGGCGAATGCGGAGAAAGTTTGCTGGCTGTTTCTGACGATTCCCCTGGCGGGATTCGCGCTCGCCGAGCTGGTTACCAAGTCCTTCTGCGACCGGTACCTGATCACCACCCTGCCCGGAGTCGCGGTGGGTTTTGCGTGCCTCGTCAACCGGCAACTCAACCGGCTCGCTGCGATAGGCCTGGTGCTGTTCCTGTCCGTGCTGGCCGTTGGAAGACAGGTCAGGGATTTGCGAAGTGCGGATAAACTGGAGCCGCCGTCGGCGCCCTTCCAGCAGCGCGAGACGAGACAGTCGCTGGCGGTGGAGGACGATCTCTTGAAGGACGGGAAAAGACACGTGGTTGCGGAGCACACGGTGGTGCGGGCGCTGCAATACTACTCCAAACATCCGGAGATGTACGTGAGCTACGGGCCGAACGATGCGCCGTACTTCTGCCAATTCCTGGGCGACGCCTGCTGGGGTCCGGACATGGTAAAGACGCACGCGACCGAGGTCGCGAGCGTCTATCCCACCGACAGTCTACTGACGATGATGACCGAGGCAGGTTTTCAGACGACGATCAAGCGGATGAAGCCCCTGGTGGTGTACTTTTCGCCGAAACAGTGATTCAACGTGGTGAGCCGGGCGGGGCTTGAACCCGCAACCACCGCCTTAAAAGGGCGATGCTCTACCATTGAGCTACCGGCCCGCGAGGGGAATGAGCTGAACGGACCTCTTCAGTCTATCAAACCGGTAGGCGTGCGCGCCCTTCGCTATACTTGGTCCAGACGAAGATGAACCGGTTCGCGCGCCGATTCCTGATCATCGGCATCGCCCTCGCCTTCACCCTGGCCACGGGCACGGTCGGCTTTCACCTCATTGACCACTACCCGCTCTTCGACGCCTTCTACATGACCCTGACCACCATGACCACGGTGGGGTACATGGAAATCCATCCGCTGTCGCAGGCGGGTCGCGTCTTCAATTCCTTCCTTATCTTTTTCGGAGTCACTACGATCTTCATCGCCATCGGCGCCATGACCCAGACCATCATCGAGCTCGAGTTCGGCGACGTGATCGGTAAGCGGCGGAACAAACGCATGATCGACAAGCTCAATGACCACTACATCATTTGCGGCTTCGGACGCGTGGGACGCGGCGCCGCGCACGAATTGCAGCACGCCGGCGTGCCCTTCGTGGTCGTCGATATCGACCCGGATCGCGTGGAGCGCGCCATGAATTCCGGCATGCTGGCCGTCGCCGCCGATTCCACACGCGACGAGACCCTGCGCGACGTCGGCGTCGATCGGGCGCGCGGGCTGGTGGCGGCGCTGGCCACCGACGCGGACAACCTGTTCGTGCTGCTCTCCGCCAAGGGGATCAACCCGAAGATCTACGTGGCCGCACGCGCGGCGGAAGAGGGCGCTGAAGAAAAAATGCGCAGGGCCGGAGCCGACGCGGTGTTCGCGCCCTATTCGATCACCGGCCACCGGCTGGCACAGTCGCTGCTGCGGCCGCACGTGGTGCAGTTCCTGGACTTCACCACCAAGGACGTGGGCGAGGATATCGCCATCGAGCAGGTGCGGGTGGCGGAATCGAGCGAGATGGTGTCGCGGTCGATCAAGGAAATGCAGCTTCGGAAAGAGGTCGGGGTGATCGTGATGGCGATCCGCAAGTCCGACGGGCGGATGATGTTCAACCCGCCTGCCGAGACCGCGGTGGAGGGCGGCGACTACCTGATCGTGATGGGGCGTCCCGACAACCTGCGCGCGCTCGAGGCTCTATTGGCCGGCGCCCGGCCGATCCGGCGGTAGGACGGCCGCACGTTATAATGGGCTTCGAAAAGGCCCCATGCCCAAGCGACTGCGGGAGTTTTTCGAATCGATCGCCTACGCGGGTCTCAAGCCCGATAGCTCGCGCGCGGAAGCCCGAAAACCCAGGTTCGGCTGGCTGGGGCGGCGCATGGAGCGGCTGCTCTCCGGGCGGGCGCCGTCGGACCCGCTGTACCTGACCAACCGTACACTCGGCCAGAAGACTAGGTCATGGGCCGTGCTGACAGTGCCGTGCCTGGTGCTGGCGGTGGCGATCGGGATCGCCCTGAGCCATCTCCTGCAGCCGCCCGCGCCTCAGGCGGCCGCGGAGCCCACATCGGGCGAGGTCGCGGCGAAGATGCTGCCAAACCTCTCCGGCAATCTCAAGATCGAGCGCAACAGCGAGCTCGATGTCACGGAGGTCCGCATCGAGCGTAGCGGCGCGGTGGCCACGCGGATCGCGGGAGCGGTACGCAACACCACGAATCACGACATCGCCTCGGCCGTCCTCGCCGTCGAGCTGACCGATGAGACGGGTTCGCAGTTGGGAAGCATCAATGTGACGATCCAGGGCATTCCGGCAATGAAGTCGAAGGAGTTTTCCGCGCCGATCGCGCAGAGCCGGGCGGCATTTGCGCTGGTGCGGGAAATAACTCCTGGCAAGTGACCGGGCAGGCCGGCAACCGCCCCACGTCAGTGAATCGTGCGGGTCTTGCGGTTCATGTAGTCCATCAGGAGATACTGGCCGAGGTTGTAGGGCGTGGTGAAGTACGCTTTGCCGCGGCAGATCTCCGTCACTTTCTGGACGAAGTTCACCAGGCCGTAATCGCTGGCCAGCATGAAGGTATTGATCAGGATGCCCTGCTTCTTACAGCGGTTCACTTCCTCCAGGGTGCGGCTGATGACCAGGGGATCCAGCCCGAACGCGTTCTTGTACATGCGGCCGTCTTCGAGCGTCAGGCAACTCGGCTTGCCGTCGGTGATCATGATGATCTGGCGCATGTCCTTGCGCTCCTGCGCGAGCAGGCGCTGGGCCAGGATCAGGCCGTCGCGGGTGTTGGTGTAGTAAGGGCCTACCTGCACGCGCGCAAGCTGGCTGACGGCGAGCTCTTCCGCTGAATCGTGGAACAGGACGCAGCGCAGGCTGTCGCCGGGATACTGCGTGCGGATCAGGTGGGTGAGCGCGAGAGCGACTTTCTTGGCCGGCGTGAAGCGGTCCTCGCCGTAGAGGATCATGCTGTGGCTGCAATCCAGCATGAGTACCGTGGCGCAGGAGCTCTGGTATTCGCACTGGTGGACGTAGAGATCGGAGTATTCGAGGTCGATCGGGACTTTGGCGCCTTCGCGGCGGATTGCCGAAAAGAGGGTCTCGCTGACGTTGAGGTTCAGTGTGTCGCCGAACTCGTACTGCCGCGCCGAGCCGCTGGCTTCGATGCCGGTGGCGAGATCGCGCGTATCATGGCGTCCGAAGCTGCTCTTGCCGAGCGAGCCGAGCAGGTCTTTGAGCGTCTTGAAGCCGAGGAAGTCGAGCGACTTGTCGGTGACCTCGAATTTCACGTTGTTGCTGTCGCGGCCTTGAGCGCTGCCCGCGGCGGGCTGATCGGAAGGCTCCTCGATGGTGACCTGGCCTTCGTCGACCATCTTCTGCACCAGCCGTTCGAGGAGCTGGTCCATCTGCTCGGGAGTCATGTTGCGGATGCGCTCCATCATTTGCTGGAGCTGATCGTCGTCGAACAGCTTACCCTGCTCGAGCGCTTCCTGGATGGCCTTCTTCAAGTCTTCGAGGGTGTGCTGGTTGAACTCGGTGAAGGGCATGTACTGCGTGTTGAAGCCGCTCTCGAGCAGGAAGTCGGCGAGCGCATTGAGCAGGTCCTCGGCCCCGATGCCGAGGTCATCGCCGGTGTAGCGGGAATAGTGGATGCGTTTCATAGTCGGCACCGAACAGGCCGGGAGCCTGCCCCACTCAGTTGTACTGACGCCGGAAGTTCGGGCGTTCTCCCTTCGGCTCCGCGGCGGGAGCGCGCTTCTCTTCGGCGCCGAATCCGCGCTCTTCGTTGCGGCTGATGCGCCGGTGGGCGTGCAAGCCTTCGAGGATGAATTCGGCCGCCGCCGCGCGCACCGCGTCCGGCTCGTTGTTGCCGACGCCGAGAGCTCCGGTCTTCTCCATCAATCCCTGGATGCCGCCAAGCTGCTCTACCATGCGGCGCGAATCGGCGTGCTCATCGAGCTTGAGCGACCCGCCCAGGTCGAACCACTGGATGACCTGGTTCATGTTGACGCCGTCGAAAAACTCGGTGTAGATCTTACCGACCGCCATGCGGATGATCTCGCGCGCCACGGTGTCGCCGCCCTTGAGCTCGCCTTCGTACTCGAGCTCGAGCTTGCCGGTGATCGCGGGCAGCGCCGAGTACAGGTCCAGCATGCGCGGCACGGCCACGTCGTCCTTGGCCACCAGGGCGCGCCGCTCGGCGTTGGAAACCATGTTCTCCAGGACGCTGATGGGCAGCCGCTGGCTGACACCGCTGCGCTTATCGACGCGCTTATCCTCCCGGGCGAGGAACGCGACCTGCTCCACCACGCGGCGCACGTATTCCGGCACGCGCACCTGGATGGGGGAGAGCCGGCTGAGCCAGGCCTCCTGCGTGGTAATGGCCATTCCCTGATCCAGGGTGGACGGATAGTGGGTGCGGATCTCGCTGCCGATGCGGTCCTTGAGCGGCGTGATGATCTTGCCGCGGGCCGTGTAGTCCTCGGGATTGGCTGTAAAGACCAGCAGAAGGTCGAGCGGCAGGCGCACGGGATAACCTTTGATCTGCACGTCGCCTTCCTGCATGATGTTGAACAAGCCGACCTGGATTTTGCCGGCGAGGTCGGGCAGCTCGTTGATGGCGAAGATGCCGCGGTTGGCGCGGGGGAGCAGGCCGTAGTGGACGGTGAGCTCGTCGCCGATATCCTGGCCGCGGCGCGCGGCCTTGATGGGATCGATATCGCCGATCATGTCGGCGATGGTGACATCGGGGGTGGCAAGCTTCTCCACGTAGCGCTGGTCGCGGTGCAGCCAGGCGATGGGGGCTTCGGCGCCGGCGGAGGCGACCAGGTCGCGGCAGCGGCGGCAGATGGGCGCGTAGGGATTGTCGTGGATCTCGCAGCCGGCCACGTACGGCGTCCATTCGTCCAGCAGGCTGGTGAGCTGCCGGATCAGCCGCGTCTTGGCCTGCCCGCGGAGGCCGAGCAGGATGAAGTTGTGCCGCGAAAGCACGGCATTAACCACCTGGGGCACGACGGTGTCGTCGTAGCCGAGGATGCCCTCAAAAAGCGGCTCGCGCCGCTGGATGCGGCAGATCAGGTTGGCGCGCAGCTCGTCCTTCACGGTGCGGCCGGCGAATTTGGTTTCCG
>Ga0335079_10004587_pt1 | contig 15906 bp, 16 predicted proteins | sample Lox_Sample_33_FD_206719 | JGI IMG/M metagenome (GOLD analysis project Ga0335079, IMG submission 206719) | Soil microbial communities from Loxahatchee National Wildlife Refuge, Florida, United States - Lox_Sample_3.3 | ecosystem: Environmental > Terrestrial > Soil > Wetlands | place: USA... | reverse complement strand
CCGTTCACCCTTCCTCGATGCCTCCCGCGAGGGCCGCCAACACGACCCTCCGAGCGATCCTCCTCGATTCCACTGTGCCTTGGGAATTCGTTCCTCCTTCGGGCGCGGAAGTCTTCCGGTTCGCCTCGTGGGATGGCGGCGGCAATCGCGCCGACTGGCTGTTGCCTGCGCCAGGCTTCCTCGAGGAATCGACCGACCTGCCCACGCCGCCGACCTCGGCCATCGCCACCTACGCGATCGCTCCAAATCTTCTTACTTCTTCTGCTCAGGTGAAGACCGCGGCTCAGTTTCTGTTACAAATCGATTCAAGCCTGCCAACCATCGATCAGGCGATCCACGCGCGTTGCGAAGAGATTTTCAGGAGCCGTCGCGGCACGGTCCATGCGGAGAAACCGCTGCTCGTCACCCGTTTTGGGTCCGCCGCGAAGCTGGAAGACGCTCTTCGCACTGGCGCCGTCTGGCTCGATGAATCAGCTCCGCTTCTGCCTCTGAAATGCTCGCTGGAAGAATGGCCGGCGGACAACCTGGCCCACACACCGCTGAACTGGGCCAGCTCCTGGGCGCCTCCCGTCATGCCGACTCTCGCCGCTAAGCTTTACCGCGAATCATCGCTCCGCGAAGCGCCGCAAAGGAGCCAGTCGTGAGCGCGCGTTATGGAATGTTGATCGACCTCGACCGCTGCACCGGTTGCGGCGCCTGCATGGTGGCCTGCGCCGTCGAAAACAACGTTCCCACGCTCCCGGCGCGCGCCACGGACCGCACCGGGCTCACTCCCATGCTGGTCCACAAAGTTTCCAACGGCGTAGAAGGCTCGGCCCACCGCGAAGTGTTCATCCCCGTTGCCTGTATGCACTGCGCCAATGAAACTCCTTGCGTCACTGTTTGCCCGCAGCAGGCCGTCGAAGTCGACAAGTCCACGGGCATCGTCATGCAAATCCCGCAGCGTTGCCTCGGTTGCCGCTACTGCATGACCGCTTGCCCGTATCACGCGCGCTACTTCAATTGGTGGGATCCGGCGTGGCCCCCAGGCATGGAGAAAAGTCTTAACCCCGGTGTGGCTACTCGCATGCGCGGCGTCGTGGAAAAATGCAACCTCTGTCACGCGCGCCTGCACACCGCGATGGAGAAAGCGGCCGCCGCCGGAAAAAAAGAAATCGACATGGCTGACTACGTTCCCGCCTGCGTCGAAGCTTGCCCGACGAACGCGATTCTCTTCGGCGACCTCGCCAATCCCGGCGATCCCGTCAGCGTTGCCGCCCACGCGCCCGACACTTTCCGTCTGCTGGCTCGGCTCGGCACAGAACCAAAGACCTATTACAAATCGCATCGGGCCTGGGTGAGAGCACTGGCCGAACGCAGCCCCAGCGGCCAACCCACGGAGGCCCAGCATGTCTGATCTTGCCATTGTCGATCGCCGCTTCATTGCCCGTGGCGAAGAACGGGCTTCCACGTTGAAGTTCGCCCTCTGGCTCGTGCCGTGGTTCGCACTGCTCGCCTTCGGCATCTATGCCGCGTTTCTCTGTCTCTACTACGGCCTGAATCAGACCAACATGGATAACCGCTTCGCGTTCGGTCTGTGGATCTTCCTCGATCTCTCGGTCATTGCCATGGGTGCCGGCGCGTTCTTCACCGGCTTCCTCGTCTACATCCTGAAGCAGGAAGAGCTGAAGCCCGTTCTCAACACCGCCGTCGTCGTTGGCCTGGTCTGCTACAGCGGTGCGGTTGCCGTCTTAATGGTCGACGTGGGCCAGCCGCTCCGTGCGTGGTTCACTTTCTGGCATCCCAACACGCACTCCATGCTCACGGAAGTCACCTTCTGCATCACCTGCTACCTCATCGTCTTGGTCCTCGAATATCTCCCGGTTCTCCTGCGCAACCGCCAACTGCAGAAAGTCCCTTCCTTCCTGATCTTCGAGCATCAGTTCCACAAGCTCGTTCCCGTGCTCGCCGCGGTTGGCGCGTTTCTCTCCTTCTTCCATCAGGGCTCTCTCGGCGGGCTCTACGGCGTGCTCCGCGGACGCCCCTTCGCCTTCCGCGAACATTTCGCCATTTGGCCGACCACCTTCTTCCTGTTCATCCTCTCCGCCATCGCGGTTGGCCCCAGCTTCTTGCTCCTGGTTGTCGCTACCGTCGAAGCGGTCACCGGGAAGCAACTCGTCGCGCCTTCGGTGCTGCGCAAACTCGGCTTCATCTCCGGCATCATGCTCGGCGTTTACGTCGCCGCTAAATCCATCGACACGCTCGTCTGGCTCAACATCACTTCGCCCTCGGTCGGCTTCGCGCCCTGGGAATACTACGCCTACAAGCCTTTCGGCTCCGCTATCCTCTTCTCGGAAATCGTTCTGCTCGGACTGTTCCCCGCATTTCTTCTGATCTTCCCAAAAACTCGAGCTCGCCGCGGCTGGCTGCTCTTCGCGGCGACGCTTACCTGCGGGGGCATCCTCCTAAATCGCTTCGTCCTCACCGTGCAGACGCTCGCCCTGCCCACTCTCGCTTTCGACGAATTCCTCAAGTACACCCCGAGCTGGCAGGAAGTTGCCACCTTCGGCGCCGTCGTCGCTTATGGTGTCATCGTCTATTCGCTCTCGTACCGCTATCTGCCGCTGTTCGGCCGCTCCAAAGGAGAAAACAAGCATGTTCCCGTGGGTTGATGGTTTTCATTGGACCGTGATGCACGTCGTCTTTCTCACCATTTTTGGCCTCGTGCTTCTTACCGTTTTCTCTACGTTCGCCTGGTCACTGTTCCGCACCGCATCCGACCTTCGTTCGCATCGTGCCAGCGAGGTCTGCTGGCGAGACAACTTCTCGCAATTGCCCGAGGCCGAGCGCCACTGCCGTCACGAACTGAGCGGCCGCATTATCCATCGCATCTGCCCCAACGCCTTCGATTGTGGTCATTGCGAGCTGTACGAAGCGTTCGCGGCGATGCCCGTTCCCGTGCGTTCGCTGAATGCCGGCGTCGAGTATTCCGACAAGCTGCTCTATCACCGCGGCCACACCTGGGTTTTGCCGGAAAACGACGGCACGTTTACCATCGGTCTCGACGCATTCGCTCACCATCTGATCGGCCAGCCCGACACCTTCAAGTTCCCGCGCAAAGGCAGCGACGTACAGCACAACGGGATCGCCTGGCGCATGACCAAGAACGGCCATGAGATCCGTGTCCGCGCTCCACTCGATGGCACGATTCTCGCCATCGGAGGCCCGCAATTTGGCTGGTACCTTCACGTGAAGCCCCGCAATCCCGTGGATCTTCGGCATCTTTTGCAGGGGCCGGAAGTGGCAGGTTGGCTCGCCTCAGAGATGGACCGCTTACAGATTCAGTTGCGCGCGCCGGATTCCCCGCCGGCTCTCGCCGATGGCGGCTCGCTTATGCCAGAATTGATGGATGACGCCCCGGACGGCAATTGGGATGAGGTGCTCGCAGCTACGTTTCTGGACGCTTGAGTTCCGCGCTTAGTGCGCAATCTCGTAGCGCTTTAGCTTGTCATACAGCGTCGATCGGTCGATCCCGAGCGAGGCCGCGGCTTCCTTCACGTTCCCTTTCTTCCGCTCGAGTATAGCGATAATGGCGCGCCGCTCCAGTTCGTTCAACGACACATCGGGAACATTCCAGGTTTGCTCGGCATTGGATCGCTGATTCAACCATGCAAAATCGCCCTCGTCCAGGATGTCATTGTGGGAGGTAACGATCGCGCGTTCGATCACGTTTTCCAGCTCCCGCACATTCCCCGGCCAGTCATACGCAATGAGGATCTTCAAAGCGTCCGGGCTAATCCCGGAAATGTCCTTGCCTAGTTCAGACGCAATCTTCTCCACAAAGTGTTCCGCCAGCAGTGGAATGTCTTCGCGCCGTTCGCGTACGGCGGGCAACCGGATTTCAATCACATTCAGCCGATAGTACAGGTCGTCGCGAAACCGCTCGTGCGCCACTTCTTCCGCCAGGTTTTTGTTCGTCGCCGCAATCACCCGGACGTCCACCACCACTTCTTCCGCTCCACCGACGCGGTAAAACCGCCGCTCCTGCAGCACGCGCAATAAGTCCGCCTGCAGCTTCGGCGAAATATCCCCGATTTCGTCCAGGAAAATCGTTCCGCCATCCGCCAGCTCAAACTTCCCTTTGGTCTGTCCGTCCGCCCCCGTGAACGATCCCTTCTCATGTCCAAACAGTTCGCTCTCGAGCAGCGTTTCCGTGAGCGCCGCGCAGCTCACGGTAACAAACGGCTTGTCCGCGCGGTCTCCGGAATAGTGAATCGCCCGCGCCACCAGTTCCTTGCCAGTTCCGCTCTCGCCGCAGATCAACACCGTGCTGCGGTGGCTGGCAATCTCTTTGGTGAGCGCCAGAATCTCCTCCATCTTCGGATTCTTCGTGATGATGTCGCGGTGGTGATACTTCCGGCTGATCTTTTTCCTCAGAATCACGTTTTCGCTCTGCAGCTTCTTCAGCTTCAGGATCCGCGACACCAGCATCGAGATTTCTTGCGGGTGGCAAGGCTTCACAATGTATTCCTGCGCGCCCTCTTTCATCGCCTGGATCGCCGTATCCACCGTGGCATACGCCGTAATAATGATGATCGAGGCTTCCGGCCGTACCCGGTGAATCTCCATCATCGTCTCGATCCCGTCCATCCCCGGCATCTTCAAGTCCACAAAGCAGATTGCGAAGTCTGTGGTCTTCGCCAGTTCCACCGCCTTTACTCCGCTCGGCGCTGTATCCACGCGATACCCGTCTTCCCGCAGCCACGCGGCCATCGATTCGCACATCACTTCTTCGTCATCCACTACCAGTATGGGCCACACCTTTTTCATGTGCGTTCTCCGTCTATCGACGCGGCACGTCGAGCGATCCGTATGCCGCAATTCGTGCAATACCGCTCATCTTTGCTATCCACCAGCCCTACGTGGGTCGCCAGGCTCATCACGCATTTCGGATCGTGGCAGTGCGTCAATCCAAACGTGTGCCCCAGTTCGTGCAGTACCTCTTTCACCAGCCGCTCCCGCAGCAATCCTTCATCCGCCGGCAAACCGTAAAACTCCTGCCGTAACCGCGCCACCGATACCACCGCGACAGTTCCTTCCAGCTGCGCCTGCCCGAACAGGAACGTCAGTGTCGGAATGGCCAGGTCCGCCTCCGTGATTCCCAACACCCGCGCCGCATCGCCTGGTGCCTTCCGCGCGACCGCCTTCATGATCTCCGCGGACTGATACTGCCCCCGCTTCGCGTCGTAGGCTCCCGCGGGAATCGGCATCATCGCCAACCGCCGCGCCGGCATCGGGAACCATTCCGCAGCAGTCCCGTCAATCCATTCCAGGATCTGCCCCGGCACGTTTCCGACCGGGAGCACGTAAAGAGTTTTCACCCGGCATGTACCTGCACTTCCCGTTGCTCCACAGCGCTGTTTCGCGGCTTCAGCGGAATCGTCAGCGTGAACGTCGTTCCCATATTCTTCGTGCTGCTCACTTCCACTTCCCCGTCATGCGCTTTCACGATTCCGTACAGCACCGCCAATCCCAGCCCCACGCCCTTGCCCTCGGCCTTCGTCGTAAAGAACGGGTCGAAAATCTTCGACAGATTCTCCGGCGCAATCCCCTCGCCGGTATCGCTCACGCACAACTCCACACTCTCCTCCTCCGGCAGCAGGCGCGTCCGCACAGTTAATTGCCCGCCGCCTTTCGGCTGCATGGCCTCCGCTCCGTTCATCGTCAGATTCAGGATCACCTGCTGCATTTGGGAAGGATCGCATTCCACTTGCGGCAGATCCGTTTGCAAGTCCAGCACTGCTTCGGCGTTGTTCATCTTCAACTTGTGCGACACCAGTCCCACGGTGCTCGTCACCAGTTTGTTCAGATCTGCCGGCACGCGCTGCGGCTTCGATCGCCGCGAAAACGCCAGCAGATCCGATACGATCCGCCCCACGCGCGCCGTCTCTGTCGAAATCTGCCCCAGGTACTTGCGAAATTCCGCTTCTCTCCCCGCCGGGAACGCCCCGCTCGCCATCAATCGCTCCAGCAGGATCGACAAGTTCAGCACTCCCGAAATCGGGTTGTTGATCTCATGCGCCACGCTGGCCGAGAGCTGCCCCAACGACGCCAGCCGGTCTGCCTGCAGCAGTTTCCGGTGCGCTGCCTGCAACTGCTTCCCTCTTTCCTCCACCTTGCTTTCCAACGTCTGCTGCATCTCGTTCAGTTCGTCCACCGCCACCTTCAGCCGTTCGCGCATGCGGTTAAACGAATCCACCAACTCATCGAGCTCCTGGCTGCGGTGCGAAATCTCCACCGGGTGATCCAGCTTCATCACGCTCAGAACCTTCGTTCCCTTGATCAATTCCCGGATTGGCGTTGCCACAAACCGGCGCGTGAACAAAATCACGAACGCCGCTCCCACCAGCACCATCGACCCTGTCGTGATCACCGCCTGCAGAGTCACTGCGCGCGTCTGCTGCTGCACCGGATCGAGCCGCAGCGCCACGTCCAGCACTCCCAGCACTTTCGTGCTGGCCAGGTGCGCGTGACACCCCGCATTGCTGCACGAGGGCTCGTTGTAAATCGGTGTCACGATATTCAGCGTCTTCACGCCTTCCGGCGAAGTTGCATACCGGACTCTCGAATTGACCGGGGGCTTCGTACGAATTGGAGTTGTGTTGTGACAGCTGATGCATACTTCGTTGGTGGTCGTCGTCGCAACCACCTTCTCTTGCGTGTCCGTGGAAAACGCTAACTGCCCTTCGCGGTTGAACATCCGGATGCGGTCCACCCCATGTTTGTCGGCAATTACCCGCATGATCTCGTAGGCGGATTTGCGGTCATCGGCCAGCATCGCGTGCCACGTCGCGCTGGTGATGCTTCGGGAAAGCTGGTCCGCTCCCGTCACCATTGTTTCCACCAGCCGCTCTTTTTGCATTCGGAAGGTCGCATATCCCCCGATGCAGCTGATCGCCACGATCAGCACCGTAAGGGAAAGAATCAGCTTGATGTCGAGTCGGCGTAGCATAGCAAGCACGAGAACCCGCGTGTCGGATTTTCCCTCACCAACTTACGCAGGGGTGCTCCAGGTCACAATGACAGGTATGCGCGGAATTTGTGACCGCGGTCACATCGCCAACTTCTACAAAAGACTGGATATCGCCGCGTCCATCGATACGTGGGTCACTTCTTCACCGCTGATCCGGTACGTCGGGCCTTCCACCTTCGAAAAATGCAGGTGCCGGTTGATCTGATAGTCCTCGTCCAGGGCATTAAACAGCTTTTCTGTCTCTTCCGGCGACAGGCCGAATCTTCCCAGCGCCACAGGCGCGCCCGGCTGGCTCGCCAGCGAGTTGTAACGTTCTGTTAGCACTTTCAGCGTCATCATGTCGGTCAGTCGTCCAGCGGGAGTGTACCTCGCCTTGCGCCGCCCCGGAAGCATTTGGCGCAATCCCGATTCATTCGGTAAACTTCCCTGTTGCACATCATTCCTGGGAGGACACATATGAGCTTGAGCGTCGGACAAACGGCACCGGATTTTGCTCTGAAAGATCAGAGCCAGAAGGAAATCAAGCTTTCCGACTTTGCCGGAAAGAAAAAAGTCGTGCTGGTCTTTTACCCGCTCGATTGGAGCCCGGTCTGCACCAATGAGCACGCCTGCTTCGTGAATGACATGAAGCAGTTCGAGACTCTCGACGCGGAAGTTCTCGGCGTAAGCGTCGATAGCGTCTGGTCGCACAAGGCTTACGCGGAAAAGATGCACATCAAGTACTCGCTCCTCGCGGATTTCCATCCCAAGGGCGCCATGAGCGAGAAGTACGGCGTCTATCTGCCTGAGAAGGGCATCACCGGCCGCGCCATTTTTATTATTGATAAGGGTGGGAACGTGGCCTGGTCCAAGAATTACGACATTCCCGTCGTACCCGACGTCAAGGAAGTCGCTACGGCCCTCGCACAGGTCAAGTAAGGAAAAGCTGAACTATTTCGGTTTGCCCGACGGTTCCGGCTGCTTGCCTCCCGGAACGGCGGGCTGTTTTGCGGCCGGCGGTGCCGAAGGCTGCCCCGCAAACGACCGCACCAGCAGCACCAGCTGCCACCGTTGCTCTTCGCTCAGTCTCTTCTTGAACGACGGCATGGGCTTCCGGCCTTCGCTGATCTGGTAATAAATCTCGCCGTCCGTCACCTTGCTCATTTTCGCCGCGTCCGTCAGGTCCGACGGCGCGGGATCGTACATCATCGCGTCTGATCCATCGCCCTTCCCCGAATCACCGTGGCAGTTCGCACACCGGTCACTGTATACCCGCTTCGCTTCCGTGATGTTTGCGTCCGAAAGCGTCAGCGGATTCCTCATGGCTTTCGCTTCCGGTGGCACTGCCCAGGGTTGTTTGTGGAATGCTGCCAGGGCGATCGCCAGCAGGATCATCCCGATCAGCACGACAGAGACGCCCAGCCGCAACATGTGTTTCTTGCTCTTGGTTTCAGCCATAAATGCCAAGAAAAGTTTCGCACAATCGCAAGCCGTAGCATAGGCTTCAGCCGGTGCCCGCGTGAGTCCTCGAGCGCGTTCCTGTAGCTCGGGCCTTCAGGCCTGAGGCTTTCTCCACGCGCCTGGCAAATTCTCGCGTTCGCTTTGGCCTTGCAGGGTCGGCCTTCTGTGGCCGACCGCCCCAAAACATTGGCCATCGTAAGCTGCAACCTCCGCGGGCTAAACGCCGCGGAAAATCAGCCACAGCAGTTCGCCATTAAAGAACAAGATCCCCGCCGCCACGATCCACGCCACCACCGTCGTCAGGCGTGAGTTCACGAACACCCCCATCTTCGACTTCTCGCTCGTAAACTGCACTAGGGGTATGACCGCAAACGGCAACTGGAAGCTCAGCACCACCTGGCTGAGGATGAGCAGCGATGTCACCCTTCCTTCCCCCGCAATCGCGATCACCAGAATCGCCGGCACGATGGCGATCAGCCGCGTCACCAGCCGCCGGATCCACGGCTTCAGCCGTACCTGCAGGAATCCCTCCATCACAATCTGCCCGGCCAGCGTTCCTGTCAGCGTCGAGTTCTGACCCGATGCCAGCAGCGCGCACGCAAACAACGTACTCGCCAGGCTCACGCCGAGCACCGGACTCAGCAGCTTGTAAGCCTCCGTGATATCCGCCACATCATGCAATCCCCGCGTATGGAATGCCGCCGCGCCGAGCGCCAGAATTGCTGCGTTGATGAACAGCGCAAACGTGAGCGCTACCGTCGAATCGAACACCGAATACTTGATCGCTTCCCCACGCCCGCGGTCGTCCTGTCCAAAGGCCCGCGTCTGCACGATGCTCGAATGCAGGTACAGATTGTGCGGCATCACCGTCGCGCCCAGAATCCCGATCGCGATATATAGCATTTCCTTGTCGCGCAAAATCTGCAGCCGCGGCATAAATCCCCACGCCGCTTCCAGCCACAATGGCCGCGCGAAGAAGATCTCGTACGCAAAACAAAGCCCGACCGTGCCGATCAGCGTCACCACAAACGCTTCGATCAACCGGAAGCCTTTACCTTGCAGCGCCAGCACCATCAATACGTCAAATGCCGTGATGATCACGCCGAGCAGAAGCGGTATCCCGAACAACAGCTTCAGCGCCACCGCCGACCCTAGCACTTCCGCCAGATCGCACGCCGCAATCGCCAGTTCGCACACAACCCACAGGAAAATCGTCGTCCGGCGCGAGTAATGGTCCCGGCACGCCTGCGCCAGATCCCTTCCCGTGGCTATTCCCAGTTTCGCGGAGAGTGCCTGCAGAAACATCGCCATCAAGCTGCTCAGCAATACCACGCTCAGCAGCGTGTACCCGAACTTCGACCCGCCTCCCAGGTCCGTCGCCCAGTTCCCCGGGTCCATGTATCCCACCGCAATCAGGTAGCCCGGCCCGGCGAACGCCCATATCTTCCGAAGCCATGACAAATTCGCGCCGATCGGGATGCTGCGGTGGGCTTCCGGCAGCGACGGCAGCGTCAGAACGCGGCGCCACGCGGAACCCTGGACATCCTCGGTCTTGGGCATAGGCTGTGATGCAAGCGATTTGGAGAGCAGGTCAGCCATATTAACTATAGTGAACTTAGCTTATAAACTAGGCTTAACTAGCTCGCCTGTCAATAGGACTCTGCCGCCATGTTCCTTTTTCGCCTCTCCCTCTCTCCCCTAACCTCTCCATCTGTCTGTGATACCTTGGAAGAGAAATTTCGGGAGATTTTTATGGACGACAAGCAGCAGCCGCAGGCCCCCGCGCCCGGCCAGGTTCAGATCAAGGCTGACGAAAAAGAACTGCAGGGCATGTACAGCAACCTGGTGATGATTCAGCACCACGCCGAGGAATTCACCATGAACTTCGTCTACGTCTTTCCTAACGGTGCGCAAGGCAAGCTGCTTGGCAGCATGATTGTCAGCCCCAGCCACGCCAAGCGCATCTGGCGCGCCCTCGGCGAAAACATCGCGCGCTTCGAGGCGCAATTTGGCCCCATCAAAGAAGGCCCGGAACAGGGCCCCGCCACCAACATCGGCTTCGTCCAGTAGCCGGAGTCACCCATGCGCTGTTGCGCAGCCAGCGATCAATCGATGCTCATATATCTGGGCGAGGAGATTGGTCTCGCGGCCCACGAGCGCGTCCTCAAACTGCTTCGGTTGCTGCAAAAGGAACCCCCGGCCTGGCTGCGGAATGTTCAGCCCGCCTATTGCTCTCTCATGGTCACGTTCGACGCCTGCCGCGTCGATCACGCCGAAGTCGAAAGCACTCTGCGCCAATTCGAACTACGCGCCGACTCCCTTCGCCAGCCAAAGCCTCGCGCCATCGAAATTCCGGTCTGCTACGACCGCGAATTCGCTCCCGATCTCGAAGAAGTTTCGCACGCGCACAATCTCAAACCGACAGACGTCGTCCGCCTCCACACCTCGCGCCTTTACCACGCCTATTTCCTCGGATTCGCGCCTGGCTTTGCTTACCTGGGCGATTTGCCGGACGAAATCGCCACGCCGCGCCTCGATGTTCCCCGCAAGACGGTCCCTGCGGGCAGTGTCGGCATCGCGGGCAAGCAGACCGCCATCTATCCCTTCTCCACTCCCGGCGGCTGGCGCATAATTGGCCGCACGCCGCTCACTCTTTTCCAAGCCGGCCGCAAGCCCATGGAACTGATCTCCATCGGCGACCAGGTTCGCTTTCGCTCCATCTCGCGCAAAGAATTTTCGGGGCTCTTTTCCGCATGAGTTCCCTCATCGTCAAGTCGCCCGGCCTGCTCACCACCGTCCAGGATCTCGGCCGCGCCGGCTATGGTGCACTCGGCGTTTCCCCGGCTGGCGCCGCTGATCCTGTCGCATTGCGCCTTGCCAATCTTCTCGTCAGCAACGAACCCGGTGCAGCCGCACTCGAGATGACCCTCCTCGGCGGCACGTTTATTTTCCCCGAAGGCGCCACCGTGGCGATCACCGGCGCCAACATGACTCCCACCCTCAACGGCCACCCGATCGAAATGTGGGCCTCAAATCCCGTGCCGCCAGGCGGAGAACTCACGCTTGGACCTACGAAGAACTATGCCCGCGCTTATCTCGCGGTTGCTGGCGCCTTCCGGATCAAACCGTTTCTCAGCAGCGCCTCCACGCATCTTCTGAGCGGCACCGGCGGTTTCGAAGGCCGCGCCCTCCGCAAGGGCGACGTCCTCCGCTTCGCTGCGCCGCAACACAAGATTCAAAAGCGCCGTGTCTCGCCAAGCCTGCTCACGTCTCTGAAGCCGCGAAAAGCCCTGCGTGTCACCGATGGCCCGCAAGTTGACCAATTCTCTCCCGAGGCCCGCGAAGCCTTTACTCGCCAGATATTTCGAGTCACCGAAGAATCCGACCGTCTCGGCCTCCGTCTCGAGGCTCTCCCCATCCCCGCGCCCCATTCTGCCAACATGATTACCGAAGGCGTCTCTCTCGGCGCCATCCAGATCACTCCCTCCGGCCAGGCCATCATCCTCGGCGTCGACCAGCAAACCACCGGCGGCTACCCCAAGATCGCCAACGTCATCGGCGTCGATCTCCACCGCGTCGGCCAGTTGCGTCCGCGCATCGACATCCGTTTCGAACGCACCTCGCTCGCCGTTGCCCGCGCCCTCTGGATCGAGCGCGAACGACTCCTCAACGGCACGGAGCATCTCCTCCTATGAAATCCATCGACCTCAACTGCGACATGGGCGAACTCCCCGAAGCCATCACCGATGGCACGCAGGAAGCTCTCATGCAGCACGTCACCTCCGTTAACATCGCCTGCGGCGGCCACGCCGGTGACGATCGCATGATGCGCGCTACCATCGAGCAGGCCTTGCGTCACCACGTCGCGATCGGCGCGCACCCGGGCTATGAAGACCGCGCCAACTTCGGCCGCATCGAATTGCAGATCGCTCCAGAGGAAATTTCCGCGTCAGTAGAAAGGCAAATCCGCGCTCTGGACGCCATCGCACGCGATTGCGGCGCCCGTATCGTTCACGTGAAACCCCACGGCGCGCTCTACAATGAGGCCGCCCGCGACCGCGCCATCGCCCGCGCCATCGCTGAAGGTGTCCGCCGCTGGCGTACCGACGTAATTCTCATCGGCCTCGCAGGTTCCATCATGCTCGACGAATTCCGCGCCGCTGGTTTTCCCACCGCCGCCGAAGCCTTCGCCGACCGCCGCTACGAGTCCGACGGCTCCCTCCGCCCCCGCAAATTTCGCGATGCCCTCCTCGCCGATCCCCAACAGGCCGCTGCCCAGGCACTCCAGATCGTTGAACACTCCAGCGTCGTCGCCTCCAATGTCGCCACCATCCCTCTCTCCGCCCAAACCCTATGCCTTCACGGCGACACCCCTGGCTCGCCCGGCATCGCTGCCGCCATCCACCGCCAGCTCGAAGCCGCCCACATCACACTGGCGGCGCTGTTACGCTAGCATCACCAATATTCGGAGGCACCTCACGTGGCAACGGATTACGCGAAGATGACCCAGAATCTCTGCGATTTTTATGATTTCCCGGGCAAAACCGTGCTCTTCATCGGCGCGGCGGGGAGACAGCTGCTGAATCCTGCCATCGGAACCAAAAGAGTGATTGCCATCGATAAAGATATCGACGGCTTGCGGGAGTTGAAAACTAAAATCGCCGCGCAAGGCCGGCAGGATTCTATCGAGGTAGTCGGCGCCAAGTTCGAAGATGTGACGGTTCAGGGAGATGTCGTCTATTTCGAGTTTTGCTTTCACGAAATGGATGATCCTGAGAGCGCGCTGCTCCATGCGAAATCACTTGCGCCTGATCTTGTCGTGTATGACCATTCGCCCGGATCGGAATGGATCTACTACGGTGCCGAAGAGACGAATGTCCTCCGCAGTTCTGCGGTCATGGCTCGCTTCGGCATTCGGCGCCGTCAGACGTTCCATGCTGAACAGCAGTTCGGAGATTATGCCGAACTCCTGGCTAAGGTGAGTCCACAAGGAGCGCTGGCCATCGAGCGCATTCAACGGTTCGCAACAGCAACCAACATTATTATTCCGATGAGCTACGAGTTAAACCTGTTGTAACCAAGGACAGTTCGTCAACCGTCGCAACCTGCACCTCAGCCCGCAAGCCCATCCGATGTGAACTTACCAGGCCACCACTTCCGCCATTCAATCATCGGAACTGTTATTGCATTCACGCCGGAAAGGAATGCCTCGTGTTCCGAAGTGGCTATGCGAAATCGCTGAGGCTGGTTTCAGCAGCCCTGATAACGTCCTTGGGGACTTTGAGAACACCTCCGCCACCGCAAGAACAGCAGCCCCCGACAACAGTTCGCATTACCTCTGACCTTGTGGTTCTTTCGGTCAGCGTGAGAGACCGCCGCGGAAACCTCGTCCCTGACCTGCGCCGGGAGCAGTTTCATATTCTTGACGATGGTGTCGAACAGGAAATCAAGGTCTTTACGGAAGAGAGCCTTCCTCTTTCGCTGGTCATTCTGATAGACAACGACGTGAACGGAAACGCCGGCGTGCAACTGGTGCAAAGCCTCCGTGCTTTGGTAGGCGGAGTGAGCATTCAGGATGAGGTCGCCGTCTGCCGTTTTGACATGTTGTTCTACCCGGGAAACGGCTTCACCTCAAAGATTGACAATCTGATGACCGAGCTCAAAGCCACACAAGCCGAAATTAAACCAACGCCCACGTATGTTCCCGAACCTCTGGTGTGCGGTAACTCCACAACAGGAACTCCCTGCATCGCCGCTCCCACGTATGCTGGGGCTCGGCCAAGCAAGGCATTGGATGACGCGGTGTTTTCGGCCGCGGACCTGCTGGAGAATGTCGCTCCTGGCCGGCGAAAAATAGTGCTTGTGATTTCAGATGGCGCTAACGAGCCGAAGTTAAACCACCATGACTTTGAGAGCGTCAGAGAGAAACTCTTATTCGACAACATTTCCGTGTTTAGTGTTGCGGTGGATAGCAATACCGCGAAGCGCAAGTATTCTCGATTGGAAAGTTATTCACGCACCTCGGGAGGAGACATCTACTACGCGTCGAAGTCCAGTAGCATGGAGCAGTTCTATGCTCGCATCACGGAACAAGCCCGCCACGAATACACTCTCGCTTACGTGCCCGCCGGAACTCAACTCGATTCCAACTATCACCGCATCGATCTCCGCGTCTCGGGCGATGGGCTAGCCGCGCAAACGCGCCAGGGCTACTACAAGAATCGTCCAGCCCAGCCACCGAATCAGTGAAACCAAATGCGGCTTGGCCTCCCCCTGAGAAACGCCACCTAAGTTATGTGCACTCGAACGCGCCTCGCGGCGACACCCGCCCCCCGCTATCGCCGCCGCCATCCACCATGTTCTGGTCAATGCAGACGTTGAAGTTGCCGCACTGAAATAAGCACATGTGTCGCGGTACGTGTTTGCAAGCTCACCTCGCTTGTCAGAGATTAGTGATGTCACCAGCAGTGGGACAAAATAGATGAGCCAACACGAGGAACAGTGGCGTCGGTATCGTCGATTAGTTGCTTTCCAGATTGGAGTATTCGCTGGGACGATACCCTTCACAATGGTCGCAACTGTACTCTCGGAGAAATTCCTACATGCAGACGCACTCGTTCCCTACTTTGGCGGTTTCTGAGGACTCCTCCTGATTGTTTCGGGGCTGCGAATTTCTGCTTTCAATTGTCCTCGCTGTGGAAAGTGCTTTATTGGAGCCTGGTGGTACGGCAACTACGCCTTGGTCAACCGCTGCGCTCATTGTGGTCTTCCGCGTGAATCAAAAACACTTTCCTTGTTTTCGATCATCACTCTGGGCGTGACGGCCATCGCTTTGGTGTTGGCTGCTTTCTTCATTCCCTCACTCGACGGTCCGGGCAGCCGTCAGCGAACCACGGAAGCTGGCGCAGTGGGCAATCTCCACAGGATCACAACCCTTCAGGCACAATACGCGACTGCGCATCCGTCAACAGGTTTTGCCTGCCGATTGCCGGAACTGAAACCGCCAAGCTCCCCAAACGCCGAGCATTCAACGGATGATTTTCTACTGACGAACTCTTTCGCCGGATATGAATTCAAGCTGAGTGGATGCGAAGCTGATCCAAACGGGACGGTTACTCGCTACCAAATCACAGCCTTGCCAGTAGGTCTTTCGCCTCAAGCTCCGGGACTTCGCGCATTCTGCACAGACCAAAGTGGAAAGATTTGGTATGACCCAGGTGGGTCCGTCGAGAATTGTCTATCTTTGCGCCGCCCGATTTGAAGGTCGGCGCCCAATCTACGCTATTTGATTCCTTTTACCGCACAACCCAATGAGAGGTTGTAGCCGACCATCCGACATAAACGGTTCGGAGTCGTATTTGTCCAGCTTATCGAACCACTTGATAGGATCGCATTTAAACCTTGATCTAGCGTTTGACGCCCGCGGGTTCTCGGATTTCTTGAAGGTGTTGTCC
>Ga0335079_10004585_pt1 | contig 15909 bp, 18 predicted proteins | sample Lox_Sample_33_FD_206719 | JGI IMG/M metagenome (GOLD analysis project Ga0335079, IMG submission 206719) | Soil microbial communities from Loxahatchee National Wildlife Refuge, Florida, United States - Lox_Sample_3.3 | ecosystem: Environmental > Terrestrial > Soil > Wetlands | place: USA... | reverse complement strand
GCACGGCCTTGCCGTCGACGATGACGGTGCAGGCGCCGCACTGGCCGAGCCCACAGCCGAATTTTGCAGCATTGAGCCTGAGTTCGTCGCGTAGCACATAGAGCAGCGGCGTATCCGGCTCGGCGTCGATTGTGTAATCCCGACCATTGACCTTCAAAATCGCCATGGCTTTGCTGTCTCACTGCATTTTGTCGGCCGACGCCGACGGGGGCGCCAGAGAGGCGGTCTGCCTGCGCCGCGCCTCCTCGATGACCTTCTCAAGGCCGGTCCAGGCCGGCTGGTCGGTGAAGCGCGAGCGCAGATAATTCAATAACACCGCAAGCTGGGCATCAGTCATGCTGTCGGCGAAAGCTGGCATGATCGGGCTGCGCTCGCCCTCGACCGGCCGGACACCCGACAGCACGATATTGGCGAGATTGCGCGGATCGGGGCTGCTGATGGTGCTGGAGAGGGCAAGGTTGATACCGCCGTAGGGCGGCGGGCGGCTGCTGTCATGGCATGTCGCGCAGGCCGCCGCATAGATCGATGCGCCCGGCGAGTCCGCGCCTGTCGGAGCGGCCGACTTGACACGCGCCAGTGCCGCCTCGCCCCTGAGCTTGCGGTCTTGCGCCGGAATACTCGAGATGTCGGCCATATAGGTCGCAATTGCCCGGACGTCGCTTGCGGGCACGGCGGACAGATTGTTCACCACCTCCGCCATCGGGCCCCGCGCGGTGCCGTGATCGGGATGCCAGCCGTTACGCAAATAGGCATAGAGCGCCTGCGCATCCCAGGGCACCGGCGATGACGATCGCGCGTTGATCGCAAAAGCCCGCCAATGATCGACATCGCCGCCGGCAAAAGCGGCGTCGACGCGCTCGGCACCAAGCGCGTTGCGCGGCGTATGGCAGGCGCCGCAATGAGCCAGCCCTTCCACCAGATAGGCGCCGCGGTTCCACTCGGCGCTTTTTGCGCTGTCCGCACGAACGCTGCCTGCGCGAAGAAAGAGCAATTTCCAGCCGGCAACGGCAAGGCGCTGATTGAAGGGAAATGACAGCTCGTTGTCGCGCGGCGGCGCATGCACAGGCTCGCGCGTCATGAGGAAGGCGTAGAGCGCGCGGTTATCTTCGTCGCTGACATGGGTGAAGTGGTCGTAGGGAAAGGTCGGATAAAGGTGCCGCCCCTCGCGATCGACGCCTGAGCGCATGGCGCGCCGAAACGCCTCCTCCGACCAGCGGCCGATCCCGGTCTCCGTATCGGGCGTGATGTTGGAGGAGAAGATCGCGCCAAACGGCGTCGGCACCGCAAGCCCGCCCGCAAAGTTCTTGCCGCCATGGACGGTGTGGCAGTTGTTGCAATTGCCGATCGCGGCAAGCTCCCGGCCGCGCTTTACAAGAGCCGCATCGAACGACTGGGGCGCTCGCGGATCGATGGCGGCAAGTGCCGGTTGCCAAGCGACCACAAACGCAGTTGCCACGCCGCCGACCAGCAGCGCCGCCACAATCACACCGATGACCCTCGCTTTTTTCATCCGTCCCAGCGGCTTCTTGAGAGTTCTTAGCACAAATCCCGGCGTCCAAGTGACGTTCGCGATCACCCCGAGGATGGCCCGCAGGAGGTAATGACCTCCAGTCATCACAAAACGTTACAGGAATGTCACACGCGCCAACAATGCCGCCCAACCTCGTGAAAGTTAATGACATTTCCCCAACACCCCCGGCTAGGCTCTCGATCGGGCTGAGACTCATCAGCGCTGTTCGCTTTCAGGGAGAGCCGATATGCCGGCCTACATCCATCATCACGACATCGGGAGGGCACCGGTGCTTTGTCCCGGCTGCATCGGCCTGCTTCCAATGGTCGTGCGCGATGTCGAAGCCCGATGGAACAAGGAAACGATCGACTTCATCTACGAGTGCTCAGACTGCGGCGCCGAAGTCCGGCAGAGCGTGACAAAGCCGAAATGGCGGCACTGATGGATTCGATCGTCCACCAAATCCGTCACGTCCGTGAGACGTCTCGCTCGCTCAATGCGCGCAGATAGCGATCACGGAATAGCCAAAGGGATCGACCCGCCCCGCCCAGCCCTCTGTCAGGCAGCAGCTTTTGTATCGGGGTGATTCAGATTGCACTCTCTGAAGTGATACGCAATTTCATCGAGCGCGCGCTGCTCCCACTCTTCGGCCTGGGCCAACCAGAACATCCTGCGCTCGGAATCCAACGCGGCGCGCTCTCGGCACATCTGCTCCTGACTGCGTATCTCCACGAGCCTGTTCATGAACCCACTCCAGAAGGATGAAGCCCATTGACACCGAAAAATGTAGCAGAGTTGGGAGTGAGTGTCTCAACTTCATGTGAGCATGCTGTGTCTGCGAAAGCGACAGGCGCCGCAATGCAACATGACAGATTACATGCACGCGTCGCACTGAATTCCTTCATTCATCGGCGCACATAGCAGTGGAATCCGCCATACACTCCGGATCGATCCAGTTCATAACCGACTGCGCTGCGGTCTTCGTCGCGGCGCCAGATTTCCCCAAGATCCGCAAGCGCCGGCGCTTCCAAAGGCGACTTGACCCCGGCGGTACGGAAGATGACGCTCACCTCATCGCTGCCGGCACGATCGATCGCATCCCACAGCATGCGGATCTCGTCCGCGGACATCCAGTCCTGGGAGTCCAGCAGCACGACAGCATCAACCTCGCGCGCCGGAAGATCTTGCAGAAACTGACGAAGCCTTGCGTGGACCGGAATGATCACACCGGCATCGTTGCGCATGCGCGCGAACTTGCTCCTCTGCAAATAGGGCGGCAGACAGCGATCGCCAGGACCGCGATAACGAAGGCGCAGGGCTTGCCAGGCGAAATAATTGGCCTCGCTCGGATGGGCGTTGATGAGGCGTAGAATCCGCTGATGCAGCACCTCATTGAGGGGCGCGCCGCCTGCGAGCAAAGCCCGCTGCGGCGGCGGCATGCCGATCGAAAACAACAGCGCCGGCGTCCGCGTCAAGTAACGCACCACGCGCGAGTGGAACAGGCGGTGTAAACGGTCCATCGCCTCGATGCGCGCCGGAGCCTCGGGTGCGGCGGTCAGCAAGGCCGCAAGATCGATTCCCGCAAGCCTTGCCACGATATGCGTCAAGCCGATCAAACGGCCGAGCAGTCCATGACGATAAAACCCGTCGGTGAAATAGGCGTGGCGCGGACGGCCGATGATGTTGCGCTTGTCCCAATAGGCCCGCGCTTCGCAATCGAGCAACGGCCGCAACCGTTCACGATAGAGCTGCGCATTGGGCGGTGACGCGGCCTCGCCGAAGAACTGCCAGAACTCGCGATAGTCGGAAAAGGCGCGGATGCCCGCGAGCTTCAGCTTGAGCAGCGCAAGATGGGCTTCGTTCAGATCGACGGCATAGACCTGGGCCGGCTGCGCCGTCAGATAGGAAAGCGCGTTGCAGCCGCCGGAAGAGATGGTGACGATGGTCGAACCCAATGGCAATTGCAGGGCGGCGAGGTCCGCCTCCGGGTCTTCCCAGATTTGAGTGTAGACCAGGCGACGGAACCAGAACGCATAGATTTTGTCCCAGATCGTCGTTTCATTCCGTGTCCTGCCGTTGCGCGCAGCATTCGCGATCAACTGCGTATTCATCCGAACCTCAAATCAACAGTGCAGCGACGCTATCGCGCGCGCCTTGCACTTTTGCGACAACCTTCCGATGCAAGGGCCGGGGTTGGTAACCATTTGTCATATGCTTGTCGCGCGAACATCGGAAGGAGGGAGCCAGCACTTGCAGCTGTGAGACGAGGTGAATGCTGGCTTGGTGTCCTGAAATCGGCCATGGAATCGCAGATCGGCCCGACGCCGTGCACTGCGCACACTTCTTCAGCATCGACTTGCCCAAGGAAAGGCCGGGTTCCGCAATCGTGCGCATGCCGCGGACGGATGCACTTGCGGACACGCCCCTCGCGCCATGCGACGTCATGCACACTGATCCACAGCTTTTATTCGTTGCGCGATCCTCCGATCAAATCATGCTCGCGCGGGAGCCGAGAACGTCATGAGCGCATGGGCCGCACTTCTCGCCGCCGGACTACTGGAGGTTGGCTGGGCGCTCGGACTGAAATACTCCGACGGGCTCACCAGGTTCTGGCCGACGGTCGCAACCGTGGGCGCGATTGCGCTGAGCTTCGGATTGATGGCGCTTGCGCTACGATCGCTGCCCTTCGGCACGGCGTACGCGGTGTGGACTGGGATAGGCGCAGTCGGTAGCATCCTTGTCGGGATGTTGCTCTATAGCGAGCCGACTGATCCGGTTCGTCTCGTTTGCCTCACGTTGATCGTCGCCGGGATGGTCGGACTGAAGCTGAACTCGCCGGTCTGAGCCGTCTTCCCTGCTCGACGCTCTGTTGCGCAGGCTTCGCCACGCCTCGACGCCGCCGAACAAGGCCAGCGCGATCGAGAGCGGCACCAGATGATACAGAAAACGGAACATCACGAGCACCGCGAGCATTTGCTCGCGGTCCTCGCTGCCAAGCCCGATCAGGATAGTGGCGTCGAACACGCCAAGCCCCGCTGGCGCGTGGCTGGCAAAGCCCAAGAGCGTGGCGGCGATGAAGACCGCCATCAATCGAAATAGTCCGACATCGAGGCCGGGCGGAATCAGGACATACATGGAGACTGCCGCAGCGGTGAGGTCGAGCAGGCCGACGAGGATCTGCAACAGCACCAGCGGACCGGATGGAAGCCGCACCAGCCATCGGCTCTTGCCGATGTCGCGCGGATGCAGCCAACTCCAGACCAGGAATGCGCCGACGCCGAACAATAGCGCTAGCGCCAACAGTCGATTGACGGTCGGCGAGAGATGATCGATGACGCCGAGGGCAGTCGGCTCGTACAGCAGACTGAAACCGAGCGCGGTCATGTTGCCAAGCCAGAAAGTGAGCCCGGTCAGGAAACAGATGTTTGCCACACCCAGGGCGCCGAGACCGTTGCCGGAATAGATCCGGTAGCGAATGACCGGCGATATCAGAGCCACCGCCCCCATGCCGTGGGCGATGGGATAGCTCGTGAAACTCGCAAGCGCCGCGATCCGGTAGGGCACATCCTTGCGCCCCATGGTATGCAGCGCCAGCCAATCATAGAGCGTGATGCTGCCATAGGAGGCCGTGACCAGCATCAGCGCGAGCGCGATGGTGCTGAAGTCGGTCGCCCGAACGACATCGAACACCTGACTGTAGTCGACGTTTTTGAGAGTGTGGGTGAGAGCAAAGATCGCACCGGCGCCGATCGCGACGCTGATCACTGCACCACCCAGGCCCTTGATCCGGGCACTCCCGAGCTTTTCCTTTAACCGTTCGAATTTCAGGGCGCTGATCCAGTCCGTGCTTTTCGGCCTCTCGGTCCGCCAACCGATTCGAGGGGGCCATCGGTTGATTTGACACGTTGTTGTGACAGTTGCGTTACTGGTTCCGCTGATTTCGTAAGCAGGATGTGTTAGCCGCGGGCCGGCGCCGGGATCAGGACTCAATATGGTCGCATCCCCTTCATGCTCGGTTTGTAAGAGACCCGCGACGCATTGAAGGGATTCGAGGTCTTGATGGAGAGCGAACTCGACTACGACCTCACACCGGATCAGTGGGAAACACTCAAAGCGCTGCGGAGCCCGGCGCCTGATCGGCGCAGCGTGAGCGGGCCAGTTGTCGCACAACTCGTCGCGCTTGGCCTCGCTGCGGTATCCGACGAGATTCCCGCAATCACCTATTGGGGACGCAAGGTGCTGGTCCGGGGCTCGGCGCGGCTGTGGGACGTTGCCGCCTGACCGGTTCAGAAGATGAGCGCAGCCAGCGCCAAAGCGATTCACCACAGCGATTGCCGCGCGCGCTCCGGCCAGGCGCGGTCATACTCCTCGCCACCGACCCGATTGTTGCTCATCTCGGCAAGGATCCGCCCCGGCGTCGGCAGCATCCCGGGATCGACGTGCTTGTCCGGATTCCAGAGGTCGGAGCGCACGATTGCGCGCGCACACTGGAAATAGACTTCTTCCACCGTCAAGACGACGACCGTGCGCGGTGCCTTGCCGTCCATCTTGAAGGAGGCGAGCAGCGCGGGATCGGCCGAAAGGTGCGCGCGGCCGTTGACGCGCAGCGTGCTGCCGGCGCCCGGAACGAGGAACAGGAGCGCGACCCTCGGATCGCGCACGATATTGCGCAACGAGTCGACGCGATTGTTGCCGCGCCGATCCGGCATCATCAGTGTCTTCTCGTCATGAATACGAATGAATCCTGGAACGTCGCCGCGCGGCGAGCAGTCGAGGCCTTCAGGCCCTGACGTCGCAAGCGCCGCGAACGGCGATTTCTCGATCAGCACGCGGTAGGACGGCGTGATCCGGTCGGCGACCTTTACGGTCGAGGTCTCGCCGGGGTGTCCGTAGATCGCTTCGAGTTGCTCAATGGTTGCGATGCGCGACATGCCCTCTCTTCTCCTATCAGGCCGCCTCAATCGCCTCTGATCACCCGCAAGAGCCGCCGCGCATGGTCCTCGGCGCGGCCGACATTGAGGATGGTGACATCGGCGGCTGCGTCATCGACCGCGCGCTGCAGCCGGCTCTCGATCCGCCCGTCACTGTGTCTCGCCCGCATCGCCAGCCGCGCGGCCAGAACCTGCGGCGGCGCCGTGATCGAGACGACGACGACATCGGCATAGGCCAGTCGCAGGGGGTGGACCACCATGCGCGAGACGTTGGCAACCACGGTGCGGCCGGCCCGGACGTCGTCCTCCACCGAATGCGGCAAGGCATAGCAGTGTCCATGCGCTTCCCAATGAATTGCAAAATCACCGCGCGCAAGGCCTTCCCGAAACGCCTCCGGCGAGAGCTGCTCGTTGTCTTCCGAAGATGACGCCTCCCGCGTCACCACGCGGCGCGGAAAGACAATGGCGCAATCTTCCGCGCAGGCGGCCTTGGCGATCCCCAGAAGGGTGTCCTTGCCGGCGCCGCTTGGGCCGACGACCAGGATGAGCCGGCCGGGACCTACTCCGGCCGGATTGCGCGCGGTGACGGTCGGCAGCTCGCTCATGCCACGCGCACCCCTTCCCGCCAGACGCTTCGCACGACGGGAATGTCGCGGGCGACATGCACGCGGATCAGATCAGCCCGCTTGCCGGGCGCGATTTCGCCGCGATCGGAAAGACCGACGGCCTCGGCGGGAGTCTTGGTGACGGTGCGGACTGCGGAGGCGAGATTGATCGCAGACACCTCCCGCGGCAACTGCAGCGCGGCCATGAGCAGGCTCGATGGAATGTAGTCGGAGGAGAGGATATCGAGGAGCCCTTCGCGCGCGAGATCGACAGCGGCGATGTTGCCGGAGTGCGAGCCGCCGCGCACCACATTTGGCGCGCCCATTAGGATATCGATGCCGGCGCGATGCAGGCCACGCGCGGCTTCGATAGTTGTCGGAAACTCCGCAACCGCCACGCGGTCGCGGACTGCGTCGACCACATTTTCCTCGGTCGTATCGTCGTGGCTGGCGAGCGGAATATTGCGGTCGTGCGCCAGCGCCACGATGTCGCGCATGTTGGTCGCAGCATATGCCTGCTGATAGGTCAGGCGGCGGGCGAACAACGCGTCAAGCTCGACGTCGGTCATGCCGCCTCCCTTGCCGCGATAATAGTCGCGGAGCTTGGCCTCGTCGCGGAACTGCCGCTGTCCCGGCGTATGATCCATCAACGACATCAGCCGCACGTCGGGTCGGCCGATGAGCTCCTTTGCTTCCTCGACGACGTCGGGCATCGGGACTTCGCAGCGCAGATGCAGGAAGTGATCGGCGCGCAAGAGATTGCTCTCGCGCGCCGCCGATATCGCAGCCGCCAGGATACCGGCGCGGCCGTCCACATCCTCGGCACCGTCCTCGCGCCAAACCCTGAGCGAATCCAGAACCGTGGTGATCCCCGATGTCGCGAGCTGCCCGTCATAGGAGACAACTGCCGCGATCGGATCCCAGAAAACCTTGGGCCGCGGCACGTAATGCGCCTCGAGGTGATCGGTGTGAAGCTCGATCATGCCGGGCATCACGATGTCTCCGGCCGCATCCTCGTGTCCCCTTTGCGCATCGCCCTCGCCGATTTCGACAATGCGTCCGTCCGCACAGGCGAGCCAGCCGCGTTCGATCACCCGATCGGCCAGAACGATCCTGGCGTTGCCGATGATGGTTTCGGACTTCGTCGAGCTCATCTCAGCGCTGTCTCCTCATGCCGCGGCCGCAAACGTTGTCACGTCGACCACGCGGTCGGCGATCAGCCCGCGAATTTCGTTGTCATGCACGATGGCGACAATGGCGACGCCTTCGCGTTTCTTCTCGTCGATCAGACCGACCACCACCTCGCGGTTGGCGGCATCCAGCGATGCCGTGGGCTCGTCCAAGAGCAGGATCGGATGGTCGGAAATGAAGCCGCGCGCGATATTGACGCGCTGCTGTTCGCCGCCGGAAAAGGTCGACGGCGGCAGTGTCCAAAGCCGCTCGGGAATATTGAGACAGCCGAGAAGCCCACCGGCCTGCCGTCGCGCCTCCTCGCGCGGCGTCCCCGTGAGGATCAGGGGCTCGGCGACCACGTCGATGGTCGCGACCCGCGGCACCGCGCGCAGGAACTGGCTGACATAACCGATGGTTTCGCGCCTGACACTGAGCACGTCCCTCGGCTCCGCCCTGGCGAGATCGATCATGTTGCCCTGGTGACGGATGCCGATGCGACCGCCATCGCAACGATAATTGCCAAAAATCATTTTCAGGATCGACGACTTTCCGGCGCCCGACGGCCCGGAGAGCACGACGCATTCGCCGGCATTGACCTGAAAAGTCACGCCGCGCACGACCGGCAACCTGACCCCACCCTGCAGATGCATGGTGAAGGTTTTTTCCGCGCTGGTGACGTCGATCATCGCAGGCATCTGTGCGCTCATGGCGGCAAAATCGAGGAGACAAGCAGTTGGGTATAGGGCTCGTGCGGATCGTCCAGGACCTGGTCGGTCAGTCCCGTCTCGATCACCTGGCCGCCCTTCATCACCATCACCCGGTGCGACAGCAGCCGCGCGACCGCGAGATCGTGCGTTACCACGATCGCGGCGAGGCCGAGCGAGCTGACAAGGCTGCGCATGAGATCGAGGAGGCGCGCCTGCACCGAGACATCGAGACCGCCCGTCGGCTCGTCCATGAACACGAGCCGCGGATCGGTCACGAGGTTGCGCGCGATCTGCAGTCGCTGGCGCATGCCGCCCGAATAGGTTCTGGGTGCATCGTCAATGCGCGCAACATCGATCTCGACGCGCTCGAGCCAGGAGGACGCCGTATCGCGGATGCGGCCATAGTGATTCCAGCCGACCGCCATCAATCGCTCGCCGACATTGGCGCCGGCCGAGACCGCCATGCGCAGGCCCTGTGCCGGGTCCTGATGCACGTAGCCCCAATCGGTGCGGAACAAGAATCGCCGCTCGGCCTCGCCCAGCGCATTGAGGTCGCGCAGCACGCCATCGCGCATGCGGTAGGACACGCGGCCCGCGGTCGGAGCAAGCTGCGCCGACAGCATCTGCAACAGGGTCGTCTTGCCCGAGCCGGATTCGCCGACGATCGCGAGCACCTCGCCGGGATAGAGCGTGAAAGAGACGTCGCGGCAGGCACTCAGCCTGCCGTAGGTCTTCGAAAGGCCTTCCGCGACCAGGAGCGGCATGTCGTTGCGATCGGCGCCTTGCCTCTCAGCCATGCGCACTCTCCTTGTATGGAGCAGCGCTTTGGCCACCGCGATGGCCGGCCGCCTGGCGGCCCTCGCAATAATCAGTGTCGGAGCAGACGAACATGCGGCTGCCCGCATCATCCGTGACGATCTCGTCGAGATAGGCATCCTCGGCGCCGCATAGCGCGCAAGGCGCATCGAAGCGATAGCGCGTGAACGGATGGTCCTCGAAATCCAGCGACACGACTCTGGTGTGCGGCGGGATCGCGTAGATACGCTTCTCGCGGCCGGCACCGAACAATTGCAGCGCCGGGCAATTGTCCATCTTCGGATTGTCGAATTTCGGCGTCGGCGACGGATCCATCACGTAACGCGCGTTCACTTTCACCGGATAGGCGTAGGACGTCGCGATGTGGCCGAAGCGGGCTATATCTTCATAGAGCTTTACATGCATCAGACCGTATTCGGCGAGCGCATGCATGCGCCGGGTCTCGGTCTCGCGCGGCTCGAGGAAGCGCAAGGGCTCGGGAATCGGTACCTGATAGACCAGCACCTGGCCCGAATGCAGCCGCGTCTCGGGAATCCGGTGGCGGGTCTGGATCACGGTTGCGTCGACAGTCGAGGTCGTGGTCGCAACGCCCGCGGTCTTGGCAAAGAATTTTCGGATCGAGATCGCGTTGGTGGTGTCGTCCGAACCCTGATCGATCACCTTGAGCCTGTCGTCGGGCCCGAGGATCGCAGCGGTGACCTGCACGCCGCCGGTGCCCCAGCCATAGGGCATCGGCATCTCGCGGCTTGCGAACGGCACCTGATAACCGGGAATCGCGATCGCCTTCAGGATCGCCCGGCGGATCATCCTTTTGGTCTGCTCGTCGAGATAGGCGAAGTTGTAGGCAGGCCCGGTCATTCGGCGGCCTCCTGCAAGTTCTCCGATTCGTTGGCCGCTTCGGCGAAGTCCCTGCGCAGCTTGCGCAGCAGGCCGAGCTCGGACTGGAAGTCGACGTAATGCGGCAATTTCAGGTGCTCGACAAAGCCGGTCGCCTGCACATTGTCGGAATGCGACATCACGAACTCTTCGTCCTGCGCCGGCGCCAGGACCTCCTCGCCCAGCTCGCGGGCGCGCAGTGCGCGATCGACGAGTGCCATCGACATGGCCTTGCGCTCGCTTTGGCCGAAGGCAATTCCATAGCCGCGGGTAAAACAGGGCGCTTCCGTCGCCGATCCCTTGAACTGGTTGACCATCTGGCATTCGGTCAGCGCGATCGCCCCGAGCGGCACGGCAAATCCGACGTCTTCGGCAAAGAACTCGACCTCGACCTCGCCGAAGCGGATCTCGCCGGCAAAGGGATGGTTGCGGCCGTAGCCGCGCTGCGTGGAATAGCCCATCGCCAGCAGGAAACCTTCATCGGCGCGCGCGAGGTTTTGCAGGCGCAGGTCGCGATCGGCTGGAAAGCTCAACGGCTCGCGGGTGAGATCGCCGACCGGTGCATCCGCATCCTGTTGCGGTGACGGCTCGATCAGGCCGTCACGGCCCAATATGTCGGTGACGCGCGGCGTCGGCGCGGTCGATGCCTCTGCGGTCGCCGGCCGCTCCGGAACAAAGCCGTCGGCAAGCTGCGGGTCCAGCAGGCGATGAGTGTAGTCGAAGGTCGGGCCGAGGATCTGGCCGCCGGGAACATCCTTGAACGTCGATGACACCCGTCGCCGCACCCGCATCGTGCCGGTGTCGACTGGCTCGGTCGCGCCGAAGCGCGGCAGCGTCGCGCGGAAGGCGCGGACCAGGAAGATCGCCTCGATCAGGTCGCCGCGTGCCTGCTTGATGGCGAGCGCCGCAAGCTCGCGGTCATAGAGCGAACCCTCGCCCATCACCCGGTCCACGGCAAGGCCAAGCTGCCCGGAAATCTGGTCAAGCGAGACTTCGGGAACGTCGCGGTCGCCACGCCGCTCATGCGCCAGCAGGCGATGGGCGTTCTCGATGGCGCGTTCGCCCCCCTTGACGGCGACATACATGCGCTAGCCTCCGTGACCGACAAGCCGCGTGGTGCGCGGGATCGCGACAATCTCCTCGCCCGCGACAAGCACGACATCGATGCCGCGCGGAAACAGCATTTCATTGATGGAAAGGCGTTCGAACAGGTCCCTTGGCGCGATGGTCGCCCGCAAGATGGCTGTATCGTCGATGCCGGGTCCGCGCAATTCGTACCGACTGCCCCGTGTCAGGCTTTCGACCTGGAGGATCAGCGTGGTCGAACGATCCGGATATTCGTTGCTGCCAAGCGCAAAGCAGGAGAGATCGGCAAGACGGCCTGCATCCGCAATCAGCGCGAAATGGCAAATCGAGGGGTCCGTCACGACCGGCGCGCCGCTGTGGAATTTCAGCCATTTGGCGACGTCTGTGGTTTCCGACATGCCGGAATCGAGCCAGATCGGCGTGTCGTGATCGAACAGCGTGAGCGCGATCGCGGCCGTACCGCGCATCAATTGTGCCGGCGTTCCGACCGAGGCGACGACGCGCTGAACGTTCCCCGGACGCGCCATAGCCTCCATCACGGAACGGAAGGTCGATTGCGCCGACAACACCTTGTCGGCAAATCCGCCAGGCAGTTCGGCAATCGTTGTCATCACTCAACCCTCACCGCGCACCATCGTATAGAAATCGACCCGGGTCGCCGCCGCTTCCGCCGCACGTTGGGCGTGCCGCGCGGAAATCGCCGTGCGCAGCGGCGCGATCACCTTGGCCTCGACGCCGTCGGCAAAGTCGCGCGACTGCACCAGCGCGTCGCACAGTGCGATCATCCGCGCCTTGTCGCGGTCGCGGCCGAGTGTGTAGCCGAAGCCGACCTCGCCGCTCGCAAGCCGCACTGCCGCGCGCGAGATGGTGGCCTCTCCAAGGTTGAAGGGCGCGCCGTCGCCGCCGACCCGGCCGCGCACCATGACGAGGCCGTTCTCCGCCTCGCGCAGGTTTTCGTGGGCCGGCACAGCAATCGTGTCGAGGTGGGCGGCAATCTCGGCCGCATCCGCCTGCACAAGCACGGCCATTGCTGCCTTGCGCCGCGCCTTGCCGCTGTCGCCTTCGTCGCGTGTGCTCATGGCATTCCCGGAGTTCCCGCTTGCCGGAATCAAGTTGTCTATGATAATAGACAACTTGATAATGAAGCGCCATGAAGATTTCGTGACAAAGGCATGATTTTCCGGTTGGCTTGCGGGCACCTATTCGCGCCATGACCATGCAGGATTCCGCCTCTGGCGTCGCCTTGTGGCGGCAGGTCGCCGACGGGATCGAGCGCGGCATCGCGGACGGCACTTTCGCTGCGGGCGAAAAGCTGCCGGGTGAGACCGAAATCGCCGAAACCTACCGGGTCAACCGCCACACCGTGCGGCGAGCCCTGGCGACGCTCGCCGAGCGCGGGCTGGTGCGCGCCGAGCGCGGCAGCGGTACCTATGTCGAGGCGCAGCGCCTCGCCTACCCCTTGCGTTCGCGGACGCGCTTTTCAGAGATCGTCGGTGCCGGCGGCCACGAGCCGCGCGGACAGTTGATCGATGCCTCGGACGACACTGCAACCCGCGAATTGGCGCGCACCCTTGGCCTGAAGACCGGCGCGCCGCTGATCCGGATCGAGGCGCTGCGGCTTGCCGACCGCACGCCGATCTGCGTCAGCACCGCGTGGCTGTCGGCGGAACGCTTTCCGGATGCGGGCGATGTGTTCGCCACCACGCGCTCGATGACCAAACTGCTCGCGCATTACGGCGTCCGCGACTACCGGCGTTCATCGACGAAGATCACTGCGGCGATTGCGGACGCAACCGACGCCGCGCGGCTCGATCTGGCGCTCGGCCGCCCGGTGCTGGTGGTCGATGCGACAGACGTCGATATCGCGGGCAGGCCGCTGGTCATCAAGCGTTCGCGTTTTGCCGCCGAGCGCGTCGAGTTTCTGGTGGAAAACGCGTGATGCATTACGCTACCGCGCGGCGGCCGATGATGGCGAAGCGCAGCTTTCCGGAAATCCAGTCGATCGCGGCAACCGCAATCAGGATCATCACGATCAGGAACGACACCCTCTGCCATTCCAGGACGCGGATTTGCTCGGCGAGCTGCAGGCCGATACCGCCGGCTCCGACGATGCCGATGATCGTCGCAGAGCGCGTGTTCGATTCGATGAAATAGAGCACCTGGCCCGCGATCACCGGCAACACCTGCGGCATCAGGCCGAAGCGAATTTCATGCAAGCCGCTGCCGCCGGAAGCGCGGATACCCTCGACCTCTCTCTGATCGGCGGCCTCGATCGCCTCGGAAAACAGTTTTCCGAACGCGCCGAAGTCCGACACCGCAATCGCCAGCACGCCGGCGAACGGGCCGAGGCCAACGACGTTGATCCAGACCAGCGCCCAGATCAGGGTATCGATGCCGCGGATCGAATCCAGCACCCGGCGTACCGGAAACCGCAATATCTCGGGCACGACGTTGCGTGCCGCGAGCAGGCTGACCGGTAGAGCAAGCACCGCGGCCAAGGTGGTGCCGAGAAGCGCGATCGACAGCGTCTCGCCGAGCGCCTTCAAATAGAGCGGGAAGGAAGATCCGGGATCGGGCGGCAGCATCAACAGCGTGATCCAGCCGAGTTCGCGCAGGCCCGAGACGAATCGGCTCGGCGAAAAGTCCAGATCGACAAGGCCGAATACGAAGACGGCCAGCGCAACCAGCGCCATGACTGGCGTCTTGAGTCGCGCCGAAGCCGGCCGGTCGAAGACGTCCGGATAGCGCGCGCGGAGTTCAGCCCGATCGGGTGCCGGCACATGGCTCATGTCCGCGCATCCCTGCCGAACAGACGGCCGCGCAGCCAACCGGTGCCGATATCGATGACGAATACTGTGAGGATGATGGTCAGAAGGATCGCACTGACGTCGGAATAGTAAAATTTGCGGATCGCAACCACGAGCTCCTGTCCGATGCCGCCGGCTCCGACAAAGCCCATCACGGAGGCCTCGCGCACATTGATCTCGAGACGCAGCAAGGCGTAGCTCGCATAGCCGGTAATGACCTGTGGCAGCACCGCAAAGCGCATGCAGGAGACCCAGCTTGCGCCCGTCGAACGCACGCCTTCGACCGGCTTCATGTCGGCGTTTTCGACCACCTCGGAAAACAGCTTTCCGAGCGCGCCGGAGGAATGGATGGCAATCGCCAGCACGCCCGCGATCGGCCCCAAACCGAAGGCTATGACGAAGATCAGCGCGAAGACGATCGAGGGCACCGTGCGGGCGAATTCCAGCAGCCGGCGCGTAACGAAACACAGCCACTTCTGCGGCGAGGTGTTTTCAGCGGCGAAGAAATTCAGCGCGAACGCAAACACTGCGCCGATCAACGTTCCGACATAGCTGATCAGCAATGTCTCGCCGAGGAGTTTCAGCCATTTCTTCCAGCCCCAAAGCCATTCGCCGATATTGGTCCAGACCCTGGTGCCGTCATCGAGCTTGAGAATGCGGTCGAAATAGCTGACGAAGTTGTCGAAATGAGCGAAAAACGTGCGCAGGTTCACCTCGGCACCGATCGCGGCGACGCCAAGCGCGGCGATGAATAACGCCGCCCCCAGCGCGAAGCGCAACCGCTTGCGCGCTACCGCCGTGCGATAGGTGTCGTTGAGCGCGGCGAGCTGCTGGCGGGGCAGGATGGAGACGGCTGAGGTCATCGCTGGCCTTCGAATCGAAAAAGGCCGGGTCTTGGCGACCCGGCCCTCATGTTTGTCGATCAATCACGATCCCTTCTTGCGAAGGGTGTCGACGAATTTGATCAGCTCGATCGTCTTGTTGTAGTCGTCGTTGGTGATCGCTTCCCACGGCTTGTTCTTGCCGTCGGACAATTTCTTGAAGGCTTCCGGATCTTTCTGCGGCGCCTCGAGGAACGCCTGCTTGATCGCTGCCTTCATGTCGGCGGGCAAATCGCTGAGATAGGCGTAGGGCGAGTTTATGATAAGGTCCGACTTCACGATGATGCGGAAATCCTCCTTCTTCATCAGCGTGCCGTCGGTGGACTTGACCATGTTCTTGTTGAGCATGCGCGTCAGGTTTGAATCATCTTCGGCGTTCCACCAGTTGGCGGCAACGTCGACTGTCCCCTGCGCCAGCGCCAGCACCGCGTTCTCGTGGCTGCCGGTGAAGATGACCTTGGAGAAAAAGGCATCGGGATCGATGCCCATCTGATTCATCTTGAAGCGCGGCATGTTG
>Ga0335079_10004584_pt1 | contig 15910 bp, 16 predicted proteins | sample Lox_Sample_33_FD_206719 | JGI IMG/M metagenome (GOLD analysis project Ga0335079, IMG submission 206719) | Soil microbial communities from Loxahatchee National Wildlife Refuge, Florida, United States - Lox_Sample_3.3 | ecosystem: Environmental > Terrestrial > Soil > Wetlands | place: USA... | reverse complement strand
CAGCGAGAAGATTCGCACCTATAACTTCCCGCAGGACCGCATGACCGACCACCGCATCGGGCTCACGCTGCACCAGTTGGGCGACATCATGGACGGCAAGATCCAGCCCATCATCGACGCGCTGGTCACGCACTTCCAGGCGGAGAAGCTGAAGCAGGAAGCGGCGCTGGCATAGATACCGGCATTTCAAGGCGACTTCTTCATTCTGCGTTTCGCGGACCCCTTTGCATCTGGCCTGGCTCGTGAAGGCCATGTAAAATTGGGCCAATGGAGTTTCCCGGGTTCTCGTCATGATGAAGAGGCATTTCTTTCCCGTTTTCCTGGTCCTGCTGCCTGCGCTGGCGGCATGGAGTGCCGATACCGCTCCCTCCGCCTCCAGTACCGTGATTGAAGAGGTGGTTGCCAGGGTTAACAGCGACGTCATTACCCGCTCCGAGCTGCAGCACAGCAAGGAAGAGGTACGCCAGGAGCTGCGCCAGCAGTACGGCGATAAGGCCGATTCCGTGTTCGCCGGCCGCGAGAAAGACGTGCTGCGCGACCTCATCGACCAGCAGCTGCTCCTGCAGAAGGCCAAGGACAAGAACATTACCGGGGACACGGAGCTGATCAAGCGTCTGGACGAGATGCGCAAGCAGATGAACCTTGCTTCCATGGACGACCTGGAGAAGGCGGCCAAGGAACAGGGCGTATCGTTCGAAGATTTCAAACAGAACCTCAGGAACCAGATCCTGACGCAGCTGGTCATCCGCAACGAAGTCCAGCCGAAAATCCAAGTCACCCAGGAAGAGGAGAAGAAGTACTACGAAGCGCATCAAAAAGATTTTGAGCACCCGGAGCGGGTTCGTCTGAGCGAGATTCTGGTATCGACCGAAAAGGTGCAGCCCGGGGACCCGTCGGGAGTATCCGCAGCCTCGCAAAAAGCGCAGCAGCTGCTCGAAGAGGCGCGCGGCGGTGCGTCTTTCGATGAGCTGGCCAAGAAGAGTTCCGACGGGCCTACCGCCGCACAGGGTGGGGACCTCGGTTATTTCAAACGCGGCACTCTGGCCAAGGAGCTCGAGGACAAGACATTTGCCATGAAGTCCGGCGATATTTCCGATGTGGTGCGTACCAAGCAGGGATTTCTCATCCTCAAAGTGATCGAGCACGATCCCGCCGGTGTGGCTCCGTTTAAGGACGCGGAAAGGGAGATTTCCGATGCGCTTTACTATCAGAAGCTCACGCCCACGCTGAGGGACTACCTGACCAAGCTGCGCGAGGATGCCTACGTTGATGTCCGGCCGGGATACATCGATACCGGCGCCAGTCCCAACCAGACCCAACCGGTCTTTACCACCACCGCGGCCCAGGGGCCGAAGAGCAAGAAAAAGCACAAGAAGCTGGGGGTCTTTTAGAGCGAGGGTGCCCCAGAATCTGCCAACTGCCGGCAGATGGGGCACGGTTCATCGTTGGGCTACAATACAGGCGCAGCATGAAGGATTTCTATATCGCGAGCGCAGCTGAGCAAGAGAACAAAGTCATCACTTCCTCATTCGTCGTCGCCTCCAAGCAGATCAAGGCCAAGAAAACCGGTGAGCCTTACCTGGCGCTCACGCTCTCGGATCGCACCGGGCAGGTCGAAGCCAAAATGTGGGATAACGTCGCCGGCGTGCTCGACGGCTTTGAGCAGGACGACTTCATCAAGGTCAAGGGCCTGCTCAACAAGTACAACGGGCGTTTCCAGATCACTATTCACAAACTGCGGCGCCTGGAAGAGCACGAGGTCGATCCCGCTGACTATTTGCCCAAGTGCCCGCGCGATGTCGAGCAGCTCTGGCGGGAGCTCTCCGGGTTCGTTGCCACGCTCGCGAATCGGCACCTGAAGGCGCTGATCGAGGCCTTCATGTCCGACCCGGAGATCGCCGCGGCCTACAAGACCGCGCCGGCGGCGAAGTCGCTGCACCACGCCTACATCGGCGGACTGCTCGACCATGTTGTTTCGCTTTTCCGGTTATGCGATCTGGCCGTGCGCAACTATCCGCAGCAGATCAACCGCGACCTGCTGCTCACCGGCGCCTTCCTGCACGATATCGGCAAGATCCACGAACTCGCCTACGGCCGTTCATTCGCTTACACCACCCGCGGACAGTTGCTCGGGCATATGGTGATTGAGCTCGAGATGCTGCACGCCAAGCTCGCCGAGCTTTCGGGTTTCCCGCCCGAACTGAAGACGCTGCTCGAGCATCTGATCATCAGCCATCACGGGCAGTACGAGTTCGGCTCGCCTAAGCTGCCTATGTTTCCGGAAGCGCTCATGCTGCACTACCTCGACGATCTTGACTCGAAAATGGAAAGCATGCGCGCGCACCTGGAGCGCGAATCCGGCTACGACGATGACTGGACCAGTTACAACCCCTCGCTCGCCCGGCCGATTCTGAACACCAGCAAATTTCTCGCCCCCAAGCCAGCGCCCGAGAGCGCGCTCGCTCCCGCCGGCGCCGCCGCTGCCGCCAGTACCGCGGCCGAACCCGTTCCCCCTCTCATCGCGGAGATCGCAAAGAAGTGAAAGGGCGCCTCGCCGAGCTGGAACTGGAGTGCATGAAGGTTTTGTGGAAGTATCCCGGCGCATCGGTGGCGCAGGTGCGTGCGGGATTGCCGCGTCCTCTGGCGTATACCACGGTGATGACTGTTCTCGACCGCATGAGCGTCAAGGGACTAGTGGCGCGCCAGAAGAACGGCCGCGCTTACCTCTACACCGCCGCGCTCGATCTCGAAAGCGCGCGACGCAGCGCCGTCAGCCGCCTGGCTGCGCGCTTCTTTGACGGTGATCCTGCGGCGCTGGCGGGTTACGCCTCGCGAATGCGGGTGAACGCGGACGTCGCGGGTGAAAGTGCCCGCATTTCTCAGTCGCGACGGCGACCCCGGCCTCTAGGTCGCAAGCCTGCCGTCTTTCCCTCGCGCATCGACGATTCGCTGCTCTAGCGGAGTTGGGCGCGCACGCGGGAGAGTGGCGCAGCCATTGGCCGTTTTGGGATAGAATGCCGCCCCACACAAGCCCGCCGCCAGCAAATCGAATCTTGTCCGTGCGGGTGACTCGGCGGCGGCCGGGAGCATCCCAGCGACTCAGGACGCTCGCAAGGGAGCAGCGAATGGCGTATCAAGCGGCAAAACCGGCCTCTTCTACGATCGAGGACAAGATCGACGACCTGCGCGCCCGGCGCGCCGAGATTGAGCAGGGTGGAGGCAAGCAGCGGATCGAGAAGCAGCACGCCTCGGGCAAGCTCACCGCCCGCGAGCGCATCGAGGCGCTGGTTGACCGCGACAGCTTTCAGGAGGTGGCACTCTTCGCCAAACACCGCGCCACGTACTTCGGCATGGCGAAAAAGGAGCTGCCCGCCGATGGCGTGGTCACCGGGTCCGCGACTATCGACGACCGGCTGATACATCTGGCCAGCCAGGACTTCACCGTTGCCGGCGGGGCTGCGGGCGAGGTGCACTGCGCCAAGATCGCCGACACGATGGAGCTTTCGATGAAGACCGGGAGCCCATTCATTTTCATCAACGATTCCGGCGGCGCCCGCGTGCAGGAGGGCATCGCCAGCCTCTCTGGGTACGGCCGCATCTTCTATCAGAACGTCCGGCTCTCGGGCAGTGTTCCCCAGATATCGGTCATCTGTGGTCCGTGCGCCGGGGGCGCGGCTTACAGCCCGGCCCTGACGGACTTCATTATCCAGACCAAGCAGGCGCAGATGTTCATCACCGGTCCCAGCGTCATCAAGCAGGTGACGGGCGAGGTGGTTTCGGCGGAAGCGCTGGGCGGACCCGGGGCGCAGATGAACCGCTCCGGCGTAGTCCACCTGGTTGCCGAGGATGACCCTGGAGCGCTGGCACTTTGCCGCCGGCTGCTGAGCTTCCTGCCCGCCAATAATCTGGAAGATCCTCCGCGGCTGCCGTACAGCCTGGAACTCGCTACAGACCGCGAGATGAACCAGGCCGTGCCCGTCGATCCCAAGGTCGCCTACGACGTCCGTTCGGTCATCAGGCGCGTGCTCGATTCGCAGGACTTTTTTGAGATCCAGCCAGGGTTCGCGGCGAACGCCGCGATCGGTTTCGGCCGTATTCAGGGACGCACGGTCGGCCTAGTTGCAAACCAGCCCTGCGTCCTTGCGGGAGTTTTGGACATTGACGCCTCCGACAAGATCGCCCGCTTCGTCCGCTTCTGCAATGCCTTCAATGTTCCGTTGCTCACCTTTGTGGACGTGCCTGGATTCCTCCCCGGCGTGGAGCAGGAGTATGGAGGGATCATCCGCCACGGCGCCAAAATGCTTTTTGCCTATTCGGCGGCCACCGTGCCCAAAATCACTATTGTCTTGCGCAAAGCGTACGGCGGCGGATACATCGCGATGTGCTGCAAGGATCTGGGAGCGGACCGCGTCGTCGCCTGGCCCACGGCGGAGATTGCCGTTATGGGCGCTGAAGGCGCGGCGGAGATCGTGTTTCGCAACGAAATCGACGCCGCCGAAGACAAGGCGCAGCGGCGCCAGGAACTGGTCAGCCAGTACCGGGAAGCCTTCGCCAATCCCTATGTCGCCGCCAGCGCCCGCGTGATCGATGACGTCATTGAACCGGCCGAGACCAGGGCATACCTGGCGCAGACTCTGGACCGGCTGGTCACCAAGCGGCAGCGGCGTCCGCCCAAGAAGCACGGCTTGATTCCGCTTTAGGAGGGAGAAGTTCCATGCTGACGACCGCGCTCCTGATTGCAGCCGCCGTGCTGATCTGCATTTTTCTTCTTATGGTGCTGATGCGGGTGGCGCGCGCTCCCGCAGCCGCGAGCAGGGAACCGCCTCGCGAGACAGTCGCCCCGGTCGCGGACAGAACAAATTCCGGCGATGACCGGATTGCGCCCGACATCATGGCGAGAATCGAGAAGGAGGTTGCCGCCCGGCTGGGTCCGGACGCCCGCCTGCTCTCGGTCAAGCGCCTGGAGACTCCCAATTCGCGTGCCAACTCATGGGCGCACCAGGGGCGCGTGTTCACTCACGGCTCACACAAGACGGGCGACCGCCCCCGATAGGCCTTGCAGGTTCCCTGGAGAGGACCCTTGAAACTGCAGATCGTGATCGATGGGCAGGCCTACGAGGTCGAAGTCGAGCTGCCGGCTGAGGCCAGTACGCCGCCCCAGCTGCCGGGCACCGCCACGATTTACTCCTCCGTTGTTCCCACAACGCAAAAATCAGCCCCCGCGGAAGGCGGCCTTGATGAAAGCAAAATCTGCCGCAGTCCGGTGAACGGGCTCGTGGTGGCGGTGGTGGCCAAGGTCGGAGATCCGGTGGAACCGGGCGACCTGGTCATTTTGCTGGAGGCGATGAAGATGGAAACCAGGATCACCGCCCCGGCTACGGCCGCGCAGGTGAAGTCAATCCTGGTGGCCCAGGGAGAGGCGGTGAAGACCGACCAGATTCTGGTTGAGTTCGAGTAGGCGCCGGCAGGATTCTTGAGCAGGCCGAAAGAGTTGTTGAGTCTGGCGGAGAGCGTAGGTGAGGTTGCCGCCGAAGAACCCACCTTCCATCAGGCCGAAAGTCTCTTTGCGACGTGCGCCTGTTCGGTCCAGCGTTCAGAGTTGATGAGGCGCCTAGCAGCGGGAGCCTGCTGCCGAAATCCCGAGCGCAGCGAGGGACCTCTGCAAAATCTGGCGGAGAGGGAGGGATTCGAACCCTCGATACAGGTTTTCGCCCGTATAACGGTTTAGCAAACCGCCGCCTTCAGCCACTCGGCCACCTCTCCGGCGGGCGGACACCAATGTGGGCACAGCCATTATAACCGGAACCGAAAAAGACGTTCGCGAACATCGCGGTGGCTCACGGTTGGGTGAGCACAGTCTGATAAGGGTCGATCAGGAGGCGATGAGCACTGGCTGGCACGGCTAACTGGAACTCGCTTTCAGATCCATCGGCGAAAACCCGCCCCAGGTAGAGGGGCTTGCTTCCCGGCATTGCGGCATAGAGGGGGACGGAGGTTATGGTCGCCTCCGGAGCGTCTTTCTGCAGCAGAGTTCCAATAACAACCGGCTTGCCATTCTTGCGGGTAAATTTGACGCCCGAAAGCTGAAAGCGCGGCAGCGCGGTTCCGTTTACCCAGCTATCGAAAAACCAGGCCAGCGACTTCTTTCCTTCGTAGCGCAAAGAGTTGGGAAGGGCGTCTTCGAAGGCTCTTTGCAGATCGGAGGTAGAAAGCGCGCGTCCGTCGAACCGCTCGCGCACGCCGCGCAGCACCTGATAGAAGCGCGCGTCCGGATCGGGACTCTCCCGATCGGCGTCGCGAAACATCTCGCGCAGCATGTGGAACAGCCAGGTACCGCGGCCGTACACCACCACTTCATAGGCCTCGGGGAGCCGCGAGGAGGTCAGGCGATGGCCGAGCGTGACCGGTCCCGCGTCTTTCATGGGAGGCCCATCGTGCCACTTTCGAGCCAGGTCCTGGCGATAGTGCTCCAGCGCGGCGTGGAGAACGTTCGGCTTTTCGCGCTCGAGCGCCAGCAGGGCGCAATAATTCGCCAGCGCCTCGGAAAGCCATACATCGCGATAGCCCTTCCACAGCACCGCATCTCCCCACCACTGGTGGGCGGTCTCGTGGGCCTGAACCAGTTCGCCATACAGCAGCTTCTCAAAACCGGAGAGCTGGAGTCGTTCCCGCTCCGCGGCATTAAGGAACGCATAGCTGGAGAGGAAGACCAGCCCGGGCCAGCCCTGGCTGACCGGACCAGGCATTTGCGTCACCGCTAGTGAGGTGAATGGGAAGGTACCGAAGTGTTGCGAGAAGAATTCGAGCGCGCGTGCGGAGCGCTGGGCTACATCCTGGGCTTCGGCCGAGGGCGAAGGCGGCCGGGGGGCTATCATGTCTAAAGGAGTCCGCCGCTGGAAGGGGCGCATATCCTTGTACTTGGAGGCAGCTTCCGGAAACGAGTTCTCCACGCTACGGGCCGCGAATATTTCTATTGTGGTCGCACCCACCGTGGCGCGTGCAACCTGATACTTGCCGAGATTGAAGCCCGCCAGCGGGATGGGCCGCTCTGAAACCCAGCGTGACACCTGTTCGGCGCCCGTCGTGTCGGCCGTAACTCTCCTGCCGGTCGCAACCAGAGTCCAGCCGGCGGGATAACGAAATTCCAGGTCGAAGTTTGTCATCGCGGCGCCGATGTTGGGATACCAGATTCCGCGTGCGCCAACGTACATGAGCCCGCCGCCGGCTTCCGACAAGACCGATCCCGCGTAGCGGAAGCGCAGTTCCAGCTTTTGCCCAGCCCGGAGCGGCACCGGCAATACGACAGCCACGAGGTCGTTGCCGCGGCGGGCCAGGTCGCCTCCTTCAAGCGACTCGTTTTGAATGAATTCGAGCGGTATGTCCCCGGCATCTACCGAGATCACTCTCAGATATCGGGAGAGTTCGAAAACCAGAGTGCGGGCGCCGCTGCGGGTCGCATCCAGCGTAAGTCGCGCCTCCGCCTCTGATTCTCGGGATGGCAAAATGTGGGTGCGGATATTGGAAGAAACGATGCGGAAGCTGTCTCGTCCCAGTTCGCTGTCGGCGTTACGCTCGTTGGGCTGCGCCGCGGCCGCAGAACGGCTGGCGAACGACGCCCAAACGTCGAATATCTGGGCCCCATTCACGTAGTTGCCCTGCCCGGCCAGGACCTGCTCGGGATTCTCGCTGTCGAAGCGGACGTCAAACGGACCCAAGTGGAGACCGGCGAGCCGCGCGTGCCAGAAAGTGCCCGGCTTTGCTTCCGCAGAATTCCGCTGCCATGTCAGAAACCTCAGCAGTTCAAAGGCATCGGTGCCACAAAGCTCACGAAAAATCGGTTCCCAGCGGGTAAGGAATTCGGCGGAATCGTCCAACGGGCGAAGCGAAGGCTGCAGGCGCTCAAAAGTATCGTCGCTGAAGCGTAGGAATGCGGTCGAGAATCTTTCTTCGAGGATAGGCGTACCCAGGAACAATGCCATGGATGTGCGCTCGACGGAATTGGGCGGCACCAGCAGGATTTCTCCGTCGCCATCGAAGAAGGCCCCGGTTACGTGTCCTTCCAGACTTCGGCTGAAGGCTATGGTTCCGGTGTTCAGAGTGATGTGGATCTCGCCGCGATCCAAGCCGGTGTCGTGGATGCGGTACACGCGAGTGGAGTCCAGCCCCGGATCACGCAAAAGGCGGTAAAGCGTGACGGCGGGACCAGCACTCTCCGCTGTGGTTCCTGCCACCGCGGCCAGGCTAGCGACCAACAGTAATACGGGTAATTGAAAAACACGCCACATCCCTCATAGCATGCTCCCGGCGGCGAGTTCTTGTCACCTCTCAATGGGCCATTATGGGTACGCTTTTTCACGTGATCCTCCGAAGGGGAATTGTGGTACGCTCGGCGTTCCTCGGCTCACGCGATGAAACTGCCGTTCCAGAACACTGTCGCGCAGCGCACCCTTCGTCGTCCTCAAACCACGGTAGTTCCTCAATTGGGGAACTCGTCTATTTCGGCTTTGTACCGCGCCGCGCGCGTGGGCGGAGACTTTTACGATTTCCTATTGACCGATTCGGGGCGCCTGGTTTTCCTGATGCTGGATGTGGCGGGAAAACGCGAGGAGGCCCTGGACATCGCTGCCGCCGTGCAGGACCGCATGCGTCCCATCGCCTCCGAGCTGCTGCGGGCTCAGGACGTAAACGAGGCCAATGCTCTGCCCGCGCTGCTGATCGAGTTGAACCGGGTGATTATCCAGACGGCCGGCGGGGTGCGTTGCGCGCCCGCGTTCCTCGGCTGCTACGAGGAGGAGTTCGGCACTTTGACCTATATCAATGCCGGACACACTCCCGCCCTGCTGAAGGACCACGAAGGGGTAACCAGGTTGGAGGCCAATGGCTTTCCCCTGGGCCTTTTCTCCCACGCCACGCATGACGCGCTGATCACCGCCATCCAGCCGGGAGCTGCCTTGCTTCTGGTTTCCCGCGGACTGGTGGAATCGAAAGGGGGCTCGAAGGAGTTTGGCATCGACCGCCTTGCGGAATGCGTCTCCAAGGTTGCCTTCCAGGATGCTCACGACTTGTGCACTCAGGTGCTGGGTGCTGTGAAGACGTTTACTGAGAGTTCGTGGCGGCGCAAGGAAACAGAAAACGACGTCACCACGCTGGCGCTGGTTCGCGCGACGCGCGCCGCGGCAGCTACCAGCGGTTGACTTGCGTGCCATCTACGGGTACCCACTTCTCCACCTGCCTGTGTTGATTGCGTCTTATTACTGCGGGTGCTAGCATTCTGGCGCTCTTTCTGCGCCTTGGGAGGTCCCGATGAAGAAGGTAGTTCTCATCGTTCTGGGCGTGGTGGTTCTCATCATCATTGCCATTCCTCTTCTTGTGAATGTGGATTCGTTCCGCCCCACAATCCAATCGCAGTTGCAGACTTCGCTAGGGAGGCAGACCACGATCGGGAAACTGAGCTTGTCGCTTCTCGCTGGAGGGGTTACGGCGGACGACATAGCCATCAGCGATGATCCCGCGTTCAACAAGGGGCCCTTCCTCAGGGCGAAGAAGCTGGAAGTCGGAGTCAAGCTGCTGCCGTTGATCTTCTCCCGGTCCGTGCAGGTAACCGGCATTACCATTGCCCAGCCGGAGCTGACGCTCGTCCACGCTCCTTCCGGCCAGTGGAACTTTTCCAGCCTGGGAGGAAAACAGTCTGCTCCGTCCACTCCCTCCGCCCCGGCCGGCAGCTTCTCGGTGGAGAAGCTGAAGATCGCTAACGGAAGGGTGACAATCGAGAAGCCGGGAGGGAAGCCTTCGGTCTACGACGAGGTGAATCTGACAGCCAGCAACATCTCCTATGAGTCACCTATTCCCTTCAGCGTCGAAGCGAAGACGCCGGGCGGTGGTAAGTTGAAGGTCGGCGGGACCGCGGGTCCGATCAACCAGGCCGACGCGGCGCTGACGCCGCTGCAGGCGCAGGCTTCCATCGACAACATGGACCTCGCCAAGACTGGATTCATCGATCCTGCGTCTGGCATTGAGGGGGTGCTTGCGTACACGGGCACAGTCAAGTCCGATGGCCGCACGGCTCATGCGGAAGGGCAGGCAACAGTGAACAAGCTCCGGGTCGTGCCGGCGGGTTCGCCGGCCAAAGTACCGGTGAGCCTGAACTATGCCTCCGACTACGAACTGAAGAGCGAAACCGGCAGCTTCAGCAAAGGCGACGTCGTAATCGGTGGAAGCACGATTCGGCTTTCCGGCAATTACGACCTCCACGGTACGTCGCCTGTCGTCCACATCAAAGCTAACGGTTCGCAGTTGCCGGTGAAGGATATCGAGGGACTGCTACCCGCCGTCGGCGTGGGCCTGCCGTCTGGCGCGTCTCTGGAGGGCGGGACCGTCAACGTTAACCTGGCTCTCGACGGCCCTGTCGACCGCCTGGTGACAACCGGCACCGCCCAGGTTTCAAACACCCATCTGAAGGGATACGATCTGGCTTCCAAAATGAAAGGGCTGGGTGCGCTGGCGGGACTGAAGAGCGGTTCTTCCGATACGCTCATCGAAAATTTCAGCTCCAATGTGCGAGTAGCGCCGGAAGGCATCAAGGCCGACAATGTTGATCTGGTCGTTCCTTCGATTGGAAAGATGACGGGCAACGGTACCGTCAGCAGCAGCAACGCCCTCAACTTCCGCATGGTGGCGACAGTATCGGGCGGCGCCGTGGGCGGAATGACCACGGGCATTTCCGCGCTGAGCGGCGGCAAAGGCGGAATCCCCTTCAAGATCGGCGGGACAACCTCGCAACCTACCTTCGAACCTGACGTCGGCGGCATGATGAAGGGCGCGGTTCCGGGCTCGATCCCCAATCCGCTGCAGAATAATCCGGTGAGTGGCAAACTGCCGGGTTTGTTTGGCGGGAAGAAAAAATAGCAACCTTCCGCGGAGGCCGGTCTTCCAACTTGTGGAGGACGTTATGCGCCTACGCTATTTCCCGGTCCTCATGCTGTTTCTTTTCGGCGCGCCAATTCTCCTGGCGGACCAGAATCAGGTGTCCGAGCGCGCTGCCCAACGCATCCAGAAGGAAGTGCGGCATGAGCTGCTGATGCTGCCCTATGTCAACGTATTCGACAATCTGGCCTACCGGGTCGATGGGTATAGAGTCACGTTGCTGGGACAAGTGACGAACCCAGTGGTGAAGACCGATGCAGAGCGAGCGGTGAAGAGCATCGAAGGAGTCGAGGAGGTTGACAACCAGATTGAGGTACTTCCGCTTTCGCCGAATGACGACCGGCTGCGGCGGCAATTATTCCGGGCTATCTACGGCTATGGACCGTTGCAGAAGTACGACATGGGCGTCCTGAAGCCGATCCGGATTATCGTGAAAAATGGGCGCGCTACGCTTGAAGGGGTCGTGGACAGCCAGGCGGACAAAGACCTAGCTGGGCTCCGCGCCAATGGTGTCGCTGGCGTATTTTCGGTAACCAACAATCTTCAGGTCGGAAAAACCTGAGATCCCTAGCGCTTGGTGACCAGCAACGCCTCAACCTTTACGATCCGGGGCAGGATCACATCGTTGCTCTGCTGGCACAAGGGGCAGACAACATGCTGGGGTTGTGGCGGGCTGTTCTCTCTAACCTTAACCCACCATTCGTGGCCCTCCGGGCAGGTAACCAGAATTCGGCGTTCAAGTGTGCGCATCCGAGAGATATATCCCGGCCCGGCAGCAGGGCCAATTCTCCAAAGTGCAGATCAGGCGGTGTCCGAATTCCCGGCAGTACGATATTCCGTACACTGTGTGAGGTGACGGGGCTACTTTTCCCTGGGGCCTTCCTCGAACCACGAAATACAGGTAGATTAGAGACTTAGGCGTACGGTTTTTTCTGGACTGGGTGATTACCAAAGAGGCATGTATTGATGGTTTCAGCGGGCCGTACTCTGTTACTGGTTCTGGTTGCCGGGTCCTGGTTTTCCATTGCTGCACAACAGGCTGGGTCCGCCGGCGGCCCGCCCACTGCCACCCAGGAGCAGTCGAAACCTTCCCCGGCCGCTTCTGAAGAACAGGTACAAAAGCAGGAGCAATCCCAAAGAATCATGGGGATAGTTCCCATGTTCACGGTCACCAACCGGCAGAATGCGAAGCCGCTCACCAGTTCCGAGAAATTTCATTTAATGGCGAAGCAGGTCACTGACCCCTTTACTTTTATTGCTGCCGGCCTGCAGGCGGGACTGGGGCAAGCTACGAATGAGTTCTCTGGCTACGGCCAGGGCGCTGCCGGATATGGCAAGAGGTATGGCGCAGCCTATGCGGATCAGGCTTCCGGGCAATTTTTCAGCAATTTCTTCTATCCCGTGCTGCTCAAGGAAGACCCGCGTTACTTTCGCAGCGGAGAAGGCACCGTCAAGCAACGCATCGGCTATGCCGTCAAGCAGGAGTTCGTTTGCCACACCGACGCGGGCGGGCACTCCTTCAACTGGTCGAACGTGCTGGGCGCAGTTTCTGCCGGCGGGCTCTCGAACGTTTACTACCCTTCGACCGATCGCGGATTCGGTCTGACCATGAGTCGCTCTGCGATCGCGCTTGGATATGGCAGTCTCGGCGGTCTGTTGCAGGAATTCTGGCCTGACATTCAGCGCAAGGTTTTCAATAAGAATCCCTCTCCGCCGGCCGGACCCGCTCACTAGCTTGGCCGTGCTTGCCCGTGGCTATTGCCATCCGGGTGCGGGCTCAGGTACAAGATTGGCAGAATTGTGCGATTGCCAAACTGTCCGTTTCCATGGCATCTGCGAGCTTTCTGATGAGGCGCCTATGGTCGTGTTGTTGATCTCTGGCATTCTGGGGATGTTGCCGCTGCTGGGAATTGCCTACATCCTTGCGAACAGTAACATCCGACAAGCGGGGTTGACCGTAGACGCTTTGTTCATGAGCCTGATCCTGCTGACCATGTCCGGGATCTTCTTCCTGAATATTGCGCTGGAGCTCCTGGCGCGCCGCCGGAGGATCGCTCCAGCCGTCTCAGCTACCACCCCCGGGGTGTCGCGCATCATGAACAGCCCCGCTGGAACCCATATCGATACCGGGGTGGTAGAGTCCGTGGCTTTCTACGAAACCGAGGTGGGTCGCCCGGACAAGTCGCTGGTGACGCTGCGCCCCGCCCATGGCGGTCCTGGAAAGACCTTGGTCTTCAGCGGTGATCTGCGCAATGCCCTGCCCGCAGGCAAGCTCGTCAAGATTAGCTATGCGGCGGGCGCGGAAGGGAACTTCTTGACCGAAGTAGGCGACTAGTACGCCGCGGATTGCGTCGGCCATTTCCCGGAAATCCTTATCTCGCTGAGGCCCCCCAGTACCCTTCGCCTGTGTCCCACGGTAACAGCTGGCATTACGCGTGTTACTTGGCCTGCGCAACAAAGGGGACGATGATCTGTTTATACCATTGAGGTTGGTGCGGTATGGAACCGATCGTCATATGCTTCTGGTGCCGGCAGCGAGTGGGACACGGGGAACTGGTGAACGGCCAGCACAACCACGTGGACGAACGCGAGCGTCTGCAGGCCCAGGCGGAAAATAAACGCAGCAGTTAGGCCCCACCCCGTCTTACTGGATATCAGCAGCGGCCCTTCGCCCTAGGCACGCCCTCACCATCACCCGGCACAGCGACAGACGCTCGCAGCAACGTAAAGCTCTCGGCCACTACTGTGGCTTGGCTTTGTCATGGCCATCCATCTCGTGATCGTGCTTCATCATCATGCCGCCCATGCCCATCTTCTGCATGTGTTCGGCATGCTGCGCCATATGTTGGAAGTGATCGGCCAGGGCCTGCCACATCGCGATATTCGATTGCCAGCGGCTGCGTTCATTGAGATCGTTGATCAGAGGCAGCGCAGCTTTTAATTGCGCCAGGTTGGTGGCCAGGGTCTGCGAAATAGCCTTCATCTCAGCCACATGCTCTTCCATCATGTCCTGGCCGTGGGCGGGGGTTGCCGGTTCCTCGTGGTGAGAATGATCGTGGCCAGACTGGCCTGAAGGTTGCGCCGCGCTTTGCGGCCGGCACGGAATCGCAGCAAGGGCCAGGTAAGCCAACAAAACTGTAAGACACCGCATCAATTCCCTCCCTGAAGAGGCGCGGCAGCACGCGCCCATGAAATTGCGAGTCAGCGTAACACTGCCGGACACCCGATGGCTGGTATAATCCAGCGCTTCCCGAAAGAAAATTCTGACCATTTCTGCGAAACCGGGGGGAATCAATGCGCCAGAGAGTGGCGGTGTTGTGGTTGATCACTGGGCTGATGGCGTGCGCGGCCGCGCAACAGCCGTCGAAATCGATCGTGATTCACGCTGGGCGGTTGCTTGACGTAAAGACCGGCAAGACGCTGAGCCACCAGACAATCGTTATCGAAGGCGAGCGCATCGTCAGTCTGGGAGGCGTGGTTCCGGCGGGCGCGAAGGTCATCGACCTGCCCAACGCCACCGTGTTGCCGGGGATGATCGACGTGCATACTCATCTCACCATGGACCCGGAGGATGCCGGGCTGCGCAGCTTGACCATCTCCGTGCCGCGGCAGGCTCTCGTGGGCGCCAGAAACGCCCGCGCTACGCTGCTCGCGGGCTTCACCACGGTTCGCAACGTGGGCGCGTACAGCTATGCCGACATCGCTTTGCGCGACGGCATCAATGCCGGCGATGTGCCCGGCCCCCGCATGCAGGTGAGCGGCCCGCCCCTGGGAATTACCGGCGGGCATTGCGACATTAACGTGCTGCCCTGGGAAAGCCACGTCAGCAGCCTGGGCGCGGCGGACGGCATCGCCGCCGTGCAGCACACGGTTCGGGAAAATATCAAGTACGGCGCTGACATGATTAAGGTATGCGCCACCGGCGGCGTCATGTCGCGTGGCGACGACCCGCAGCACTCGCAATACACGATGGAGGAGCTCAAGGCTATTGTGGCTGACGCGCACCGGCTGGGCCGCCCTGTCGCCGCGCACGCTCACGGCGCCGAGGGCATTCGCTGGGCCAGCGAGGCGGGCGTTGACTCCATCGAGCACGGTTCCTACCTCGACGAGGCCGGAATTGCCGTGCTGAAGAAGAACGGCACTTATCTGGTACCGACTCTCGCGCTCGAAGACTGGCTGCTGGAGAATATGGAGCGCATTCATCTGCCGGAATACGCGCAGCAGAAGGCCCGCGCGGTTTTTGCCGTAGCGCAGAAAAATATGGCGCGCGCTTTCGCCAGTGGCGTCAAGATCGCCCTGGGTACCGACGCCGCCGTCTTTCCCCACGGGCTCAATGCCCGCGAGCTGGCCGCTTATGTAAAACTGGGAATGACTCCCGCCGACGCCATCCGGACCACGACCGTGAACGCCGCGGATCTGCTGCGATGGTCGGATCGCGTGGGCTCGCTCGAAGCCGGCAAGTTCGCCGATATCGTTGCGGTGGATGGTGATCCGCTGCAGGACATCACCACCATGCAGCATGTGAAGTTTGTGATGAAGGGCGGAACGGTTTACAAAAATGATTACGCTGAAAGATAGGGGCAGACATCCAAAATAAAGGGCCGGCTCGTAAGCCGGCCTTTTGCTCTGTTTGCGAGCTTTGGAGCTATTTCTTGGGCGCGATCGAATCTTTTACTGCCTTCGCCAGGTAGAACTTCGCCGTGGTCTTGGCCGCGATCTTGATCGGCTCGCCCGTCTGCGGATTGCGTCCCATGCGGGCCTTGCGCTGAACCTTCTTCAGGCGGCCCAGCCCGGGCAGTACGAAGACGCCATTCTTTTTTGTCTCTTTGACAGCGGTGTTGGCCAGCGTCTCCAGAAACGCCGCCGCTGACTTGTTGTTGACCTCGAGCTCCTCGGCCAGATGCCGCACGAGCTGGGTCTTGGTCATTGTCGCCATGATTCCTCCTTCAACCGTCGGTGATGTCGAGTAGCAGTGCCGCTAAACCGT
>Ga0335079_10004583_pt1 | contig 15910 bp, 10 predicted proteins | sample Lox_Sample_33_FD_206719 | JGI IMG/M metagenome (GOLD analysis project Ga0335079, IMG submission 206719) | Soil microbial communities from Loxahatchee National Wildlife Refuge, Florida, United States - Lox_Sample_3.3 | ecosystem: Environmental > Terrestrial > Soil > Wetlands | place: USA... | reverse complement strand
ATCGATACCAATTGTGCGAACCGCAGTCTTAAATGTCTCGGTCATGGCGTGCTCCTAGTTTGGGTGTCGCCGGCCAGCTTACTTGCTGACCGGGCAGGAGCACGGCCGGACCATCCCATTAGCGGACGTTCATGCAGTTGGGTCGTTGCTGGCTGGACAGCAATCGACGGCCCTCCAACCGGATTGTTAGAAACACGTCCATGACAGTTAGGGTCTTCAGTTTCTCGGCGATGAAAATCAGCGAGAGAGGCGACGGCGTTCGCAATAGGGCTTAGACTTGTACCACATCAGGCGACGTGCCCGACTTCTGCGGGAGGACAAACCATGGGCGTGCTTCGAGAGAATTTCGCCAACGTTTCTGGAAAGGTCGTTTTCGATCACACGATCCCGCGCATGGAGTATCAGGGCCTGCGGCTCAAGGCAGGCCAGATCGTCCGTGTGATCGATATCGAGGGCGAGCAGGTGATGGACGCGGTGACGCTTAACGCTGGCGATCCCTCTGAGCATTCATCCATGCCGTGGACCAATTTCCTCAACAAGACGTGGCGACTCAAGAAGGGCCACGTCATCTACTCGATCCGCTGCAACCCGATGTTCAAGATCATCGAGGATACGGTCGGCCTCAACTACTCCGGCGGCGGCTTCTGCACGGCGGAATCGAACTTCACCCGCTATGGCGTGGCGCATACGCGCAATTGCGGCGACAACCTCGCCGCCGCCTTCGCTAAGTTCGGCATTCCCCGGCACTACGCAGCCGAATCTGGTGAATTCGCGATCTTCATGAATGTCGGTTTTGATCCCGACGGTAGCTGCGAGATTCGTGCACCAGAGTCCAAAGCCGGCGATTACATGGATCTCGAGGCACAGATGGACGTGACGCTGGCGCTTTCCGTTTGCCCCCAGGAGCGCAACCCCTGCAACAACTTCCGCGCCAAACCCATGCGCGTCATCGTCTATGAGCGCTGAGATGTCATTCGCGGTCACCACCCGCCCGACGGCGGAGTGGCTGGTGCGCCGGATCTCTGAGGCGTTCCCTTGGAATTCAACTCCGCGCTATCTGATTCGCGATCGCGACCGCTCCTACGGCGAGATAATTCCAACGCCGCGTCCAATCAATGGGTATCCGAGACCGACCGATCACCGCGCGCAGTCCGTGGCAGAATCGGAGATTGATCGGATCCATTCACCGCGAATGTCTCGATCATCTAATCATCTTCAACGAGGCGCATCTGCGCCGCGTACCGAGCACCTACGCCACCTACTACAACACCATTCGAACGCTGCCTTGCACAAAGATGCGCCACTCGGTCGCCCCATACAGCGAGCCGACGTCAAAGCGCAAAGGATTCATAGCCGATGAGCGTCGCGGTCGGATCGTAGAAGTTGAAATCATACGTCAGGCCAGCGGATAGCGCATAGGATCGTTTGGTGCCCCATAAACGGACTCATACAGCGCAGCAAGGCTTGTCGTCCCCTGTTAGGGAAAGCGTAACCTCCTAAGAGCAAGCGACTTCTTACGCGGTGGCATCACCACGGGGCAAGAGACGGTGACCATCATGGTTTGCGGGTTGCCACGCGCGACTCTCCCCGCATCCGGTCGAAGCTCCATTGCCCACCTCCGGCTACGAAGAGATAGAAGAATGTGAAGCAATAGAGGACCGCAAGCGATCCGCCATTGAGGTACGGGAAGAAGCCTCTTGGTTGGTGCGCCCAAAAATAGGCGATTGCCATCTCACCTGACAACAGAAAGGCAACGGGCCTGGTGAACAGACCGATCAAGAGCAGCAACGAGCCGACCACTTCAAGGAGACCGGCGACCCCGGGGACCAGAGTCATCAACTGGTAAGGCGCATGGTTGGGTGTCGCAGGAAAGTCGAAAAGCTTGTTCAAGCCATGTTGTAGATAAAGCAACGCGACGATAATGCGTAATATGCTCAGCGCGCGAGGTTCCCACACAAGTTGCAGATCGCTAAGGTTTGACATCCGGGCGCTCTCCTCAGGTTCATATTTTTTGCTGGTACCATTTCAGCTCTGCAGCACTGGGGGTCAATAAACGCTTTTGTGAACTTCGGCGTCGGAAGCGAGACCGCGCCGACGCGCCATTTCCGTGACTACTTCGGCGATTGCGCGAAGCTCCGGAGTCCTGGGTTTGCGTGGTGCCGTCTCACTTTTCCCTTGATCGCAGGGCATACCCGAGCGGGTCACGCGCGTCGGGGACGTGAAGAATGAAGGACCGGAGTTAATCGCGGCGATCAGAGGTGACGCTGCTCGCTCCTAATGGGCCGTCCCAACGTGTACGCCGTGAACGGCAGGGTCCGCTTTTGATCAGGTAGCTGCTGGCCACGTCAAGCTGTCGAGACTAGCCCAGCGCAGCTCGGGTGATGATTGTCTCTGACGGGCGGGCTATGCGGCTTTCTTGCGGCGACGCAGGAGGCCTAGGCCGACAAGAGCGGTGCCGAAGAGAGCGAGGGACGCGGGCTCGGGGACGGGCGTAGCGAGCAGTCCGTCCGTGTTGTCGGCGAGGTCCACATAAAAGCCGACGATCTGGCCGAGGTCGTTGACGCCATTGAACACCGTCGTGCCTATGCCGAGCGGGTCATCCACCTCTTGGCACGTCAGGGCCGTGACGCTGCAAACTATTCCGTGCATAGCCCCGCCGGGGTCGATGTCAAATCCGTGCGGACGAGGTGATCGAATGACCGATTGTGGCACTTCTCGGAAGTGCCGCGTGGGGTTAGCGACGGCCGCTGTCTGATCAAAAGCGGACTCTGCCAAGGCCGCTCCCGGCGTAACCGCTGGGGCGGCCGATTACGAAGTGAGCAGCGTCGCCTTTGATCCGTGCGAGTAACTCCGGCCCTTCATTTTTGACGGTCCCGACGCGCTTCCCCAATCGGGTACGCCCGCATCCGCTGCGCCGGTTACCCAAACCCCTTGCGGTGGGTCGAGCGCACGGTGCGTTTTCTGGAAGCGGATTTGCTGGGCGAGGGTTAGCGTCCTTGGTCGTGGTGAGCGAACCGTGACAAGGAAAAATGTCAACGAAAGCCGACATGCGGGGTTTGCCGGGTTGTGCGGGGTTCGTTCAGGTCACTCTCCAGAAAACACTGCCTAATGAGCATCCATTTCAGAAGAGCGACTGAAATGAACCCCGCAAAACCCAGCGAACCCCGCAAGTCGAATGACGAAATTTTATTGCGCGAAGCATCCAACGAAATCCAGCGAAGCCCAGCGAAGGCGTGACGAAATTTTATTGCGTGTATTCGGACACGTTGGTGGAAGAGAGGGGAGACAACGAGGGCTAATCGTTAAACACGTAATTTTATTACCCGGTTTTGAGGGTCGACTCCCGTTCTTCCCGCTTATTTTCGCTTATTTTCCCGCTTTAAGTCGTTGTTCTAAAAAGATAGCGGGACCAACGGGAGTCTTTTTAGCAAATCAGAGCTACGTAGGAGATAGTATCATATTGGTACTATATACCCTATCTTATATAGAGAGAGGTTTTGCTAAAAAAGCTCCCGTTGGTCCCGCTATCTTTTTAGAACAACGACTTAAAGCGGGAAAATAAGCGGGAGTCAAGCGGGAGCACTTTTGTCTTTTGTTGTATATCAACGACTTAAAGCGGGAATCGAGTTCCCGCTTAAATTCTCTTGACTTCGTCCGTAGACCAACCAGCGATCATCGTAGATTCTCTCTACGGAGATCAATCCCCATGCCGAGAGTGCCGGATTTGGATCGACTTGGCCGAGCCAGGTCATCGATCACCGGAAGTCATCGAGCGCTACGCTTCCGACCAGTACCTGGACGGAATAATCAATTGGGTTGAGACGCAAGAACAGGAGTCCGGGCCCCTGCATCACGCGGCTTACCGCCTTCTTTTCCGTTTCCTACCGAGGATCGCACTGCGGCGATTGCAAGGCAGCGGCAAGCACAATCAAAGGGTGGTTCGACACTGTTTGCCGCCGCTTGGACGCGCTCAGAGAAGTTGATCGAAGAAAACGCACAGCGGGGGCTGAAGCAGGACTCAACGAGCACGCGTTTGATGTCGTGCTCGAAGCTATCGACACGCAGATCGATCCATGCCTTCAGTGCATTCTCCCAGCCCATGGCCGCTTGGATCACGCTGTGCAGGTCTTTGAGCGTCAGTTCGGCCGGCACCTCGACCCGGCGCCAGATCGGCGGCTCGGTACCGACGAGCGTGATCTTCGGGCGGAGGACGGCGTCGCTCATGCTGCGAGATTGGCGGGCTCGGGCTTTCCAGGGCAGAAGCTCGGCCACTCGCCGCATCGGATGATCTGGCAGCCGGGCGAGCACGGCGGCGAGATAAGACTGCGGATCGAGACCATTAAGCTTGGCCGTCTCGATCAGGGAGTAGATCGCTGCCGCCCTGGCGCCGCCGAGGTCGGAGCCGGCAACGAGGAGCAGTTCCAAGTCGGCCGCGAGACGGTCGCCGGGCCCGGCATGGGCGATGCAGGGTTCGGCAGGCCGCGCCCCACCAGCGCCGGACGCGTCCGTCTCGACGATCTCGCTCGCGGCATCAAGCGCTTCGCCTACCTTTACGACATGGGTGACGGCTGGGAGCATCGGCTCCAGATCGAGAAGGTGCTCCTCGTCGATCCGGTGGCGAGCTACCCGCGGCTCGTCGATGGTGCCGGGTGTTGCCCTCTCGAGGACATCGGCGGTGTTCCGGGATTCTACGAGTTCCTCGAAGCCATCGCCGATCCGAAGCATCCTGACCACGGGGATCGGCTCGAGTGGTACGGCGGCACACCTTCGATCCCGCCGACTTCGACATCAACCGCATCCGCAACGCCCTCGCTCGCATCGCCGTTCGCCGCAAACGCGCCGCCGCAAAGCACGCCCGCTAAACAGGCGCCGTCACCGAGCGGTTACAGATGGTCAATCTGGGCGATGCCTGCATCAGCAAGAGCGTGCCGACCGCGGGAAAGAGCCTCGCCGGGCGCCCCCCCAGCGCGCAGGTGCCCCGCAACGCTGCGGAGCGTTCGGTAGATCACCGGGGCCACTGCATGCACGCTTTTCAGCCGAGAGATAGGCATTGCGCGAGGATATGGCGAGACCGTCGGGCTCGCGCATCCTCTCAACCTAGTCGGACGCGAGCTCTTGATGATTACAATGTGCTAATAAACGCTCTTGTCCCGCCTTAACCTATTGAAATCCAATGCACACCCGTAGCGGCGCGCTTGCGCACCATGGGAGGGACCCAGCCAGACTAATTGATGGCGCGGGGGGCGACTGGCAGAATCTCGGTCTTTTTCAAGGCCGCACCACCCATTTTGAAATCGACCCTCTAAACTAACGAAAGGCGGACGGTCGAGGCGGAGCCCTGGGTGATCTCGCCACCCGCAGAATCGAGTGCATTTAACGTCGCGATGCGGAGCACACGTTCAGCCCTGACGAGCCCATGTTGCCAAACGCAATGGTGTTCAGCCGCTTAGTCGACGTGCACGGATCGTGGGGTTCCCCCAGGGTTCCGAAGCGCTCCCCGCACCGATGCCACGCCGACATGGGTCGGGCTTCGCGTGAGGCGACGGGCGTCATGATACATATCTCTGAGATAATAATGTCGCCGCGTCGTGGCATGAAGTGCGCCAACGTTTTTTGGTGAGAACAGCCCGGATTTGCTTGCTCCGCGGATTCACCGTCAGCGTCCCAAGTAAGCGCACAAAGTTCAAAAAAGTCGCATTTCAGCTTACCGCTTCGAGGCGCGTCTTTCGCGCCAGACCTTGCTGCTCATGTTAAACACGGCGTTCACGTTGCCGGGGGAGCAGGGTTGGACCTTGAAGCCACACGCAATCGCCGCCGCAATGAAAACGCCATTCGTGACGTAACCGATTTCTGGTTCTGCCACGTGCTTGATGCCATAGCTCGTGACTGCATCGGGACTGACATTTTTCGTTCGCGGCTGTCGCCTCAACCACCCATAGGCTGCCCTAAACTGATCTTTGGAGGCGTACAGGTCCGCGCGGGCCTGCAAGAACTCCTCATTTCCATAGTCCACCTTCCATTGCCCTATTCTGACAAGCCCAAATCCGTGCGACGTGAGAGTGGGGAATAATTCTACCGCGTGCTCTATAGCGCCGATGATCATCTCCTCCGTCAGCTCAGAATCAGAATCGGAGTTGGGCTGCTGGAGCGTCTCAGGGGTCTGCTTCATAAGGGCACCTGTAAAACGAAACGCGACATATGGAGCGTTAGAGCGGACTGATGCTGTTTCTGAGAGGCAGTGCGAGGTGGTCGCATCGCCTCGTACACTCATATCGCGCGAGAGGACCGCGAGATCAGGCCGGGATCGCTACTCGCTTCCGCTTGCCTTCCCGCGTGGTGACGCCTTGCCGTGCGGCACGGCTGCGCTCCGCAGCGGCGGTTTCACGTTCCGCCGCTCGTCGAGCGATGGCTCCCTTGATCTCCTCCAGTTGCCAGCAGACTCTGCGAGCGCCCAGACTGAGCCGGCGCGGCCACTTCCCCTGCGCTTCCAATCGGAGCAGATGCTGATTGCTGAAAGGAACGCCGAGACGCCTGAGTCCGTCTGGGCCTACGATGAGAGGTTCCTGGAAAACGTCGCTACTCATGTGTTTGTGCTCGCGTTCTGGCATCTCGGTCTCCGTTTCTCGGATGAGCAGTTTCGATCTGCTCCAAAAAGAAGTTGCACTCGGGCCAAGCCTTTTCGGGGGCTCGGCACGCCAGCAGACCTCGGGGGAATCGGTGGCGTTTTTCGTCGGCGACGCGGCTCAAGCATGCGTTCCGACGACTCAACACATTAGCGGGCATTCGTTAACAACATTCGACGAGTATCGGGAGTCACCCGGTCTTGCGAAGTGGTTCCGTGAGGAAAGGCCGCTCGAACGTGTAGCGCTTGCGTTCCGGGATGACCGTCAAGACGTCGAAGATCAGCGTTTCGGGCCAAACAGACGCTGGTCCTCGCCTGTATCGAATGTCGGCAAGGTATGCGGTAGGCCAGACGATTGCGCCGGCGTCTGCATAGACGATCTCGTCACCGGCCCTCACAAGAGAACAGACCGCAAGGTAACCTCGCTGAATGTCCGCTTCGGCCTTCCTGATGTAATCGTGAAAATTCTCGTCGTCGTGGTCATAGGCACAGAACGGAACGACGGCGCGTTTGCCCACGCGCGCGATCTCAATCAGGAGGCCATCCGCTGGCTGCCAGAATATGCGCTGTCCCCTCAGACGCTCCCACTTTTTGATCATCGCGGCCTTGGCAGGATCGAATTCCTCGCCGCTTGCTGGCCGCTCCCATTGCACGGTTCGACCAATTGCCGCTTCGACCTGGGCTCTGGCGCCGTCGGTATCTGCGGCGAGCAGTGCGCGCGAGTACTTCCGAGAGCCGCCGCGCCCGGTCACTGGGGGTCGGAACTTTGAAACCCCCAAACTTCTAATAGAGTCTATTTGATGTTTGGGGGTTTCAAACCCGGTGCGCTCAAGGTCACGTTCGGCTGATTTTTGCGTTTCATAAAGGTCGGGATAGCATTTCGCCAGCAGACTGGGAACGAGCGGCAAGGCACCCGCCGATCTCTGGTACGCGCGGGCAATCCGGGTCCCGCCCGATCTGATGCGATCCCACGTCTGGAGCTGATCCACCGTGATGTCGAGCGGAATATTGCAGAGAATCAGCACTTGTTTCGGCATATCGGCGTGGACGAGCCGCAGCCGATCGATTGCCTGCGCGGTGCCGCGCTCGCGATGCAATTCCAGAACACGCTGAACCCGGGGATCAGGATGTATGCAGTGGTCGATGTTGACGCCCTTGCGTTCGGCCGAGCGCAATCGATAGCCGCGGACCGCTGGCTCGTATTTGCCGGGCAAGAGCAGCGGATTCGGGTCGTCGTACCAGATCGCCCGAGCCATGCCTTCAACTGCCACCGGAGGAGGTTGCTCTGCGCCGACGATGATAGCTTTCTGGTAATCTTTCCAATCATCGACACCGCGGATGCGGCCAAAATGAGTAATCGTCGCACCTTCCCACTCGACGCTGAGGGGGAGGGTGTGGACTGTTTCCTCCGTAATTGCCCGCCGGACCTTGAGCTGGCATACCACCAAGGTCTTTCCTTGAGTCGCTGTGCGCCGAATAACCTTGCCCACGTCGTCAAGCCACTTGGAAGCCGTCGACATGTGCGCTTGCGGTGCATTGCCGAATCCCAGTAGCCCCGACTTGCTGAACCGCGACGAGCTGCATTGAACGACGGTTGCCTTGCGTTCGACGGCAATGGTGACGTGTTCGAAGGAGCTTCCAAAAAGCCTGGCGTTGATCTCCGGATCAGCGTCGGCGTCGGTTAGAAGGACAGGAGCGGTCTTGCGAACGAGTGGCCGACGGCGTGACCAGACATACACCCGTGCCTGCCGTTCTTTTCCGCCTTCAATCGAAACAATGGCGTCCCGCCGAAACTCCACCGAGTGCGCGATCTCACGCGGCTGAGAATATTCTCGTGACACCTGGCGTAACAGCTTGACAATCTTGTGGTGCTCAGACGCTTCCATCCGATCCAGTCGCCGAAGAGCCTCAGCTTCGTTCATTTTCGGGTTTACGAGCGCTGACGATTCCACGCCACCTTCCAATGCTTTTGCAGCGGAGCGAAGTTGATTCCGCGTCAGGTTCGCTTTGATTTCCGTGAGGAGCGGATTCCCGCTTTCCAGGGCCTCCCTCACCTTCCGCAGCGTGTCCTTGACCTCTGCGGCATGCTCATCGTCGATGGTCATTTGAGCCAGGGCCGCGTCCGAGAGGCGATCGATCCCGAAGGAAACCTCGCCGGTCAGAGTCGATACAACGGACTCGTCCACGACGACCAGGTCGGGTGGGGGGAGAGAGAAGGGTTTGGGTAAGTGTAGATACTCGCTTGTATAAATCCGGACGCCGGGCGACTGAGTCCACTGCTGGATGTAGGGACAGCTATCGTAGAATTCGCAGCGTGCCTCCTTGCTCGAACAGAGAGTGCCAAATACGTTGAGCCCGAGCTGAGCCACTCTGGCAGCGGCTTTCGGCTTCCGGCACATCGTAGCGAGGTCGGCCTTATCGGGTATTGCTGCCGTTCGACCCCGCATGACCCGCACATCGGGCCCTGGCCCGAACTGGTTCGCGAGCCTATCTGCACGGACGATTGTGGGCACGTATATCCAAATGTGACATTTCCAGAGTCCGGGGCGCTTCATGATTTCCGCCACAAATGCCGCCGTCTTCCCGATACCGGCCGCCGCAGCGACCGTCACGCGGGGTGGGTGCTTGAAGCTCTCTATCTTGAACTCCGTTTTCACCTCTTTTGCGATGCGAGCGCATATGCGTGATTTTCTCCGGTGGAGTTCTTTCTTCTCGCGCAATGCCTCCTCGGTTCTCCGCAATGCCTCTTCGGAACAGCAATCGTCCGGCTCAAACAACGGCGATGTGGGATCATAATTCGTCAGGGGAATAAATACATTCCGCTCCTCGGCATCCTGCGCCAACGCTGTTTGAACCCGTTTATCGTACTCTTCACGAGCAGCGATCCAATGCTCAGCGCGATCGAAGAACGTCGCAATGGTTTCGTTTAGGCGGGCCTTCGCTTGCGCCAGCGGCAGCGGTTCCGAGGGAAAAGTTGGTTCTATCCCATCGACAACGCGAGAACGGTGCTTTCGCGCATCCGCATCATTGCCGAAGCGTTCGACTGCGCTGCCGATGGCGTTATCGAGATATTCATCGCTGGTATATCGCTGAATGTCGGTTTCGCGCCCCAGACTCTTGGGTGCGTCGTGTATGGCCTGACGCAGACGGCCTTTGAGCGCTTCGCGATCAAAGTCACTGCCGTGCTCGCTCACATAGGCAGCGGCTGAAGCAGTGATGACGCGATGAAACCCCTCAAGACCTAAACCATCACCAAGCAGTTTGAGCTTTGCCTCAGAGCCGTGTGTCGATGAGATGACGTCAAAGTCTACCTCAGTGTTTTGCGTGCTGTCTTTGACAGCGTCTCGGACGGTGTGACCTTTGATCTTGTTCGAGGCAGGGTGCGGCGCGATCGCTGGAACTGTCAGGCTCGCGGTATTCCTCAGCCCGATTCGAATGCCGATACGCTGAGGGAGCGGGTCGTCGACGCCGACCTCAAAGATCGGCCGTGCGGTATAGTGAATCTGGACGAAGCGGAATAGGGCTGGATCGACAATCACGATTTTCTCGCCCGGATGATTTCGGGCTAGTTGCTCCTCAGCTTGGCGCAGCCATTCATCTGTGCGACGCCACGCCGTAAGCTCTCTTTGGGTCATCGGCCGGTCGAGGTAGAACCAAAAATGGGCAGAAATCCGTCCTCGTCCCTGCATGCCCGTGCTGCTCGACCACTGCCAGACGAAGGTCACGTCCCGCAGAGCGGGCGGAAGCGCATGTTTGATTAGGTAATCGATGGCGCCCTCGGGATCACGGACAGGGTCGATCTCAGGGGGCACAGGGAACTTGTCAATATCGACCAAGGCCCACGGCTGGCCATCGCCTTCGATGAACCATATCCTGCCGTTCGCTTTTGCGTCCGGGTTCTTCTTGCGCCTGACTGGCTCATTCAGGTCGATGTCCAGGGCCGGGAATCCACGGATCACGAAGATGTGTGGCTCTTGCTCCAGCAGTTCGAGCAAGCGCTTCAGGTCGAAAATATCGGAAATAGCCCACTGCTGAACGCGGAACCACTCTCCTGCGCTGAAACCTACCTTCTCTGGTTTGCCGTCAGAGCCGAGTTTCCAGACCTTGGTTGCCAAAAATCGAGGTCCAGCGCTGCCGCTAGCTCTCCTGCAGTGAAGGAGAGTTATTGCACAGGGTGTCTTTTCATCAGAATTTGGGGATGTCATGTCGCTACCTCGCGGCGTTTCCTCATTCTTCGTTTTTCCGACCTGCCCGCACCGCTCAACGTGTTCGGGAAACACGTTCAGTCGCGCCAAGCCTTTTCAGGGGCTCGACACGCCGGTGCTTCATGGTCCGGCGCTAGATGGAACACGCGCCAGGCGAATCGCTCGGCGCGCGTACTTCACATTAGAGGACGTTAGCGCGCAAAAATTAACAAAAGTTGCCTGAAATGCCGGGCGGATCAATCTGCGGCGCCGACGCTCAACGTTCCATCAAGCCAGTGCCGACGGGGTGGTGATGGCCTCTGTAAGACACTCGACACGAACCGATGCCAATTCTGAGGTAAGATGGAACCCCGAATGGAACCCAAGAATAAAATAGGTCGCACAGTGCGACCTATTTTGAGCTATAACCTATTGAAATAGTGGTGGGCGCTGTAGGGATTGAACCTACGACCCCACCCGTGTGAAGGGTGTGCTCTCCCGCTGAGCTAAGCGCCCGAAGAGCCGGTGATTTAGGGGGGCGGGCCCATGAGTGTCAAGGAAGCCGTTGCTGAGCCGGCGGTTTCCGGCCGCTTTGCACTTTGTGCGCATTCGATATACTGCGCGCCATGCGAGGGCTTGGCGGCATCCTGGCGGGGCAAGGGGGGCGGGTGTGCGCTTCAGCGCTCGCCTTCTTCATGGCTGCGGTACTCGTTTCCACGCATGCCGCAGCCGCGACGGTCGATCTGGAATACGATGCATTCGTGCTGGGCTTCCCGGCCCTCACCTTCGATTTCCGGCTGGACCAGAGCGAGGCTGCCTATCATGTCGCGGGCTCCGCGCACACCAACGGCATCGCCGACATGGTCGTGAGCTACCGTCTCGTCACCCATACCGACGGCCGGGTGATCGGCGGCAAATTGGAGCCGACCGAAGAGGCCAGCCAGTCGCGGCGCAACGGCGTCGAGCACATGATGCAACTCGACTATGAAGGGGCGACGGTGCATGCGCGCTTGACGCCCGCTCCCGACAAGATGGCGCCCGCCGAGCAGATCGCCGGCACGATCGATCCGGCAACCGCCGCGCTGGCCGCCGGTCGGGTGCTGGCCGCGACCGGCCGCTGCGATCAACGCATCAAGGTATTCGACGGGCACCAGCGCTATGATCTCGTGCTGGCGGACGCGGGCGAAGCGCGCCTCGAGCACGGGCTCGGCATCTACAACGGCGCTGCGCACCGCTGTCGCCTCGACTTGATCAAGATCGACGAAACGCAGCACGAGGACTCTCAGACTAAGAGCACGCCTGCAGTGGTCTGGTTCGCGATCCTCGACCCCCTGCTGCCGCCCGTGCCCGTGCAGATCGATTTCACGAGCCATTGGGGCGCCGCGACGGTGGCGCTGACCCGCGTGCAGCCCGCGACCGCCATGGCCGGGGCGCGGCCCTGACCCGCCCCAATCGCTCGAACCCTCGCGCTCATGCTCTATGGGATGTGCTGCGGCCGATTCATTCTCGTTTACATATTTTGATTTGGTGCGGTGTTTGCGGTTATGCGAGCTTCGCGCGCTGTCATGGTTAGGGAGAAAATAACCGATCGGTGGGTTCATTCTCGTGCCGCGCATGAAAGGCGCGGCGCGGCGACAACGCACCTCGGGTACCCGCTATGTCCGACTTAACCTCGCCCCATGCTGCGATCGTGCTCGCCGCCGGCGAGGGCACGCGCATGCGCTCCAAGCGACCCAAGGTGCTGCACGAAGTGGCTCACCGGGCGATGATCGGCCACGTGCTGGACCAGCTCGCGGAGCTTGCCCCCGCGCGGACGCTGGTGGTGATCGGCAAAGACATGGCGGCGGTTGCCGGGGCCGTCCATCCCGCGGAAACGGTGGTGCAGTCGCCGCCGCTGGGCACCGGTCACGCCGTCAAGGTGGCGCTCGATCGCTTAGGCGGCTGCACGGGCTCGGTCCTGGTGGTCTATGGCGACGCGCCGCTGATCACCGCCGCCACCCTCGGAGCGCTGCTGGCGGAACTGCGCCGCGCACCAGGCGCCGCGGTCGCGGTTCTCGGGATGCGGCCCGCCGATCCCGGCCCCTATGGCCGATTGGTCCTCGGCGCCGGCGGCAGTCTGGAGGCGATCGTCGAAGCGCGCGATGCGAGCGACGCCCAGCGCGCGATCGGGCTCTGCAACTCGGGCGTGATGGCGCTCGACGGGCGCCATGCGGCGGAGCTCGTGAACGCGATCGGCAGCGACAATGCCAAGAAAGAATTTTATCTCACGGACGTGGTGGCGCTCGCGCGCCGGCGCGGCTTGTTGTGCCGAGCGCTCGAAGCACCGGCCGAGGAACTGCTCGGCGTCAACTCGCGGCTCGAGCTCGCGGCCGCCGAGGCGCTGATGCAGCATCGGCTGCGCCGCAGGCACATGGCGGCGGGCGTTACTCTGATCGATCCCGTGAGCGTCTTTTTCAGCGCCGACACCGAGATCGGCCGCGACACCGTGATCGAGCCTTCGGTGGTGTTCGGTCCCGGCGTCGTCGTGGGGGAGGCGGTCGAAATTCGCGCCATGAGCCACATCGTGGGCGCCACCATCGGCGACCGCGCGGTCGTCGGTCCCTTCGCGCGGCTGCGTCCCGGCGCCGAGCTCGGCCCGGAGGTGCATGTCGGCAATTTCGTCGAGATCAAGTCGGCGCGGCTCGGCCCCGGCAGCAAGGCCAATCACCTTTCCTATGTCGGCGACGCGGTCGTGGGAGGCCACGTGAACATCGGCGCCGGCACCATCACCTGCAATTACGACGGCTTTCTCAAGTCGATCACCCGCATCGAGGATGGCGCCTTCATCGGCTCCAATACCTCGTTGGTGGCGCCGGTCAAAGTGGGCGCCAACGCCATCGTCGGTGCCGGCTCGGTGATCGTGAGCGACGTGCCCGCCGACGCGCTTGCGATCGCGCGCGGAGCGCAAGTGGACAAGCCCGGCCGCGCCCGAAAATTGCGCGAGCAGGGCGCGGCGGCGAAGGCCCGCGCCAAATCAAGTCCCAAGGAACGGAGCAAGGTCTGATGTGCGGAATTATCGGCATCATCGGGCGCGACGAAGTGGCGCCGTTGTTGATCGACGGACTGAAGCGTCTCGAATACCGCGGTTATGATTCGGCGGGCGTCGCGACTTTGATCAACGGCCATATCGAGTGCCGACGCGCCGAGGGCAAGCTCGACCGTCTCGCCGAGCGGTTGAAGCGCGAGCCGGTATCCGGGCGGATCGGCATCGCGCATACGCGCTGGGCGACACACGGGGTTCCCAACGAGACCAACGCGCATCCCGTCACCACCGACCGGGTCGCGGTCGTGCACAACGGGATCATCGAGAATTTCCAGGCATTGCGCGACGAGCTGACGGGGCTCGGTTACACCTTCAAGACCGAGACCGACACCGAGGCGGTGGCGGTTTTGCTGACGCACTACTTGAAGCAAGGCATGAGCCCGCGCGAGGCGGCGGCGAAGACGTTCATGCGGCTCGAGGGCGCCTTCGCGCTCGCGATCCTGTTCGCGAGCGAGCCCGATCTCCTGATCTGCTCGCGCCGCAGCAGTCCGCTCGCGATCGGCTTCGGCGACGGCGAGATGTTTTTGGGCTCGGATTCCCTCGCGCTTGCGCCGCTCACCCGCCGCATCCTCTATCTCGAAGAAGGCGACTGGGCGGTGGTGACGCCCAAGGGTGCGACCGTCTTCGATCACAGGAACAACGAGGTCAAGCGCGCGATTCGCGAGACCGCGCTCTCGGGCGCGCTCATCGGCAAAGGCAACCACCGTCATTTCATGGAAAAGGAGATTTTCGAACAGCCGGTGGTGATCGGTGACACGTTGATGGCGCATTTCCATCCGACCACCGGCACGGTCCACCTCCCGAGCCTGCCCTTCGATCTCGCGACGATGCCGAAAATCACCATCGTCGCCTGCGGCACTTCTTGGCACGCGGGCCTCGTCGCCAAGTACTGGATCGAGCGCCTGGCGCGCCTGCCGGTCGACGTGGAGATCGCGTCGGAATTCCGCTACCGCATGCCGGCGATGCCCGAGGGCGGCGTCGCGGTCTTCATCTCGCAATCCGGCGAGACCTTGGACACTCTCGCGGCGCTTCGCTACGCGAAGGAGCAGGGACAGAACATCCTCGCGGTGGTGAACCAGCCGGAGAGCACGATCGCGCGCGAGTCCGAGGCCGTGCTCGGAACCCATGCCGGTCCCGAGATCGGTGTCGCTTCCACCAAGGCCTTTACGACGCAGCTCGCGGTGCTCGCGTGCTTCGCGATCGCGGCGGCGCGCGCCCGCGGCACGCTCTCCCACGCCGAGGAAGCGCGGCTATCGCGCGCGCTTGCCGAAGTGCCCGCGCGAGCGAGCGAACTGCTGCAGCATCAGGGGCGCATCGAGGAGATCGCGTCGGGGATCGCGATGGCGCGCGACGTGCTTTATCTGGGCCGCGGCACAAGCTTCCCGCTGGCGCTCGAGGGCGCGCTCAAGCTCAAGGAAATCTCGTATATCCACGCCGAGGGCTATCCCGCGGGCGAGATGAAGCACGGGCCGATCGCACTCATCGACGAGCGCACGCCCGTGGTGATGCTGGCGCCCAAGGACGAGCTTTTCGAGAAGACCGCCTCCAACGTGCAGGAGGTGATGGCGCGCGGCGGCAAGGTGGTGCTGATCTCCGACAAAGCGGGCCTCGCGCACTTCAAGGGGCGGCTCTTCGAGGGGATCGAGGTGCCGGCTTGCGACCCCTTCGTGGCGCCGATCCTCTATGCCGTGCCGGTGCAGCTCTTGGCCTATCACGTGGCCGTGCTCAAAGGCACCGATATCGACCAGCCCCGCAACCTCGCGAAGTCCGTGACGGTCGAGTAGGCTCTTCGGGACGCCCGCCGCTTCAGCGCAATCTAACGGCGAAGCGCTCACACTTCGCCGGATTGCGCACTAGTGTGGCGGATTTGAAGTTCCTCCGATCACCGCCGGCCGCTCGGAGAGGAACTTCAAATCCGAAGGCCACACTAGCAATCAATGAGTTGCTAGTGTCCCCATGATTCCGAAGTTCGCATCTGAGCTTGGCCGTTTGGTCATGCGAACTTCGGAATCGGGACACTAG
>Ga0335079_10004582_pt1 | contig 15911 bp, 14 predicted proteins | sample Lox_Sample_33_FD_206719 | JGI IMG/M metagenome (GOLD analysis project Ga0335079, IMG submission 206719) | Soil microbial communities from Loxahatchee National Wildlife Refuge, Florida, United States - Lox_Sample_3.3 | ecosystem: Environmental > Terrestrial > Soil > Wetlands | place: USA... | reverse complement strand
TGCAGCCCGACCTGTTTCGGAGCGTGATCGAAAGCACGCCGCCCGGCAATATCGTATTCACCGCCGTGCCCGATCAGTTGCACTACAACATCATTTTGACGGCGCTGCGGAACAACCAGCATGTCTGCACGGTGAAGCCGCTGGTTCTGAAATATCAACAGGCGCTCGAGATCGAGCGCGAGGCGTCGTCGCGCGGGTTAGTGGTCGGCATCGAATACCACAAGCGTTTCGACGACCGGTCGCTCATGGCGCGCCGCAAGTATCGCGAGGGCTGGTTCGGCGAGTTTCGTCTGGGCACGGCACGGCTTTTCGAAAAGTGGTACTATCGCCACTCGAATTTTCAGAACTGGATGACCACGGAGAATTCCGATTCATTCACCTACATCGGCTGCCATTACGTCGACCTGCTGCACTACATCACCGGCCTGCTGCCCGCGTTGGTGAGTGTTTATGGAATTCGCGATCGTTATCCTAACGGCAAAGAGGGTTTTCTGTGGACCGATGCGCGCGTCATCTGGAGCAACGGAGCCTGCCTCAACGTCCAGGACGGCCTGGGATTTCCCGACGCCGCGCCCGGCACCAACACGCAGGGCATGATGCTGTATTGCAGTGACGGGAAGATGGGCGGGTTAATCGAGCATCACGATCAGTTCCGCGGCTTGAAGTACAGCTACCTGCGCCAGCCCTCAGACGATGGCGCGACGATCTACGCGGAACCCAGCCCGGATTATTTCCAGTATCTCGATTTGGGTGGTCCCGGTCTGGTGCCGGTGGGCTACGGGTTTCGTTCCGTCGAGTACCTGATCGGCAACTGCATTCGCGTGGCGTCGGTCGAATCGGTCGCAGAGCGGCAGAAACTGCTAAAGGAGATCGACGACGCCGGTATCATGGCGACACCCGCCAACAGCAGCTATAACGAACTGGTGATCGAAGCCGGCCGTCAGTCCATCCTGAACGGCGGCCGCGAAGTGCGGATCGAGTACGGTGAGAAACCTCACGTCCAAGGCGCGTGAGCGATAATCATAGGAGGTGATGCGATGAAAAAACGACTGACACGATGGATGCTGATGGGTTTCGCGGTGCTCGCCATGGCGGGTTGGCCCGCGGCGGCGCAATCAACGGCCAAGCCGGCGCCGGCTCAAAAAGCCGCTCGCGCCTCGGGCGTTGTTTACCTGGATATCAACACCGCGACCGAGGCTGAATTGAAAGCGCTCCCCGGGATCGGCGATGCGTACGCGGCGAAAATCATTGCCGGCCGTCCCTATCGGGGCAGAAATGAGCTCCTGCAGAAAAAGATTATCCCCGCGGCGACCTACGATAAGATCAAGGGCAAGATCATCGCCAAGCAGAGCGCTGCGAAGAAGTAAAGGCGAGGCACGCCTCGCCCAACCTGCGTTACTCTTACTCTTTTCCGCCCGCGTGGATCTGCTGCGCCAGGTAATTTTCCAATCCGATCTCTTTGATGATGTGCAACTGGCTTTCGAGATGGTCGACGTGCTCCTCTTCGTCGATCAGGATTTCTTGAAATAGCTCGCGGGACGCGTTGTCGCCCAGCTCAGTCGCCGTCTTGATGGCGGCATTCAGCCGTGGCACCGCGTCCAGCTCGACTGCCAGATCGCTTTCCAGTTGCGCCTTCACGTTGGCCCCGACCTTGATAGGACCGATGTCCGTCATGTTGGGCGTTCCCTCCAGAAACAGGATGCGATCCATCAGCTTTTCGGCATGCACCATCTCGGAGATGGATTCCTTGCGGTTGTATTCGGCCAGCCGCTGATAGCCCCAGCTCTCGCACATCTTGGCGTGCAGAAAATATTGATTGATGGCTGTGAGCTCTGTTTTGAGCACTTCATTCAGGTACTTGAGAATTTGATCGTGACCGCGCATAGGAGCGATTGTAGCAGGCAAATAATGTGTTACAGTGCAGAATAATATGGCATCCCGAAGCGTCAACAAAGTGATTCTGGTGGGACATCTCGGCAAAGACGCCGAGACCAAGTTCACCCAGGGCGGCACGCCGGTGACGAAATTTACCATCGCCACGGGCCGGCGCTGGAAAGACCAGCAATCCGGGGAATGGAAAGAGGAGACCGACTGGCACAACGTCGTCCTCTGGCGGGCCGAGAACCTCGCCAATTACCTGCTCAAGGGGAAGCAGGTGTACATCGAGGGCCGCCTGCAAACGCGCAGCTACGAAGACAAGGACGGCAAGAAGCTGTGGTTCACCGAAGTGGTGGCCGAGGACGTGATTCTGCTCGGCGGCCGCGCCGGAGAAGCCGCCGCCGTGGGAGAAGGCGCATCCGGCCCCGTCTCGATGCCGCGCAGCGCCCCTCGCCAGGCACCCGCCGCTGCCCCGGCAGAGTCGATGAATCAGGAGATCACGGACGACGACGTGCCGTTTTAGGTCGGGTATCCGGGAGTCTCAGGTTTCGTAGCGTTGGTTCGGGGATGGCGGAATCCAGAACTGCGACGTGGCACTTCCGCGAGATGGACGTCACCTCGCACTTGCGCCGTTTCGGACCGGGCGATACTACTCTCCCACCAATTCCAGGATCTTGGCTGCAATCAATTTGCGGACTTCCGCAGTCTTGATCTCTCGGAACTTCTCGAAAGCAAAAGCCCCACGATCCTCATCTGTTGGATCGTACAATCCAGCTAGCTCGACCCGACGCTCCTGTTCTCCAGGCGGAAGTGTCTGAACCGCTGTCACAAGGACCTGCCGCACTCGAAGTTCAACTTGGCCGCAATTCTCAAACAACCACTCCCGGTTTTCGTCGCCTAGTCTGCTGCCATGCGTTATTCGGGAGCGAATCTCGTAGAACTTCTTTATAAAGCTGACGATGACCTCCATTTCCGCTGGATTGTCTGGCGCGATCAGCGCGGCTGCGCGACGGCTTATACGGCGCGTATTGTAGTCCTTCTCCGGCACGAGCGTTGATTCGAGTGCTGTGGCGTAGTCCAGGATTCGATCCACATCGTCCCATTTGGGATTAAACTCCTTGGCTCCACCCGATAGGAAGAAGCGTCTTGCTGTTGCGAACCAATCAGAGGTCCACGATTGACTTTTTCGAATGCCGTCAGCGAAGGCTTTCCATGATTCGCATTCCTCTGACTCAACCTCGAACCGGAGAGTAGAGTAGCTGTTCAGGTCATTCATCGCTCGGTATGGGAACTGGACAATCCTGTTGCCGCTCGGTGGAATGATCGCCTGTTTGGTGAATAATATGTCACCCGCCTTGTAGAGCCGAAGAAGAAGCAAGATATCTTCAATGTCGTTCGGAATGCCGCCAACTGCTGAGCCGGGAGGGCCGAGCGGTAGCTGTGTGTAGGATTTCTCGAAAATCCAATCGTCCTGGTTTATATCGAGAGATGAGAAAACTTCTCTAAGCTCGTTGAATCGAAGACCGACAGGGTTAATTGTGAACTCGCCGAAGTCAAGGCCCTCCGCACTTGATTTGACGTTGCGGACTAAGGTAAACGCCTTGAACATTAAAATGAAACCGACTCATGAAGCCGGGGAGATACAGCCTCTGCCTTAATCGGAGCTGTGGTTTCCTCGAGCGTCGCGCATACAATCTGCGAAGAAATTTGGTATCATCCTCGCGGTGAATTGCGCCTCCAGTCGAGGCCTTTCATTAGTAATCCTGCTGTAACGCCGCCAATGCGTCTTCTACACGTTCGTAATGGCCGGTCCAATCAGTCTGAGTGTTGTCCACGCTGATTCGCATGATGCGCCAGTCGTTTCCATTCGGCGCTCCAAAGTTCGCAATTCTCGCCGTCTTTCCATCGGGCATCCCGCCCACTCGGTAGCCGAAGACCGGGCCGCCTGCATAAATCGGGCCGTCACGAAGCCATGCCTCTTCATGCAGCGTGAAGGTGTAGAGCATGTGTCCTCCCTACCCAATTGTAGCGGAACGTGGCATTCCACTTGGCTAGACCGTCGGCGACTCGTAGGAATACCGCTGGTAATAGTCGCAGGCCGCGTCTGGATCAGGCCCCATCCGGGCAGATGCCGTGCCCTTGTCGCGGATCCAGCCGAGGATCAAATCCGCGCCCCATGCCCCCTCAACCCCCTCACCGGTGAAAACACCAGCCACAACCCGGACCCGAGAATCCCCAGCGCGGCGAGCACTAGCGTGAATCGCACGCCATAACGCTGCGCGATGAGGCCGCCTACCATCGCGCCCACCGGCCAGGAGCCTCTGAACAAGCATCTGCATGGATGCGTTCACGCGGCCCAGCACTTCCGGTGGAGTCACCGACTGGCGCAGCGTCAGCGCGTGAATGTCGTAGACCGGGTAAGCCATATCGCCGAAGAGCTGGGATGCGCCGAGGAACGCCGCCGCCATATACCACGGCCCATGCGCCATCGGAATCAACAACCAACAGGAACCCGCCAGCACGTGAGAGGCGATGAACAGCTTCCCCAGTGGAAACCGTTCGACCAGCTTCTCGGAACTCCAGGCTCCGATGAAATAGCCGATACCGCCCAGAGTGATCAGCACGCCGATCACAGCGGGGCTGAGCCCCAGGTATTCGATCGCGAACAACGTGTAGAGCGTCGAAAGGAATCCGCCAAAGAAAGTGGCAGTCACCGTTCGTAATCCCAGTGGTCGAAGCAGCGGATGGGCTGCGATCACGCGGAATCCGGCGGTGATCTCGTGCCATCCAGGCGCTTGCTGCTGATGCTCGACCACGGGTTCCCGACGCCGGATCGCCGCGATCGAAACCGCTGAGGCTACGAACGACGCGGCATCCAGGAGGATCGCAATGGGCCCAGTCATCATCTTCACCAGGAAGCCGGTCATGCCTGGGCCCAGCACTTCAGCCGTGGAGTTGCTCAGCGCCAGCTTGCGATTGCCTTCCAGCAACTGATCCGGGCGGACCAGCGTAGGTAAGTAGGACTGGTAAGCGGAGTCGAAAAGGATGGTCAGCGCTCCCGCGAGTGCGGTCGCCAGGTAAAGGTGCCAGAAATGTAGCTGGTGGGTTGCCGCCGCCAGCGGGATGATACTCAGGACTGCCGCGCGGCCCAGGTCGGCCCAAATCAAAATCGGGCGGCGCCGATATCGATCCGACAGGACTCCCGCCACCGGTCCCGAGATCAGCGCCGCGATTCCTCCCAGCGCCGCCAGCAGGCCCATCTGCATGGGGCCCGCGTGCAGCAGCAGGACCGCCGTGTACGGTAATCCGTCCCGCGTAATCCGTGAACCCACCTGCGAGATAGTCTGCCCGCTCCAAAGCTTCAGGAATTCGCGATCGCGCCAGAGGGCGCCCGCGCGCTGCATGACTCGAGCCAGTATCGCATGCGTGCGAAATCACACACACTGCTTTGATACATCGGGAGTCGGCGCGTCACTATTCGAAAAGGAGACACCAACATGCGGAAACAAGATTACAAAGTGCGGCCCATGAGAGTTTTTGTGCGGCCAAAATCCGCTGCCGAGCGGGGACACCGGTCCCGCGCGACCATGCCGAAACCCAAAGCGTTGGCGCCGGGTTTGCCGGCAACGCCGGAGCACGACCTCATCTTCAACGGCGGAAAGACCATCGCGAACCTCTCGTTTACGAATTTCTACGTGGGCGGATCGGACGCGTGGAATCAGAACGACATGCAGTCAATTGACAGCGCTCTCGCCGCCGCCATGACGGACCAGAACCTGAACAACGTCATGGTGCAGTATTATCCTGCTGGCCAGATTTCCTCCAATTTTCTCGGTTCCCAGGTTTTAGGGGGGCCTCCGCCCGCAGTGGTTTCCCAAGGCGACGTCGAGAATCTGGTGACCACCTTGTTCAACGCCGGCCAGCTGGATAACCTCGATCTGACCTCGACGGTGCTCAATTTCATGCTGCCCAGCGGCACGATTCTGAACACGAATACCGCACCCACCACGGCGACGATTGCCGCGAATCTGGAACGTCAACGCGCGCAGGACCGCAAACCAGCGGTGGCGAACGAAGCCGTGCCTCACGAGGAGGAGGAAGACTCGACGCAGGGCCTCGGCGGATATCACGGCTCGATTCACGCCGGCGCAGCTCCGCAAACAACCATATATTACGCGGTGGGCGTGTTCTCCGAGCAGCGGCCCGATGGCACCACCAACGGAATTCCAGTGTTCGATCAATCCTGGAAAAACGTCGTTGCCACCTTCTACCACGAGCTGAACGAAGCCCGCACCGATCCCGATGTAGAGGACGCCATCAATGCGGGGAATGATCCGAACGCCGTCAAATTCCTGGGATGGACCTCCCAGCAGGGGGAGGAGTGCGGCGACTTCCCGGTCTTCGAAGCCAATCCGCTGACCCAGGTTTTCCAGGAAGTGAATGTCACCGACAACTCCCGCACAGTGCCGGTGCAATTCATGTATTCCGACGCCGTGCACGGTCCCGAGGGGCCCGTCGGAAAGCCCGAGGTTCTCAGCCAGGCGGCCGGCCGGAGGTAACGGCGGCGCAGTATTGTTCGCTATTTCATTCTCGCGCGATTTTTCCCTAATAACTCCCCATGAGGTTAGGGATCGTTGCGTTAGTTGTGTTGTGTTCGTGTGCGCCTGCGTAGAGCAATTTCGCCACGCTAAGCGGAGCCATTCAAGATCCGCAAGGTGGGCCGGCCGCAGATTCTTCGCAACCCATCCCCGAACAACGTCATACCAACCTCGCGCTTGAGCCCCGTGTCCGCTACATTTCTCAACAAATATGTTCCCATGGCGAACATGATGGGCGGCGTGGGCATGAACTAGCCCGTGGATTCACCGAGTACTCGCCAGGGCAGGGACGTCCTTCTTACTCGCGTTGATTCACTTATATTAGAGGGTTGAAACTCCACGCCGCGCTTCTCCTCGTCCTGCCTGTTGTTGCCACTCTTACTGCGCCCTGCGCCGAAACGAATCTACGCCACGCACCCGCCACTGGCTACCGCGATTGGAAAGTCTACGGCGGCGGCCCGGAGAGCATTCGCTATTCCAGCCTGGACCAGATCAACCGAGCCAACGTGCAGAAGCTCCGTGTGGCCTGGACGTTCGACACCAGCGACGCCTTTGACGGCTCGGAGATGCAATGCAATCCGATCGTGGTCAACGGCGTCTTGTACGCCACCACCCCCAAGCTCCGCGTCATCGCATTGGATGCCGCGACGGGCAAACTCCGCTGGGCCTTCGATCCGAACGACGGCGCGAAGGTCTCGCACTCCATGCGCAACCGCGGCGTTGCGTATTGGGAAAACGGCCACGACCAGAGAATTCTCTTTGTCTCGCGGCATTACGTGTACGCCCTCGATGCGCAGACCGGCACGCGCATCGCCCGCTTCGGCGATGCCGGCCGCGTCGATCTCCGGGAAGGACTGGGGCGCGACCCTCGCGAGATATCCATCTCAGCCACGACCCCGGGCATCATCTATCGCGACCTGTTCATCATTGGCGGTCTCATGAGCGAGGACTTGCCGTGTCCTCCCGGCGACATCCGCGCATATGACGTCCGCACCGGAAAACTTCGCTGGAGCTTTCACACCATTCCGCATCCCGGTGAATTCGGATACGAAACATGGCCGAAAGACGCCTGGAAGGTTAGCGGCGCGGCCAACAACTGGTCGGGCATGAGCGTGGATGAAAAGCGCGGACTGGTCTTCGTACCGACCGGGTCTGCAGCGTTCGATTTCTACGGAGCGAACCGGCTGGGCGACGATCTGTTCGCCAACTCGCTCATCGCGCTGAAGGCTTCGAGCGGCGAGCGCGTGTGGCATTTTCAGGCGGTGAAGCACGATCTCTGGGATCGCGACTTTCCCGCTCCCCCGAACCTGGTGACCGTGATCCGAGACGGCAAACTGGTGGATGCAGTCGCCCAGACGACCAAAGCCGGTGTGGTCTTTGTCTTCGATCGCGAGAACGGCAAGCCGCTGTTCCCTATTGAGTACCGTGACGTTCCGCGGACCGAAGTGGACGGTGAGGCGACGGCTTCCAAGCAGCCCTTTCCCGTCAAGCCACCGCCCTTCGCGCGTCAGATCCTCACCGAGCAGATGCTCACTCGGCGAACACCCGAAGCGCACCAGGCGGCGCTCGATCAGTTTCGCAAGATTCGCAGCGCGGGCCAGTTCGTCCCCCCAAGTTTTGCGGGCACGGTCATCTTCCCGGGCTTTGATGGCGCCGCCGAGTGGGGCGGCGCGGCCTTCGATCCCTCGAGCGGCCTGTTGTATGTCAACTCCAACGAAATGCCGTGGATCTTGCGGCTCGTCGAGCGGCCCAAGCTGAACGAGCACTCGAGCGGGCGCGAAATTTATCTGGCCGAGTGCGCCAACTGCCACCGCACCGATCTGCGCGGCAGCCCGCCTGACTTTCCTTCACTCGTGGACGTTGCACGAAAATATTCCGATCCCGAGATTCGTACGATCGTTCGCGAGGGGCGGGGGCGCATGCCGGCCTTCGCAGAACTCTCCCGTCAAGGCATGCAGGCGCTGGTGCATTATCTCCTCACGGGCGAAGACAGCGCGGTGCATCTGGAGGCGCAGTCGAGCCCTTGGCCTTTCGGGCTGAAATACACCAGTGACGGATATAACAAATTTCTGGATCCCGAAGGATACCCCGCCGTCGAGCCGCCATGGGGCACGCTCAATGCCATCAACCTGGATACGGGTGAGATCGATTGGAAGATCCCCTTCGGCGAATTTCCGGAGCTGGTGGCCCAGGGCATCCGCAACACGGGAAGTGAAAATTACGGCGGCCCGGTGGTTACCGCGGGCGGCCTGCTGTTCATCGGCGCCACCGACCACGACCGCAAGTTCCACGCTTTCGATAAGGCCAACGGCAAACTGCTGTGGGAAACCGTCCTGCCGGCCGGCGGGAACGCCACACCCGCCACCTACGAAGTGAATGGACGCCAGTTCGTCGTCATCGCCGCCGGCGGCGGCAAATCCGGCGAGCCGTCGGGCGGCAGTTACGTGGCGTTCAGCCTGCCCTAGCCGTCGGGGACTGGCTTCCACTGTCCCTGACCCGAACACTCATACGGGACCGGAGTGTTCGTCGTGGGCAGTGCAGCCTGTCCCCGCGTTCTCGTGCTTCACCCTTTGGTTACCTCCACTGCCGCCAGTTCCCCCACCTTGTCTACTTCGAGCACGATGTCGCCCTCCGGATCGATGGTAAACGCCGGCGCAAACCGCGCACCCCACACGATCTCGTCATAGCGATACGAGAACCGCGAATGCACCGTCTGGCTGAACGTGTCGTCGAATCCTTTGATCAGAATCAGCACCTCGGCCTGGAGCCGCTCCAGGTCGGCCGGAGACTTCCCGAACAGTGGACTGTGTGGGTCAATCGGATGCACGATCGTCCAAGTCAGGGGAAGAAAGTAAACCATGCGCCGCTCGAGTTTGAGCGGGCTGAATTCTCTGCGGAGATTACCGGGCGGGCCCACTACGGTCATCAGCGTGAGTGTGGCATCCAACTCCATCAACATATTCTCGCGCTGGTTCACCACGCGGAATTGCAGGCTCGTGCCATCCTGATAAGGCGCGATCGCCATGTTCGGACTGTACCCGATTCTGGCGGAGGGCCTGGACACGCGGCCGTACAGCAGCCCGGTGGCCAGGGCGAAACCCATCAGGCCTACCATGGCCTCGATTGCCGCCACGACGTTTGCGGAGATGCCCTTGGGAGAAATGCTGCCATAGCCCACGGTCGTGAGCGTGTGGGCGCTGAAGAAAAACGAGTTGAGAAAATGGTCCCACGCCGTTGGCGCGTCGGCGCCCTGCAGTTGATTGGGTCCGAGCGAGTAATACACCAGGGCAAACAGCGTGTTCATCAGGACGTAACCCACAAACATCAGGGAAAAGAAACTCCACCAGTTGGTATTGATCAGGTAGAGGTAGGGGTGCACGTCGCGCCACGTGGTGCCGCGGCGATGAACATTAAAACTGCCGTCTTTGTTGATCGCCCGCCGCAGGGTGCCGGTGAATTTCTGAGTCAGGCCCGGATCGAAGGTCGGCTGTTCCATAACTGTTGATTGTTTCACTTGATAATAAGGAAAGATGCGGACCGAGGGCGAATCGGTGCGAATCATCCGGAAACTGCTGCCTTATGTCACGGCAGGCGTGGCGCTGGCAGCGGCTTACACGATTTTTGTGCTGGGCTCCCGCTGGCTGGAAAACCGCCGCCTCGAGACCGCCGCCGCCGAGGCTGCCAGGGTCAAGGCACAGCGGGAAATCGCCCAAATCTACGGGGATGGGCAGCTCAAAATTCTCCAGTTTTACGTCGCGCCCGGTGTAATCAGCCGCGGCCAAAAAGCCCTGCTGTGTTATGGCACGGCGAACGCCACCTCGGTCCGGCTGGACCCCGCGGTGGAGCGCATGTATCCGGCGCTCAGCCGCTGCTTCGAGGTCGCGCCGCCGCGCGATACGCGCTACACGCTGGTCGCTGAAAACCAGGCGGGACATACCGCAAGGGAGTCGGTTGTGTTGCTGGTGAGGTGACCGTCAATCAGGCGGTGAACGATTGCGTGGTTTCCGTCTTGGTCACCAGGACGCGAATGGGCTCGACAATTCCCGTCTTGGAGGCGAAAGCTTTCAGCCGGCCCAGCACCGATGGCGTAACTTCCTGGCCCTTGGCCAGCAACAGCAGGCCGCTTTTAGAGCGCACGTCCTGATCGACGACCATAGCGGTGCGCAGCTCGGCAGACTTCAGAATGCGAAGTTCCATCGTGGCTTCGTGCGGCACAAACGTTGCCAGCGCTTTAATACACGCCGGATCATAATCGGACTCTCGCTGTCGCATCTGCGCGAGCGCCTGCTCTTTCGACCGATCTCGCGTGATCAGCCGGTCGAAGTCGATGGCAGCTCTCAACAGATGCAGCCCCGTGGAAACCGCGTCTTGTGATTCGGGGACGCCGATGATTTGCTGGTGCTCCAGGTTCTGGCCCGCGATCATGTGTGCCACGGCCTCGAGCCTGGGAATGTGGATCAGCAGGTCGCGGCCTGCCGCCGGATGGGCGGCAAACATCTTCTTCTCGTCTTCGGAGAGCTCTTCGCCCGTATAAACGCGATCGATCGTGCCGGGGTCCATGGTGATGCAGCCAATCTGGGACAGCAGAGCGGCCACCTCGAACTGCCAGGAACTACGCAGGTTGAGTTCGGCGGCCATGTGCCGGACATAACGGTGGATGCGGCTGGCACGGCTGAACGCCGCCGGATGCACCAGGCTCATCACTTCGGTGAGGACCTTCACGCTGGCGCGCAACGTATCCTCCAGCAAGTGCCGCTCCGCCGTAACCAGACGGTACTGGTCCAGAGCCCCCTGCAGCGTACCGGTCAGCTCTTCTGGTGAGCACGGTTTTGTGAGAAAGCGGAAGATGCTGTTTTTATTGACCGCCGCGATGGCGGTTGTCAGATCGGCCTGACCCGTCAGCATAATCCGGATGGTATCCGGCGACAGTTCCCGAGCTCTCGCCAGCAGCTCCAGACCATTCATGCCGGGCATTTGCAGGTCCGATACGATCACTGCAAAGGGGCCATCGCGCTCCATCGTCGCCAGGGCCTGTTCGGCCCCTAGCGCACTTTCCACGTGAAACTGTTTTCGCAATTGCCGCTGCATCGCCAGCAGAATGTTCAGTTCGTCATCCACGCAAAGAATTTTCTCAGCCATGCGGCACCTCTTCGGCGGCTATCTGGCGCGCCAGCTCGCGCCACTCGGGAAGACGTTCGCTCACTCCCATCGCAGCCAGGTACTCGAGATCCGGTTGAGCGCCATGCGAAACCGCCTCGCCGTCGCACTGCTCGGAGGAAAGGATATCGGCGACGTGCAACGCCGTCAGCATGGCGGGTCCCGGCCGCGGGCATTTGGAGGGTGAGTGGTGGTAGGCCACGGCTTCCACGATGGACTCCGGCAAACCCCACAGCCCGAACAGGTAGGCGCCCACCTCGGCATGGGTTGTGCCAAACTCTTCGCGCTCGGCCTCCCAGTGGGTGAGCCCCTTCTCCGCGGCCAGTTGACACACGCGTTCGAAGCTCTCCGGCAGGCTGGCGGCCAGCACCAGGCGCCCGGTATCGTGCAACAGTCCGATGGTGCGCATGTCGATGTCGGCGTTGGTGGACGCCGGCAACGATTGGACGATGCGTTCGGCCAAGGTGCCCGTCAAAAGACTGTGGCTCCACAGCGACTGCATCGAGAAATTGGATGGACCCTCCGGCGGCTGGAACTCCGAAAATGCATGCAGGCTCAACAGCAGCGTGCGGATCGTGTCGAGCCCCAGATAGGTCACCGCTTCCGACGTGCTGCCGATCCGTCCCGGCGCGCCGAACAATCCGGAGTTGGCCAGTTGCAGCACCTTGGCGCTCATCCCCATGTCTCGTTGGATGATGGCGCTGGCCTTTTCCAGTGACCCCTCTCTGGATTGCAGGCAATTCGTGAGCTCGACGTGCAGGGGCGGCACGCTCGGTATGGAGCGCATGCGCGAAACCACCTGCTTGAGGGAAGCGTTGGTGAGCAGTTGACGAAGCGCGACGGTCCGGTTCACCGCGTCCTTCAGGACTTCAATCGAGCATGGTTTGGTCAGGTATTGATGCGTCGCCCCGGCCGACTTGACCACCGACTCGAGGTCGGATTGCCCGGAGAGCACCATGCGTAAAATGTCCGGGTAGCGCCGCGTGACCTCGCCCAGCAGCATGGCTCCGTCCATGCCGGGCATTCGCATGTCGGTCACGATCACGTCGAAGGGCTCGCGCTGCAACATGGTCAACGCTTCTTCACCGCCCGCCGCGTAGGCCGTATCCCACTCTTTGCGCAGAGGCCGCAAAGAGCGCTGCAGGCCGTCTAGAATGAGCGGTTCATCATCGACGAACAGGATCCGGATGCTCATGCTTTTCCCGGCGGGCAGCCCTCGATGGGCAACCGGACGATAAAAGTGGTGCCCCGGCCCTCTTCGGTCTCGAAACTGAGCGTGCCGCCGTGCTTGGTAACCACCACCGTGTGCGCGATCGCCAGGCCCTGGCCCGTTCCGCGCCCCATTTCCTTGGTGGTGAAGAACGGCGTGAAGATCCGCCCCCGCACGGCCTCGGGAATGCCTGTGCCCGTGTCGCCAATGCGAATCTCGGCCCACTCGCCTTCACGGCGGGTGCGGATGGTGATCCGGCCCTTGTTGGTGCCCCTGCCCGGAAGATCGGCAATGGCGTGCGCCGCGTTCACCACCAGGTTGAGCATGGCCTGATTGAACTCGGCCGGCAGGCAACGGACCGCGGGCAGGTTCGGGTCGAATTCAGTGACCGCGTCGGCCACGTACTTCCACTCGTTCCGCGAAACCGTCAGCGTGCTCTCAATGGCGTGATTGAGGTCGATGGCCTTCATCTCCGCCGACCCCGGATGAGAAAACTCCTTCATGGCCCGCACGATGGTTGCCACGCGCTCGACGCCTTCGCCCGACTGCTGAATGGCTCGCGGTATCTCCCCATGCAGATATTCCAGATCCGCGTCGTCCTCGGTCTGGCGCACCTGCTGCACCTGTTCGGGCAACAGGCCGGAGGTTTCCGCCGCCGCCGCCAAGGTTTCGTAGCTGCGCAGCACGCGGTCCAAATTGCGAAATGACTCATCGAGGAACCGCGTGTTGTCGCCCATGTATTGAATCGGCGTATTGATCTCGTGCGCGACCCCCGCCGCCAGGTGCCCGATAGATTCGAGCTTCTGCGCCTGTGCCAGTTGGGCTTCCAGCATGCGGCGCGCGCTGGTATCCCGCATGAAACTGGTGTAAAACGCGCCCTCTTTGGTGTTCCATGTCGCCAGGGTCAGTTCGAGCGGGAACTCCGCGCCGTCGCGCCGCTTCCCCGTCAGCTCGATGAGCTTGCCGTTGCCGCCCGCGGCCGGAGTTTGCGGGACCGAGCGCAGTTCGTCGCGATACGACTCCAGAGACGCCGCGGTAAGAAAAGGCGCCAGCGGCGTGCCCCGGACCTCGGCCTCCGCGGCGCCAAAAATGTATTCGGCGCCCTTGTTCCAGGAAGTGATGTCGCCGGCGCTGGTGACCGTGATGATGGCGTCATGGGCGGAATCATAAATCGACCGCAGTTCCGCCGCGTGCTCCCCCAGTTGCGACAGCATTTCGTTGAACGAATCCACCAGCCGGCCCAATTCGTCTTCCCCGGACTTGGCGGCGCGCAGCGAGTAGTCGCGGACCGCCGCGACTTCGCGCGCGGTTCCCGCCAAACGCATCAGCGGCCCCGTGATGACGCGTTGCCATTTGGCCGAAAGCAGCACCGCGATGATGAAGCAAATCGACATGGCTCCGCTCACCATCGACAGTTCGTGGCGCACCGTCTCCAACGGCACGCGGCTATCGAAGCGGATCCACATGAAGCCCATAGGCGCATCGCGCCCCGGAATTGGCCTGCTGAGCAACAGGTCCCCGGACTCGGAACGCACGCCGGAGGGTCCCGCGGCCGGCGGGAAAACGCGCCCCGCCACCGGCTCCCGCGCATAACACGCGCTCCTGCCGCCGTCGGCCTGGTACAAGCAAGCGGCCAGGATGCGGGGTTCGGCCGCCAGCCCTTGCAGGACTTCCTCGGCCCCTGCCTTGTTGCGGCCGGCGAGCGCTCTTCGCGCGCTGGCGCCGATCACGTCTGCCACTGTGCTCAATTGCCGTTCGATATCGGCCTGAAATCGCAGCCGTTCGTAGGTGATAAAGGCCGTGGAAGCGAGGCCTAGGGCCGTGCTGGTTGTCAGCATGTTGATGAACAACAACTTACGACGAATGGAGAAGTCCCGAAAACGCACCATGCACAAGGTGGATCGGCAGAAATCTGTCTGGAAAATAGCTCCGGCCGGCTGATCCGCCGAAACCACGCGCCGCGCAGCGGGATCTGGCTCACCATCCCCGGGTCTGTGTGTCCTGAAATGCCCTGTACTCGATTGTGCGGATTTAGTGGTAAGCCGGAGCGGGCTGCGCTTGCGCCTCCCGGCCCCAGATGCCATTTGGGTCGACGCGCGCCGCCGTTTCAAAGTGCCGCGCGCGTTTCACCTCATCGCCGAGCGCGGCGTAGGCCAGGCCGCTAAGCATGTGAACCTGGGCAATCGAGGAAACCGGAATCCCCGCGCAGAAGCTATCGGCTTCGGCCACCAGCCTGTCCACCTCCGCGACGTTGCGCGACGACACGGCCAGCGCCCACGCTAGCGTGGCGAGTTCCACTCCGAGATTCATTACCTTGGTTTCGGGTGCCAGACCCCGGCTCGCCTTTTCCTTTTCCACAGCCAGTTGCGCCCACTGGAGAACTACCGAGGGATCCTCACCGCGGCGAAGCCCCACTTCCGCGATCGCGCGGTAGGTGGCGCCCCGTTCCGGCCACAGATTGAGCGCGGTCTGAAAGCTTGCGAGTGCCTTGTCGTACCGGCGCTGAAAGAGAAAAACTTCGCCCAAAGCGCAATTCGCCAGGGCCGTCGATCTAGGTTCCGTCTCACGGGTCAGCGCCTGGGAAATGGTTTGCTCCGCTTCGTCCAGGCGGCCCAGTTGCATCAGCACGGCTCCTTGAAAAACCCCGACGTTGGCCCCATGCTGCGCGGAGGCCGCACAAATCGCCAGAGCGTGCTGGTATTGACCGCTGTGGTAAACCTGCGAGATCGCCTGAAAGCCGCGCGGCTGCGCCATCGCACGTTCCAGGTTCTTCTCAGCCATGCGATAGTTGAGAATCAGCTCGAGGACCCACTCAATCAGGCGTATCAGCATGCGCCGACTGATTCTAACCCGCGCCCTGAATCGGGGCAATGTTTACGAAGGTGATCACTCGCTTGGTACAACGAGACAATCCTTCGTCCTGCCTTCCACCGCGGCAGCGCCCGGTTGGCGTTAACATGGATCCGCCGCATTCCCGCGTCGCGCAACGGAGACTCGGTGGTGCGTCCCCGGCCGAGCGCCCCTCCACCCTGTCGACACTCTCTCCGTGAACGCACCGCCCTGTCCCC
>Ga0335079_10004581_pt1 | contig 15913 bp, 13 predicted proteins | sample Lox_Sample_33_FD_206719 | JGI IMG/M metagenome (GOLD analysis project Ga0335079, IMG submission 206719) | Soil microbial communities from Loxahatchee National Wildlife Refuge, Florida, United States - Lox_Sample_3.3 | ecosystem: Environmental > Terrestrial > Soil > Wetlands | place: USA... | reverse complement strand
GTGCCTTTCGAACCAGGCAGCGTGTTCAAGGTAATCACGCTTTCGGCAGCACTCGAGACCACCAGCCTCAACCCGGAGAGCCCCATCAACTGCAACGGCGGCAAGATCACCCTTTACGGCCGCACCATCCACGATTCCCACGCGGGTATGGGCGTGGTGCCGATGAAAACCGTGCTCGCCCGGTCGAGCAATGTAGGCGCCATCCAAGTCGGGCTCAAGGTCGGGCAGACCAACATGAACGATTACGTGCGCCGCTTCGGTTTCGGCCGCCGGACCGGCATTTCCCTGCCGGCCGAGTCCGCAGGCAAGGTGCGCAAGCTACAGTACTGGGGCAAGACCTCGCTGCCCTCGGTGTCCATGGGGCAGGAGGTCAGCGTCACCACTTTGCAGCTCGCACAGGCGGCGTGCGTCATCGCCAATGGCGGCTCGCTCGTGAAGCCGCGCCTCGTGCTCAAGAGAGGCAATCAGCTTCAGCCGGTCGAGCCCCCGGTGCGCGTACTCAAACCCGACAACGCCATCACCATGCGCCAGATGATGGAAGGGGTGGTGCTGGTCGGCACGGGCAGCCGTGCCCGGCTTGCCGGCTATTCCAGCGGCGGCAAGACGGGATCCGCACAGATCTTCGACTTCGCCACCAAGCACTACACCCACACGTACAACGGCTCCTACATGGGATTCGCGCCGCTCACCAATCCGTCAGTCGTCGTCGTAGTGACCCTCAACGGCACGCACGGCGAAGCGGGGTTTGGCGGCCAGGCCGCGGCGCCTGTGTTCAAGGTAGTCGCCGGCGAGGCGCTGCGCATCTTTGACGTGCCGAAGGACCTGCCGGAGGCGGAGAAGGCCAGGACCCAGGTGGCCCGCAACGAGGATCTCGACGACCTCGCTATCGCGGACCTCGGCGCCAACGGACCCAACATTCTGGAAGACGGCGATGACGACGACGCGCCGCCGGGCGCGGCGGCCGCGACCGCCGCGCCAGTGCCCGCAAACGCCGCTGCGGGTACGATGGTGGTTAAGGGGCCTCCCGGGCCTACGGTGCCGAATTTCCGCGGTAAAACGATGCGCGATGTGCTGGCCGAGGCTGCGGCAAGAGGCCTGGTGATTTTGCCCGATGGCAGCGGAATCGCGCGTGTGCAGTACCCGGCGCCGGGCACGCCGCTGCACGAGGGGGATCGGATTCGAGTCCAGTTCGCGAGATGAACCTAGGCCAAATCTTCTCCGGCGTCGAGCTCGTTGAGCCGCTCGCGGAGGACCTCGCCCAAATTCCTGTCTCAGGCCTCGAATACGATTCACGCCGCGTCGTTCCGGGCGCGCTCTTCTTCGCTTTCCCTGGCGCCAAAGCCGACGGCCGCGGGTTCGCCGCCGATGCGATCGCCCGCGGCGCCGTTGCCGTGGTTTCGGAATCCGACCGGCCGCCCGATTTCGCCGGCCGCTGGATTCGCGTGCGTCACGGCCGCGAGGGGCTCTCGCTCGCGGCTCGGAACTTCTACGGCAAGCCCGACGAGCATCTGCAACTTACCGGCATCACCGGCACCAACGGCAAGACCACCACCGCCTACCTGGCCGATTCCGTGTTGCGCGCCGCCGGCGGCACCACTGCACTTCTTGGAACCATCGAGTATCATCTCGCGGGGCGCGTTCTCAAGGCGGTCAACACCACGCCCGAATCCCTCGACCTGGTGCGCCTCTTCAGCGAACTGCGTGCGGCCGGCGGCAGTCATGTGACAATGGAGGTTTCCTCGCACGCGCTGGCTTTGCGCCGTGTATACGGGCTGCGCTTCCACACCGCGGTATTCACCAATCTCACGCGCGACCACCTGGACTTTCACGGCACCATGGAGCAGTATTTCGCCGCCAAGCAGATTCTCTTCGATGGCGCCGGCGGTCCGCCGCCGCACTTCGCCGTGCTCAACCGCGACGACGAATGGGCGCGACGCATGAAGATCGACTCCGCGACCGAGACGATCTGGTACGGCCTGGGCCAGAATGCTACGCTCCGCCCCCGCCACATCTCGGGCGGATTTCAGGGGCTCCGCTTCGAAGTGCAGTTCCGCAAACTACGCTTCGACATTCAATCGCCTCTAATCGGAAAGATCAACGTCTACAACATTCTGGCGGCGTGCGGCGCCGGGCTTTCGTACGGAATTTCACCGGAGACCATCGCCCGCGGCATCGCCGCGCTGCCCGCCGTGCCCGGCCGCTTCGAGCGCGTCGATGAAGGCCAGCCGTTCACCGTGGTCGTCGACTACGCGCACACCGACGACGCGCTGCGCAACGTCATCGCCGTAGCGCGCGGGCTCGATCCGAAGCGGGTCATCACTCTCTTCGGGTGCGGCGGCGACCGCGACCGCACCAAGCGCCCGCTCATGGGTCAGGCGGCCGCTGAAGCCAGCGACCTAGTCATCCTCACCAGCGACAACCCGCGCTCCGAAGACCCCATTGCCATCATGAACGACGCGCTGGTCGGCATCCGCCGCGTGGATGTCCCTTACATCATCGAGCCCGATCGCGCCACCGCGATCCACCGCGCTCTGGGTGAAGCGCGCGAGGGCGACATCGTCATTTTGGCCGGCAAAGGGCACGAAACCTACCAGGTACTCAAGGACCGCACCATCGACTTCGACGACCGCAAGGTGGCCAGAGAAGTGCTCCAAGGTTACGGGTACCGCAAGGGCGAGCAACCATGACCTTGGAAATTCAAAAAGTTGCACAGGCCATGGCAGCCGCCGGCGCCCCTCCGCCGGGTTTTGCTTCCGGGTGGAGTGTGGACACCCGGACACAGCAGCCGGGCGACGTCTACTTCGCTCTCCGCGGACCCAATCACGATGGCCACGATTTCCTGCCGGCAGCCGCGGAGAAGGGAGCCGCCGCGCTGGTCGTGGAGCGTCCGCATGGCCTCGCCGGAGAACTAGTCGTGAGCGACTCACTCTGCGCGCTGCAAACGCTGGGCGCATGGGCCCGCGCGCAATGGGGCGGGACCGTGATCGGCGTCACCGGCAGCGCGGGAAAAACTACGACCAAGGACGCCATCGCTCATCTGCTCTCGGTGGCGGTTTCCACCGGCAAGACCGTCGGCAATTTCAATAATCATGTCGGCGTGCCGCTTTCCATCCTCCGGCTGCCCGACAACTGCACCGCCGCCGTGCTCGAAATGGGAATGAACCATGCCGGCGAGATCCGGCGCCTCGCCGAGATCGCAAAACCGCAGATCGGCGTCGTGACCAATGTCGGCTATGCCCACGTCGAGTTCTTCGATTCCATCGACGGTGTAGCCGCCGCCAAGCGCGAACTCATCGAAGGACTCCCCGGCGATGGCGTAGCCGTGCTCAACGCCGACGATCCGCGCGTGGTTCGATTCCGCGAAGTACACCCCGGCCGCACGGTGACTTTCGGCTTCTCCGAATCGGCCGATGTGCGCGCCGAGTCCGTCGAATTCGGTCCGGATGGCACGCGCTTCCGCGCCGGCGGGGCCGATTTCCAGACGCCCATGGCCGGCCGGCATGGCGTGGCCAACATGCTGGCTGCCATCGCCGTGGCCGGCCTGTTCGATATCCGGGCCACCCGGCTACAGGATGCAGTGGCGAGCTTCGGCGCCGGCAAAATGCGCGGCGAGCGCCTGATGCACAATGGCATCCTCGTCTGGAACGATTGCTACAATTCAAACCCCGAAGCCGCGCGCTCCATGATCGACGTGCTGCGCGAGACGCCGGCGCTGAAGCGTATCGCCGTTCTTGGCGAGATGCTCGAGCTCGGCCACGCGTCCGTGGAGCTGCACCGCGAGCTTGGCCGCTACGCCGCGAAGCAGGGCGTGGATGTATTGATCGGTGTGCGCGGCGAGGCCCGCGAAATGGTGGACGCGGCAAACGGAATACAAGCCCGGTTCTTCGAGGATCCCGCCGAGGCCGGCGATTACGCGCGCCGCATCGCGGAGGGCGGCGATGCGGTGCTCTTCAAGGGTTCGCGCGGCGTCCAGGTCGAGCGCGCATTGGAAAGGTTCATGGCATAGCCAGCAATGCTCTACTATCTTCTCTACGAACAGCTTTACCGCTTCGTCAGCCCCCTGCGCGTCTTCCGCTATGTGACTTTCCGCACGGCCTTCGCCAGCCTGACCGCGCTGTTCCTCTGTGTGGTCCTCGGACCCTGGCTGATCAACCGCCTCCGCCGGTTCGAAATCGGCCAGTACATCCGCGAGGAGGGGCCCAAGTCGCACCAGAAGAAGGCCGGCACTCCGACGATGGGCGGCATCCTGATCATCATTTCGATCGTAGTCCCGACGTTACTCTGGGCCGACCTTCGCTCGCCCTACGTCTGGATCGCCACCGCCGCCCTGCTCGGCTACGGTTGGATCGGCTTTCTCGACGACTACGCCAAGGTCACCAAGCGCCGCAACCTAGGCCTCAGCGGCCGGCGCAAGCTCGCCTACCAGTTTTCGATGGGCTTCGCCTTCGCAGCGGTTTTGCTCGTGATGCGCACCTACGGCGACTTCAACTCCGCCATGAACATCCCGTTCGTGAAGCAATTCCAGCCCCAGTTGTTGATCACGTCGCTGCTCAAGAACCCCTGGACCTACGTGATCGGTGTCGCCCCCTTCTGCATCTTCGTGGCGCTTGTGGTAGTGTTCGCGTCCAACGCCGTCAACCTCACCGACGGCCTGGACGGCCTTGCCATCGGCCTCATGGTGATCGCCGCCGGTGCGCTCACCGTGCTTGCCTATGCGGGCGGGCATGCCACGCTGGCCGAGTATCTCCAACTCGCCCGGAACCCGCGCACCAGCGAGCTCACGATTTTTTGTGGCTCCATGACCGGCGCCAGCCTAGGCTTCCTCTGGTATAACGCGCATCCCGCGGAGATTTTCATGGGCGATGTCGGCTCCCTCGGCCTGGGCGGCGCCATGGCCGTGGTCGCCGTCCTCATCAAACAGGAGGTTCTGCTGCTCTTCATCGGCGGCATCTTCGTGGTGGAGGCGATTTCGGTCATCCTGCAGGTTGGCAGCTACAAGCTGCGCGGGGGCAAGCGCATCTTTAAGATGGCCCCGCTGCATCACCATTTTGAAGCCCTGGGTTGGGCCGAGTCGAAGATTATCGCCCGCTTCTGGATTGCCGGCCTCGTCCTGGCTCTTTTCGCGCTGACTACGCTCAAACTGCGATGAACCTACCGGGCAAGAAAGCGCTGGTCGTCGGCATGAAGCGCTCGGGCGTGGCTTCGGCGAAGCTGCTTCTACGCGAAGGCGCCCACGTGCGCGCCACCGACCTCAAGCCGCTCGCCGATCTCCCCGAAGCCGCTGCCCTCGGCGTCCCCTTCGCGCAGCAGGCGCCCGAGGTCTTCCGCGATTGCGACCTCATCGTCCTCTCGCCCGACGTGCCAGCCGATCTCGCGCCGCTGGAAGAGGCGCGCCGCCGCGGCGTGCCGGTCCTCGGCGAAGTCGAACTCGCTGCTCCCTACCTCAAAGGCCAGACCATCGGCGTTACCGGGTCCAATGGCAAGACCACCACCACCAGCCTGATCGGCCACATCCTGCGAGAGTCGGGCGTGCCCGTTCAGGTCGGGGGCAACATCGGCGTCCCCGTCACTGCCATGATCGAGGCCTCGCGTGAAGACGGCTGGAACGTGCTGGAGCTCTCCAGCTTCCAGCTCGAAACCATCAACGAATTTCGCGCCCACATTGCCCTGGCCCTCAACGTCACCCAGAACCACCTCGACCGCCACCACACCTTCGAAAACTACGCCGCCGCCAAGCGCCGCCTCTTCGAGACCCAACGCCCGGGCGATTTCGCCATCCTGAACGCTGAAGATCCGGTATGCGTCTCGTACGCAAAGCATACCGCCGCCACAGCCCAGTGGTTCTCGGGCCGCCGCAAGGTCGAGCCCGGCGCCCACCTCTGCGGAGAGAAGCTGGTGCTCGACGGCAAACTCCTCATGACCGCCGCCGAGATTCCCATCCGCGGACGCCACAACGTAGAAAACGTGCTCGCGGCGTCGATCGCCGCCGTTCGCGCCGGCCTGCCGCACGCGAGCATCGCCGCCGCCGTCCGCACGTTCCGGGCGGTCGAGCACCGGCTCGAATTCGTCCGCAATCTGGATGGTATCGACTTCTACAACGACTCCAAGGCGACCAGCGTCGATGCCACCTTGAAGGCGTTGGACGCCTTCCCCGGCGGCCTCTGGGTGATTCTCGGCGGCAAGGACAAGGGCCTCGATTACGGGGTTCTGCGCGACCCGCTCGCCGCCAAGGCCCGCGCCGCACTGCTCATCGGCGCCGCCGCTCCCAAAATCGCGGACCAGATCAAGGGCGCCGTCCCGCTGGTCGATTCAGGCACTCTCGATGCCGCCATCGCCTACGCCTACGGCCATGCGGCCACGGGCGATACCGTGCTGCTCGCTCCCGCCTGCGCCAGCTTCGACCAGTTCCAAAGCTTCGAGCACCGCGGCGAAACGTTCAAGAATATCGTGAACCGTCTGTCACCGAGAAACTGAAATGGCACAACGACTCAAAACCGACTGGATCCTTTTCGTCACCGTGCTGGTGATGGTCGTCTCGGGCATCCTGATCGTCTATAGCGCCTCTTCCGTGATGGCGGAGATGGACCCGCATTATCACAACGCCTGGCACTACGTCGAACGCCAGGCGGCCTGGGGCGTCATCGCCATCGTGCTCATGATGTTGCTGAAGAACACCTACTACCGCAAGCTGCAGAATCCTTCCGTAGCCCTCAGCGTAATCAGCATCTCGCTCCTGCTGCTCCTCATTGTGCTGGTGGCCGACCCCGTCAACCGCCGCTGGATCCGCTTCGGACCCATCGGCCTGCAACCGTCCGAACTGGCCAAGCCAGCCCTGGTCATCTTCCTGGCGTTCTTCGTGACCTGGCGGGCGCGTGCCATCAACAGTGCGCGCTACACACTTATCCCCGCCGCGATGGCCGTGGGCCTGGTGATCCTGGCGGTGGTGGTGGCCGATCTCGGCACCGCCATTGTGATCGGGGCCGCCGCGGCCCTGGTGTTCTTCGTCGCCGGTCTGGAGTGGCGCTACTGCTGCATCGTCGCCGCCCTTGCAGCCATCGGACTGACCATCTTCATCTTTGCCAAGACCTACCGCCTGGCTCGCGTCATCCGCTTCTTCGATCCTCAATTCCGCATCGTGCAGACGTTCGATCCGCACGGCAAGCTGAAAGCGCGCCTGGAGGAGTCGCTCACTACCCGCGACACCAACTACCAGCTCGAGCAATCCAAGATCGCGGTCGGCGCCGGCGGCCTGCTCGGCCTCGGATTCATGAAGGGCCGCCAGAAGCTGCTCTATCTTCCCGAGGCTCACAAGGATTTCATTTATGCAGTTGCGGGCGAAGAGATGGGCGTGATCGGCTCCATCGGCCTGCTGATCGGCTTCGGCCTGATCTTCTGGCGCGGGCTGCGCGCGGCTGTCCGCATGGGCGACGATTTCGGCCGGTACCTTGCCCTGGGCCTCACCGTGGTGGTGGTGGTTCAAGGCTTGATTCACATGAGCGTCGTCCTCGGCATGATGCCGACCAAGGGCATCCCTCTGCCTATGATCAGCTACGGCGGCAGCTCGCTGGTGAGTACGCTGATGTGTTTGGGGATGTTGATGAATGTGAGTGAACACGCGGGATGAGAAACAGGGGTCGGGGGCCTGAACAGGGGTCGGGGGTCAGGGGTCGGGGGTCGGGGAGTGAGGCCCAAGGCTACCTATTAGGCAATGGCAAAGATCAGTCACTTTCGGGAACTTCGCGTTTGGCAGGGCGGCATGGATCTGGTGGAGGCGGTTTATCGCGTGTCGGCCACTTTTCCACGAACGGAGATCTACGGGCTGACGGGACAGATTCGACGCGCTGCGGTCTCCGTGCCGTCAAATATCGCGGAGGGCCACACACGCGAATCGACAAGGGAGTATCTGAATCACCTTTCTATCGCGCAAGCTTCACTGGCAGAAGTCGGGACTCAACTGGAAATCGCGAAACGCCTTGGGTATGTAAGTTCTGGCGATCTCGTTCCACTATTCGACCAGGCCACAGTACTGGGACGGCAATTGTACGCGCTGAGGGACGCGCTCAACAAAAGGAAATGAACGACCGCCACGCCTCCCCGACCCCTGACCCCCGACCCCCGACCCCTGTTCAGGCCCCTGGCCCCTTCCTGATGGCGGGCGGGGGGACCGGGGGACACGTAATTCCGGCACTGGCGGTGGCGCGCGAGCTTCGCTCGCGGGGGCATGCGGTCTATTTCGTCGGGACTGCGCGTGGGATGGAGTCCCGCCTCGTGCCCCAGGAAGGCTTCGAGCTGCACATGATCGATATCGGGGGGCTCAATCGAGTAGGTCTGGCGCAGAAAATTTCAACCGCATCCAGATTGCCCTTCGTCACCGCCGCCTGCTTCAAGGATGTTGCCTCCGTCTCGGCCGTATTCAGCATGGGCGGATACGTCGCTGGACCTCCCGTCATGGCCGCGCTGCTGCGGCGTAAGCCCGTCGTCGTCATGGAGCCTAATGCCATCCCCGGCTTCACCAACCGCGTCATCGCCCGCTTCGTTTCCCGCGCCTTGATCAGCTTCCCGGAGACCCGGCAGTTCTTTCCGCCCGGCCGCACCGAGATCACCGGGCTCCCCGTTCGCGAAGAGTTCTTCCAGATCCCGCAGAAACCCGCGAGTCCGACGCTGAGCATCCTCATTACGGGCGGGAGCCAGGGCTCCCGCACTTTGAACCGCGCCGCACGCGAGAGCTGGGCATTTTTCCGCACTGTGGGATTTCCGGTCCGCATCGTTCAACAGACCGGCGCCGCCGATTTCGAAACCATCCGAGGCGAGTTCGCCAAGTCCGGAATCGAGGGTGAGATTACGCCCTTCATCCGCGACATGCCGGCCGCCTTTGCCGATGCCGACCTGGTCATCTGCCGCTCGGGCGCAGGCGCGGTGAGCGAGCTTGCCGCGGCCGGCAAGCCCTCGATCCTGGTGCCGTTCCCTTTCGCGGCCGACGATCACCAGACTCGCAACGCCGAGGCAATGGAGCGAGGGGGCGCCGCGCGCGTGGTCCGCGACTCCGAATGGACCGGCGCCAAAATGTTCGCCACCGTCCGCGATATGGCCGGCTCGCTCGCCGCGATGGGCGGCAACGCGCGGCGCCTGGCCACGCCGGGAGCCGCCCGGCGCGCAGCCGACATTCTCGAGGAGGTGGCACGGGCCCGGCTGTAATATTCCAATTGACAGTTGACGCGCAAGCCGAAACAATACGATAAGGAAATGTTTTTTCGTCCCCAGCACCTGCACTTCACCGGAATCGGCGGCATCGGCATGAGCGGCATCGCCGAGGTTCTGCTCAACCTCGGCTACCGCATCTCCGGCTCCGACGTGAAGCTGTCGCCCCTCACCGAGCGACTTTCCGCCATGGGCGCCCGTGTGTTCGAGGGACACGCCGCCGCCAACATCGAAGGCGCCCGCGCCCTGGTGGTCAGCTCCGCCGTGGACGAGCAGAATCCCGAAGTGCAGGAGGCGCGCCGCCTCCAGATTCCCGTTATTCCCCGCGGCGAGCTCCTGGCGGAGCTCATGCGCCTCAAGTACGGCATCGCCGTCGCCGGCAGCCATGGCAAGACCACGACTACCTCGATGACGGCGACCATCCTCAACTATGCCGGTCTCGATCCCACGGTGGTGGTCGGGGGGCGTGTCGGCACCATGGGCGGTTCCAACGCCCGTGTCGGCCGGAGCGACTTCCTGGTGGTCGAATCCGACGAGAGCGACGGCTCTTTTCTCAAGCTCGCTCCCATCATCGCCGTGGTCACCAACGTCGACCGCGAGCATCTCGATCACTACCCGACGCTCGACGCCATTCGCTCTGCGTTTATCGAGTTCGTCAACAAGGTGCCGTTTTATGGCGCCGTGATTGTCTGCCTCGACGACCCCAACGTGCAAGGCATGCTACTCGAGATTCGCCGCCGCACCATCACCTACGGCACGACCGCCCAGGCGGACCTGGAAGCCACGGAGATGACCTGCGGCCCCTTCGCCAGCGATTTCCGGGTGCGCCACCGGACTTCCGATCTCGGCATGTTCCACCTGCGTATCCCCGGCCGCCACAACGTCCTCGATGCCATGGCCGCCATCGCCGTCGCCCTCGAACTGGAGGTCAAGCCCGATACGATCCGCGAAGCCCTCGCCACGTTCAGCGGCGTCGACCGCCGCTTCCAACTGCGCGGCACCGAGCGCGGCGTCACGGTGGTGGACGATTACGGCCATCACCCGACCGAGATCCGTGCCACGCTCGACGGCGCCCGCCTGTGCGGCTTTCGCCGCATCCACGTGCTCTTCCAGCCGCACCGCTACACCCGCACCTTTCACCTGATGGACGAATTCGCCCGCTCCTTCCACCAGGCCGACAGCCTCTTCATCATGGATATCTACGCCGCCAGCGAGAAACCAATCGAGGGTGTGACCGCGGAAGCCCTGGTCGAGCGCATTCGCCAGTTCGGCCACCGCGGCGTCGAGTACGTCGGCTCGCTGGAAAACGGCGTCGATGCGATGGTCCGTGCAGCCGGCGACGGCGATCTCGCTCTCACGCTGGGGGCCGGCAGCGTCACCCAGGCGGGCGACAAGATCCTGGCCAAACTGCGCGCGGAGGTGGCCGTCTGATGGCGCGCGAGTCCAAAAAGACCTCCCGGCCCTTCAACTGGCGGCTCCTCTTCGGCGTGGTCATCCTGGCCGCGGTCGGCGTCTCGACCGCCATGGCCGGCTACAAGGTCCGGCGCTACGTCATCACCGATCCGCAGTTCAACCTCTCGCGCGACCGCAAGGATGCTATCACGATCCAGGGCCTGGTCTACGCTTCGCGCTGGAAAGTGCAGCGCGTCTTCGCCGCCGATTTCGGCCACAGCATTTTCGCCATTCCGCTCGAGGAACGCCGCCGCCGGCTCTTGGCCATCGATTGGATCGAGGATGCCTCGGTGTCCCGCATCTGGCCCGACCGTATCGTCGTGCGCGTCCGCGAGCGTAAGCCGATCGCCTTCGTCGCCGTCCGCACCGGCGTGCTGCTCATCGACAGCCACGGCGTCCTGCTGGACCAGCCGGCTCAAGCCCAATTCTCCTTCCCCGTGCTCAGTGGAATTCGCGAGGACGAATCTGAAGTGGCGCGCCGCGAGCGTGTGCGCGCCTTCCTCGATTTCCAGAGCGACATGGGGTACCTTTCCAAAGAAGTTTCAGAAGTCGATGCCGCCGATCCCGATAACATTCGCGTTGTTGCTCAAGTGGACCATCGCGCCGTCACCCTGCTCATGGGCGAAGGCAATTTTGCGCGCCGCTACCAGAACTTCGTCGCCCACTATCCCGACATCCGGAAACGCTCGCCTGAGGCCAAGGCATTCGACCTGCGGTTGGATGACCGCATCACGGTGAAGGAGTAGAACCGAGGAATCGCCTATGGCAGCAAAACCAATGTACGCGGTGGGACTCGATGCAGGCAGCCGGCAGACGCGCCTGGCCGTCTGCCTGCTCGAACAGGGGCGGATCCGCTTCCTGGGCGCCGGCGTCGCGGAATCGCAGGGCTGGCTCAAAGGACGTGTAGCCGATCAAAAAGCGGTCTCCGCGAGCATTCTTGCGGCCTTGCGCGAAGCTGAAGGCTGTGCCCAGGCCAGCGTGGAATCCGCCGTGGTCGGCATGGGCGGCCCGACTCTCCGCGGAGCCAATGGCCGCGGCGCCGTTGAGCTGGGCTACGTTCGCGAGATCGAACAGCGCGATCTCAAACGGGTTATCGACCGCGCCTCGCGAGTCCAGCTCATGGAAGACCGCATGATCCTGCAGATGTTCCCGCAGGACTTCGTGGTCGACGATCACCCTGGCCATCGCGATCCCCGCAAGATGCTGGCTTCGCAGTTGGAAATCAACGTCCACATCGTCACCTGCTCCGTCCAGGAGCACAACTCCATCGTCGGAGCGGTAAACGAGGCCCACCTTGCGGTCGAGGAGACCGTGTTCGAAGCGCTCGCCGCCTGCTACGCCGCGGTGCTGCCGGAAAACCGGCGCGAAGGCATCGCGGTGGTCGATATCGGCGCGCAGTCCACCGAGTTGGTTGTTTACTACGGCGACGCGATGCATCTGGCCTCCACGGTGCGCGTCTGCGGCGATCATTTCACCCGCGACCTGGCCCAGGGCCTCTGCCTCACCTTCGAAGAGGCCGAGCTGATCAAGATGGAATTCGGCCATGCGGTCGGCGAGAACTGCCCCGACAACGTCTTCGTCGAGCTGCCCACCGCCGAGGACCGCCAGGCCCGCGAGGTGCAGCGCAAAATCGTCAACGGCATCATTGAAGCCCGGGCGCAGGAGCTCTTTCGCTTCGTGCGCGGGGAATTTGCGCGCGTCGGCATGGACCGCGCGCTGATCGGCGGCGTCTTCCTCACCGGCGCCGGAGCCAAGCTGCCTGGCCTTTGCGATGCCGCCGAAGAAGTTCTCCAGTGCCAGACCCGCTTCGGACTTACCGAAGGTGTGCAGGACTGGCCGCTGGAATTAAACGATCCGGAGTGGTGCACCGTGGCCGGGCTGGCCATGTATTCGGCCAAGCTCAAGGAACAGTCCCAGCATCAACGCGAGCATACGTCGTGGCTGGGCAGGATGCTCAAATAGCCGGGATACGGCAGGGAGGCTAAGCGTGGGGATCATCGATTCTGACATGGACGACCTGAAATACGAGCTCGAGGAAGAAGCTCGCATGGGCACCCGCATCAAGGTGGTCGGTGTGGGCGGCGGCGGATGCAACGCGGTGGCGCGCATGGTGGCCGAGGGCCTGGAAGGCGTGGAGTTCTACGCCATGAACACGGACATCCAGGCGCTCAACGCCTGCGACGTGCCTGTCAAACTCCAGCTCGGCGCCAAGATGACCAAGGGACTCGGCGCCGGCTCGAATCCCGAAGTCGGCCGCCAGGCGGCGCTCGAAAACACCGATCGCATCGTCGAGCTACTCCAGGGCGCCGACATGGTCTTCGTCACCGCCGGTCTCGGCGGCGGCACCGGCACCGGCGCCGCACCGGTCGTGGCCTCGCTCGCCAAGGAGCTGGATGCCCTCACGGTCGCGGTGGTCACGAAGCCCTTCGGCTTCGAAGGCCCGCGCCGCATGAAGCTTGCAGAGGACGGCCTTGGACGCCTCGCGTCCACCGTCGATACCGTCATCGCCATCCCCAACGACCGCCTGCTGAACCTTGTCCCGCGCGGCACCAGCTTCTTCGATTCCTTCAAATTCGCCGACGATCTGCTGCGCCAGGCCGTCCAGGGCATCAGCGACATTATCATCACGCCGGGCCTGATCAACCGCGATTTCTCCGATATCAAGGCCACCATGATCGGCATGGGCTACGCCATGATGGGCACGGCTATCGGCCGCGGAGAAAAGGCGGCCGTCGATGCCGCGCGCCAGGCCATCAGTTGCCCCTTGCTCGAAGACAGCCGTATCGCCGGATCGCGCGGCATTCTCATCAACATCACCGGCTCCAGCCGCCTCGGCCTGCATGAAGTCAACGAAGCCTGCTCCATCATCCGGGAGGCCGCCGAGTGCGACGACGTCCAGATCAACTTCGGTGTCATCCTGAATGAATCGCTCGCCGACGCCGTGAAGATCACCGTGATCGCCACCGGTTTCCAGCCCGAGAACGCGCCTATGGTCGATCGCCGCGCCGCGAGCGGGGTGACTCCTGTGATTCGCGTACAGTCGAGACCGCCCGAGCCCGAGCCGGTCGTCGAACCCGAGCGCCCGCCGGAGGTCGTACCCGAGCCGGAAGCCGAGTCCGAGCCCGCTCTGATCGCCGAAGCCGATCCGGTCCTCGACATGGACGACCTGGACACGCCGGCATACCTGCGCCAGGGCCGCCTGCTGAACTAGCATACTTGATATTTGGGATCTGATATTCTTTTATTGTGACCCGACGCGAATGGCTGCAGTCGGCCGCCCTTTTTTCTTCCGCGCCCTGTGCGTGCCTGGCCGGGGCGACGCATGATTGCTGCACGCTGGCTTCGCCGCCTCCCGGGGCCGTTTCGTTCGAGCCGGGGCTGGTGACCATCGACCTGGCGCAGACTCCGGACCTCAAACACACCGGCGATGCCATCAAGATTGCGGACTCGGCGCGCAAGCTACAGATCCTGGTGGCACGGCCTGCCAAAGCCGAGTTTGTGGCGCTGGACCAGAAATGCACGCACGGCGGGGGCGCCCTGACCTACGTACACCGGCACCGGCATCTGTATTGCACGTGCTGGGGACACGCGAAATTCGCACTCGATGGAACGGTCTTGCGCTGGCCGAACGCACAGAAGCCGCAGCCTCTGCGCGCCTACCGCGTGGACAGGCGCGGCAACCTTCTGTGTGTTCACGTGGAGGGCCTGGCATGATCCGCGGGCTGCTGCTGGCCGCGAGCGTCATCCTCGTTTACGCCCAGAAGCCCGAGTTCGCTACCATTCCCGCCGGCTCGTTCGTCATGGGCTGCGAGCCGGTTCAGGCGTGCGCCAAGAGCCTCCCGAAGAAACTTGTGACGATCGAGCGTGCTTTCCAGATTTCGAAGTATGAGGTCACAGTCGGACAGTTTCGCGCGTTTGTCAGGGCCACCAGCTATCGCACGGATGCCGAAAAATCCGGGGACACGCACACGTGGCGTTCTCCGGGATTTGCGCTCTCGGACCGTCAGCCTGTAGTCTTTATGAGTCTGAACGACGCCACGGCCTATTGCGAATTTATCGGCGGGCGGGTTCCGTTCGAGGCCGAATGGGAATACGCGGCGCGCGCCGGATCCACCACGTATCACTATTGGGGCGAAGAGATCGACGACCGGTACCTTTGGTATTTCGACAATACCGATGAACACCCGATGCCCGTCGGACGCAAGCTGCCTAACGCCTGGGGCCTGTTCGACGTGGAGGGCAACGCGATGGAGTGGGTGCGGGACGGCGGTCCGCACTCGAGCATCACGCGCGCCGGGGCCGGATCGCTGCGCGGCGGATCGTATGCCACGTGCCCGGAGCCGTACTCGCCGATCCGTGGAGTCCGGCAGCGGGCGATCGGGCTCGGCCCGACCTTTTTGGAATTCGAAAACAGCAACTTCCGGCGCGACGAACGGCGCTTCGATTTCGGCATCCGCTGCGCGAAATGAATGCTCTACGGCGATGACCGCACGTCGGTCGCGCTTGGCAGCTTCGAATTATCCCACCCGCCGCCGAGGGCCTCAATCAGAAGCACACTGGCGGTCATGCGGCGCGTCAGGACGTCGATGGCGGAGCGACGGTCCTGGAGCACGGTGGCCTGCGCATCGATGACTTGCAGGTAGGTCGCGGTGCCGGCGGTGTACTGCGCGGTGGAGACCTTGAGCGAGCGCTCGGCGGCGGTGGTGGCGCGGTCGAGCTGGGCGGATTCTTCCTGCAGGATGCGCAGCGCGGCCAGGTTGTCCTCCACCTGCTGGAAGGCGGTCAGGACGGTCTGGCGATAGTTGGCGGCGATGGCATCGTATTGCGCCTGGGCCGACTGGACCTCGCCGCGGCGGCGGCCGGCATCGAACAGGACCTGCGCCAATTGCGGGCCGGCGGACCAAAAACGGCTGGGCCAGGTCAGCCAGTTGATAAAGCTCGCGCTCTGCACCCCGGCGGTGAGCCCGAGAGTCAGCGTGGGGAAGAAGGCGGCTTTGGCGATGCCGATCTGCTCGTTGGCGGCGGCGACGCGGCGCTCGGCGGAGGCAATGTCCGGGCGGCGCTCCAAAAGGGCGGACGGCACGGCGAGGGGGATCGCCGGAGGGGGCAAGCTCAATGAGGCTGGCTCCACCTTGATTTCGGCCGGGGGCTTGCCGATCAGCACCGCGACGGCGTGCTCCAGTTGGGTGCGCTGCACCCCGAGATCGGTGAGCGAGGATTCGGCCCCATAGAGCTGGGCTTCGGCCTGCGCCACGTCGGACTC
>Ga0335079_10004580_pt1 | contig 15913 bp, 16 predicted proteins | sample Lox_Sample_33_FD_206719 | JGI IMG/M metagenome (GOLD analysis project Ga0335079, IMG submission 206719) | Soil microbial communities from Loxahatchee National Wildlife Refuge, Florida, United States - Lox_Sample_3.3 | ecosystem: Environmental > Terrestrial > Soil > Wetlands | place: USA... | reverse complement strand
CCTGCGCGCCGGCTGGCTGGTCGCGTTGGCACAGCTGGAGCGGGTACACACGCGCATTAACGGCGGCGGCTGCGATCCTGCTGACCAGCGGGCAGTAAGAACCCGCATGCTCCTTGGGAAGAACCCGCATGCTCCTTGGGAAGAACCCGAACTGAAGCCGGGGCGCCCCGCCCGCCCCCCTGCAAGCCCGGATGAACGATGCCGGGGAGAACCCGGTTGCGCTAGGTCGAGCAGGGGGCGGGCAAGGGCCACCGCCAGGCCGGTCCAAGGCCGGTCCGGCAGGCAATCCACAGGCATCAACCATGATCGGCCACACCTGGCGCCGATCCGGTCAGTCTCGCCCGCTACCCCGCAAACCTGCCGCTTGACTTTGACCCCATCGGATGCCTCAGGGATACGATGGGTCGTATGGTCCCTGAACTGAAGTCCGGAATTGCCTCTCTTACCGGATGGCGGCCAGGTGACGCTGGCTTGTTGCACCGTGTGCTCAACCTTCGTGGAGTCATGGCAGACCAAAAGCGTACTGAACCGATCTCTCTCGAGGAATGTGTAGAGCGAGTAAGCGCCTACGACGCAGCGTGGGCCAATGATCGCATTGGTAGGTGGGCAGTCCGTACTTCTGACACAGATACTCTGGTCGGGTATGCCGGGTTCACGCCTGCCGTTCTTGTGAATCGGCCGAACGACTTCGAGATAGGCGCTCGCTTCGACCCTGCGTTTCAACGGTGTGGATTGGCGAGGCAACTACAATCCCTATGCCAAAGATTCGTGTTTGATGTCCGTGGACAGGATCGCATTCTGACATTTCACGCGATAGGTTTATACGGGACAAACGAAGACGGGACGAGTAAAATCCCGCACCTACTCTCGCAGTACGAATATCACGGTCGACTAGTGACAGTCACGGGGGAAGAAGTGGAACTCTACGAGCTTAGCAGGCAGAGGTATTTAGAACTTAACGGATCAGCCGAGCTAGGCCGTGGCCAGTGAACCGCATTGCAATCCGTAGCTCGCGAACCACGTCGTAGAACAGGCCGGAATGGTCTTTGTACGCCAGCCGGCCGGCTGCCCGGTCCGCAGCGACGCCAGATACGGCGTGAACGCTAGCAGTGTCACCTCGCCCCACGCCAGCCCCGCCGCTGCCAGCTACCCCCACCAGCGGTCCAGCGATGATGTGGCATACGACCGGATCGTGTTCGGTGAGGCCTGGCGGGCGACCCGCAGGTGGTCCAGGAACTCCTCGACCGGGCCAACCGGGAGATGATCCTGCCGTCACAGTCCACGTCCGTATCCTTCGAACACGATCCATTGCACAGTGATGACGCAGTGTTGGCGACGTTATTTGGGGACCCCAGGCAACGACACGCCGATGTGCGAAACACTAGTTCAGGCCACGATGGCTGACGTCACGGATGGGCCTTAATGAACCCCGGATAGCGGACTTCGACTTCACCGCCAACCCGAACATTCCCGCCCCGCTGATCCACCGCTGATCCACACCCTGGCCCGGTCCGCGTAGGTGGCGGCCGGACAGCCGTGCTGCCTGATCGGCGACTCCGGCACCGGCAAGTCCCACCTGCTGATCGTGCTGGGCACCGCCGCCGGAGCAGGTTGCCGGGTCCGATATGTGACGGCCGCCGCACTGGTCAAGGAGCTGGTCGAGGCCGCCGACGACAAGACCCTGTCGCGCACCATCACCGGCTACGGCCGGATCGACCTGCTGTGCCTGGACGAGCTCGGCCTCGGCGCCCCGATGAGCCAAGCCCGCCATGGTGATGGCGCGGCAGCTCCTCAAGGTGATGCTGAGGCGGTGACCCGCGGTCTGTCGCGTCAGCCTCGTGTGAAACGGGCCGCCCGGCCCATAAGTCTGGCGGCCCGTTCTCGTACTCTGATGCGGCAGGTGCCGCCCGTGAGGTGCTCGCACCAGTCCGCCGCACCACGTCTAGATCGTAGAAACACCTGGCGGGAGCTGGGCAGTCCCGGCGAGAGAGCGAGCCAGCCACCGTTCCTCTGCTCAGATCGGTGAGACGCCCAGGAACGGCGGAGACTAGCAAAACGTGAGCCATAGCGCCCATAACCCAGGGCAGCAGATAGTGCAGTGATAGCGCACCAGCGTGCGGTGTTAACTGGCGGCCGAGGGCCGAACAGATAATCTGCGCGCCTCTGCCGCTGGCCAACATCGGGCCAGCCTGGAGCTGATAATCGGCGATCCGGGTCGACGGTCGGTAACGCAGAGGTCACCTTACGTGATCGCTCAGGCGGGTTGACGGTGAGGGAAATCATCGTCGCTGGGGCCTGGCAGACCCAGCCTTCTGGGCTTCAGCCCGACCCGGGAGGTGCCCATGGTCACGACATCCGCAGCTGTCGCCGCTATCGAGTCAGTGTTCACCGAGCCGCAGCGGCTCGCCCTGGCTGGGTGCCTGGCCGGCTACACCGGCCTGACGCGCGAGGCGTGGCGTACGCGTTGGACCTGCGCCAGTACGCCAGCTGGTGCCAGCAGCATCACATCCGCCTGTTCGAGGCCCGGCGCGCCGACATCGAGTGCTTCGCCCGTCACCTCGAAGCCCGGGGTCGATCACGCGCGACAGTCACCCGCAGGCTTTTGCACCGTCGCCGGGTTCTACCGCTACGCCGTCGAAGAAGAACTTCTCGATCACTCGCCGGCAGCCCATGTCCGCTGCCCGCGCCTGGACTGTGAGTCGCACGCGGCCGGGCTGGACCGCAATGAACTCGGCGCGATGTTCGTCGCCGCAGGCCTTAGCCAGCCTGCCGATCATGCCCTCATCTCCTTGCTCGCCCTGAACGCCTGCGGGTCTCCGAGGCCACCGGCGCCAACATCGAGGCCCTGGGCTCGGAGCGCGGGCGCCGGACGCTGACCGTCACGCCGCGCGGACACGGTTACCACCCTGCGCCGGGCCGCACAGCCGACGGCACGAGCTTGCCGAGACCGCACTGGTCACGCCAGCGGCACTGAGGTCACACGAGCCGGGCCACTGAACGTGAGGGACCGTCGACATCGGGGACGTGCCGGAGCCGTTATGAACGCTATTGGCTAGCTGGTGTTCTACGCTCGTTGCCCCGCGTATCCGGGTGTTATGGCGCTGAATCCGCAAGGCACTGCGCGAGCTCCTGCATGCCTGGGCGATGGGCACGCCGACCCGGTTGGCGACCTCGCGGATGTAGGCGACCGCTGCGAACAGTGCGTACTCTCACAAGTCATCGGTCTGCCACCAGGCGACCTCCTCCAGCAGGTCAGGGTCGGCTCCGCCATGCAGCGCCGCCGCGGCCAGGACAGCGAACTGCAGCTTCTTGTTCCGCCGCCCGCAGAACCTGCACTCAGGCAAGAACCGTTCCCTGATGCAGGACAGCGGGCCGGCCCGGCTAGCGCCGCACCAGTCCAGTGCGTCGGCGGCTAGGTACAGGAAGACCTCACCGGGGAAGGTGTCGTTGCGCGGATGCAGCGGCTCCAGTTCGCCGAGCAGCCCGAACAACTCGGTACCGTCGCCCAGCCCGCCCAGCAGGACCCGGCGAGCGGTGACCGCGTCCTCGGGCGTGGGCCGCTTCCTGGCAGGCATACCCCAGACGGTAGGACATTCCGGCGGCGGCCGGATCCGGATCACATCGCCGGCGCCGCCCGGCTGCGGCGGCCATCGATCACCAGCGGTCCGGGGTCTGGGCTCCTACAGCGAGCGCGCCGAACGCCGCCTCGAGTCGCTGCCGACGGCGCCGACTGGGCTCGTGACCTGCTTCGGCCGCCACGAACCCGATCAGCTCGCCCAGGTCGTCCTCGCTGCGGCGAGGACGACGGCGTTATTGCGGGCGCGGATGCCGAACACCAGTCGTTCGCGGTCGGTGTCCAGGAACCGCAGCCCGCGCATCGCCGCGGCCATCTCATCAGAGATGACGATCTGGCTCACAGCGCCGGCCAGGACGGGCCGGCGGCGGCGCAGGCCGAACCGCGAGCCCCCTAGTTGCTGACCACACCCTCATCGCCGCACGCTGCACCGCCATCGGATCGGCTCCCCAGGCGCGGTCGATAGCACGATCATCCGGCCCCGGCAGCGGAGGTTGGCCGGCCGGCGGCGGCAGGGCAGTGCGCTTTCCCAGGCGGCTCCGGCATCACCGGCTGTCGCCGCCCGGACGATGCCGCCCAGGTGCCCGGTTAGCCGACGTGCCGGGCCCGGCGTAGTCCCGGGGCAGGTCCACGAAATGGCGCAGGCCGGTGACCAGCATGACCCATGACAGTACCGGCCCCGATGGCGCGCCGCCCCGCCTCACAGCCAAGCCATGCGGTCGGCAGCCCACGGCCCTTGGTGACGATGCCGCCGCTGGCTTCCATCAGCATGCCGGAGCTGTCTATGGCAACGTGACCCCGGGGATCGGTGAGCACAGCGAAGATCTCGCCTGCTGACGCAGCCACGGCGCGCTGAACTTCGAGTCGTTCTGGCATGCGCCGATTGTCGCACTCGCTGGCATGGGCGGCACCGACACCTGAACCCATGCGCAAGTAGCCGTTAGGTGCGGTGATCTTGCTGCCGTGTCGGCTGCTTGGCCGCGCCCGAATGGGGTGATCGGAGCGGCTGTACGGTGTTGCTGACTGGGCCTCGCCCACCGGCCCGGGCCAGGCAGCCCGGCAGCATTGTCCAGGTCACCATCCGGGAACGGCGTGACCTCGCGAGCTGCAGCGGACACTGCACGCCGACGGCACCAAAAACTGCGAAAGTCGAGAAGTATCGAAGAGCAACAGCGGCCGTAATGCCCGCTCCGTCGACGCTTCCAGCGGATACTGCTTCCCTGCGCCGGGCCGTCTCGCCGTCTCGGGGTCACTCGCCTGGAGCAGTGCGCCGAGGTTGGCCATGGCGCCGTGTCGCCGGCTCGGCCGGGTCCGGCATACGCTAGCGCTACGGCGGGCTGGTCAGGCTCAATAGTTCGGCACGGGGGCCGGGTGCTGCCGAGCCGGAGCCTGGCGTCCTGGTGAGCTACAGATCAACGTGCGGGTGATGGTTTGTCTTTCTTCCCTCCCAGGATCGGGTTCGATGCCCACGTTGCGGTGCCGGGCTCAACTACGGCGGGCGGGCGCGCACTTGCATTTCGCTGGGCGGGTGTCGCGGTCCCGTGCTGCTACCTGCTCGCGGGTGTCCTCGTGACGTGGCGGCTGTGGGCAGATCCTGGGTCGCGGGTGGTGGCGGGGAACCCTCATGATGCCGACCTGTACGCCTGGTTCATGCGGTACGCGGCGATAGCCGTGCGGCACGGTCGGCTGCCCGCCCTGATCACGGCCGGGATGAATGCACCTCAGGGCGTCAACTTGATGTGGAACACCCCGCTGCTGCTGCCCGCTGTCCTGCTCGCGCCGGTGACCGGCCTGTTCGGCCCGCAGCTCAGCCTGACCGTATTGACCACGGCCGGCTTCGCGGGATCGGCGGCGGCCATGTTCTGGGTGCTGCGCCGCTGGCGGGTCAGCACCGGGGCGGCGGCGCTGGCCGGGGCGGTGTACGGGTTCTCCCCGGCCCTGCTGCAATCGGCGATGAGCCATTACAACCTTCAGCTAGCCATCCTTCCGCCGCTGATCATCGACGCGGGCCTGCGCCTGGCCGCGGGCCAGCCGGCTACCACCGGTGACCGGGACGGCGGCCGCCCGCCGCCGGCACAGCGGCCGCGCATTCGCCCGCTGGGCGCGCTGCCAGCGCCGGTGCGCACCGGAGCCTGGCTCGGGCTGCTCGTCGCCGCCGAGCTGTTCATCAGCGAGGAGATCGCGCTTGCCACCGCGCTAGCCGGCCTGCTGCTGGTGGCGGCGCTCACCGCCGCCAGGCCACGGGCCGCCGCGCGCCGGCTCAGGCCAGCGGCTGCCGGCCTGGTGGTAGCCGCCGGGGCCACGCTGGCGCTGGCAGGCCCAGCCTTGTGGACGCAGTTCCACGGCCCGCTTGCCCAGCACGGTGCGCTGTTCCCGCCTGACTACTACGTCAATGACCTCACCGGCTTCGTGACTGCGCAGAGTTCCCTGTTCCTCCACACGGCAGCCTCTGCGGCCGCAGCAGCCCGGTACCAGGGCGGCGCGGCCGAATACCTTGGCTACCTGGGCTGGCCGCTGATCACCATGCTCGTGCTGGCCACCCTGGCCTGCTGGGGCCGGCTAGCCGGGCGGGCGCTGGCCGTCACCTTCGTGGTGCTCGAGGTATTCTCCCTGGGCGGCCACCCGCTGGTGAGCGGGACAGCGCACCCTGCGGTGAACCTGCCCTGGCACTGGATCGAGCGCCTGCCCGTGGTCGCCGTGGCGCTGCCGGACCGGCTGTCCATCCTGGCCGACGGCGCCGCGGCAGCGCTGCTGGCGTTCGGTATCGACGCTGCCAGGGCACGCTTGGCCGCCTGCGGTGGAGCTGAGTCATCGATCCCGCCGGCCCGGGCCAGCGCGGATGCGGCCCGTCGGCCTGCCCGGCTCCGGCAGGCCGTGGCGGGATGTGCGCCCGCGTCTGTGATAGCCGTGGCGGTGCTCGCCTGCCTGCCGCTGCTACCCCGCCCGCTCCCGGTGGCCAGCACGCTGCCGCTCCCGGCTGGCTGGTCTCAGGTCTTCGCCAGACTGCAGCTGACCCCGGGCGCCCGAGTCCTCGCCGTCCCCGTTCCCATTAATTACCTGACCCCCGTGATGCGCTGGCAGGCCGACACTGGCGAACCGGCCGCGATGATCGGCGGGTACTTCATCGGACCGGGGCAGGGTCGGCAGGCATACATCAACGGCGCAGGTGTGAAGCCAACCGCCTGGTACCTGGACCAGCTCTGGGCGGCCGGGCTGCCGCCGGCAAGCCCGTTCGTCACCGCAGCCAGGCTCGCGGACCTGCCGACAGCGACAGCTGCGGGCCCAGCGCCCCTGCCCGCCGGGCCGGGCCCGGCTCAGCTGGCCGCCGATCTTGGGAGCTGGCAGCCGAATGCCGTGGTAGCCGACGCCGCACCGCGTTCTCCGCTCGGCCTATACCTCACCCATCTGCTCGGCCGACCTACTGCCCAGTCCGTCAGCGTTGTCGGCTGGCGGCTGCAGCACCGTCAACCCCGGCAAACGCTAGCCGGAACCGGACGCGATTCCGGCTAGCTCTGATATCCCTGACGCCGGACGACCACCGCATGCCCAACAGGCCCGCAAAGTGATGCTCGAACGGCGAACACCTTGCGGTCTCCCCCGACCAAATCGAAGCTCCGGCAGCTCGGGTTTGGGTTCATGGAAGGCGAGGCACAAAAGCGCGCCGCGTTGGCGCCATCCGCGCCGGCAACTGATGCAGTGGCTAGACGCGGGTAGCTGACGCGGCTACAGCGCACATCGACGAACGTGACGCACACTACCGCAAGTGGTGCCGACGAACTCCACGCGTGTTGCACGCGTTTGAACCTTCGTTGGGTATGTGATCCATAGTCCTGGCTCAACCGTCTGAAGTGCTGAGTCCCAGTCACACGAGGGAAAACTTCAGATGATGACGCGCCTCGCGCCTGTCCTGTCCATCTCGGCAATCGCCTTAGTCCTGACAGCTACCTCGGCTGCCGCCGCTCCCCAAGCAACGCCGCGTGCATTCGCGTCTTGTAAGGCGGAAGGCGACTACGCGACCTGTGTCGTCGGCGCCAGCACGAACCGACCACTCACGATGTTCGGCGGTGAGAGCTCGTAGGCGAACTGCAGCCTCGGCAACCCGTCACCGGGCACCCAGGTCACCGTCACCGATCCCAGCGGCAAGGTGATCGGGACTGCGGCGCTCCGGTTCTGGTGGCCAGACCGCTGCCAAGTTCGGCGCCCGCAGCGTTGCGCGCCGCGTCCGGTCAAGATCGGGTACACCACTCCTGTGGACGCAAGCGAGCGGAAGCAACACTTGAAAATTAAGTCACATCGTCAAGTTCGCAGGCGCCCGTTGACAGACCCGACGCTGCCGAGATACGGGCTATAACCTCGGCAGGATACGGCCTTCAGGTTGTGGGTCCGCGGGGCGTACCAGTGGGTGCTGAAGATGTGGCCGTCACTTTTCTGCGACTGAGCGGAGGACCGATGGGTGCCACGGAAGCGTGGGCCGGCCCTATAACCAGCGCTCGCGTCCCGCTTATCTCGATCTATTTGATTTTGCTATCCGGGCTTTCTGCAAGGAATTCCCGGCACAGGTTCATGCCCCGGCCGCGTTCAGGGTATGGCGGCGACTCGCGGTGTCCCGCTGGGCTGTCTCAGCCCTGTCGGCAGTCCGTCATCGGATCAGCGCGGACCGGTCGCCGCTTGTGGACGGATCGTCGCTTGAGGCGGGCCCGCGTCTCCCCGCGTCGCTCATCGTCCATGGGCTCTCCGCGAAGTACTCGGATTCGTACCGCAGGACGAACTGGCCAATGAGTGTTCCGCGGGCAGACCTGCAAGCCAGCCCGGCCGCCTCGATCACCGCGTCCGCCTATCCCCGGCGGCGCACTGGCGGGTCAGCTCAATCCACCCGCTGGGCGCACTCGGCACAATCACCCTGACCCGTTGTACTTCGTAGTCACGCACGACCCGGAGGACAACGAGTTCCGCGTCAGCTGAGCCCTATTTCGGTTGGTTTGAGGCATGGCGCGGCCAGGACTTGAAAGCATGGATCGCCAACGACGTGTCACAGTGCCGACGCTGCTGGGGCGGGGGTTTCTGCCGACAAGCCGAGTCCTACAATCGTGCAACTGTGGTAGATCTGCGATTCGGGTGCGCCGACGAGCGGCCCCAAAGCAGCGGAGACAAAGATGATCAAGTCCAGGGGAGCAGAAGGTAAGGTCCGCGTCATATTCATCGTCGATCCTGCTGTGGGCGCCCAAAGTGCGGCGATATGCGGGGACTGGAACGACTGGTCGGCCGACGCCGACGTTATGCGCCGCGACGCACAGGGGGGGTTCAGCCTGCCCATCGACCTTGAACCGGGGCGGACCTACCGGTTCCGCTACCGCCTCGATGGTGAGCGGTGGGACAACGACTGGGCCGCCGACGCCTACGTCCGCAACAGCTTCGGCGAAGACGACTCAGTCGTTGACCTTACTGCGCTGGCGGAGCCGGGCCCGCCGGCCACGAAGAAGGCGCCGACGAAGAAGGCGCGTGCGAAGCAGGCAGCCGTGAAGAAGGAAGCGTTGAAGGAGAAGGAGAAGAAGAAGAAGAAGAAGAAGAAGAAGGGGTGAAGAAGGAAGCTGCGGCTCGAATCACCAGGAAGGCCGACGTACCCGCCACCAAACCGGCCAGGAGGACGGCGAAATAGTGCGGGCGAGATGTCGATCGTCGGCTGGCCTGCGTGAGCCGACCGGTTCGACGCGGAACTGCTGAGCCACCTTGCGCAGGCCGAAGCACAGACCCCTCATTCACCTGGGTACGACCGGGGGACATGGATTAGCGCGCCGGTCCGGCTCACCGCTGGGGGCAGCACCCCGGCCGCGACCTGCGCGAATTCTGCCTGGCCAGCAAGACGACGTGCTGCGGTTCTGCTGCGACATCAGGATCTGGCCGACGAACTCCGCCGTCACGCCGCCCGCCGGGTTGGCAGGAGGACGGCGTTAGATTCGGGGCGTGCCGGCGCGGCCGGCGGGACGCGTCGCGCATGGTCTTGGCGTGCCGGGCGCACCATCGTCATGGGCAGGTCTCCCTCTGGCCCAGTGCGGCATCCGCCGGGACAGTTCGGCGGGGCAGACCCCGCAGGGCAGAGTGGCGGCGAATCCGGCTACCTGGCTGAAGGTCATCCGTCGCAGCCGGATCTTGGAGGACTCGGCCGCAGCCTCGGTGGTGGCGATCGCCTGCGGCAGCCGTTCGGGATCAGTCGCGGTCACCGTGACGAACAGGGAGATCACGCAGACTCCAGCGCCCATCGCCTCCTCGGCCGCGGCTTGCCGGGCGCGGGCCTGGTCGTGGGCGTCCCGGGCGGTCTCGTCGCGCCGGTTCAAAGCACTGCCAGTCGCGATCTTCGCGTCAAGGGAGCACCGAGCCCGCCAGGCGGCCGAGAAGCTCAAAGCAGGCACCGCATGGACGGACACTGGCCTGGTGTTCACAACAGAGATTGGCACGCCGATCGACCCCGCCAACCTCCGCCGCGCGTTCCGGACCCTGATCAAGCGAGCCGGCCCCGATAAGGAGCCCACGCCAGAATGTCCCAAGCCTGGCCAGTGGCACCCGAACGAGATGCGCCACTCCGCCTGCAGCTACATGGACGCCATGGGCGTGGCACCCAAGCGGGTCGCGTCGATCCTGGGCCACGAGGGAACCTGGACCACAGAAACCGTCTACATCTACACGGTCAGGAGATCATCGACATGACCAACGGCGAGTTTACGGCCTACGGTAACCAGTCAGCGGAACTAGGCTAACCGCTCATGTGCCGAATGGCCGCTGACCTGCAGAAACAGAGTAAGAGTGGAGCTATGGGGATTCGAACCCCTGGCCTCTTGCATACCATGCAAGTCAGACAACCTGCCAGCCTGGGCGTCAATGGCGCCTACCTGCAGATACAGTGTACTGACGTGCCTATAAGTGCCTAGCAGTCTATGGGTGATGGCTGTCCACTTGGCTGTCCACAGCGTTTGAAGACAGCGCGGTTTGAAGCCCTCGAACGTAGTGGCGGGCAACAGCGCTTGTTCACCCCCTCCCTTCCGGGACGGTCCGGCTGCGCAGCGCCGCGTGCGCCATGAGCTGGTCAGCTGGCCTGCCGCAGTGCGGCCTCGACCTGCTCCCGCACAATCCGGGCTAGCTCTGCGCGCGAGACCAGCAACTCCTCGCCGGTGGTCTCCTGCCGCAGCCGCTCCAGCACCCATCCGCGGATCAGCACGCTCGGAAGCTGGCCGCGCGCCTCCGCGAGCCGCCGCAGTGCGGCCAGCGCGTCCGGGGGGATTCGCACGCTATAAACCTGCGCCCGGCCACGTGGCGGCCGGGCGTGCGGAACGAACCCCGCCGGGTCATCCGCGGCAGCCCGCCGCTCGAATTCCTCCTCGGCCTCCGCGATGATCTCCCGCTCAGTCTTCCCCGTCATCGCCCTGTCCTTTCCAATACGCTACCCGCACCCTGCGGCCCGCGGCGATCGCGCTGCCGCCACGCCAGACCCCGGTCGGCGGATGCTCCGTCGTGTAGATCCACACCAGCAGCACCCGCCGCGCCGACGGCGAGTAGCCGAGCACCTCCACCGAATCCCGCCCGGTGCCACGGCGCACCAGCCGGTTCGGGTCCAGGGCCGCCTCGCTGGCCCACAACGGCTCAATGTTGATCTCTGCCGGTCCCTTGCCGCTCGGCCCGAGTGCGGATGCGCTTGGCCCGCTGCTCCGAAACGATGACCAACAGGGCGGCACGCTGCGCAGCGTCGGCCTCGGGTACTCCTACCTTGCGGAACTCGGCCGCGGCGATCTTCGGCGACGACCGGACCCCCTTGAAATAGCAACAGCGCCACCATCATCGCCGGGTCATACGGCGCCTGCCCCTGACCGTCGGCCCAGTGGGCCGCGGTGAACCCCGACAGGTCCGGCTGCCCGGTCACCGCGATCACCTGCCAGGCCAGGGTGACCCGGCGGCAGCCAAGACCGGATATCGGCCGACAGCAATGTGGCGGTTCTCTTCCTGGTTGGCGAGCACGATGTCAGGGACGAGGCCGGTGATGGCGGCCAGGTTGGGGTTCTTGGTGCCGCGGACCCTGACCAGCTGAGAATAGGCCGCCCCGGACGCCAATCGGTGCTCATGGATTCGCGGTTGCTATTTAGTAGCCGTCACTGCCTGGATAATGACGGCGTAGAGCCGGTGCCACTGCGTCGAGTGCAATCCCGCTGTGGCCATCAGCTGGGTTGCCCGAATTACGCCCTGAACGTCACTTCGTAGCCTTCACTCTCTAGCTGTCTCCGTGCTTCGCTGACGGCCTCGGCCAGGTCTTTAGCCTGCAGGTAGCCGTGGTCGCCGCGGTCGTCCTCCTCTGAGGTCAGCAGCTTCCAGCGGTCATTTTCATAACTGAGAAGCGCCTGAACTGGGCCGTCTTCCGTGAATCGCTCCGAGACCACCAGTGTTGCGATCTTCGTTACCTTGCCGGTCCTGAAGGTCACTTTGTAGCCTTTGCTCTCTAGCTGCCTCCGTGCTTCCCTGACGGCCTCGGCCAGGTCCTTAGCCTGCAGGTAGCTGTCGGGGTACTCCTCCTCTGAGGTCACCAGCTTCCAACCGTCATTTATATACTGGAGAAGCGCCTGAACCGGGCCGTCTTTTAGTGCGTCCTCGTCAAACTCTCCCGGATTGACCTCGGAGCCGTGTTCAGTGAATCGTCCCGCGACCAGCAGTGTCGCGATCTTCGTTGCCGTCCTTTCTTCCCTTGTAGCCGTGTCCTGCACCTGTTGTTTGGTGATGCTGAGATGGATACCGGTGTCGTCGAACCCAGACACCTTGTCCGCCGGGATAAACACTTGCTCGTGATGCCACGGAAAATGCTTCTCTTTGAGGAGCACGTAGGTCACCTGATGGGTGTCGGAGTCGATGCTGAGCGCATCGAGTTGCCCGATGTCGCCGTCGGTGGCATGGATATGATCGCCGCGGTGTTCCTCCTCCTCAGTCTGGCCGACGAGCTCCCCTCCTGGGCTTGGGGGCTCTTTATCCTGGAGATTCTTGAATTCCGCTTCGGTGCAGTTGAGTGAGACCTTCCTATCCGGAGTGGCTTCGACATAGTCCAGCGGAACACGTGCTAGCCCCGCCCGGCCTTTGGGTTCGACCATGAGATGGGTTACTGTCCGTTTATTGCGATCGATGCCTACAGACCTTACTTGGCCGAGGACCTTATCATCGCTGCCGCGGGTTTCGCTTCCTATCACGAACGTTATCTCTGCCATAGTCACACCCCTGGTTCGTCCGTGAACCAAGCCTATATCTCCCGGCCAGTCTGTGCTCGAGGGTGAGCCGCATACCTGTGTGCTGACGTCCGTCGCGTGTCCAGGCAACCTACACCGTCGTCATCGGGTTTGTAGCTCAGTCTTGGTGCCTTGGTCTCCCGTCCCGGAGAGGCTCCGCCTCAGGCCGGTCGAGCTGCCCGCTGACCTGGTCTTTTCCGCTCGCCTTTACGATTTTGAGCGCGCTTACGCAAGGACCTGCGGTCACGTTGGCGGTGCATATGCCGAAAATCTCATCCGCCCAGGTGGGAATCGCTATATGCGGATCTCCGTATCAGGCGAGCTGGTTCCTCCCCGGCGGCCCTGCCTGCCGCGGCATGATGATCGGCTGTGCTGCTGCGACTGGCCTATCTCGCTGTGACGAACATGTTCGCGTTACTGCGGCTCCTGCCGGTGAGCGACCGGGAGAAGGACGTGGAGATCCTGGTGCTGCGTCACCAGATCGCGGTCCTGCAGCGGCAGCTGGGTACGACCCGGCCGCGGCTCCTCCCCAGCGACCGGGCCTTCCTGGCCGCCCTGCTGCACCGGATACCACGCGACGTGGGCGCCTCACGGGTACCGGGCAACCGAGTCATGGTGGCGTATCTGGATGCAGGCGACAAACCCGGCGCTGCCGTCCGGCGTGGTGCTCGCCGGCCGGGACGAGGCCGTCGCGGCGTTGGAGAGCCGCCTGGCAGGCACCCCAGGCATCACGACAATCAGGGGCGGGAGCGCGGAAGAAATACTCGCGTTCATCGCCGCAGTACTCGACAGGCATCGCGGTCGAGCTCGCCGTCCGGGTGACCCGGCCGCCGGTGCTCCAGCGGTTCGCCGCCGAGGCGCAAGCGGCCACCGCGCAGGCGATCGGCCTGGACGGTCTCGGCCCCCTCGTCTGCCTTGCGGTGTGCCAGGAAGGTCTCGACGAGATCGCCGGCGGGCCCGCCGGGCAGCTGCGCTATCTGGTCAGCCCCGGCGGCGTGATTTCCGGCATCCCCGGCGTCGCCGTCGAGGCAGAAACGATGACCATCGCCGCTACGCCGCCCGAGGTCACCGCGGCGCTGCGCGCGGGACGCCTCGGCGACGTCCCCGAGGCGTCCCGGGATGTTGACACCGATCCGGGACAGGACGAGACGGCGGTAGCGGCCGAAGAAGAGCTACCGTTTTGATCAGGGCGAAGCGGCGGAATCGGTGCCGGGCGGCGGTTTCGTCCTTCCGTGCCGTCCCGCGCGATGCCATCACCGGGAAGCACGCAACTGCCGCGGCGGCGCGGTCGCAGGAGGGCAGGCGGCTGACCGCACGACCGCGCCGTGCCCTCGGCCAGCTCGCACCCGCTCAAGCTCACACCCGGCCACCGGAAATCACCCTGGCTGAGCACCAGCCGCGCCGAAAACACGTCCTCGGCGGACTTACACACGAGTACCGGGTCGCCGCCTAACAGCTCCAGGCCGTTACCAGCAGACAGGGTCACCAGCCCGATCGTGTATTCGAGCCCGACGGGCCCAGTGATCAGGCCCAGTGATCAGGCCCAGTGATCAGGCCCAGTGATCAGGCCCAGTGATCAGGCCCAGTGATCAGGCCCAGTGATCAGGCCCAGTGATCAGGCCGAGTGCGGGAGTGGTGCCGCATCGGCACGGTCGAGCCGCTCGACTGCCACCACACGGGCGCCCGGGATGCCGGACTCGATCGCGGTGATCGCGCTGGCGACAGCGACCGCGAAACTGGGCGCATCGCGGTCGAAGATGGCCCGCTGCACACCGGCGGCGCTAGTCAGCAGCGCATCGTCGCAGCCGGCCTCATACAAGGCGTCAGCGTCAGGGCTGCCGGGGCTGGTGAGGTCCACGCCGTCGATCACCACCGCGAACGAGTGGATCACGGCGTCACCTCCCCATCAGGCCGGTGCTGGCACTTGCTCACCTGCTCGCGTACCCGTTTACCAAAGGTAGCCGGGTCACGAGGACTGGACCAGACGACGACCGCACGCAAGCCGGCGGGACAGCGTGCGAGACCCCAGCGGTGGCCACGATGGATTCCCTCCACCACCCACCCGGCGGCCTCGGCGGATCTTAGCGCGGCCTCGATGTCTTTCTTCGGATGACGCTGGCGAGGGGGCACTCCGGTAAGGCTACGGGCCAAGGCCCGCCGTTCAGAGGCGAATCAGCGTGCCCGATACCAGCGTGCCAGCAGGACTTCGGGGGCGCTGCCGGGCGATGCGGGAGGCCCCGGCGAGGCCTACGGGCAGAGCAGCTGCCCGCCGTCCGCGAGATTGTCACGACGGCCGTCGGTCATCGCGTTTGAGCACCGGCTGGACCCTGTTGGCATTTCGGGCTCAGGCGGCGACGGTGCAATCTAGCCGCTGGAGATGGCTGGTCCGTGTCCGGTCGAGGGGCGCCGGTCCACCAGGAGTCCAGCCGGATCAGGTTGACCTACCTAGGCTTGGATAAGACTCGCCTCGCCTGGAGCACAACGCCACTGGACCGAGCACAACATCCGCGTGCACATGTCCAGCTGCGTGCTCGCCCTGCAGATCGCCCACCTGACGCGCCGCGAAACCAAGCGCGCGGCGGCTGGCGGCCGCGGCGGAGGACAACACACGGCTGCGGGAGGTCAACGCCCGGTTGCGTGAGGTCGTCGAGGCGCAGGCGGTGCAGCTGGGAGCTGTCAGGATGCAGCAGCCGGCGCTGTCGCGGCGGGTGGAGGAACTCGAGCGCAAGGCCGGGAAGGACTCCTCGAATTCAGGGAAGCCGCCGTCGAGTGATCGGGTGTGGGACAAGAAGTCCGCCGGGAAGAAGGGCACCCGCCGTTCGCTTCCACCTGGGGCGAGGATGTCGGGGATACCGAGGATGTTCGGGATGTCTTGGTGCGCCAGTGGCGGGCTATCGCCGCCGCTGTCCCCGGGATCGATCTCAATGTCGCGAGCCGGATCGATGGCTGGCGCAACCGGGACATCGCTCATCTGCCTTCAACCGCTCCTGCTTCGCCGGTTTGTCGCGACGGCATCGACGCAGCGTGCCCTGGTCGGCCTCGCGGCGAACCCGTCGAGCCGGTCAGCCCGGACAGCGTCGCGCAAGCC
>Ga0335079_10004578_pt1 | contig 15917 bp, 12 predicted proteins | sample Lox_Sample_33_FD_206719 | JGI IMG/M metagenome (GOLD analysis project Ga0335079, IMG submission 206719) | Soil microbial communities from Loxahatchee National Wildlife Refuge, Florida, United States - Lox_Sample_3.3 | ecosystem: Environmental > Terrestrial > Soil > Wetlands | place: USA... | reverse complement strand
CCTTCAGAAACAAGGCTGCCAATGGCGGCAAGGTAAGCGAAAGAGAAAACGGGCGGCCGTGTTTAGGCTGAGCTTCGGCCATCGCGCCGCCGGCGTTGCCGATCCCACTCCCGGCGTATTCCTTTCCATCGCTGTTCAGCAGTTCCCGCCACCAGCCTCCGGAGGGAATCCCCACGCGATAATCCTTTCGAGGAATGGGCGTGAAATTGCACACGATCAGCACTTTATCTTTCTCCGCCTTACCTTTGCGCAGCAGGGAAATTACGCTGGTCGCGCTGTCGTTGCAATCCACCCACTCGAAGCCGGCCGGATCGTGGTCCAGTTGATGCAAGGCCGGCTGGTTGCGGTAAAGACGATTCAACTGCTCCACCCAATTCTGCAGCCCGCTGTGTACCGGATATTGCAGCACATGCCATTCCAGGCTTGAGTCGTGTGCCCATTCCCGCACCTGGCCAAACTCGTCGCCCATGAAAAGCAGCTTCTTTCCCGGCTGCGCATACATATACGCGTATAGCAAGCGCAGGTTTGCGAAACGCTGCCATTCGTCTCCCGGCATCTTCCCGATCAGAGATCCCTTGCCGTGGACGACCTCGTCGTGCGAAAGCGGCAAGACAAAATTCTCGTGCCACGAGTACAGCATGCGGAAGGTCAGAAGGTTGTGATGAAAGCGGCGATGGATGGGATCGTGGGAGAAATACGACAAAGTGTCGTGCATCCAGCCCATGTCCCATTTCATGCCAAAGCCGAGCCCGCCCACATACACCGGCCGCGACACCATTGGCCATGAGGTTGACTCTTCCGCGTAGGTCTGGATGTCCGGATGCTCCTTGAACGCCTCCTGATTAAACTGCCGCAGGAAGTCGATGGCCTCCAGGTTCTCGCGTCCGCCATACTTGTTCGGGATCCACTCGCCCTGCTTCCTCGAGTAATCGAGGTACAACATCGAAGCTACCGCATCCACCCGCAGCCCGTCGGCATGATACTGGTCGAGCCAAAACATGGCGCTGCTCATCAGAAAGCTCCGGACTTCGTTTCGCCCGTAGTTGAAGATGTGCGTCTTCCAGTCGGGATGGAAGCCCTTGCGCGAGTCCGCGTGCTCAAACAGGTGGGTACCATCAAAATAGGCAAGGCCATGTCCATCGGAAGGGAAGTGCGAAGGCACCCAATCCAGAATCACCCCAATGCCGCGCTGGTGCAGGTAGTCGACCAGGAACATGAAGTCCTGAGGCGTACCATAGCGCGAGGTAGGAGCGAAGTAACCGGTGGTCTGATATCCCCACGAGCCATAGAAGGGATGCTCCATCACCGGCAGGAATTCAACGTGGGTGAAGTACATGCGCTGGACGTAATCGGCCAGGCGGGGAGCCATCTCGCGGTAGCTCAAAGGACGATTGTGTTCCTCGGGCACGCGCATCCATGAGCCCAGGTGAACTTCGTAGATGGAAATCGGCGATTGCAGCGACTCCCGCCCTCCCCGTCCCTGCATCCACCCCTGATCGTTCCACTGGTAATCCAGGTCCCAAACCACCGACGCGGTTCGGGGCGGCTTCTCGTGCATAAATCCGATTGGATCGGTCTTGTCAACCACATGGCCGTGATGCCGCGAGTCAATGTGAAACTTGTATAGCGAACCCTTCGTCGCCCCGGGGATAAAACCCTCCCAGATTCCCGAATTACCCCTGGCATGCAAGGCATGAACGTGCGGGTCCCAGCGGTTGAAACTGCCGATCACCGATACGCGCTTTGCATTCGGCGCCCACACGCTGAAACAAGCGCCCGGTTCGCCCTCGGCCTCCATCACATGCGAGCCTAGCTTCTGATAAATGCGGTAGTGCGTTCCTTCGTTGAACAGGTGGAAATCCTCTGCCGCCAGAAGACTGACATCGCTGCGGACTGCTGAGGACAGGGTGGAAGAAGCGTCTTTCATCATGACAATAGCCCGAGCTCGAAGATCGCAGCTCTAGTGTACCGGAAGTAGCTCAAATGCCGGACGCTGTGGCGCCAATTCGACAAATGCGTCCGCGGGTGAACAGGCGGGAACGGGAAAATACCGTTGCGCCGAGCCCCGAAACCGGTCCAGATCGGCTTTGAGTATCTCGGGCTTCTCGAGGCTGCTCAATGGTTGCAACCGGTAGCGTTGCCGCGCAAAGCCGCGTTGCAGGATGACCTCTCCAGCCACATCCGCATTGCGCACCCACTGGGTGCGTCCACGCGGTGCGACCAGGTAGCGCTTTTCCCTGAAATTTCAGCAAATCGATGGGTGTGCAATAGACGCGCCCGCTCTTGCACCCACGCACCCGGAGCAGGTGATTATGCGCTAATCCCAACCCGAGCCCTGCCATCGCTCCCAACAACCGGTTGAAGAGTCGCTCACCAAACGTCGGCTTGAGAAATGGTGGAGCGGAGGAGGACATACCGACATTCTAAAACCGCGATATGCCCTCGTTTCACGATTCGGCTGGCAGAGCCGCCGATGGCAGGCAATGGGAGGAGGAATCTTACTGTCCAAATACCCCGAATGCCCCCAACTCCTGGATGCCTTCATTGACCCAGCCCGAGCCAAGGTTGTTGTCCCAGCGGCCTTGCTGATCAAAGATGTTGTTGTTCGAAACGCCGTAGCTGTCAGTGCCGTCATTCGTAGTGCGCAGCACGACCCAATAGGTTTTGCCCTTCTTCACCGGAATCCCAGCTTTCACCTTCCCAGTCTGCAGAGCGCAACAGGTACCGAAGGTCGGGACGTCAGCAAACTGCCATTTGTGAAGACGCTTTCCGGGAAGGCCGCCGTTATCTTCATTCAGGCTCATGATGAAGGCATTGGTCCCCTGAACGTAGGTCAAGCCGACGGAGATCTTCATGACTGTATGGTTCTTCTTTGGGATAAAGGACGAAGCCACCCATTGCGGCCAAGGCTGCCCCGCGTCTTTGCCAAGCACGCCCGAGCCCGCGACGGCGTTGTAGACGCTGTCTCCGGTTCCCAGGTTGCTGTAAATCGTAACTAATCCGTCGGCGCCCGGATCCTCCGCTGTGCCGAGAAATGACGGCGGGCTCACATAAACAACCTGTTTCCCGCCATTCATGGCGACGACCCCAGCTCTGGTTGACTGCGCCGCTGCGACTGACACTGCCAGCAACATCCCCAAGCACACGAACAAGCGAAACCGTTTCACAGATCCCCCCTCGATGGAAATTGCAGTGTTGAAGCTGGAGCAAGAGTTCTGGCGGGCTCATGGACGAATCCCACGCCAGCTGGGATTCTACAACGATTGGGAGCATTCCGGGCGATCAATTACCTGAAAGGGCGCGCCAGTAGCGGACTCTCGGGCATTGTTAAGTCTAGGCCCCCTGGGAGCGCCGGGAGCGGTCCCACCACACCGAAGGCGCCGGTGGTCCTTCCCGCATGGTCAGCAGCTCCTGCCGGATTTCCCGCAGTCGATTCTGCCACTGCTCGTACTTGAATTGCTCGATCGCAGTATGCTTTTGGCGCTTATGGTATTGCGCATTCAACCCATCGAGATAGGTAATTTCCTGACGAAGACTGGCCACGTGTTGGGAACGTTGCTCCATGGATCGAGGATAGCCAGTTGCCTGGGACTTTGCAGTGAGCTTGCTGCACGAAGGGACGCGCCCCTCGGTTCTTTGGTGTGAGGCCACCCCTTTTCTCCCGTGCTAGACTCGAATTTGCCCGCTTCGCATGGCGGAAAGGTCGCTCTCGCCGATGCCCGTACTGCGCGTCGTGGTTCTTTGGCACCAGCACCAGCCCTTCTACAAGGATCTGGTCACGGGCGAATATCGCCTGCCATGGGTTCGTCTCCACGCTCTAAAAGACTATTACGGCATGGTCAAACTGCTGGACGAGTTTCCCGGCGTTCATCAGACATTCAATCTCGTTCCTTCGCTGATCAGTCAGATCCAGGATTATGTGGCAGGAACAGCACAGGACCCGTTTCTGAAGGTCGCGGCGAAACCCGCCAAGGAACTGTCGCCGGAGGAGCGCAAGTTTGCGCTGCAGTACCTGTTTCAGGCCAACCCTGTGCACATGATCGGGCGCTACCCTCGCTATCGCGAACTCTGGGAACGCTTCCGCAGTTCCGGGGACTCCGCGGAGCGCGCCGAGCGCTATTTTCAACCGCAGGATTTCACCGACTTGCAAGTGCTTTCGCAGATCGCCTGGTTCGATGAATTCTTTTTGGACGACCCTGAAGTCGCGGCGCTAGTCAAAAAAGGGCGCAGCTATTCGCTCGACGATCAAGGGTTCGTGATCCAACGGGAAAGGGAACTGCTGGCCAAAGTTCTGCCGGCCCATACCGATGCCGCCAAACGTGGAGGCGTTGAGATTTCCACTTCGCCGTTCTACCACCCGATTCTTCCACTGGTGTGTGACACGAACATGGGAGCTGTATCTTCGCCCGGCCTACCCTTGCCGCAGAACCGCTATCGCCACCCGGCCGACGCGCGCGAGCAACTGGTGCGGGGCCTCGACCTGCACGAGAAGGTCTTCGGCAAGCGGCCCGTGGGCGTGTGGCCGTCGGAAGGCAGCGTCTCAGAAGAAGTGCTCGCCCTTGCTCAAGGCGTAGGCGTGAACTGGATGGCGACCGACGAGGGTGTGCTCGGCCGCAGCCTGGGCACATTCTTCTCCCGCGACGGCAACGGTCGCTTGGACCTTGCGGGCGCGGAGAAGCTCTACAACATCTATCGCTACGAAAATGGCTCGGCTCAGATGCATCTGATCTTCCGCGACCACACCATTTCGGACCTGATCGGGTTTGTGTACTCCGGAATGCCGGCCCACGACGCTGCCCACCACCTCATGCAGAACATCAAGAACGCCGCGCAACCGCTTCTGGATTCGGGTCGGGATGCGATGGTGCCAATTATTCTGGACGGCGAAAATGCCTGGGAATATTACCCGCAATCGGGCCGGGAGTTCCTCCGGCGCTTTTACGATGTCCTGCAGAGAGAACCGGGAGTCGAAGCGGTCACGGTCTCGGAAGCCATAGCTCGCCACAAAGATTTCGGCAGACTCAACTCGCTGGTTCCCGGCTCATGGATCAATGCCAACTTCAACGTCTGGATTGGCGCCCCGGAAGACAATCGTGCCTGGGATTACCTCTATCATGCGCGAAACTTCTATGCCCAGACCGCGGCCCAGCGCAGCGAGGCGCAACGCCAAATGGCTTTCGAAGAAATTCTCATCGCCGAGGGCAGTGACTGGAACTGGTGGTATGGCCCGGAACATCATTCCGCCAATGATCGCGAATTCGACGAGCTCTATCGCAAGCACCTGTCGAACATCTATCAGGCACTTGGAGCCAACCCTCCGGATTACCTGGCGCAGCCCATCATCGGAGGCGCGGCGCGGCCGTCGTTCGTTCCGCAAACCGCTTACATCCATCCCCGGGTAACTGGGGAGCGCATCCGTTACTTCGAATGGATGGGGGCCGCCACCTACACGGCCGACCGCCGTGCCGGTGCCATGCACGGTAAACAGTTCCTGCTCGATTCGGTTTATGCAGGCATTGACGAGGGCAATGTTTACGGGCGTCTCGATTTCGCTGGTCCAATTCCGCAAACCGAGTGCGAACTGGTGGTGAATCTCGAATCCTGGGCTGCAGACCATCAACGCGCAAGGCGCGTCCTGCGACTGGATATCGTGCTGGAAGCCGGTGCGATCCGCTCGTGGAAAGTGGCCCGGCCCGATGAGCCGTCGCCGCTGGCCGTGTCAACCAGACCTGCCGAGGAAGTCAAGGTGGCGCTGGGCAAAAACTTCGAATTCTGCCTGCCGCTAGCATGGCTGCTGGCGACTCCGGTGATTTCGCCCTCCGGCAAAGCCTCGGTGCCGCCTGCGACCCGATTGCGCCTGCGCTTCAGCCTCTGGCAAAACCATCTTCCTGTGGATGCCCTGCCGCTCGAAGGATGGATAGAACTGCAATTGGTGAGCGAAGTGGAGCTGGCAGCGTTTTGAGGGTAGTGGATGGTGGTAGGTGGATCGTGGCCAGGGACAAGAATACTAGCCGTGTTCCGCGCATCGATTCCTAACCCCTGGCTACCGACTCCTCACTCCTGGAGACAATCCACTGCCCACCAACCATTACGCTACTGCCCCGTGGCCGCGCTCATCGTCATCGGACGGCTCAATTCCATCACCAGTTCGGTCCCCGCCGGCAGCGTCGCTGCTCGATGCTTCCCCAGCCAATGCGAGACAGTCGCCACCGCGCCCACGCTGCCGCCGATGAGCAGGCCCTTGCCTCCGCCGATCAGTCCTCCGACCAGCATGCCACCGCCGGTGCCCATGCCGATTTCGGTGACGTCTTTGCCGTCGTGGCCGTTGCCCTTGAACTGGCCTTCATCGTTGACATCGCTTCCGCCACGAGCGTTGGTATCGACCAGCGTCGCGTTCAGCATGTATCGTTCGCCGTTGGGAAGGACAAGAGTTTCGGGGAAGATCGCAATCGTCGGTTTGCCGGCGATGCGGCGCGGTTCGCTCACGTTGGTGATTCGCCCCTGCACGCTTGCGCCGATTGGAATTACGGTTTTGCCGTCCAGCTGAACCGCTTCCGTCAACCGCCCGGAGAACGGATCCCCGCTCTTGCTGGAAGAGGTTGAAAGCGTATTCTCAAGTTTCACTTTAAGCGCTGTTCCCGCCGGCAAAGTCTGCGCCAGCAGGCTTGGCCCCATCGCAAGCATCGCAAGAACCAGCCATAACTTTTTCATCGTGCCTCCTCATTTGGTGACCGTAGATTCCTGAAACTCTTATTACCGCAAGATACTCAGCACTTCTTCCACCGGAGCGCGGTCCGCCTGATTCTCACCGCGATAGATGTAGCGCACGATTCCGCCGCGATCGATCACCAGCGTTGCCGGATGCGCAATGTGGATCGCATCCTTGCCCAAGGGGTGGTACAAGCCATAAGCCTTGGTCACGATTCGGTCCTCATCCAGCAGAAACGGAAATGACACTGGATGCTTCTCCAGAAACTTCGCCGGATTCCAAACACCGTTCCTCTTCTCCGCCGCGATGTAAATCAACTGTGCTCCAGCCTGTTCGATCGCGCTCCTGAGTGGCTCAAACTGGGCCATGCGTTTCACGCAGTTCGGTCACCATGTACCGCGCAGAAACTCGACAATCAGCGGCCCGCGCCGCAGCATCTCGCCAAGCGAGAACGTCCCCTCGCGGTTCGCCGCGGAGAGCGAGAACTCCAGCGTCTGAGAGCCAACCTGCAGAGTTTCCGTCCGGTCCCGCATCCTGCTTCGACTCTAAAGCAGCCCTATAGCTGGAACAACACGTGGAACCACAAGAGATACGATGGCGTGACCCAGAAAGATGGGGGCGACGCAGCATGCTGCATCGCTACGGTAATTTAGGGTTGTACCGGTCTCACAAACCAAGCCCCATGTGACGGCCATTCCTGACGCCCCGCCATCCTCTCCGATATAATCGCCGGCTCCGGAGTCTGAAATGTCCACAAGGTACACCGGCATCGGCGACCCGACGGGCCGCCGGCTTGCTTTCGACTCTGCCCGCAGGTACGTTGATGACGAGGATGACTCGCGCACTACATACTTTGATAAGGACGGACAGCAACCCATGACTAATATCGGAGACATACACGCCCGCGAGGTTCTCGATTCCCGCGGAAATCCCACCGTAGAAGCCGAAGTCCACCTCATGGACGGGGCGGTTGGTCGCGCCATCGTGCCCAGCGGCGCGTCTACCGGCGAACACGAGGCGGTTGAATTGCGTGACGGCGATAACCAGCGCTTTCTAGGCAAGGGAGTGCAAAAGGCCGTCGAGAACGTCAACACCGAAATTGCCGACGCCCTCGCCAACCTGGACGCCGCCGACCAGCGCACCATCGACCAGAAAATGATCGAACTCGACGGCACTCCGAACAAAGGGCGTCTCGGAGCCAATGCCATCCTCGCCGTTTCGATGGCCTGCGCCCGAGCCGCCGCGGTTGAATATCAGCTTCCGCTGTATCGCTACCTGGGCGGCGCCGCGGCCAATCTTCTACCTTGCCCGATGATGAACATCCTCAATGGCGGCGCCCACGCGGACAACAACGTCGACTTCCAGGAGTTCATGGTAATGCCGGTCGGCGCGCCCTCGTTCTCCGAGGCCCTGCGCTGGGGAGTCGAAGTCTTCCACACCCTGAAGGGCGTCTTGAAGAAAAGAGGCTACAACACTGCCGTCGGTGACGAAGGCGGGTTCGCGCCTTCGGTCAAGTCGAACGTCGAGGCCATCGAAGTCGTACTCGAAGCCATCCAGCAGGCTGGCTACAAGCCCGGCGAGGAAATTGCCATCGCCCTCGACCCCGCCGCCAGCGAGTTCTACCAGGACGGCAAATACGTCTTCAAGAAGTCCGACAAGTCCGCCAAGAGTTCCGACGACATGGTCCGCTACTGGGCCAAGTGGGTGAAGGATTATCCGATCGTCTCACTTGAAGACGGCCTCTCCGAAGAAGACTGGGGTGGTTGGCAGAACATGACGCGGGAACTGGGCGGCAAGATTCAGCTCGTCGGCGACGATATTTTTGTCACCAACATCGAGATTTTTGCCGAGGGCATCGAAAAGAAAATCGCCAATTCAATTCTCATCAAGCTCAACCAGATCGGAACCGTCAGCGAAACCCTCGACGCCATCGACCTGGCCCGCCGCAACGGCTACACCAGCGTGATCTCCCACCGTTCCGGCGAGACCGAAGACACCTTCATCGCGGATTTGGCGGTGGCAACGGGAGCAGGCCAGATCAAGACCGGCTCGGCGTCGCGCACCGACAGAATCGCTAAATACAATCAGTTGATGCGCATTGAGGAAGAACTGGGAGGAGCGGCGAGATTCCTGGGGCTAAAGGCACTGAACTACCACTAACGGTGTTGTCATCCTGAGCGAAGCGAAGGATCTTACGACGGATTGGCGCTATTCGCCTGCCGGTCTCCTATTTGATTTCCAGCAATCGTAAGATCCTTCACGGACCTTGGTCCGATCAGGATCACAGGACGACAAACAAGAAATGAGAGGGAGTTTCGCATGAGACAGGGATGGTTTGTGGCCGTAATTCTTATTTCTGTGATTACGACCTCCGCCCAGCACCCAGTTGCACCCTCCACCCCCGCCACCAAAGCCGACATTCTGCGCATGTTCGAGGTCATGCATACCCGCGAGCAGATTCAGCAGGTCATGGAACAGGCCATGCACCAGATGCAGGCCATGAACCGTGTGGAACTCAAGAAGCGGCGACCGGAGCTTACCGACCAGGATCTCGACCGGATGGAGAAGGATTCCGCCGAGATCATGAAAGACTTCCCGATCACTGAAATGATGGACGACATGGTGCCGGTGTACCAGAAGCATCTGACCCACGCCGATGTGAGGGCCCTGATTACTTTCTATTCCACGCCCACAGGCCAGAAGCTGCTGCGCGACTTGCCGGCGCTGACCGCCGAAGCGATGCAGGCGGTTTATCCGCGCATCCAGCAACATCTCGAAGAGGCCTTGCAACGTATCGACCGCCAGACGGAAGAAGAAAAGCAGGAAAAGCCCAATCCGCCACAAGACAAGAACTGACAGACTCATCGAATCCCGAATGCTATGCTGTGCTTTTCTCCGTGCCTCGGTGTCTCTGTGGTGAAATAAATCATGCCAAGACCGAAACCGCTCGTCCTGATCATCCTTGACGGCTGGGGATATCGCGCTGAAACCAAGGCGAATGCCATTGCCATGGCACGCAAGCCCACCTACGACCGGCTGCTGCGCGACTATCCCAACACCCTCATTCATACCAGCGGCAAATTCGTCGGCCTGCCCGACGGCCAGATGGGCAACAGCGAGGTCGGCCATCTCAACATCGGCGCCGGACGCATCGTCCACATGGACAGCACCCGGATCGAGTTGATGATCCAGAACGGAGAGCTATTTTCCGATCCGACCCTGCTGGACGCAATGAAAAACGCCCGTTCTGGAGGCCGCCGCTTGCACCTGTTTGGCCTGGTCTCCGACGGCGGTGTGCACTCCTACCAGACGCATCTTTACGCGCTGCTGAAGATGGCCAAGCAGAATGGCACCGATCGCGTCTTTGTCCATGCCTTCATGGATGGCCGCGACACTTTGCCCACCAACGGCGCCGGATATCTCGAACAACTCCAGCAGAAGATGCGCGAATACAGTTGTGGCAAGATCGCCACCGTCAACGGCCGCTACTACGCTATGGACCGTGACCGCCGCTGGGATCGCATCGCCAAGGCTTTCCATGCCATGGTCCACGGCAACGGCGAAGCTGCCAAGTACGTCGACCCCGTGCAGGGCGTGAGAGATTCCTATAACAAGGGAGTCACCGATGAGTTCGTCGTCCCGTTTGTCTGCGTCGACAATCGCGGCGAGCCCATAGCCACCATCCGCGACGACGATTCCTGCATCTGCTTCAACTTCCGTGCCGACCGCGTGCGTCAGATTACCCGTGCCCTCACGCGCAACAGCGGCCTTAATGAGAAAGGTGGTCGCGATCTCCCTGGAACCGAAGATCTCGACCACACCATCCCCCGCGACCGCACGCCGAACAATTTGCACTACGTCTGCATGACCCAATACGATAAGAATTTCGCGCTGCCGGTCGTAATTCCGCCCGAATCGCTGAACAACATTCTCGCCAACGTCATGGGCCAGATGAATCTGCGGAACCTCAGAGTGGCTGAAACCGAAAAATACGCCCACGTCACTTACTTTTTTAACGGAGGAGTCGAGCAGCCATTTCCCGGAGAAGAGCGGGCCCTGGTGCAGTCCCCCAAAGTCCCAACCTACGATCTGAAACCGGAAATGAGTGCCCAGGGCATCGCCGATACCGTCGTGAAGGCCACTGAGCAAGGATGCTTCGACGTGATCATCGTCAACTTCGCCAATGCCGACATGGTCGGACACTCCGGCAAGATCGAGCCCACCGTGAAAGCGGTCGAGACGGTGGACGCGTGCCTCGGCCAGATCGAAAAAGCGGTGCGCGCCAAAGGCGGAGCCATGCTCATCACTGCCGACCACGGTAACGCGGAAATGATGATCGATCCCGCCACCGGCGGACCCCACACCGCCCACACCACCAATCCGGTGCCATTCATCGTAGTCGCTGATGACAGCCACCCATTCACCTTGAAGAACGACGGCTCGCTGCGCGATATTTCGCCGACGCTGCTAGGCATGTTGGGAATTCCCCAGCCAAAGGAGATGAGCGGGCACGATTTGCGGATCAAGAAGTCATAACCGCCAAGCGCGCGGAGAACGCCGACGGGCGCTTCATCGATCGACCGGTGACTGATCCGTTTACGGCCACCAAGAGTTCGAATGTTGCGCGAAGCGAAGGACCCGATACGCTCCGTGCCCTCGGTGGTTTAGATTTGTTTCAATCCATGAAACTGCTCATTGTGCTACATCACAGATTCGAATTATGGAAGGCTCCGGCTTGGCTTTCCCAGGTTGTGCAAGAAGAATTCCCGCAAGTGCGAGTCGTCCACCTCGACAGCTACGATGGCGTCGAGAGTGAAATTACTGACGCCGAAATCGCCATCGCCTGGTCGCTCCGCCCAGAACAAATTAAATCCGCGAAAAAGCTCCACTGGATTCACTCTCCCGCCGCCGCCGTCCATCAACTCATCTATCCGGAACTGGTTCACAGCGACATCATTCTTACCAATGCCCGCGAAGTGCACGGACCGGTAGTCGCCGAACACGTCATAGCCCTGATCTTCGCGCTGGCCAAGCAAATTCCCTGCGCCGTCCGCTTCCAGCAGAAGCATGTTTGGGGACAGGAGCCGATGTGGGATAGCCGTCCCCGTCCGCGCGAGATTGCCGGCGCCACCTTGGGTTTGGTGGGTCTGGGTAGCATAGGAAGAGAGGTGGCTACACGCGCCGCCGCCCTGGGCATGAGGGTGATCGCCGTACGAGAAAATCCAGAGAAGGAGAAACCGGAGCCCGTCGAACAAGTATTCGCCTCGTCCCAACTGGACACGCTGCTCACGCAATCCGACTACGTGGTGCTCGCCGCTCCTATCACTCCGGAATCCCGCGGCCTGATGAGTGCTGCAAGGGTTGCGAAGATGAAATCCGATGCCTGCCTCATTAACGTTGGGCGGGGTCAGCTCATCGACGAATCTGCCCTCGCTGCAGCGTTGCGCAATCACACGATCGGAGGCGCCGCCCTCGATGTCTTCGAGAAGGAACCGTTGCCGGTAGACTCGCCGCTCTGGGACCTGAGGAATCTCCTGATCACCCCGCACACTGCCGGCCTCACCGAAAAACTCTGGCCACGGCATTATGCCTTGATTCGTGAAAATCTCCGCCGTTATCTCGCCCACGAGCCGCTATTGGCCGTTGTGGACAAGCAGAGGGGCTACTAAGCTCGACCCTAGGTCCCCACGCCCGCATTGACACCCACTCTCATCCCCCATACGATTCTTTGAAGGTTTCCGCATGATCGGCGAGGTCGTAGCCCACTACAAAATTGTCGGCAAGCTTGGCAGCGGCGGCATGGGCGTGGTCTATGAAGCCGAAGACCTCAAACTGGGCCGCCATGTTGCCCTGAAGTTTGTTCCCCGCGAAATGGAGAAAGACCCCCAGGCTCTCGAACGCCTGCAGCGCGAAGCGCGGTCTGCGTCTGCGCTGAATCATCCCAACATTTGTACCATCTACGAGATCAACGAGCACCAGGGCCAGTACTTCATCGCTATGGAGTTGCTGCAAGGCCGTGCGCTGAACGAAACCATCGGCGGCCGGCCTCTTCCGCTGCAGCACTTGTTAGATCTCGCCATTCAGATTTCCGACGGGCTCGACGCTGCCCATGCTAAGCGCGTTCTGCATCGCGACATCAAGCCAGCTAATATCTTTGTGACCGATCGCGGCCAAGCCAAGATTCTCGATTTCGGCCTGGCCAAGCACACCACCGAAGATAAGACCCAGACTTCCGACGGCAATGCCACTACCCTGGCCTCGGGAAATCTGACCAGTCCGGGCATGACCGTAGGCACGGTTGCCTACATGTCTCCCGAACAGGCCTTGGGGCAGACTCTCGATGCGCGCAGCGACCTGTTTTCTTTCGGCGCGGTTCTCTATGAGATGGCTGCCGGTGCTTTGGCGTTTCAGGGAACTACATCCGCGGCTCTCTTCGACGCCATACTCAACAAGCCGCCCATTCCTCCAGTTCGCCTTAATCCCCAGATTCCCACCGAGCTGGAGCGGATCATTCAGAAGCTGCTGGAGAAGGATCGGGACTTGCGCTACCAGTCCGCGGCCGAGCTGCGCAGCGACCTGAAGCGCCTGAAGCGTGACACCGACTCAAGTCGCGTTGCGGCGGTAACCGCGTCCACGGCGACGGTCGCCACGCCACCGCCATCCAGCGCTAATCGCATTACTCAGGAGGCCCGCCATCACAAAGCAGGTTTCGGATTCCTCGCCGTCGTCATCGTTCTTGTTCTGCTCGCTGCCGGCTTCGGTATCTACACTCTCGTTCGGAAGCCGGCCGAGGTTCCGTTCCAGAACATGAATATCGGTAAGCTCACCGAAACCGGCAGAGCTTCCATGGCGGCGATTTCTCCTGACGGCAAGTACGTGGTCCACGTGGCCTCCGACGAGGCCCAGCAGAGCCTGTGGATCCGCCACATTGCCACCGGCAGCAACACCCAAATCGTGGCGCCGGTTGACGCCGATTACACCGGCCTGACCTTCTCCCCAGAGGGCGACTACGTTTATTTCGTGCGCATCGAGAAAGAGCGTCCGTCGATCGGCCAGCTATATCAGGTCCCCGTGCTCGGCGGCACGCAACGGCTCATCATCGCCGATGTCGATTCTCCCGTCAGCTTCTCGCCCGACGGAAAGCAGTTTGTGTTCTTACGTGGAAGTTCCGCAAACGGTACGACCTCGCTCATCATCGCCAACGCTGACGGCAGCAATGAAAAGGTGATCGCTACCGAGCACGAGCCCAGTTTGTTTCAGGGCGCCCCCGCCTGGTCGCCCAACGGCAAGAATATCTCGATGATGAACGTCATCAGCGATAAGGGTCTTGCTTCTTTTGTCGCCGTTAATGCTACCAACGGCAGCAAGAGCGAAATTGCCCCGGTTGCCGAGGTTGGCATTGTTAGCGACTCGGTCTGGCTTCCTGATAGCTCGGGCCTGTTGATCTCATACGCGAATCTCAGCACGCGTTGGGACCGCCAGGTCGGGTACATTTCGTTCCCCGGCAAACAATTCCGCCGGGTTACCAACGACCTCAACCATTACGACCGATTTCTTTCTGGAACCCGCGACGCGAGATCTCTAGTAACTGTCTCGGCTGATTCCAGCAATCACATCTTCCTGATGCCCGCGAATAATCCCGCGCAGGCCACCCAGATCACCAACGGCGATGCCGATGCCTTCGAGCTGGATTGGACCCCCGACGGCAAGATGCTGGCCCTGCCGCACAGCAGCGGTTTCGAAATCGACGCGCGCACCGCCGGCGGTGCCAAGACCAAAATCTTCGAAGATGAATGGCCGGGCAATACCTTCTCCGCCTGTGGCGATGGCCGGCACATCGTCTTCGATTCCATTCACTCCAAGAAGTCTCTGAACCTATGGCGCATCGACAACAACGGTAACAATCTTACGGAAATCACCAGCGGCGCTCTGGAGCGAACGCCCTCGTGTTCCCCCGACGGCAAGTGGGTTGCGTACACTTCTTCGGAAGGTGGACGCACCAAGGTCTGGCGCATCTCGATCGACGGCGGCACGCCGCAATTGCTCAGCGATCTGGTGGCCTTCGCGCCAACGGTTTCACCCGACGGAAAATTCGTCGCCTTTTATTTCGGCGCCGGAGAAGGGACGGATTTCCATCTTAAGATCGGGGTGATTCCGGCATCCGGCGGAGCGCCCCTGCAGCAATTCGATTCTCCTGCCCGTGACACCGGTCGTCTGCGCTTTACTCCCGACGGACAGAACATCGCCTTCGTCATCCCTGATGAACACGGCGCCGACAATATTTGGGTTCAACCTCTCAGCGGTGGTTCTCCCAGGCAGTTCACCGATTTCAAGTCCGACAAGATATTTGATTTCAGCTGGTCCCGGGACGGGAAACAGCTCGCCGTTTCCCGCGGACAGGTCAGCCGCGACGTCGTTCTCCTCACCGATGCTTCCCGCTAAGATCCATCCCAGCAATTTCCGCCTTGTACCTTGGTAACTGGAGACCTCTGCCCTTCGGCGCGAAAATAGACCATCCATGGCAGCCAAGCCTAAGCCCCAAGCAGGCTTCTCTAGTGATTTCCGTGGGTTGCTCGCCCGACTGCCCGCGACGGCCTGGATCGTGCTTGGCCTGTTTCTTTTTGCCGCGCTGCTGATGGCGCTGCACACCGCATTTTCCGCCAAAGATGCCACTCTCCGCCTGAAAGTTCAGCACAGTTTTCGCAGCGCCGAGCTTTCTGTCTGGATCGATGACGAACAGGCCTACTCGGGAAGGCTCATCGGCTCCGTACGCAAGAAATTGGGCCTGATCCCGGAATCTGTGCAGGGAAGCTTCTCGGAAACCCTGCCCATCTCCACCGGCAAACACCAGGTGAGAGTGCGTGTCGCTGCCGACGACGGGTCGGTGCAAGAGGACACCGTCAGTGGCGAGTTTGCCCGCGACACCCAGCGCACTCTGGCGGTAACCGCTCGCCGCGCCGATCTCGCTTTGAGTTGGCAAAGCGTTTCCGGTGCCGTTTCTGAGTCCCGTGAAACCACGCCGTCCGGCGCGCCTCAGGCCAGTTGGCTGGCGCGCTACGCCGGCACGCTGCTTCTCACTGCCGCCGGGTCCATCATTTCAGCGATAACCGGATTTGCCCTGAAGGAACTTCCCAAGCAGCTAGCCCACAGAACCAGCACTGAGAACTGAGACCTGAAAACTGGTTCCATCCCCAGCGAGAAAACGGCT
>Ga0335079_10004576_pt1 | contig 15920 bp, 16 predicted proteins | sample Lox_Sample_33_FD_206719 | JGI IMG/M metagenome (GOLD analysis project Ga0335079, IMG submission 206719) | Soil microbial communities from Loxahatchee National Wildlife Refuge, Florida, United States - Lox_Sample_3.3 | ecosystem: Environmental > Terrestrial > Soil > Wetlands | place: USA... | reverse complement strand
TAAACTGCTCCGAGCAACCGTAAATCAAATCGGCCGGGGGGAAGAAACGTGCGGCCAAGCAGTAAGGCGACATCCATGGGCAGCACAGCGGACGTGAGCAGGCGGCTATCCCAGCAAGAGGATGGCGCTCGCCGATAGGCAAAACTCACATATTCGAACAACGGGTGTTGGGCATCGCCGAGACAATACCGTCCGATCAGCTTGGGAAAATCATTGTTGTCCGCCACGCCCAAGCTTGGCGGCACAAAGAGCTGCACCGCGACCAGACCAGCGCAAAGAATCAAGAGCGCCCATTCGTAACGGCTCCAAAACCGGGCAGAGGTAACCGCACGCACAGGCGAAGAAGACACGAGCTCCATCGAGATCTGCTGCAAGTGTAGCAGGGCCCTGAACGGGCAGGATCGCCGCCGTGAGTTGAGCGGACCTTTACTGGCGCTGTCTTTCGGTGATGGTGACTGGAACGCTCAGCCGGAAGCTGATCACGGTTTCCGAAGCGATGGTAGCCGGCTTGCCGCGCGTCAACGCGACATCTCCGGCACCCGCGCCGCCGCCGACTCCGGCTCCGATGGCCGCACCTTTGCCGCCTCCGGCGATGGCGCCGATGATAGCCCCGATCGCCGCGCCTGCGCCGACTTTCTCTGCGTCGGTCTTATGGGTTTGTTCCGCCTTGCGCTCGAAGCCTTCAGTCTGCACATTAATGGTCTGTCCGTCGGACAGGTGCACGCGCGTGAGCTGCACGGCGAGCGACGACACGCCTTTCACCCTTCCGCCTTTATCCGCTTCGGTCACTCGCCCTTCCACCCGCGCACCGCGTTCCGCGATGACAAGGCCGTCGACCACCAAAGGTTGATCGAGCGTACCCGTGAATGCGTCACCGGTATTATTCCGCTCAGTAGACAGCCCATCGATCAGGCGCACCGGAATCACCATTCCGGGGTTCAGCGTCACCTGCCGCGGCGGAGGAGGCGGTGGAGGCGTCGGCACACTCTCCGGCTGACGGGGCGCGGGTGGAGGAACTTCGGAAGGAGCCGGCGCCACGGCCGGAGCGGCCACGGGAGCGGGTTCGGGCGCGAGATTCCGCGCCACCGGTTCCGGATCACGCTCGACCGGTTTCGGTTTCGGATGCGCTTTGGTTCTTTCCCGGAATGGTTCCGGTTTCAGCGCTGGCTCAGCGGCTGGCGCCGGCGCGACCGGCTCTGCTTGCGGCGGCGCCGCCGGAGCCGGATTCTGCGCCACAACCGGCGCGGGCGTGGCCGGGGCTGCTGGTTGCGGCCGTTGCATCACTTTCATGACGACCGCGCCGCCCACAGCGCCGGCGACCACCAACAAAGCAACCTGGAACGGCTTCATGGCGTTTCCTTCCTCAAACCACTGAGACGGGGGGAGTGTTGGTTCCGTTTCCGCTTTCGAACCGTTAAAATCAACTAATAACAGGGTTATGCCCCCATTTCCAACCCGTCTTTCGATAGGCCCGGTGACGATTGCGCCGGCCACGGTCTTGGCGCCGATGGCCGGGGTTACCGACACCGTATTCCGCCGGTTCATCCGCAACCTGGGCGGCTGCGGCCTCATCATGACCGAGTTCACCAGCTCGCATGGAGTCAAAGCTTCTCTGGGGGCGCGGAAGCCGACCAAGACGCTCAAGTATCTCGAGTTTGACCCGGAAGAGCATCCCATCTCGGCCCAACTGTTCGGTTCCGACCCCGCGGTGATGGCCGATGCCGCGCGCGTCTGCCAGGATCTCGGCTTCGACATTCTCGACATTAACTTCGGCTGCCCGGTAAACAAGGTGGTGAAGTGCAATGGCGGCTCGGGCCTGTTGCGCGATTTGCCGCTCGTTGAGCGCCTGCTCCGCACGGTGCGCGAGGCCGTTCAGATCCCGTTCACGTTGAAGTACCGCGCCGGATGGAACGACTCCGAACTGGTGACAGTGCAGATGGCGCGGCTGGCCGAAGAGTGCGGGCTGCAGGCGATTGCGCTGCATCCTCGTACCCGGGAGCAGGGCTACAGCGGCAAAGCCGATTGGACCCGGATCGCCGAAGTGAAGGCCGCGGTGAAGATCCCAGTGATCGGCAACGGCGACATCGTCACGCCCGAGGATGCGGTCCGCATGGTCGAACAGACCGGCTGCGACGCCGTGATGATCGGCCGCACCGCGTCGTCGAATCCGTGGATCTTCCGGCAGATCCAGCAGTATCTCGAAACCGGGCGCTACGACCAGCCGACCCAGCGCGACCGCTACGAGATGATGCGCAGCTATTACGCCATGCTGATGGAACGCGACGAGAAAGACACGGTCGGCAAGATGAAGCAGTTCGCGACCTACTTCACGCACGGCGTGCGCCACGGCTCGCAGCTGCGCGCGGAGATTTATCATCTCCATGAGCCGGCCGCGATCCTGGAACGCGTGGACGCATTCTTCCAATCCGAGCCCGCCCTGGTTCCGTGACCGCCGGACGGGGGCGAACGGGCCGTTGGCGGTTACCGGAAGAGCTTCTCGATCTTCTCCAGCGCGCCTTCAATGCGCTGCGGGTTTTCCAATACGCCCGCGAATAGATCGCCTTTTTCCCGAAAGCGCTCGCGGGCGTTGCGAATGTGGAATTGGTTCGGGTGCAGTCCGTGCTTGACCTCGGCCCACTCGAGCGGTGTCGCAACTGGCGCGCCCGGATATGCCCGTAGGACGTAAGGGGCCGCAATGGTCTTGGATTTTCCGTTCTGCAGGTAGTCGAAGTACACGCGGTTCTTTTTGCGCTTTTCCACCGCGCGCGGCGTGGTGAACAGGTCGGGATTGTCCTGAAACACCAAGCGGGCGATCAACTCGGCGAACGTGCGCGTCTCTTCGTACGTATAAACCGGCTCGACCGGAATATACACGTGCAGTCCGTCTCCTCCCGTAGTCTTCGGGTAACCCGCGAGGCCGATCCGGTCGAGCACGCGCTTTACCAACAGCGCCGCGTCCACGATCATCTCGAACGGGCATTCCTGCGGGTCGAGATCGATGAGCACGAAATCGGGATTGTCGAGGTCCGGCGAACGGCTCATCCATGGGTTGTGGTCGATGCACCCGAGATTGACGAGATAGAGCAGGCTTGCCCGGTCTTCGGCGAAAACGTAATTGATGGGCCTGCCGTTGTGCTCCGAGTCGATCATCTCTGTGCGCAGCCACTGGGCAAACGCTTCCGGCACATTCTTCTGAAAGAAATACTCCTCTTTGATGCCGTTCGGATACCGCTTGAGAGAGAGCGGCCGGCCCTTCAGGTGGGGCAAAATCAGCTCCGCGATTCCGGCGTAGTAGTTCAGCACGTCGCGTTTGGTATAGCCTTCATCGGGATAGAACAGTTTGTTGAGGTTCGTGAACTTCAAGGTGTGGCCGTCGATTTGGCGCGTGGATTCTTTTTCGCTGGCGCTGAACAGTTCGCCTTCGGCGCGAGTCACTTCTCGGGCGTCGAGATCATTGCGCAGCCCGAGATAGACCGGCGCACGCAGCCGGTTGTCCTGGGTCCAGTTCGCGTATTTCACCTGCGCGATTAACTCCGGCCGCACCCAGGTCATTCCGCGGTCGGGCTTCGGGCGTTCGGCGAATGGGCATTTGTCGGTGACTAGCGGTTTCATTCGGTTATACAGTGACGCGAGCGTCTTCTGATCGAATCCGGTCCCGACGTTGCCCACCCATTTGAGCTTTTTCCCGTCATGCCCGCCTAGCACGAGAGCGCCGAAATAGTCGCGATCGCCCTGCGGTTCGGTGAAACCGCCGATGACGAATTCCTGTTCGTTGACGACCTTGATTTTCAGCCACTCGCTGCTGCGCTTCGATTCGTAGCCACTGCTGGCGTGCTTGGCGACAATGCCTTCGAGCCCGTGCTCGCGCGCCGCTTCGAGTAGTTGTTCGCCGGCGCCTGGAAAAACTTCGGAGATGCGCAGCACTCCATTCGGAGTGACGACACTCTCCAGCAGCTTGCGCCGTTCGCTCAGCGCCGCGTTTCGAAGGTCGTAGCCATCCAGGTAAAGCAGGTCGAAAACGAAGTACACCACCGGGGTGGAACGCACCAGGTGAGCAATTGTGTTGGGATCGGAATTCGCGATACGCGGCTGGATCAGATGAAATCGCGATACGCCTTTTTCGTCGAGAACGGCGATTTCGCCGTCGAGCACCGCCTGCTGCGCCGCAAGCTGGTGCGGAAGGATGGCCAGCTCCGGGTACTGCCGCTCGCAGCGCAACCCGCTGCGCGATTGCAGCCGGACATCTTCGTGATCGATGAAGGCGAGCGCGCGCACGCCATCCCACTTCACTTCGAACAGCCAGTCGGGTCCGCGGGGCGGCTGGTCGGCGAGCGCCGCCTTCATTGGCTCGATCGAGTCCGGAATCGCCGCGCGCCGCGCCCCCTTTAGTGCGCCCGGCTCGCTTTCAATGCTTTTTTTTTACGCGGTGTTGCCGCGGAGGTTGCCGCCGCTGCAGTCTTGGCGGCGCGCTTGGCCGGGCGGCTGTTCTCCCAAACACGATCCGCCGCGCCGGCGGTCTTTCGTTTGCTCTTGCGGGCTGGCAGATTGCGTGCGATCTCCTCCTGCGTCCGGCCGGAGAGCACGCTATAGGCGTGCGCTTCGACGTCCCAACCTGGCGCCGCGAACTCATCTCGCTTCTTGATCAGCAGCCACTCATTGCCCTTTCCGCGGCCTTTCATGTGCACGATGGCGTAGTCGCCCTTGAGCTTTTCGCCATGGAGCCGGAACTTCAAATCGCCGCGTGCCAATTGCTCTTCGCCCGAGGCGTCGCCCAGCAGTTCGAACGTGCCACGGTCCCACAACATCACGCTGCCGGCGCCGTAATTGCCGGCCGGGATGTTACCTTCGAAACCGCCGTACTCAATAGGATGATCCTCCACGTGCGCCGCAAAATGCCGGACGCCGGGATCAAGCGTAGGCCCTTTCGGGACTGCCCACGACTTCAGGACGCCATCGATCTCCAGCCGGAAATCGTAATGCAGCCGGGTGGCGTCGTGCCGCTGCACACAAAAGTAATTGGCAGGGCGCTTGCCTTTGATATTGCCGGGCGGCGGTTCGGGAGTTTTCTCGAACCGGCGTTTCGCCGTGTACTCTTCCAATGACATAAACGGTTGAATTTGTTCTATTTAAATGCTACCTTGAAAACCTACCCTGAAGGGGTGAGGAGTTTGCACTTATGGCAGCCAGCGTCTGGACCGGCCACCTGACTTTTGGTCTCGTCTCCTTCCCGGTTCGCCTTTTTAGCGCCGCGCGCAGCGAAACCGTCAGTTTCAATCTATTGCACAAGGACGACCACTCGCGCATTAAGCAGGTCACTTTCTGCCAGGCCGAAGACAAACCCGTTCCGCGCACGGACCTGGTGAAAGGTTACGAGTACGAAAAAGGACAATACGTGGTGGTCGACGAAGAGGACATCAAGAAAGTCGCGCCCAAGACCGCCAAGGTGATGGAAATCCTCGAATTCGTGAAGGCCGAACAGGTCGACCCGATCTACCTCGAAAGCTCGTATTATGTCGCGCCCGACGAGGGCGGCGAGAAGCCCTACGCGCTGCTCTACGAGGCCCTGCGCAAATCGTCGTTTTACGCCGTGGCCAAAGTGGCGATGCACAACCGCGAGCACATCATCATCCTGCGGCCGGGTTCGAAGGGCATTCTCTCGCACACCATGTATTACCAGGACGAGATCCGGCAGGTGGAAGAATTTCGGACCGACACGAGCCTGGTGAAGGACAAAGAGCTCGAGATGGCGAAGATGCTGATCTCCTCGCTCGAGGCGGATTTCGAGCCGCAGAAGTATCACGATACCTACCGCGACAACCTGCAGAAGATGATCGAGGCGAAGATCGAGGGCAAGAAGGTGGTAGCGACACCCGCGCCGCACGTCGCTCCGGTGATCGACATCATGGAAGCGCTGAAGCGCAGCCTGGCGGAGAAGCGGAAGCCGGCAATGGCTGCGACGGCGGCCACCCCGGAGGAAGAAGCCGTGGCCGAGACCGAGGTCGAGGCCGCACCGAAGAAGCGGGCGCGGAAAAGCCGGGCGGGATAGGTTCGTGCGGAGCCGGCTACAAGCCGGCTGCGGGCAATTGCCCGCCCCACGATCGCCTACTGCGTCGACTGGAAATACCGGCAGTCCGCCGTCACCGGACACTCTTCGCATTTCGGCCGCGATCGCTTGCACAATTCCTGCCCGTGATGCTGCAACAGCAGGTACGCGCGCAGACGCGCGTCGCAATCTTCCGGCGATTCGGCGGCTAGAGCGTCCTGCGCGGACTTGTAATCCTTGCTGTACGTCTTGTAAGCCTTCCCCAGGCCGAGCCGCAGCGGGACGTGAACGCAATTCGACGGCACCGCCATGACGGGGGCTGTCCGGGTAAATAGGAGAATTTTTTCCGCACCCGGGTCGCCGATCGTCGGGAACTGCTTCAGCACCTTTTTGGCTTCCGCCGGCGTCTTTCGCAAGGCGCCGGACAGATCGCCGCCGTACTTGTTTTCTACACGCGCCGCGATCTCCTTCAAACGCGTGGCGCGCAATTCCGGGAAAATGCCACCCGACCGCAAGCAGGCCGCCAGTTCGATGTCCGACGCTTCCAGAATTTCGTCCGGCTGGAGGCCAACGCGTTTCTTTAGCTCCGCAAACCCTTTCGTGCAGGTCGCGTCATTAGCCGGATAGCCGCAATTGGCGTAAATCACCATCTCATACGCCCCGGCCGGCGGCAGCGGCTTTCGCTTGCCGTAGTGCTTCTCGAGGCGATCGAGGATTCGCGCGACCCGGCTCATGCCGCCTTCTTCAGAAGCAGCTCCGCATTCAGAGCGCCTTCGGGTGTCTCTTCGTGTTTGAACATGAGATAGAGATCGCGGCCGGTGGACAGCAGTTCCTTCGCCCGCACGGCGAATGCGTCGATGTCCGGCTCGGTGTAGTCCGGCTTGCGCAGACGGTAGTAGACGAAGTCTGCCGTGATGACCTCGGGAACTTCCAGGCGCTCGGACTCGGCAACGCACAGCGAAATGTTGCGCTGCCGCAGCACCGAATAGACTTCCTCCACTAGCCAGGACGGATGCCGGAATTCGAAGGCGTAGCGCATGCCGTTCGGCAGCAGGTCCAGGTAGTTCTTGAGCAGCGCCACGTCGCATTTCATGGCCGGCGGCAACTGGAACAACACCGGTCCGAGGCGGCGCGACGTCCGGAGCGGATCGATGGCTTTCAGAAAGATTTCGGTCGCCTGCTCGGCGTTCTTCAAGCGCAGAATGTGGGTGATCCGCATGTTCGCCTTGGCCGCGAAAACGAATCCGGGCGGCGTCTGCTGCACCCAGCTCTCCAGCGTCGTAGCGGCCGGCAGGCGCCGGAAGGTGTAATTGATCTCGACGCAGTTGAGGCGGCTGGCATAGTGCTTCAGAAATTGGTTGGACGGCAGCTTGGCCGGATAGAAGACTGGTTTCCAGTTCGCGTAGGCAAAGCCGGAAGTCCCGGCGTAAAGAGTCGCCATGGCCTATCATTATAGGAGTGCTCGCACCCAAAACTCCGCTGGAACTGGCGGAGGCGCTCGAGGAGGCGGCCTCTCACGGCCGCAGCATCTCAGTAGCGGGAAACTCAACCAAACGGCGAATGGGCGGTCCGGTCGAGCCGGCGGAAGTCTGCATTTCCACCGCGGCTCTCAACCGCGTTCTGGCGTACGAGCCTCGTGATCTCACCATCAGCGTCGAGGCCGGGATGCGCTGGCGTGACCTCACGCGCCTGCTGGCCGAGCATCGCCAGATGGTGCCGATCGATCCCCCTTTTGCGGAAACCGCCACCGTCGGCGGTGTGATCGCCGCCAATTCGTCCGGCCCGCGGCGACGCCTGTACGGCACGGCGCGCGACCTGGTGATCGGCATGCAATACGCCATGCTCGACGGCAAACTGGCGCAATCGGGCGGCATGGTAGTGAAAAACGTGGCCGGGCTCGATACCGCAAAATTGATGATCGGCTCGTTCGGCACCCTCGCCGCGATCGCGGTCATCAATTTCAAACTAATTCCCTGCCCGGAACACCAGCGAAGCTTCATGCTGGCATTCGACGACCTGCCTTCAGCGATCGCAGGCCGCGACCGGATCCTACGCGGCGCGCTGACGCCGGCAGCCATCGATCTGCTCAATCCCGCCGCCGCCGCGGGTTTGGGCAGCCGCGGCTGGACGCTCGCGATCCGCGCCGGGGGCAACTCCGCCGCGTTAAACCGCTACGAACGCGAGCTGGCCGAACTCGGCACCGGTGTGGTGTTCGACGATTACCGCCAGGAAACGCTGTGGCGGCATATCGAGGATTTCGTGCCGCGCCACCTCGAGTTACATCGGGATGGCGCGATCGTGCGGGTCTCGTGTACGCTGAAGGGAATGGAGCCGGTGGTCGGGTCATTCCCGGGGCTGGTTTTGGCGCGCGCCGGGTCCGGTGTCTGCTACGGTTGTTTCGAGCAGGCGGAAGCGGCCGCAGCCTGGATGTCGCAGGCAGTCTCCAGCGGGTGGAAAGCGGTGATCGAGTTCGCTCCCGAAGCCAAAAAGCCGTCACTGGATTTATGGCCGGCGCCGGGCGCCGATCTGGAGATCATGAAACGAATCAAGACTCTGTTTGACCCTTCGAACCTTTTAAACCGTGGCCGGCTCTATCGTCTCATCTAAACATTCCTCGTACAGCCCGCAGCAGGTCGATCTCGACCGCTGCGTGCATTGCGGTCTCTGCATCAATGCCTGCCCGACCTACCGCGAGCTGGGTATCGAAATGGATTCGCCGCGCGGCCGCATCTATCAAATGGTGCAGGTGGCCAACGGCGCGCCGATCACGCCGTCGTACCGCGAGCACATCGGCCTGTGCCTGGCATGCCGCGGGTGCGAAACGGCGTGCCCTTCCGGAGTGCAATACGGGCGGTTGGTAGAGGCGGCGCGGACGGAAATCGAGTCGCGCGTCCGGCGCGGCTTGTTCACGCGCATGGTTCGCGGATTTGCGTTCCGGCGCCTGCTTCCTTCGCGGACCGCGCTGACGATTGCCGGGTCGATCCTGTATGTTTATGAGTCGTGCGGATTGCGAGCGCTGGTGCGCGGCCTGGGAATCTTGAAACTGTTAGGGCGGATGGGAGATATCGAGCGGCTTGCGCCGCCGGCCGAACCGCCGTTTTTCTTCAGCCAGATCGGCCGCACGTTTCCAGCCAGCGGCAGGCGCCGGTATCGGGTGGCTTTTCTGGCGGGCTGCATCGCCAACATTTCGTTCGCGCGCCTGAACGAGGCGACGGTGCGGGTGCTGCAAAAGAACGGCTGTGACGTGGTGGTTCCGGAAGGCCAGGGTTGCTGTGGCGCCTTGCACGTGCATGCCGGACTGCGCGAAGAGGCCCGGCGACTGGCGCGGCGCAATCTCGACGCGTTCACGGGCGGCGATTACGACGCCATCATCACCAATGCGGCCGGCTGCGGCAGCACGCTGAAAGAGTATGACGAGCTGCTGCATGACGACCCGGCTTACCTGCTCAAAGCGCGGGCGTTCCAAACCCGCATGCGCGACGTGACCGAGTTTCTCGGCTCCATTGAGCTGAACCCGGATCTCGGGCCCATCGATTCCACCGTCACCTACCAGGATTCCTGCCACCTGGCGCACGGCCAAAAGGTTCGCACCGCACCGCGTCAGTTGCTGGCCCGCATTCCTCAACTGCGGTTTCGCGAAATGCCGCTGGCCGACATCTGCTGCGGCAGCGCCGGGATCTACAACATCGTGCAGAATGCGATGTCGATGCAGATTCTGGAACGCAAGATGGAGTCGGTCAACAGCACCGGTGCGGGGTTGATCGCGACCGCCAATCCAGGCTGCGTGCTGCAGTTGCAGGCGGGCGTGCGGCTCCACGGATCGGGACAGCGGGTGATGCACGTCGTGGAGCTGCTCGACTTGGCCTACCGGTCATTTTCCAAGCCGGCGGAATCCAAACGCGCCAAGGGTTGAGCGCGGAATCATTGGGTCTTCAGTAGCATTTCACGTGACCGCTTTGCCTGGCGTTGCGCACGCCGTGGGCAGGCTGTAGAATTCTGGGGCAGGAGAGATGGCCATGTCCCTAACGAGAGTTTCACAAACCGTTCCGCAGGCGATCGGCGGGCTTGCCCTTTTCGGCATCGCAATGGCTTGTGCGGGAACTGCCGTGGCAGCCGAGGAAGCTCGGTATACGGTGTTAAATCCTACCGGGAATCCTCCGCCGATCGAGCGGAGGGCCATGGCGCTTCGTCCCGCGAGTCTTTCGGGAAAAACCGTCTACCTGGTGGATGAGACCTTCGATGGCGGCGACAAGTTTCTGCAACAGATGCAGGCCTGGATGGCCGTCCACATGCCCGACGTCAAGACCGTGTTCCGCGCCAAGAAAGGCGCGTATGCGGCCGACGATCCGGATTTGTGGAAGGAGATCAAGTCAGTCGACGGCCTGATGGTGATGGCCATTGGCCATTGAAGCACATGCGCGCCGGCGGTCGTCGGCCATGTCGCTGAGGTCGAGGCGAATTATAAAATCCCTGCAGTCGGAGTGATCATCGACGCGTTGGTCGATCTGGTTCACGACAAGGCCTATGAGGAAGGCATGCCGGCGCTCCGGCTGGCCTTCACGCACACTCCGGTGGGAGGAAAGACCCGCAAAGAGCTGGACGAGTACATTGCGGGCGAAGATCCGGTCACGAAGCGGCCGTTCATGCAGGAAATCACGGATTACCTGACCCGGCCTCTGAATGACGAAGAGAAGAAGACGGGCGTTGTCCAACGAGAAAAGAAACGCCTCATCGGACCGGACACTGCGGAGAATATCCAACGGTACTTCGACGAGCGTTTCTGGACCGACCAGCTTCCGATCATCATGCCGACCGAAGAGCGGGTGGCGGCCATGCTCAAGGCCACCAAGCACAAGCCCGATGAAGTTGTCGGAGAGATGCGGGTCACCGGAGAACGCGAGGCGTGGCGATATACCGTGGAAACGGTGGCTATCAATGCGGTGATGGCGGGCGCCCGGCCGGAAATGTTTCCGGCCATCCTGGCGCTGGCCGCGTCACGCACGAACGCGCATTCCAGCTCGACGTCGTCAATGGCGGCAATGGCGGTGTTCAACGGCGCGATCGTGAAAGAACTCGACTTGAACTCCAGCACCGGCGCTCTCGGACTCTACAACAACGCCGGCGCGCTCATCGGCCGCTCGTGGAGCCTGCTCTCGATGAATGCCACGGGCGGTTCCGTGCCGGGTCACACGTACGAAGGCGTTCAAGGCAATCCCATGTCGGACGTGCCGGCGGTATTCGCGGAAAATGTCGCCGGTCTGCCGCCGGGGTGGAAGCCACTGCATGTGCAGAAGGGCTTTCAGATGGACCAAAGCATCGTCAGCACCTTCGACGGATGCCAGAGCCAGAACACGATGATGGTCTTGCAGGACGAAGATTGGGACTACACGTTGAAGCGGTTTATCGGCGGCGTCGGCTCTCCCCAGCGTGGCGGCAAACTGCTGCTCATCGATCCCTCGGTGACGCCCCCCTTGCTCCGGTACGGCTTCGACAGCAAGGAAAAGCTGATCAAGTGGGTGAAGGAGAACGTCACGATTCCCCAGTACCACTATTGGCTCGACCAGGAAGTGATCAACTACAAGCTGGGCCCGGCCCGCGCGGGACGCGAGCCCTACGCCACGTGGCTGAAACTGCCGGCAGACGCGCCCATTCCGTATCTGGACAACGTGGAAGTCGTGGTGGTCGGAGGGAGCGGCAACATCCGGTGGAGTGTGAACGAATGCTCCTATCGACGAAGCGTGAAGGTCGACGATTGGAGATAGGGAGACCGATGCAACCGGCCGGCAGCGCCCTGACGCGCTTGGCGATCGGCCTTGTGGTGTGGCTGGCCGTTGTGCTGCCGCTGAGTTCAGACACCGCGGAGGCGGTCTGCAGCGCTGATGGCAAAACCGCGAATCTCAGTTTGAGGTTCAAAGACATCCAGGGCAAGCCCTTCGCGCTGTCGGATTACAAGGGGAAGGTCGTGCTGCTGGACTTCTGGGCGACGTGGTGCCCGCCTTGCCGGAAGGAGATTCCCGGGTTCATGGAGTTGTATGACCGTTACCGCTCTCGCGGCCTGGTGGTCATCGGCGTCTCGATGGATGACTCCGCATCGGACGTCAAGCGGTTCGCCAAACGACTCAAGATGAACTATCCGATTCTGATGGGCGCCGGTCGAAACGACCTGGAACCGGCATTTGGGGAGCTTCCGCTGCCGACAGCATTCGTGATTGGGCGGGACGGCACCATCTGCGGCAAGCATGACGGCCTGACCCCCAAGGCACAGTTCGAGCGCGAAATCGGCGCGTTATTATAAACGATGGATCCGGAGGGGTTTCATGAGGAATCGATCCGTGTACCGCCCGAACTGGCGGCTCGTGCCAGCGTTGCTGGCGCCGATGTTCGTGCTGGCACTGCTGGCGCCTGCATCCGCGTTTTCCCAGGAATCCAAGAGGGGCGCTTTCATCGACGGCGAATACGTCGAGGACTACGTATATGTCCCCGACTTCATGACGCCCGAAGAGCTGCAAAAACATATCGACGAGCATGCCCAGGACATCGTGATTGTCGACACGGCCGCGACTCCCATCTGGGAAGATGAACATATCCCAACTGCGGTGAGCTTTCCGTACTCTAAGAACATCACCGCTCCCGTGCCTCTGCCGCGGGAGAAGACACTCGTCATTTATTGCGCCTGCAAAGACCACGAAGATTCCACGGACGTCGCGCGCCAACTGAGTCTTCTGGGCTACCGCAAGGTAAAGGTTCTCAAGGGTGGCTGGTTCAAGTGGCTGGACTTGAAATACAAGACCGTGAGCAAGGAAGACGAAGAGAAGGCGGCTAAGCGATGAGCATGCACCGGCTCGCCAGGCTGGCAATCCTCTCGCCGGTTCTGCTCGGCGCCACGGCCTGGGCGGCCGACCTGGTTTCGGGTCTGCCGATCGGAGCCACGACGCAATCGATTCCTGTCTCCGATGTGACGGGACCCTACAAAGGGGAAAAGATCTGTTACGTCTGCGAGTACGACAAAGCTCCCAACGTGCTGGCGTTTTTCCGCGACACTTCCGATGCCACCGCCCGGCAGATCATTCAGCTCAACGATCTCTATCTGAAGAACAAATCGCGAAACTTCAAAGCCGTGGCGATGATCGTCGCGGGTGAAGGCTCGAAGAAATGGTTGGAGGAACTGAATCGCTCCGCCCACCTTGAGATACCCCTGACGTTCTTCACGAAAGGCACCAGGGATCCGGCAGTGCGGGTGTACAATCTCAGCCCGGCCGTGGCGAATACGTTTCTGGTCACCGTGAACCGGTCGGTAGTCGCCAATATCTCCGATATCCCACCCGATCAATTCAATCTCGTCGCCGACGCCGCGACGGCCATGCTCGCCGGCGGCCGGTAAGACTACGCTCCTCGGCCGCCGCAAGAAACATCAAGACGCGCCCCGCTATTTCCGGTAAACTACGGCATTCATGAAGACGTCCACGCGCTGGAAGCGGCTGCAGGGTGTGTTTGCGTATACGGCCGCTCATTTGGACGAAGACGTCTCTCTCCCCGCACTTGCCCGCCATGCCGGGTTGTCCCGTTTCCACCTGCATCGAATGCTTTTCGCCGCCACGCGCGAAACCCCCAAGCAGCTTACCCTGCGGCTGCGGCTCGGGCGCGCCGCGGTGCTGCTTCTGACCGGCAACGATACGGTGCTCGACGTGGCTCTTTCCTGCGGGTTCCAGAGCCATGAAGTCTTCTGCAGGGCCTTCCGGCGGCGTTTCGGAATCGCACCCCGCGAGTACCGCGCCCGCGGATTTGCTGAAACCGTAACCCGCGAGCAGATCGCCGGCCACGCGTCGCTGGTCGAAAACATCGGCCCCTGCGTCGGTCTCTATCACTTCAGCGAAATGAATTTCACGAGGAGCGAAATGGCACATTCGATTGCGACGAAACCGCTCGAGCCCCAGCCGGTGCTGGTGATGAAGCGGCGCATGAAACAATCCGAGATCGCTCTGAATTTGGGCGAAATGTTCGGGCGCGTGTTCCAGTACACGCAGCAGAACGGGCTGGCTCTGGCCGGGGCGCCCTTTGCGCGGTATCTCGAAATGGGGCCCGGGCTGATGACCGTGCAGGCGGGTCTTCCGCTCGTAGCGGCTCCGGCGTCGGCCGCGGAGGATCTGGCAGTCGACACCCTGCCCGGTGGCCTCGCTGCCATCGCCGTCCATGCGGGCGCCTACGACACATTGCGCGATACGCATGCCGCGATCCAGGAGTGGATCGAAGCTCAAGGGCTCACGCCGTCCGGAGCCCCGTGGGAATCGTATGTCACCGATCCCGGCCAATATCCCGATCCGAAGGACTGGAAAACCGAAGTCTACTGGCCGGTGAAGTAGGGCAGGCTGGCAGACTGCAGCGGGTTGGAAAACCGCGCCACGAGACCACGCGCAATCTGGCTCTTGCCGAATTCGGCACGCGTGGGTTCGCAACGTCGAGTGTGCTAAATTCCAGATGCCCTGCGCGTGAACGCAGAGTTAGACTGCCGGCCGTTCCAACAGCGACTCCGCCGGTTCTTCGGAAAAGTTCTGGAGCGAATCGAGCGATTCCAGTACCCGCTCCAGCAAACTGTCCGTCTGGGAAACCGTGGTCTTCAAAACCTCAATCGAGTGCGCCTGCGTACTCAGCCGGTCGTCGAGCGACGACATGGTCTTGGAGAGCAACTGCTCCATGGCGCTCACGATTTGAGCCGTCGAGGGAATGTTGGCCAGCTTCGTAGCATGGTCGTCAAGCCGGGTCTCGATCTGGCTGAAGCGCTCGGCTTGCGTCTTGTCCTGCGTGTTTAGACGGGATTCGAGGTCGGCGACCGATTTCTTCAGATCGCGTATCGCGCCGGCATCGGCCCCAGAAGGTTCACCACGACGGGCGCTTGTCAGCGCTCCGACAGTCACGCCGGCTATAAAAATCGCCGCGCGCGGCACGTAGCTGAGGACACTAGCCATCCGTGATCCACTTATAATACATCGACGGATCTTGATGCAAGTACTACATTTAGTAACCAACGTACTAGGTACGAACGCTCATTGAAGGTTGGGGACCAAACTGGCATCATTTCTAAGCAAGATCCTTCATCCAAGGGAGATATTATTGGGCCCTGGCGGGCAATCCGGAGCGGTCCGCGGCCGTCGCCTATCGTATCCGTATCTAATGGAGTGTGACCGTAGCGGACGCGTGCTCTGGATGAGCGAATACACGCGGGCTGCGCTCGGCGCATCCGCCAGCCTGATCGGAACGGTTCCGCACTGGCATGCCTCGAACCCCAACTCACAAGAACGGCCGGCAGAGTTAGTGTATACAAGACTACTGGAACTCGGGGGTACGGTGCTGGTGGGAGCGCGCCCGACACAGCCGTCCGAAAAAGCCCCGGAGGAGAACGAAGCGGTCTTACTGCGGTTGCAGGCAAGGTTATCGTTGCAGTATTTTCGCCTGCTGAACGCCGAGCGGAGATTGGCCCGGCATGCCCGGCACCGCCGGCGTCCAAGCGGAATCCGCGCGTTGCGGCAGATCGAACTCGAACGCGAACGGCTCGGACGTGAATTGCACACGGGAGTCGGCCAGCAACTCTCGGCCATCCGCCTCCAGGCGGAAACCATCGCGGCGGAAATTCCCGCCCACGATGGCGCGGCCCGGGAAGCCGTCGAGCGCATCTTTGCTCTGACCACGGAGGCGCTGGAACAGGTTCGCTCTCTTTCCAAGCGGTTGCATCCGCCCGAATGGCAGCGGCTCTCGCTTGCGGAGGCGCTGGAGCAACTTTGGGAACTCAGCGGCGTCCCGCAACGATTTGAAGCCTCACTTCACATAGGTCCTTTGCCGAATGAGCCCGAGCTTGAAATTAAAATCCTGCTCTATCGAGCCG
>Ga0335079_10004574_pt1 | contig 15924 bp, 16 predicted proteins | sample Lox_Sample_33_FD_206719 | JGI IMG/M metagenome (GOLD analysis project Ga0335079, IMG submission 206719) | Soil microbial communities from Loxahatchee National Wildlife Refuge, Florida, United States - Lox_Sample_3.3 | ecosystem: Environmental > Terrestrial > Soil > Wetlands | place: USA... | reverse complement strand
CGCCCCCGGCGTCGCCGTGCCCGGCGGGCAGTTCGAGCTTGCCGTCACCAGCCGAGCCGACCTCGTCAAACGCATACCGCTCCGCTCGGAGGCCAGCTCATGAGCACCGGCAATGACGCCAGCGAAACCGCCCGCGCCGCCGGCGAACTGCGGCACCGGGTGTCACGGCAGTTCGGCCGCAGCCTGCACATCCGCACCCTGGACACTGGATCATGCGCCGCCTGCGAGCAGGAGATCCGGCTGCTCACCGCGCCGCACTACGATCTGCACCGGCTCGGCTTCTTCTTCACCCCAGCGCCCCGGCACGCCGACCTGCTGATGGTGACCGGACCGGCGGTGCGGGCCATGGATGTCGCGGTGCGCAAGACCTACGACGCGATACCGGATCCGAAGATCGTTGTGGCGACCGGTGCGTGCGCGCTCGGCGGCGTATACCAGCGCGGTCTCGGCGGCGGTCGGGATCCTGTACGCCATGTCCGAGCGCGACCTGAAACGGTTCCTCGCGCATCATCGTCCTGGCGTTCGGCGCCGCGATGATTTTCGGCGCCTACCACCAGCCGGACCTATGGGCGTTCTTGCTGCTCGCCAGCCTCTATCAGGTGGCCAACCACGGTACCTACAAGACACTGCTGTTCCTCGAAGCCGGGGTGGTCGAGCACACCACTGGCAGCGGGGACATGGACGCCCTCGGCGGGCTGGTGCACCGGCTGCGCCGCAGCGCCGTGATCACCTTCGTTGGCACGCTCGGTATCGCGGCGCTGCCCCCATTGAACGGCTTCGTCAGCGAGTGGCTGATTTTCCAGGGCCTGTTCCAGGGTTCTCGCACCGGCAGCCACCTAGTCGGCATCCTGATCGTGCTCGCGGCCGCCACTCTTGGCCTCACCAGCGGGCTGGCCATCTACGCGTTCGTCCGCGCCTACGGGATCCCGTACCTCGGCATGCCCCGCACCCGCCGCGCCGCTGCCGCGCAAGAGGCCGGGCAGCCGGTGGCCGGCCCGGCGCTACTGGCGGTCGCCTGCGCCGCCCTCGCGGTCGGCGCACCGGTCGTGCTGGCCGCGTTGGACCGGGCCGTCCGTACGCTCACCGGCGTGCAGCTCCGCCCGGTGCTGCTGCGGGGCAAGCTCACCGTGATCCCCGCCCACACCGGCTTCTCCGGGTTCTCCCCGACGTACCTGGCCGCGTTCCTGGTCGCGGTCACCGCCGTCCCCGTGCTCATCTACCTGGCCGGGCGGCCACGGGCCGCGACCAGAACCGTCCCGGTCTGGGACGGCGGCATCGTCGCGTTCAAGCCGCGCATGCAGTACTCCGCGATGACGTTCTCGGCGCCGACCCGCGTCACCTTCGACGCGCCTTATCGTCCGTCGGTCTCGCTCCACCGCGCCTCCGACGACCCGGCCGGGATATCCGGCGCGGTGCACTACGAGACCCAGACCACCCCGATCTTCAAGCGCTACCTGTACCAGCCGGTGATCCGCGCCGTCGAATGGTTCGCCGGCGTGCTGCGCCCGATCCAGTCCGGCGACGTCAACCTGTACCTGTTCTAGGTCTTCGCCGCCGTGCTCGTGGCCTACCTGCTCGGCGCCCTGTAGCCGGGCCGTAGTCTCGACGTCCATGACCCAGGATGAGCGAGGCCAGCCAAGGCCCGCTCAACTATGACGAACCAGGACGAACGGCCCAAAGTTGACATGCCGCCCGCTGGGCACTGCCAGTCGATCCTTTTCACCACCGGCACCAAAATCCCCCCGCCGATGCGGTCAAACTGGACATCGAAAAAGATCCGTAGGGTGGGCCCGGCCCCGATTCACAACTGGCACAACTACCGGCTACTTGTCCACTTGTCCTGCTTCGCCGCGGCGGAAATCACTGGTGTACCGGCTTGACGGCTTCTTGACCACCTCTTGATGCCACGGTCAGACGGCGCCGTCCACGCTTGCTGGCGTGGAGCCCCTTTATGAGGTGCTGCCCATCATGAGGAAGATCGCACATTGGAGCGGGTGTTTCTTAGATGTGTGCGGGATCACTTAACCAGCCGGCTGGCCGGCGAGCAGCCCGATATGGTCCCGCCCAGCCGGGCCGCAAAGCCCGCAAAAGGGTTCCCGCGGCATCCCCACCGCGACGGCAAGGCTTCGGGGCCAAACGGTCACCCCCAGCGAGGTTTAAGGCCGAGGCCACCCCAGCCCGGCGCTCCCGCGTCACCAGAAAACCCATGCCCAGCCACCGGTCACCTCGCGAGCTGGCCCGCCGCAAACACGACCGCGCCCCCGCCGATCAACCAACCCTGGCCGGGAAATGAGCCGCAGCATGACGACGCAGCAGCCATGGCCGGAGGCTCGCATCCGCCCGCAGGACAAACTCGCCGACACCGAAATCCGAGATCACCGGCCAGCAGCGCCCGCTCGACGAGTGCGACGCGCGGCGCTAATACCGATCAGCGCCCAGGAACCCACAGCTTGCCGGACGCCCGGCCGGCAGGTTACTGCGTTACCCCTGCCGACGGCGGGGCTGGTACCCGGTCCAGGTCGTTCTCCTCCGGCTCGCCTCCCGGGCTCGCGCGGCCCTCCGCGCTCACCTGACCCAGCCGCAGCTGTCCCAGAACCTGGTCGATCTGCTTGGTGAGCTCGCCTGACAGATAGGGACGCGCGTGCTCGTGCGCCACGGTGCTCAAGTCGATCAGCAACCGGGCGTCTCGCCGCCCCAGTTTGACCTGGGCGGCATTGAGCAGGCTGAACACGACATCCCCGATTACCTGTTCGACGGGCAGCGAGCGCATCCGCTGCGCATACTCGCCGACGTCCGCCGCGGACCGCGTCCGTTCGTGCTCGGCGCCGCTGCCCGGCCCCGTTGTGTCCACGACAGCGAACCTCCCAAATAGTCCAGCGGCTGGGCGACCATGCAGACCACACCACCACACACCAAGCTGCGCCGCCAATTATAGGAATCGCGCACCGGCTGATGCGGGCTGCGGGGCACGATCTGCGCGTCATAGCTGGCCCAGGAGCTGGACAGCCGTGGACGTACCGTTAACGGCGGCTCGGCGAGTCGAGCACGCCGTGGCCCTGTGACCGCGTGTGACGCGGCACCGGGACGGGCCGGCCGATGAGTTTTCCCGCTCGAACGGGTCGTAGGTGTGGCAACCACAACTGCAGGAGGTGCAGGATGACCAGCACAGCAACGACCGGGATCCGCCAGATCAGCCTGGTGTGTGTTCCGACGCCCGACCAGGACAAGGCGATCGAGTTCTACGAGTCGATCGGCTTCGAAAAGCGCACCGACACGCCGTTTGGCGGTGGCTACCGCTGGGTGGAGGTCTACCCGCCGGAGGGGACGGCGGGGATCGCGCTGGCACCGCCGCGGCCCGGGACCGAGGTCAGGCCGGTGGAGACCGGGATCACGCTGACCACCGGCGACATCGGTGCCACGCACGCCGCCATGCAGTCCCGCGGGCTGGATGTTGACGCGGAGGTGTCGCGGATGGGCGACCCGGTGCCGCCGATGTTCTGGTTGCGGGACCCTACCGGCCACTCGCTGATGGTGGTCGAGCAGCGCTGAGCGCCGCAGCCCCCGCAGACCGCGGCACGCCGGGCCGGATGGCGATCGACGGACCGGCGGTCGGCATCATATCGACGCTGCTGATCGTCTCACCGCCCGGGCACGGCTCGGGAGGCATTTCACCCGGCCGTCTAGCTGACCTTCTGGCGGCTCCGGGCACTGCCGGGGCGTGACGCCGCCGCGTTCGTGCTCGCACAACTGGCGGGGCTGCGAGGTCATCCGCCAGGCTCTGGCGGACCAGCTCGGGCTCGTCGTCACCGAGGTGCAACCGTTTGGGCTCGCTGGCGTGATGCCGAAAGCATGGCGCCAGCGGTTGCGGTTGCTGGTCACTCGGGGTTTCGCCCCGTCATCAGGCACGACCGCGTCGGCGAGCACAGCGCCGTGGTGTGGAAGTTGGTATAAGTAAGGCCCCGCTGCGCGATGCGGTCGATGTCCGGCGTCTCGATCAGCCCGCCATAAGCCCCCATCGCCGAGTACCCCACATCGTCGAGCACGATGTACAGCACGTTCGGCGTGCCCTCGGGGAGCGGTCGGCTGGGTGTAGGGCCTCCAGTCCGGCACGGACTGGGTCACCTCGACGTTGATCACTCCGCCGAACGGCTTTGCCAATCACGACTCCCCTTAGCAAGGGCGGCCCTTCCTGGCACAGGGGATCAGGGTCGCAGATCGTGACATTCGCCCCTAACTCGGATGCGCGGCGCATGAACCGGAGCGCTCGTCAATGACGGTGCCTGCCACCCAGCGCTTGCGCAGCACTGAGACGGTCTCGACATGTATCAGTTCAGGGCAGCGACGTCACCACGTCGCTAACGTGACCCGCCACCGCTTCAGCCGTCATCGGCGTTGCGGCGTCGCGGCGATGTCCGGGGACGTAGGTCCTGCCGACAAGGGGCGGTCGGCCCCTGTGGCTCCCCGGGGGCGGGAGAAAAGTCGATAGAAGGGACGGGGGCGCAGCTCGGTGCGGTTGGGGTGGCGGCCGGTTAGCCGCGGTGGCCGGATCGCGGCTGATTCCCAGTTATGTCCTGTGACCCGCTTGACGGGAGGTGCCCGATGACAGATGAGCGGGCCAAGTTGCTGGCCAAGTTCATTGAGCCGCTGCGAGTGGAGCCGAGAACGAGGGTGAAGCTGGCCGAGGATTTCGACCCCGGTTATAAGGCGAGCTTCTTGAAGAAGAAGGATGGGGCCGCGATTCTCCAGGCCGGCGTCGCCGTCATGGCCGAGTACCAGGCCCGGCTCGCCGCTCAGGATACCTGGGGCGTGCTGGTGTGCTTGCAGGCGCTGGATGCCGCGGGTAAGGACGGCACGATCCGCCATGTCATGAGCGGCGTGAACCCCCAAGGCGTGTACGTGAACGGGTTCAAGGTTCCATCGGCCGAAGAGCTGAATCACGACTACCTGTGGCGGTACGCACAGCGACTGCCCGGCCGGGGCGAGATCGGGATTTTCAACCGTTCCCACTACGAGGAGGTCCTTGTGGTGCGGGTTCACCCCGAGCTGCTGGACCGGCAGAAGCTGCCCCCGTCCGCGAGGGGCAAGGGATTGTGGGAGCGCAGGTACCGGGAGATCAACGACTGGGAGCGCTTCCTGTCCGACAACGGCTTCAGAATCGTCAAGCTGTTCCTCAACCTGTCGAAGGAGGAGCAGCGGGTCCGCTTCCTCAAGCGGGTCGACCTGCCAGACAAGAACTGGAAGTTCTCCGCTGCCGATGCTCGCGAGCGCAAGTACTGGGATGACTACCAGTCCGCGTTCTCCGAGATGCTGACCCACACCTCCACCGAATGGGCGCCGTGGTACGTGATCCCAGCCGATCACAAATGGTTCGCCCGGATCTGCGTCTCAGCCGTGCTGGCCCACACCCTGATGGAGATCGACCCGCACTACCCGGAGGTGGACGCAGCCAGGCGGAAGGACCTCGCCGAGACCAGGGCGCTGCTGGAGGCCGAAGCGCCCAAGGGCGCGGCCGCCGACCCGTTCGCCAGCGAACTCGCGGCTGGGGCTGAGGAGGGAGAGGCCCGCAGCGCGCCCAGACAGCCGCGAAAGCAACGCCGGCAGATGAAGAAGATCAGGGAAAAGGTGGCCAGGGCAGAAGGGGCCAAGGCGTAGCCACGGCGGACACCGGGGTGTGGAGGGACAGTCATGGCGATCAGTGACCAGGTCCGGGCGCCGCAAGGCTCCGGAGGCGAGAAGGGGAATGCATGGTACGCGCTGTCGGCTGACGACGTCGCGGCCAAGCTGGGCGTCGACCCCGGCTCGGGATTGTCCGCTGAGAAGACCGCGGACAGGCTTAGGCGTGGCTTAGGCGGGACGGCCCCAACGCGCTACCGGAGGAGAAGCCGAAGCCTGAGTGGCAGCGGTTCCTGGCTGAGTACCGGTCATTTATGCAGATCATCCTGGTGGTGGCCGGGGTGGTTTCGCTGGTGATCGCGGAGTGGAGCACGGCCATTCTGCTGTTCGTCCTGATCGTGCTGAACGCGGTTATCGGCATGCGTGAAGAGGGCAAGGCGGAAAGCGCGATGAACGCGCTGAAGTCGATGATGAAGGCGATCGCGCGAGTGCGCCGTGGCGGGGCGGAAACCCAGATCCCCAGCGATCAGGTGGTGCCGGGCGATGTTGCCCTGATCGCCGCGGGTGACGAGGTGCCGGCCGACGGCCGGATCATCCACGCCTCCTCGCTCCAGATCGACGAGTCCGCGCTGACCGGCGAGAGCACCCCCGCGGCGAAGAACGCCGCGACGCTGGCGGACCACGACCTCGGCCCGGGCGACCGGACGAACATGGCCTTCATGAACACGCCGGTGACCCACGGGAGCGGGGTCGTGATCGTGACCGCTACCGGCGCTGGCACCGAGGTCGGCAGGATCTCCGGCCTGCTCAAGGCGGAGAAGAAGGGGGAGACGCCGCTGACCCGTCAGCTGACCCGGATGACGCAGTGGATCGCCGTGGCCGCGCTGGTGACGATGGTGGTGATGTTCGCGCTGGGCCTGGCCCGTGGCGGGGAGTGGAAGATGCTGTTCGTCACGGCCGTCGCCCTGGCCATCGCAGCGATCCCGGAGGCGCTTCCCACGGTGGTACAGGTGATCCTCTCCCTGGGCGCGGTGGGGCTGGCCAAGCGCAACGCGATCGTCAAGGACCTGTCCTCGGTGGAAACGCTCGGCTCGACGTCGGCGATCAACTCGGACAAGACGGGGACCTTGACGCTGAACCAGATGACCGCGGTGCAGGTCATCGACCCGGTCGACCGCTACACGATCTCCGGGACGGGATACGGCCTGGACGGAAAGGTGCACCACGCGGCCGGGTCGTCGGCCAGCATCGAGGACGCGATCCTTCCGTTCGTCATCGCCAGCGATGCGGATCTGGTGGACGGCAAGGTCGTCGGCGACCCCACCGAGGGGGCATTGCTGGTGCTGGGCCACAAGGCCGGGCTGGACATCGGCGCCACCCGCGACCGGCTCCCCCGGGTCGCCACGCTCCCGTTCGACCCGTCCTACAAGCTCATGGCGACGTTCAACCACGCTACCGATGCCTCTGGCAGGCAAGTGGTCCGCTGCTTCGTGAAGGGCGCCGCTCCCGCTGTCCTGAGCCGTACCGCCACCGCGCTGGCGGGCTGCGCCAGCCTGCCATGGGATGAAGTGATGCAGCGCAATGCCGCGGGCGGCCTGAAGCAGATGGAAGGCGACGGGCTGCGCGTGATGGCCATGGCCTACCGCGACCTGGACCCCTCCGCGTTCGACGCACACGGCGACCTGCTCGGGTACGTCCAAGGTCTGGAGATGACCTGCCTGGTGGGCATGATCGACCCGCCGCGTGAAGCGTCGAAGGCAGCGGTCGCCGACGCCCAGGCGGCGCACATCAGGGTCCGGATGGTGACCGGTGACGACGTGATCACCGGCGCCGCTATCGCCAAGAAGCTCGGCATCCCCGGCGAGGCCGTTCTGGGCACCGATTTCGCCGCGCTCCCCGAGCCCGAGCGGCTGGAGCGCATCGACAAGATCGGGGTCGTCGGCCGGGTCGCCCCCGAGCACAAAGTGCTGCTGGCCGAGACCCTGAAGAAGAAGGGCGAGGTCGTCGCGATGACCGGCGACGGCGTCAACGACGCCCCCGCCATCAAGGCGGCCGACATCGGCATCGCGATGGGCACCGGCACCGAGGTCGCCAAGAACGCCGGTCGGATGATCTTGTCCGACGACAACTTCGCGACCATCGTGTTCGCCGTCGAACAGGGCCGCATGCTGTACGACAACCTGATGAAATACGTGCGCTTCATCATCATCACGCTCGTCGCGTTCGTCGCCACCTTCCTGGGAGCGAGCCTGCTGAACATCGCCGCGGGCCAGCCGTTCACCCCGATGCAGATCCTCTGGATCAACTTCCTCATCGACACGCCGCTGGGGATCGCGCTGGGACTCGACCGGGAAACCCCCGGGCTGATGCGGCGCAGGCCCCGGCCCCGCGCGGACTCAATCCTCAAGGCGCCGATGCCCGTGACGGCCCTGCTCACCGGCCTGTTCATGGCGGTGTGCCTGCTCGGATTGATCAGCTACGACACTAACGTGCAGCACCACGCGGTGATCGGCGTGACGCTGGGCCATGTCCGCGTTCGCCTGGTTCCGCATCGTGTGCACCCATGAGAGCCGCAGCGTGACGGCCTCCGCGCTGACCACGTCCTCGTTTGATTGCAAGCAGATCAACTACATCGCGATCGGCGAGGTCGTGCTGGCCTTCCTGGTCACCGAATGGGACGTGCTGAACCGGCTGCTCGGCACGACGCACATCACCCTGGGCGAGCGGCTGCTGTCCTGGGCGCCAGCCATCGCCCTGCTGCTGTTGTGGGAGCTGGGCAAGCTGATCGCCCGGCGGATGCCGCACCCGGGCCGCAGCGAGCAGCTACAACTGCTGCCCACGCAGCGCGGCATGACCGGTGTCGGGGTTAGCGATGACTACCACCCGCGCTGACCGGCCCCCGGCACGGCCGGCCGGCGGGTCGATCACCACCATGTCGGCGGTCGCCATCGGGGTCGGCGGGATGATGGGGGCGGGTCTTTACACCCTGGTCGGCCTGGCGGCGACCACCGCCGGGGTGTGGGTCCCGCTGTCCTTCGTGGCCGCCGCGGCCGCCTTTGTCGTCATCGGGCTGACCAAAGCGGACGCCGCGCATCTCGGCGGCCGACGGGGACGGCCCGATCGGGGTGCTGTTCGGCGCCGGCCTGCTGTACGTGACCTTCGAGGGGTTCGGCGTGGTGACCAACTCGGCCGGCGAGATGCGCGACCCGGCGCGGCAGCTCCCGCGCGCCATGTACCTGGCGCTGGGCATCGTGCTGGCCGTCTACGTGCTGGTCAGCACCGTGGTGGTGCTGGTGCTGCGGCTGCCGGCCATCGACGCCGCGCAGGGCCATGTGCTGGCCGAGGCCGGGCGGGCCATCGCCGGCCGGGCCGGGTTCGTGGCGGTCGGGGCGGCCGCCCTGCTGGCCACCGCCTCGGCGGTGAACGCAACCTTGTTCGGGGACGCCAACCTGGCCTATCAGGTCGCCCGCGACGGGCAGCTCCCGGCGGTGTTCGCCCGGCCAGTCTGGCAGGGGAGGCTGGCGTCGCTGTTCATCGCCGCCGGGCTCACCGCCCTGGTGGTCCTGGTCTTCCCGCTGGCCGCGGTCGGGCAGATGGCCAGCCTGGCGTTCCTCATCGTGTACGGCATGGTCGGCGTCGGCCACCTGAGGATCCGCGAGCAGACCGGCGCCCGCCGCGGCCTCCTCGTCACGGCGGTGGTGCTCAACGCCGCCCTGTTCGTCCTGCTCCTGGGCTACACGATCCACACCGGCCCGATCTCCACGCCCCTCACCCTGCTCGGCGCCCTCGCCTTCAGCTTCGCCTTCGAGGCGTTCTATCTCCGGCGGCGCGGAGTCCTCAGTCGCCCGGGGCCGGCTGTGCCGCGCCGTGACGGCGGTGCGGCCGGTTAGTGTGGACGGGCACCAGGAGCTATATCCGCAGATAGCGGCGCAAAATGGGCGCCCTGGCCCGTTTGATTGGGATGACCGCCGCGGTACCGCCACCGCAAATAGCTGTCGTATTGCTCGATGCGAACTGAGTGCGCTACCGGCCAAACGGGCCCCTGGCCGCACTCCGATGGGCCAGTTCTGCGCGCAGCGGACAGACGCTCCTCATCGCGGCAGATGCGGACATTCGCCCCGAGAGCGCCGGTGCATAAATATACGGTCGGTGGATCGCTCGTCTGTTGGCTCGTCACCTGCCTGGAGGACACGGACGGCAGCATCCGGCCTCGTGGCAGGGGACGCGACCTGGTCGATCGCGGTCCGGCATCACCGGCCGTCTTGATACTTGTCACGGGCATGGTGCCGAGTGGCCAAGCGCGCGAACAGTAACATCGGCTGCAGACCCGTCGTAAGCGGGGTGTGAGACCCAACCAGTGGAGGTGCCAGGTGGCCGAGCTCCCACCGCCCCCAGAGGGAATTGTGCTGGCCCACTTCATAGTCTCGGACGACGTCGAGCGCTCTCGGCTCTTCTACACCGAAGTACTCGGCGGCAGGATCGTCTTCTCCGGCCCCGGAGGTCTGACCTATGTCGCACTATCCAACTGCTGGATCGTCATCAATGCCGGCGGAGGACCGACCGACGACAAGCCTACGGTCATCCTGGAGACGCCGCGTGATCCCGACCGGGTTAGTAGCTTCCTCAATATCCGGGTCAAAGACATCGAGGCCGTGTACGCCGAATGGAGCGCCCGGGGTGCTCAATTCCTGACGCCACCGAAACAGCACCAGTACGAGAAGCGTTGCTACATTCGCGATCCGGACGGCCATCTGATCGAAGTGGGGCAGACCACGGACCCAGAGGGGGACTGGTCGCCCGCGCACTGGCCATCGAGTACACCCGACGATGGGAGTTCCTGAAGCTACCGCATTCCCGAGCCGAGAGGACACCTCAGATCAGAGGTGCGATTGTCTAGCGGAGATCCACGCGACGTTCGATGACCCGAAACTGGCGTCGCGGGCGGGCCTGGTACCTGTGATGGCGCTGGCCTGCCGGGCGGGTCTGGCGGTGCTGGTGGAGGAGCATGTGCAGATCTCCCGGCCGTGCGGGGTGACTGCCCAAGTCAAGGTGCCGGGGATCGTCGCCGGGATGACCGGCGGGGCGGAAGCATCGGGGTCCTACTCCGTCAGGTCCTCCACCCTCATGTGCGTTTGACCAAGGACGGCGGGGACGGTCATCCTCACAGCAGCTCCTGGCCGTTCCCCCGCTGTCGGCGAGGCGCTGGGAGACGGCTCGGGCCGATGCTCCGGGCCGCTGTTGTCAGTACTGTGACGCTGAGGAGGTTTCGGTTATGACCACCGCGATCATCGGCACCGGGGGGCTCGGATCGGTCATCGCCCGCCAGCTCGCCTCGGGCGGCGAGGCCCTGCGGCTCTCGAGCGCCGACACTGAGTCGGCACGAACGCTGGCTGCGCAGATCGGTCGCGCTGCGGTCGTCGCCGCCGGCAACCGCGACGCGTTGCAGGGCGCCGATGCCGTCGTCCTCGCGCTGCGGTTTACAGTGCTGAAGGGCATCATAGACCAGATCGCCGGCCCGCTAGCCGGCAAGGTCGTGGTCGTTCCGAGCAACCCGCTCAGCATCGACGCGGAAGGTAACGTCTCGCGCGTCCTGCCGGAAGGGCAATCCTCCGGGAAGGTTGTAGCCGGGTGGCTGTCGGCGGGGGCACGCTTGGCCATGGCGTTCGGAACCATGTCGGCCGATCTGTTCGTGTCCGCTGGCAACCGGTCGCCGGAGCCGGCGGTCCTCTTCTATGCGACCGACGACGACCGTGCTGGCGAGGAAGCCGGGCGGTTGATCCGGACGGCCGGCTTCGAGCCGGTGAAGGTCGGCGGGCTCGAGCAGTCGAGCCGGCTCGAGGTGGGCGGCGACCTTCACGATCTCGTAGTCGGCCCCGCACAGGCGCGGTCGCTGATCGGCGGGGCTTGACCGCTTCGCCGCCCCGGCCGCGAGCACCTCTTCGGCCGGGCCTGCGCCCAGATGATCGTGACGGCGCTGACCATCAGCTGCCGAAGGGCGCAGACAGTGGTATCGAGGACGAGGTGTCACGTCGTCGATGCCACGCGACCTGGCAGCCAGGCAGCCGACCGAGGTCGAGCCGATCCTGGCGGACTGACCCGGCGAGGGGCCGAACTCGGGACAAAGACTCCGCTGCTTGACCCGGCCACGATCTACCTTCGCGCAGCCGGTCCGGGCTGGCCTGGCGGGGCGGCCCGGCGGCCTCGAACCGGCCGATCGGGGCCTGGCCGGTCCCGGCGCCCAGCGCATCGAGATCGCCGGGCCCCGGCAATTCCACCTCGACGAACTCGTCCGAAATTCCACCTCGACGAACTCGTCCGCCTCGACGAACTCGTCCGAAAGACACTGCGCGAACGCCACGACCCCCGCGAGGTCATCCCCGATCCCCACGCGCTCTACTACGGCGCCGAACTGCATGAACGCACCCTCGTCCCCGCCGACGACGTACCAGCCTCAAAACACGATTAACCCCCGGCGGCCGCCAGCAAGCGGCGGATCACATTAGCATCCGCAGGCACACCGGGCGAGGCGGCGAAGTCCGCGTCGCCACCGGCGTAGACCGTGCCGTACAGCGGCGTGCCGGGCTGAAAGCGCCTGCCTTCGGCGAGCGGGCCGGCATCGACCGCGTCGTAGCCGATCGCGTCCAGGAACGCCGCTACCGCCGCCTTCGCCTGCGCGTCGTCACCCGCGATCGGCAGCGCCGTGCGTTCCGCAGAACCAGACGGGCGGGCCAGCGCCTGAAGGTGCTTGAAGAAGATGTTGTTGAAGCACTTGACGACCTTGGCCCCCGGAAGGTGCTGCTGGAGCAGTTCGCTGCTGGTGGTGGAGCCGTTGTCCAGCTCCGGGAACTGCCCGTCACGGGAGGGGTAGTAGTTGCTGGTGTCGATGACGGCCTTCCCCGCCAGCGGCCCCTCGGCACACTGCGGTAGGCCTTCAACGGGACGGCCGCAACAGCGAGGTCACTCGCCTCGGCCGCTTCTGCCGGGGTGGCGGCCCGGGCGCGTGACCCCAGTTCATCGACCAGTCCGGTGAGGGTCTGCGGTCCGCGCGAGTTGCTCACCACCACGTCGTATCCGGCGGCAACGGCTAGCCGCGCGACCGTACCGCCGATCATCCCTGCGCCTATCAGCCCAATCGTCGTCATGCTCCCTAACCCCTGACGCTCGAAGTGCCGCGATCACTGCGCACGAGGTTAGCTCCCGGCCAGTTTCGGGCTTGCCGCGCATCCGCTTTGCCATGTGCGGCGACAGCTCAAGGCCGCGCACCGCGTCCCCGGGCGCTGAGTGCAAGCGCCACCCACCCGGTACCGGCCGCGAACGCAAGACCAGGGCGAACCGTCACGCGCCGCCCACCGGCTTCCTTGCTCGAGCTATGACGAGCCCGACACGGACAGGCAGTGGCTTCCCCGGCCCGGCGCGCCGTGAGTGCGACCTCCCCATCGGGTCACACCGCATATTCGCCATTCTTGCTGCCGCAGACGCGCGCATTGCCGCCGTTCTGGTCGCCTAGGCCGCTGATCACGAGCGTGCCGGTGAGTGTGCATATTTGGGGTTCTGGTGAGCCATGCTGCCGCTCTGGTCACGGCCATGGCCGGCTTCGCGGCGGGGCCTCACCCCGGCCTGCTCCCGTGCTACATCAGCTGAAGGCGGCGGGCGCGACCGCGGCACCGACGGTGAGGCTGACCGCACGGCGCGGGGGTGTGCACGCCCGCAGGATCATCAGCACGCCCGGTGTTCGAGGCGCTTGGGGCGGCGAGGTCGCCGCGTCCGCGCGCGAGCAGCAGGACGGGACTGGACCGCCACCAGCCTGGCTGACCGCGCGGATCGCGGCAGAAGCGGACTGTTCCTAGCCGGAACGCGCAGCTGGTATGCGCGGTGCCGCCAGAGGCGACCGCCGTCTGAAGGGCTCGCTCGGCTGGGCGGTGTCCCGTCCGCGACGGTGTACCGGTTGTTCTCCTCCAAGCCCGGGATTCTCAAGGCACTGCTTGATGTCTCCATCGCTGGTGACGACGAGGCCGTCCCGTTGCAGAACCGGCCGCACGCACGTGCGCTTTTCGATGATCCCGATCCCCGCAACCAGCTCTCGGGTTTCGCGGGCATCACCGTCGGCATCATGTCCAGGGCCGAGCCGGTTTACCGGATCCTGGTCAGCGCGGCCGGCTCCGATCCCGGCGCAGCCGCTCTGCTGGCCGAGCAGGCGCGGCAACGGGACCAGGGCCAGGAACAGATCGCGCTTTCCCTGGCCCGGGCCGGCGCGCTGCGGCCGGGCCTGCGCGAGCGCGATGCCGCCGACATCATCCACGCGCTGATGTCCCCCGAGGTCTACCGGCTGCTCGTCACCCACCCCGACTACCCCGGCGCGCGGCTGGTGGCCTGCAAGAACCCGCTGCTGCAGGCTGACCGGGCCCGCACGCGGGAATCGCTGCTGGCCGCCACCGAGGCCGACCTGGCCAAGATCACCGCAGCCACCCGCCGGGCCCGCCGGCCGCTGCGCGGCCAGGACAAGATCGCGCTGCGGATCGGCAGAATCCTCAACTGGCGCAAGTCGCCGGGCACTTCACCATCACCGCCCAGCGCGTCCCCGATGGCGAACACGACGGTAGCCCCATCACCGTCGCCGACCTTTACCGCGAACGGATCCACCGAAAACCCGCCCTGGGCGGCCTGATCAACAAATACACGCGCGCCGCCTGATACCCCGACGAACCGCAGGTCACCAGGCGGATCCCATTTTCGAACGGGACTGGTCTCGGCATGAAGATCCTCGATGTGTACGAGATGACCGAGACCACTGGGGCGGTCACCGCGAACACGCCGGACGCGTTCCGGCTCGGCACCGTGGGCCGGCCGTTGCCTGGCATGGAACTCAAGATCGCCGAAGACGGAGAGATCCTGGTCCGGGGCCCTGTAACCTCCCCGGGTATCTCGGGCCGCCGGAGGCGTCGGCTGGCCTGCTCGGTGCAGATGGCTGGCTGCACACCGGCGACATCGGCGCACTCGACGCAGATCGGTTCCTTCGCGTGGTCGACTGTGAGAAGGAACTCATCATCACGGCCGGGGGAGAGAATATGTCCCCCACAGCCATCGAAGGCCTGCTTGTGGAGCACCGGCTGATCGGGCAGGCGCTCGCCTTCGGCGGCCGTCAGCCCCTGCCCACCCTCGACGGCGAGGTGGCGCCGACCTGGGCGAGGGCGCGTGGCATCGAGGCGCGTTCGCTGGCCGAACTGGCCCGCCCACCCCGCGGTGATCGAGGAGGCGGGGGAGGCGGTCGCCGCGGCGAACAAGCGGCTCGCCCGAGTTCAGGAGGTGAAACGCTGGGAGCTACTGCCGGTTGAATGGTCCGCGGAGAGCGAGGAGCTCGCGCCGACGCTGAAGCTCAAGCGCCGGGTCATCCACGCGAAGTACGTCAGCGTCATCGACTCGCTGTACGCCAGTTGACCGGCCCGGTCGCTCCAGTGGGTGCCTGCGAGGCTTGCAGCGGATACCGGTTGATGTCGCGAGTTCCGCTGGCTCGACGTCGCGCAGACGGCTGATCGCCCAGCGGTGCTGAGGCCCGCGCGAACCGGCTGATCTGTGCTCATCGCCGCGCACATGCCCGAGGGCGCCAATCCGCAAATATTCGGCAGGCCAGAGCACAAGCATGCGAGCACGCAACGCATTCAAATCGGCACGAGTGCGTTTTTCACCGCGCCGGGGGAGTTGCGTTCCGACGGCGCGGTGTAGGTGATCTTCACGGGGAGGTGAGCGGTCTGGTTTTGACTCTGCCGTGAAAGCGGAACTGCAACCGCGAATCCGCGCCGGCAGTCACGGGCGTGCTGGTTTGCCATCTCGCAGTGTCTCACCGGTGATACAATGTTGGCATGGCTGAGGTCACGATCCGCGAGTTGCGGAACCAGGGTGGCGAGGTTGTTGACCGGGCTGCCCAGGGCGAGCAGATAACCATCACACGGGCTGGCAAGCCGGTAGCCCAGCTCCGGCCTGTGCCTCGGCAGCCGTTGACTGCCGAGGCGCTGCTGGCCCGCTGGCACCGGCTGCCGCCGGTTAATTATCGCGCCCTGCGGGCAGACCTCGACGAGGTCATGGATCCTGCGCTGTGACCGATACCGGCGACCGCCCGGCGCAGGGGATCTTGGACACTTCCACGGTTATCGCCATGCGGCAGATCACCGATCCCGCAGCGCTGCCGGCTGAACCGTTGATCACCACCGTGACGCTTGCCGAGCTATCGGCCGGACCGCTGGTGGCACGCGATGACCAGGAACGCGCGGCCCGGCAGGCGCACCTGCAGCAGGCGGAGGCCGAATTCGACCCGTT
>Ga0335079_10004569_pt1 | contig 15929 bp, 17 predicted proteins | sample Lox_Sample_33_FD_206719 | JGI IMG/M metagenome (GOLD analysis project Ga0335079, IMG submission 206719) | Soil microbial communities from Loxahatchee National Wildlife Refuge, Florida, United States - Lox_Sample_3.3 | ecosystem: Environmental > Terrestrial > Soil > Wetlands | place: USA... | reverse complement strand
AACCGCAATTTGGTGCGGGAAACGCAGGTTGCCTCTTCCGCTGGGGCGGATTACGACATTACGGGACGCGGTCCCGGGCTCTTTTACCTGGAAGGCGTTCCCAGCGAAAACAAAACTGTTGCAGATCTGGAAGCGGCCATGCGTGGTGAGTTGCAAAAAATTATCGTTGACGGCGTGACCAACGACGAACTCGAACGGGTGAAGGCCCAAGTCATTGCCAACAAAGTATTTGAGCGTGATTCAGTAATGGCCCAAGCCCATCAGATCGGGGGGTGGGAAATGGCCGGACTGTCATATAAATCACTGGATAATTTAGTGAGCAAGTTGCGAGCGGTAAGCGCTGCGCAAGTGCAGGCTGTGGCAAAAAAATATTTCCAAGACGACAGCCTTACAATCGCTGTGCTCGACCCGCAGCCCCTTGATCAGGAAAAGTCTCATAAGGCGCCGGCAGGGTTACGGCATGATTAGCGTCGTTAGGGGGTGCGGCGTGGCTTTGGTTGGATTATTCGCAGGCACAGGACCTGCATTTGGCATATTGCCGATACAACATTGGCAGACTTCGAGCGGGGCCAGCGTCTATTTCGTTGAACGCCACGAACTGCCGATGCTTGACGTGAGCATTGATTTCGCGGCTGGCAGCGGCCGCGATTCGCCCGCTGTATCCGGCCTGGCGAATCTCACACGGCATATGCTGAGCCTTGGCGCAGGCGGGCTTTCCGAGGACGAAATCGGCGAAAAACTAGCCGATGTCGGAGCGCAGCTTGGCGGGCGCATCGATCAGGACCGCGCCGGAGTGACCGTGAGAACGCTGAGCAGCGAGCGCGAGCGCAATCAGGCGCTCGACATATTATCGCGCATCGTGCAACAGCCGGAATTTCCCGAAAAAGTGCTGGAGCGGGAGAAAGCACGCATCGTGGCAGTTCTCAAGGATTCGGCCACCAAACCCGAAAGCATCGCGGAGCGCGCCTTTTACACGCTTCTCTATGGCAGCCATCCATACGCTCGGCGCATATCCGGAGAAGTGGACAGCGTGGAGCCGCTCCAGCGCTCTGATCTAGAGGCGTTTTACCGCACTTATTACACCGCAAATGATGCTGTAGTGGCCATCATTGGTGATGTAAGCCGCGACGCGGCACGTGAAATCGCTGAGAACCTTACGGCGAAACTGCCTCGACAGGCATCGCCCTTACCCGTGCTGCCCGAAGTCGCGCTTCCGGCAAAGGCGCAGGATCGCGAAATTCCACATCCGGCGACGCAAAGCCACATTCTTATGGGGTATCCGGGAATAAAGCGCGTTGACCCTGACTATTTTGCCCTTTTTGTCGGTAACTACATCCTTGGCGGCGGAGGGTTCTCTTCCCGCTTCGTCGAGCAGGTGAGGCAGAAGAGAGGACTCGCTTATAGCGTCTATAGTTATTTTGATCCACTGCAGCAGAAAGGCCCGTTTCAAATCGGGTTGCAAACCAAAAAGGAGCAGGCGCAGGAGGCGATTAATGTGGTTCGCGAAACGCTGCGCAACTTCATAGCCAACGGGCCGACTGAGCAAGAACTCAAAGCGGCCAAGCAGCATCTCGTCGGCGGTTTTCCGCTGCGCATAGATACCAATAAGAAGATACTCGAGTATCTTTCGGTAATCGGCTTTTATCGCTTGCCGCTTACGTATCTTGATGACTTCATACCTAACGTCGAGAGCGTTACCGTAGCGCAGATTAAAAACGCGTTTCAGCGGCGTATCGACCCGGACAACATGGTCACCGTAATTGTAGGAGCACCGGGCGCAAGCTGAAACCTGATGCGGACTCGCGGACGTCTCAGGATCATTGGAGGAACGTGGCGCAGCCGCATTATCCACTTTCCGCCGGCGGCCGACCTGCGGCCCACTCCGGACCGCGTAAGGGAAACCCTGTTTAACTGGCTGGGCCAGGATCTCAGTGGCAAAACCTGCCTGGACTTGTTCTCGGGGAGCGGTGCATTGGGATTCGAGGCGCTATCCCGTGGCGCGCGCAAGGTGGTGATGGTGGAAAAAAACCGCGATGTATTCCAAGCGCTGCGCGATAATGCGCTGAAGCTTCGGGCGCAGAACCTGGAACTGGTGCACGCGAATGCGCTACAATTCTTGAGTGTCGACCGAAACGCGTACCATGTAATTTTTCTCGATCCCCCGTTTCGCAAGAATGGTCTTGGCGGCATTTTGGCGGAAATGCCGCGGCGCCTTGAAGAGGGAGGGCTGGTTTATGTTGAGAGCGGAAATGCTTTTGACGCGCCGGACTGGGAGGTGTGGCGCGAAGGCAGGGCGGGGAAAGTTCATTATCGGCTGCTGAAATGGAAAATAACATGAATAAAGCGGTGTATCCCGGTACATTCGATCCTATTACACGCGGCCATGAAGATTTGGTGCGGCGTGCCACGCACATCTTCGACCAGGTAATTGTCGCGGTTGCGGACAGCCACGGTAAGCAACCTTTTTTTACGCTGGAAGAGCGGATAAAGATGGCGGAAAGGGTGTTAGCGGATTATGAGAGAGTGCATGTGATCGGATTTTCCGGATTGCTCATGGATTTTGTGCGGGGTCAGGGTGCAAACATCATAGTGCGGGGTCTGCGCGCCCTATCCGATTTCGAATATGAATTTCAAATGGCTGGGATGAATCGTAACATGCATCCCGATGTGGAAACGATTTTTATGACGCCATCGGAGCAATACATGTTTATTTCAGCGAGTATGGTGCGCGAGATAGCGGTTCTCGGCGGCAATGTCGGAAAATTCGTACAGCCCTTGATTGCCGAACAGCTGAATGTCAAAATGAAAAAAAGGTAAATGGGTGAGTATGCAGCGATGGCGCTGATGATCACGGATGAATGCATTAATTGCGATGTATGCGAACCGGAATGTCCCAACGGCGCAATTTCGCAGGGCGTAGAGATCTACGTTATAAACCCTGCTCTTTGCACCGAATGCGTAGGACATTACGACAGCCCGCAATGCGTCGAAGTGTGTCCAGTGAACTGCATCCCGCTAAACCCGGATTTTGTCGAAAGCAGGGAACAACTGCAACAGAAATTCCTTGCGCTCACCGTGCAAAAAGGCGTACCGACATCCTAGTCGGTCCGTCGCGGCCTGCGTCTCAACCGCACGCTTATCTACATCTGACAATGCGGGCAATAGAAACTTGAGCGCTGCCCCTGCTTGAACTGCCTGATGCGGGTGCCACAAACTCTACAGGGTTTGCCGGCGCGACCGTAAACCTGGCAGTGCAGTTGGAAATCTCCCAGGACGCCGTCGCAATTGGCAAAGTCGCGCAAGCTGCTGCCGCCCGCTTTAATCGCCCGGCGCAGCGTATTACGCAAGGCTTGCACTAACTTTTCATAGCGTTCGTGACCAATGCGCAATGCGGCTCGCTTGGGATGAATGCGAGCGCGGAACAGCGCTTCGTTCGCGTAGATATTGCCAATTCCCGCTACCACGTGGCTGTCCATCAAAACTTGCTTTATGCTCGTAGCGCGGCTGCGCGTAACGCGGTACAGCCAATTGGCACTGAAAGCGTGAGTCAATGGCTCAGGCCCGAGTTTGCTGAGCAGCGGATGGGAGAGTGGCTCGCTGCTGGTCCAATGTACTGAGCCGAAACGGCGCGGGTCGCGCATTCTGAGCAGTTTGCCGTTATCCAGCAGTAAATCAAAATGGTCATGCGTTTGCGCCGGGACGGACTGATCAAGGAAGCGCAGGCTGCCCGACATTCCAAGATGCATGATCAACGTGCCCCCGCCGCAGCCAATAAGCAGGTATTTGCCGCGCCGCGAGACGTTACGGATTATTTGACCGCTGACCAAGCACGGCAAATTCGCAGCGACATGCCACCGCAGTTGCGGATTGCGAATGACCAGCGTCACGATACGCCTCGCGCGCAAGCGCGGACCAAGACCACGGCGCGTTATTTCCACTTCCGGAAGTTCAGGCATGATTTAAAGCCAGTCACTTCTCCGTTTTAGGGGCTTCGGCAAACGGGTCGAGCAAACGTCTTGCCACATCTTCCGGAAAGCGGTAGGCAATCATTTCATCATCGCGCAGCAGTATCAGTTCCGGTTTTTTCTGCAATATATGCAGCGTTACGCTGCCGCCGTTGTTAAGCGCAATTTTGATCGCCTCGGCATAAGGCGCGGGTTTTGCGGGCACGCTGGCGATGCTGTAAGCATAGTGCCATTCATCGGCAAAGCGGTTTAACTGATCTTGAGAAAGTTCAGCCGGTGCGGGCGACGCGTTCCACGCCCCATCTACTCGTCTTAATTTGTATCCCGGCAAATCGAAACCGGTCGGTATCTCGTTTTCCGCGAGCAGCAGGTGATTAAGGAAAGCATTGAGGGGCATCGCAACCGCAGCCCCGTAACGCGGTGGCACCAGATAGACATTATCTGCCGTCGTCACGTATTGTTCCGCGGTCAATGGATTCAGCGCGCCAAAGCCGAACGTCTGCTTTCCCAGTGTCAAAAGCGCCTGCGGCCGGTCCAAATCGAAGCGCGTCAAATCATTCGCCGGGAAACGCTGCCTACTGGTGGCGGAGAGAATTTCCAATAGTTGATCCACCTGAAAGGCATTGGCGCGCGCCGCAAGCGGACGGGTGATGAACCAGTCATGGCCGCGTTTTACTAGGGTAAGCGCCGCAGGCTTGTCTACGGTGATGCTGTTGATTTCCTCTGCCTTCTGTGTTGAGAGCCGGTATTCGCTCGACGCGTTGTTTAGCAATTTGAAATAAAGTGTGGAAGCCAGGCCAGCGACCGCAAGCAAAAGTGCCGTGTTAAGCCAAATTCTCGATTTCATAGTTTACGACGCCGCCACCAGATCACTGCGCCTGTCACCAGGAAGATCAGCGGCATCGCAATCAGAAAACCAAAGGTGATCATAGTCAGCGCGGACCGACCAAGATACAAATTGCTGTCGAGAGTGGCGCGAGGTTGAATGGTAATCAAATCCTCATCCTGCGCCAGCCAATTGATTATGTTGACGCCCAGATCCAGGTTGCCGGCGTTGCCAAGGTAGCTGTTCGCGAGAAAGTCGCCGCCGCCGATTATAACTACGCGTTGCTCGCGGCCTTTAAGTTGCCTGGTTAGCGCAACGCCTATAGTGACCGGTCCCCGGGTATCGCGTTTTTCGTCGAAGCGCGCCGTTTCGTCCGGTTTGCCGTTTTCCACCCAGCCGCGCTGAGCTACTTCTATGAGCTTGATGACCTGCCAATCCTGGTTTTGACCAACGCTCACCTCGCGGGCGAAAGGAAATACCGTGATGAGTTTGAAGTCATTGGTAATTGGGTGCTTGCCATAGCTGGTTGCCAGTGCCCAAGTGGCGGGCGCGTTAAGTTCTTGCGCCGCCGGGTCGATCACGACACCGGGGGTGAGCCTAAGCTTGAGCAAATCGGCAAGCGATTCCAGTCCGTGCAGCGGTTCCTGGTCGATCAACCACAACAGATTGCCGCCTCTGTCGACATAGGATATGAGTTTGGCAACTTCACCGGGAAAGTAATCCACTTGTGGCTGCGTGACGACGACTACGCTGGCATTCTCGGGAACTTGCTGTGCCAATGCCAGATTCAAGCTCGTGGTCTGAAATCCCTTGGCCGCGAGCTGTTTTCCAAAGTCGCCGAAGTCGAAGTTGGCTTTTCCATCGATTTTTCTTTCTCCGTGTCCTTCAATCTGCATTACCAGCCGTTGTCGCGTGCGCGCCAGGCGCATGAGCAGATTGGTGAATGTTTGTTCGTTGAGCGTGGTGAGATGCTCGGATTTAGCCCCGAACTTGACCACCATTTCGCCGTTGACCTGCACTCCGGCCTCTCGAGTGAGTTTTGGCTGCTCTGCAGGATCGACAAATTCCAGAAGGATATCGGGTTTGGCGCGAACATAGGGTTGCATAAAATCCCTGATCAACTTGCGTATGTCCCCGAGCCGCGGATCCTGCTTCGTTGCGAACGCGGTGATGATCACCGGTCCGTGCAATTGGTTAAGCACATTCAGGCTGGCTTGAGTCAACGAGTTGCGGCGGTTCTGGCTCACATCCCACTGCTTGCGGTGATCGCGCGCCACCAGTGACAGCAGGACAACTGCGGCGACCAGCAGCACAAAGAAAAGGCTGTTTTGCAGCAACATCTGGACGCGCAACTTTTTATTAATTTGCATGAATTTCAGCCGCGCAGACGGTCGGCGTCGAGACGCCTGATTGCCAGCGCCACAAAGGTCAAAGTAAAAAGCACTAGGAAGGCAACATCGGCGCTGTCAATTAAGCCGCGGTTGAAACTTTCAAAATGCCTGAGCAGTGAAAACCAGTTTGACAGGCTTTCGGGATTACTTGATGAGACATCGAGAACCCAAAGACCGAGCAGCGCGCCTAACGTACCGACAGCTGCCAGCACCGGGTGCGAGGTGAGGCATGAAATATATAATCCCAGCGCTGCGTAGCAAGCGCTAAGCAGTAACAGCCCCAGCAGGTTCGATGCCAGCACGCCGAAATCGGGCGAGGTGCCCGCATACAAGGAAATTGCCATGAACCCACTAAGGCTTATCAACGCGGCGAGAAACAGCACCAAACCGAGGAATTTGCCGATCACGATTTCGGTCATGGATAGTGGTGCCGACATCAGAAGAGGCATGGTCTGATTGCGCCGTTCTTCGGCGATCAGGCGCATCGAGAGAAGCGGTACCGCCATCATTATCAACACTGCAACGCTGCCAAAAAGCGGAGCGAGGATCACTTCAGTGGCGCCGGGCGGTTGGGCAAGCTGCTCGAGTTGTGGTTGCAACAAAAGAAAAGTATCTAGGCGCGACAGAAAAATCCATGCCAGGAGCAGCTGCACGATGCAAAGAACAAGCCACGCAAGGGGGGCGGCAAACAGCGACTTCAGTTCCTTAGCGGCAAGAGTAAGGATCATGCCGTTTGTTACTGTTGCGTAAGTTGCACGAATACATCCTCGAGACTCGCTTGCTGCCGATTTATCTGGTACAACCCCCAGCCTTGCGCCGCTGCCGCTTTAACCAATTCCTCGCTTGGGTCGGCGTCGGCGACAAATTGTATGTTAAACAAGGTGTCATTAAGCTTATCCACGGTAATTACTCCGGGCAACTGAAGCTGTGCAAGTTCCGGGGGATTGCGCAAACCAAGCTGCAGCGAATGTCCTTCGCGTATGTGTTTTAAGGCTTCGATGCTGCCGCTGTACACATTCTTTCCCAGGTGCATGATTGCTACTCGATCGCACACACTTTCCACTTCTGGCAGTATGTGTGTGGAGAGGATCACACTGTGCGTGCCGCCGAGCTCCCGAATCAAAATGCGGATTTCGCGCATTTGAATCGGATCGAGGCCCACGGTAGGCTCATCCAAGATCACTACTTCCGGTTTATGGAGGATAGCCTGGGCAATGCCGACGCGCTGTTGATAGCCGCGCGACAGGCTGCCGATCAGCTGCTTGCTGACCTCATTCAGGCCACATCGCTGTTTGGCTTGCTCCACGCTAACTTTCAGTGCGGATTTGGCTACGCGATGCAGTCGCGCGGCGAGCAACAGATATTCATCGACATTAAGCTCTCGGTACAGCGGCGGGCTTTCCGGAAGATAGCCGATCAGCTGCTTCGCGGCTTTCGGTCGGTCCAGCAAATCAATGCCGCAGATTTTGATGCTGCCAGCACTGGGCGCCAGATTGCCGGTCAGCATGCGCATGGTCGTGGTTTTCCCGGCCCCATTTGGCCCGAGAAAACCGAGCACTTCGCCCTTTTTAAGTTCTAAATTGATTTCCAGCACCGCGCCGCGCGCGCCGAACCACCGTGATAACTGATGCGCAATAACCGTTGTTGTTGAATTTTGTTGCGCCATTTGCTGGATCAGTTGGATGTGTCCAATTTCTCTTGTAGTGTAACCAAAATATACATAATATGTGGGTAATTTTGAAGAACTATGCGCTTTGACGCTGTTCTGAGTATATGATTCCCTGTACTTGAGTTATCAGCAAAACCATGAACCGTAAATTACTGATCTTGGCCATGCCGGCATTTCTTTTGGCATGTGCCCAACAACCGCACAAATCTGCCAGCGACGTTCCCGCCGTAAATGAAGACGAGCAGCAGGAACAGTCCGCGGGCGCGGTCGCGACCGAAAAGTTGCCCAATGAGGAACTGACGGAAAAAATGCTGTACGAGTTCTTGCTGGGCGAGATAGCCGGCCAACGCGGGCAGCTTGATGTGGCGACTAAGGCGTACGTGGATTTGGCCAAAACAACTCGGGACCCGCGGGTTGCGCAACGCGCCACTGAAATAGCGTTGTACGCTAGGCAGCCCGAGGCCGCGCTACAGGCGGCGAGGGTATGGGCCGAAGTGGATCCAAACTCGACTCCGGCACGGCAGACACTTGTGGCGCTACTGATTAACGAGCACAAACTGGAAGAAGCCCGTCCTCATATTGAAAAGCTGCTCTCCGCGGAAGGACAAAATGTGGGCCAGGGTTTCATGCAATTGAACGGGCTGCTGGCTAAGTATCCGGACAAGGCCGCAGCGCTGAATTTGGTACAGAGCCTCGCGCAACCCTATCCGCAGCTTGCTGAAGCGCATTTTGCAGTAGCCCACGCGGCCTGGAGCGCCGGGGAGTATGATTTGGCGCTGAGCGAGGTGCGCAAGGCACTGGACCTGCGTCCCGAATGGGAACTGGCGGCGCTGTTTCAAGGGCAGATCCTGCAGCACACGTCCAACAAGCTCGCCGCTGACTATTTTCACGACTACCTCAACAGCTATCCCAAGGCGAAGGAGGTACGCTTGAATTATGCGAGACTGCTGGTTGTGGAAAAAGATTACCCTCAGGCGCGCAGCGAATTTCAGAGGCTGCGAAGGGATTTCCCGAATAACGCGGAGGTTTCCCTGGCTGTAGGTTTGCTGTCGATGCAGCTCAATGATTTCGATGCCGCGGAGGAAAGCTTCAAACAGGCGTTAAGTCAGAATTACAAGGACCGCGACAGTGTTCGTTATTATTTGGGCGAGGCTTACGAAGAGCGCAAACATTATGACCAGGCGCTGTACTGGTATGGCAGCGTTGAACGGGGCGAGCAATACCTTCCCGCGCAGATGCGTTATGCGAGCGTGCTCGCGAAACAAGGCAAGCTCGCGGAGGCGCGCAAGTACCTGCATCAGATTCCGGTGCAGGACAACCAGCAAAGAATCCAGATAATTCTAACCGACGCGCAGTTGCTGCGCGAAGCGGGGCATTACCAGGAAGCATTTGATTTGCTCGGGCGCGCCCTACAGAAAAATCCAGATTATCCGGACCTGCTATATGACTATGCGATGGCGGCCGAAAAACTCAATCGGCTGGACGTGCTCGAAGAAAACTTGCGCAAGCTGATCAAGCTGAAGCCTGATTACGCGCACGCTTACAATGCCCTGGGCTACACTCTGGCTGACCGCACCAACCGTCTGAACGAGGCCGAGCAATACATCGAGCAGGCGTTGAAACTTGCTCCGGAAGACCCGTTCATTATAGACAGCATGGGCTGGGTGCAGTACCGGCTGGGGAATCTCAAGGAAGGAACAGCTTACTTACGGCGCGCCTACGCCGACCGGCCCGATCCGGAAATTGCCGCGCATCTCGGTGAAGTGCTGTGGGTTCAAGGCAAGCACGAGGAAGCGGAAACGATCTGGAATGCATCTCTCAAGGAAAATCCCGGCAACGAGGCGTTGCAGAATGTCATCAAGAAATTCGTCAACAAGTAATGAGGAATCTCATCGGGGATTCCCGCGCGCGCTGGCTTGCGCTGTTATTGCTGCTGGGCGCGTGCGCTGCGCCCGCCCCTAAACCCGGTTCTACACCCCCGTCGCGGGCCCAGAGCCTGGCGCTAGCTCAGAGCAGTGGTTTTCAACTCTCCGGAAGAGTAGCCGTCAAATTTGATGAGAAAAATTATTCCGGTGGTGTGCGCTGGACGCATAACGGGGGGGATGATGAAATCTGGATCCTTACACCGCTCGGAAGTGGCGTTGCGCGCATCGTGCGCGACGTCAACGGGGTCAGCCTTACGACCGAAAAGCGAGAAACCTACCGCGCGCAAGATGCGCAGACTCTGACGCACGAAGTATTGGGTTGGAGCTTGCCGCTTTCGGGATTGCAGTATTGGGTGTTGGGAATCGCCGCGCCACAAGGCGCAGCGCACGCACAACGCGACTCGCAGCAGCGCCTGGCAAGCTTAAACCAGGATTCCTGGGAAATCGCTTATCTGCGCTACAAGCCGGAACAGGAAAGCGGGATGCCCGCACGCATGAGGTTGACCCGTGGCGATTTGGAAATCAACTTGATTATCGACGATTGGGTAATTCCCCCGCTCGCGCAATGAGCAGCCTGCAGAGCTATCCGGCGCCCGCCAAACTTAATTTGTTCTTGCATGTGGTCGGGCGCAAGGAAAATGGTTATCACCTGTTGCAAAGCGTGTTCCGCTTTTTGGACTATTACGACTACCTGGGCTTCCGGGTGCGCGAAGACGGTATTATCCGGCGTGCTTACCAGTTGCCAGGGGTCCCGGAGGAACAAGACCTGTGCGTGCGCGCCGCAAGGCTGCTGCAGCGGGCAGCAGATTGTCGGCTCGGCGCAGATCTCATCCTGGAAAAAAAGCTGCCTCTCGGCGGCGGGTTGGGCGGCGGCAGTTCGGATGCTGCGACCACGCTCATGATGCTCAATCGCTTATGGAAGCTGGGTTTCCCGAGGGAGGAACTGCAGGAGCTGGGTTTGCAACTGGGCGCCGATGTTCCGGTATTTGTTTTCGGTCAAAATGCGTTTGCTGAAGGGGTAGGAGAAATACTGCAGCCCGTCAGCCTGGCGCCGGCCTGGTATGTAGTTTTGGTGCCCAATGTCAGCGTCTCAACCGCCGAGATTTTCGCTGATCCTGAATTGACACGGAACACGAATCGCATCAAAATAACCGCCTTTTCCATAGGGCAAGTTCATAACGACCTTGAGCCTGTGGTCTGCCGCAAATACCCGCAGGTGGCGCAACATCTGGAGTGGCTGAAACGGTTCGGCGACGCCAGAGTAACCGGCTCCGGTGCCTGTGTTTTCGCAGAATATGCGACAGAAAGGGAAGCGCGCGAAGTGCTCGCGCAGTTACCGAGGCAGATGAACGGTTTTGCGGCGCGGGGCCTGGACCGGCACCCCTTGCGGGATCTTGCACAGTAGCACTTTGGGGAGTCGCCAAGCGGTAAGGCACCGGATTTTGATTCCGGCATTCGTAGGTTCGATCCCTACCTCCCCAGCCAGATTTTTGCATAATACTGAACGATCGGGGGCAGCGGAGTGGCTTATGAGAATCTGATGGTGTTCACTGGCAACGCCAACCGCAAGCTCGCTGAGCAGGTGGTAAAGCATCTGAACATCCATATCGGGCGTGCCACCGTCGGCCGCTTTAGCGATGGCGAAGTGATGGTGGAAATACTGGAAAACGTGCGCGGCAAGGATGTCTTCGTACTGCAGTCCACATGTTTTCCGCCCAACGAAAACCTGATGGAAGTGTTGGTGATGATCGATGCGCTGAAACGCGCATCGGCAGGACGCATCACGGCAGCGATCCCGTATCTCGGCTACGCGCGGCAGGATCGCAGACCGCATTCGGCGCGGGTGCCGATTACCGCCAAGGTCGTAGCGAACATGCTTACCAGTGTGGGATTGGACCGGTTGCTCACCATGGATTTGCACTCAGAACAAATCCAGGGATTCTTTGATATACCGGTTGATAATATTTACGCCATGCCGCTTTTGCTGGGAGATATTTGGAAACATGATCATCAGAATTTGGTGGTGGTCTCACCCGACGTCGGCGGGGTGGTGCGCGCGCGCGCGGCGGCAACGCCTCTGGAAGCGGATTTGGCGATTATCGACAAGCGCCGTCCCAAGCCGAACGTGGCAAAGGTGATGAACATTATCGGCGAAGTCGAAGGCCGGACCTGTATCATCATGGATGATGTGGTGGATACGGCAAACACGCTGTGCGAGGCCGCCGACGCGCTAAAAGCGCAAGGAGCAGAGAGAGTGGTGGCGTACTGCACGCACCCAGTGCTTTCGGGAAAGGCAGTCGAGCGCATTGATAAATCGGTGCTGGACGAAGTGGTGGTGACCAATACCATCCCTCTGGGCGAAGCCGCAATGAAATGCAAACGCATTCGCTGCCTGAGCGTAGCGGAACTCTTGGGCGAGACAATGCTGCGCATCAGCAACGAAAGCTCGGTGAGTTCGTTGTTTATGGAATAATATTTCTTGGTCTGTGACTTGGAGCAGGCCGGACATCTGGAGAGCAAAATGCAAATTGAAGTGAACGCAACGTCGCGTACCATGCACGGAACCGGTGCAAGCCGCCGCATGCGGCGTGACGGGCGCGTGCCCGGAATACTGTACGGCGGAAAACAAGAGCCGCAGGCAATCGAACTGGATCATAATGCGTTGTACCACCTTCTTAAGCTTGAAGCGTTCCATGCTTCGATTCTCAATATGAACCTGGACGGCAAAAAACAACAGGTGTTGCTGCGGCAACTGCACATGCACCCTTTCAAAATGCAAGTATTGCACGTAGATTTCCAGCGGGTTGCTAAGGACAAGAAAATTTACATAAAAGTACCGCTGCACTTCCTCAATGCGGAAATTGCGCCCGGCGTGAAAGTCGGCGGCGGCATCATTAGCCATGTCATGACCGAAGTTGAAGTTTCCTGTTTGCCCGCCGATTTGCCGGAATATATCGAGGTCGATCTTAAGGACCTTGCGCTCGGCCACTCGGTGCACTTATCGGAGCTCAAATTTCCTAAAGGTACGGAGTCGCCGGCCTTGGCGAAAGGCAACGACGCGGTAGTGGCGACCGTTCAAATACCGAAGGTGGTCGTGGTTGAAGAAGTAGTGGCTGCGCCAGCGGCTGAAGAGGCGGCGGCGGCGGAAGGGGCTGCGGCTGAAGCCGGTGCGGCCGCCGGTGAAAAGAAAGAGGGCGAAAAGGCCGCAACGGGTGAAGCAGTCAAGAAAGAAGGGGCAAAAGCGCCTGAAGCCGGCAAGAAGGAAGGCGGCAAGCCGGAGAAGAAATAATCCTTGCCGTTTGATCTTGCGCAGCCCGCCGGTTAACGAAGCTCTGAACTTGGCGGGCTTTGTTTGTCCGGGACTCGTCCGGAGAAAAACGTGAAACTGGTCGTCGGATTGGGGAATCCAGGCAGGGAACACGCGGCCGACCGGCATAATGCCGGTTACCGCTGGCTTGCGCAGCTCGCCAAAGAGACGCGAGTTACGCTCAAGGTCGAGGCGCGCTTCCATTCGTTGCTGGGAAAATTTATGCTCGATGGCAATGAATGCTGGCTGATGCAGCCGCAAACCTTCATGAACGCAAGCGGGCGCGCGGTCGGAGCATTCGTCAAGTTTTACAAAACTCCCGCGCAGGACATTCTCATAGTGCACGACGAGCTCGACCTGCCGCCGGGCGTGGCGCGTCTGAAACTGGGCGGCGGGGTTTCAGGACATAACGGCTTGAAGGACATTGCGGCGCATTTGGGTACACACGATTTTTGGAGGTTGCGCCTCGGAATCGGGCATCCCGGAGAAAAATTGCTGGTCGTCGATTACGTGCTGGACAAGCCGCGACAAGAAGAGGCAAGCCTCATCGAACAGGCTATCCAGCGAAGCCTTGCAATTTGGCCGCTGCTGGCGGAGAACAAGCATCAGGCTGCAATGCTCAAATTGCACACAAACGCGGGAGGGGTAAGGGGCGAGGAGTGAGACATAATAGAACACAGCACAAGCTTCAGGTTTCGCAGGCAGCCGACTTATGTCCCTGAAGTGCGGAATCGTAGGGCTTCCCAATGTCGGCAAATCCACGCTGTTCAATGCCATAACCCGCGCCGGCGTCGCTGCGGAAAACTATCCATTCTGCACCATTGAACCCAATGTCGGAGTCGTTGAGGTTCCCGACCCGCGGCTCAAGGTGATAGCCGGCATTGCCAAGCCGCAAAAGGTCCACGCCGCGCTCACGGAATTCGTCGACATTGCGGGGCTGGTCGCAGGTGCATCCAAAGGCGAAGGATTGGGCAACCAGTTTCTCGCTCATATCCGCGAAACCGACGGCATCGTTCATGTGGTGCGCTGCTTCGAGAAAGAAAACGTGGTGCACGTAACGGGCAAGATCGACCCCGTTGCCGACATCCAGATCGTAAATACTGAACTTGCGCTCGCCGATTTGGCGACCGTGGAAAAACAGTACGCGCGCTATGCCAAAGCAGCGAAAGCGGGCGGCGACAAGGAAGCGCAGCACATAATTGCCGTGCTCGACAAGATTGAACCGGCCTTGAATCAAGGTAGGCCCGCGCGCGGCGTGCCGCTGGCCAAAACAGAGCAGGCGATGTTGAAGCCGATGTTCTTGTTGACGGCGAAACCGGCGATGTATGTGGCCAACGTCGCGGAACACGGATTCGAGAATAACCCGCTTTTGGACAAAGTCCGCGCGCATGCCAATTCGGAGAATGCCCCGGTGATCGCGATTTGCGCGGAGCTGGAAGCCGAGATTGCCGATCTCAGCGAGGAAGACAAGAAGGTTTTTCTTGCGGACATGGGCATGCAGGAGCCGGGATTGAACCGCTTAATCCGCGCCGCATTTGATTTACTGGGTCTGCATACTTTCTTCACCGCCGGCCCACGGGAAGTGCGCGCCTGGACCATCCACAAGGGTGACACCGCATTACAGGCGGCGGGCGAAATTCACACCGACTTCGCAAGAGGTTTTATCCGCGCCGAGGTCATTGCATATACCGATTATGTCGCTTGCAAAGGCGAGCACGGTTCGCGCGAGGCGGGAAAAATGCGTCTGGAAGGCAAGGATTACGTGGTAAAAGATGGAGACGTCATTTACTTCCGATTTAATGTTTAGCAAAACTACTGCGCGGCCGATCTGCGGTGTTGCGCGCTCGCTCAAGGCTCGCCGTACTTTCCTTGTACTGTCTCGCCTTTCGCTCGCCCGCGCCTAGCATCTCGGCCTGCTCGCAACGTTTTGCATAGACCCGCAGTGTGCTAAATTACCGCTTAAGAATTAACTTCCATTTCTGGGTAATGTTTACCCCACATGTACTTCCGATTTTAAAGGCACGTTTCACGTCAGCCCATGAACTGCTGGATCTGCGGTGACGAGGCCGATTCACGCGAACACTTGATCAAAGCGTCGGATTTAAGGTCGGTGTTCGGGAGTGTCACCCAGAAGAAGCCTTTCTATTTCCATGCCAGTGATCACAGAAATCAGCCTATCGTAGGTATCAAATCGGATAAACTAAAATACAACGCCCGAATTTGCAGAAGCTGCAACAACGAACGAACCCAGCCACATGACCGTGCATGGGAACGGCTTTCGGGCTATTTGCGGTCTAGGAACCCGCCAATTCGGCACGGTACCCTTATTCATCTAGAAAAAGTGTTCCCTGGGTCCATAAGACGGTCGATGCTCGGAGTGCACCTTTTTTTCCTGAAGCTTTTCGGGTGCCTCATCGTCGAACATTCAATCCCGCTTGACGTTTCAGTTTTCTCCAGCGCTATTCTTCACGAGGTACCTCATCCAAAGGTACACCTCGTGTATTACAATGAACTCAACGAACCGTCGCGAAAGCGTGTACGCCGAACTTACGTGAAGACTGCCTCCCTCAACGGCCGGATAGTCTATGCGGGGTGGTTTTACTATGTCGGGCGCATTGCCGTAAATATCACTTATTCTGAGCCGACCGAACATCGGAAGGGTCTCGTACACTCGTGGCATCCGTCAACAGTTGGAAAGCGTGTGCGGATCATCGGTCTATGAAACATAAATTAACTACCCAGCCGACTCGTGCAAGCAGCGTTTGGCTCACTTACATGAGACGCTGCTGACCGTAGTCAGGCTTAGCAACAATTTCTTCAAAGGGGAGGCCATGTGAGACTGCGGC
>Ga0335079_10004567_pt1 | contig 15930 bp, 16 predicted proteins | sample Lox_Sample_33_FD_206719 | JGI IMG/M metagenome (GOLD analysis project Ga0335079, IMG submission 206719) | Soil microbial communities from Loxahatchee National Wildlife Refuge, Florida, United States - Lox_Sample_3.3 | ecosystem: Environmental > Terrestrial > Soil > Wetlands | place: USA... | reverse complement strand
ACCAGCCGCCTCTGCAGATCCGTTCGAACGCCGTAGAGCATCTGAAACTCGAAATCGTCCTTGCTGATTCTTTTTTCCGACGCCCACCGGATCGTCGCCGCGATCATTTTCGGATCGTGCGTCGCGATCCCGTGATAAAACCCGCTCGTCAACAGCAATTTCATCAGCCGCACGTAATTCAGATCCACATCCTCTTTGCTCTTGAATGCCACTTCCTCGGGCTCTTTGTACGCCCCTTTGCACAGCCGGATCCGGCAGCCGTACGCCAGCAAATCCTGCACGTCCTGCTCGCTCCGGTAGAGATACGACTGGATCACCGTTCCCACCGCCGGGCTGTGCGTTCGAATCCGTTTCACCAGTTCGATCGTCCTCTGGGTGTAATTTGAGCCTTCCATATCCACGCGCAGGAAATTGTCGTGCCGCGCGGCCGCTTCCACGATGGACATCGCCAGCCCCTCGCAGAATTCCGTGCTCAGGTCCATTCCAAGTTGCGTCAATTTGCAGGAAACGTTGGCGTACAATCTTTCGCGTGCGATGGCTTCGAAGATTTCAAGGTAGGCGTCCCGCGCTCGCTGCGCGTCCACGGTTGTCGAAACGTTTTCTCCCAGGCAGTCCAGGCTCGCATGCATCCCCATGTCGTTGCACGCGCGCGCCGCGGCCAGCGCGTCATTCAATTCTTCCCCGGCCACAAACCTCCGCGACATTTTCCGGGTCTTTTCATTCGTCGTGACCCAGTTTGCGAGTTTCTTGCTGTCGGAGAATTTCAGGAGCGCCGCACGGAGCATCAGGATTGTATTATGCTCGCCTTCAGCTTCCTTTTCGAATATGTCTTACGAGTGGCTGTGCTCTTCCAGGAACTTTTCCGCGTCCAGCGCGGCCATGCACCCGGAGCCCGCCGCCGTCACCGCTTGCCGGTATCTGTGATCCTGCACGTCGCCCGCAATGAACACTCCCGGCACGTTCGAAAGGCTCCCATGTTTCGCAATCAGGTAGCCGTTTTCGTCCATGTCCAGCTTGCCCTTGAACACCGTCGTGTTCGGAACGTGCCCGATGGCGACGAAAATGCCGTGCACTTCGATCTCGCGCTGCTCCTGCGTCTCCGTGTTTCTCAGGCGCGCGCTCGTCACCAGTCCTTCCGGCGCGACAATCTCTTCCACCACGTACGGCGTTTCGAACTGCACCTTTTCGTTCGCCCTGGCGCGGTCAATCATGATCTTCGAAGCGCGAAATTCGTTTCGCCGGTGAATCAAATGCACTTTGCTCGCGTAGCGCGAAAGGAATACCGCTTCTTCCATCGCCGAATCGCCTCCGCCCACCACCGCAATATCCTTGCCGCGGAAAAAATAGCCGTCGCAGGTCGCGCACGTCGAAACGCCGTACCCGATCAGCGCTTTCTCGTTCTTCAATCCGAGCAGCCGCGCCGAAGCTCCTGCCGCCACGATCAGCGCTTTCGTGTCGAAAATATCTTTTCCGGCGGTAATCTTGAACGGCCGGTTCGATAGATCCACTTCCGTCACCGCGCCCGCTTTGAATTCCGTTCCGAACTTCTGCGCTTGCTTGCGCATGTTCTCGATCAGTTCCGGCCCCATGATTCCTTCGGGAAATCCGGGAAAGTTTTCCACGTGCGTGGTGAGAGAGAGCTGTCCGCCCGGTTCGTGCCCGTCCAGAACCAGCGGCTTCAGATTCGCGCGCGCGGCGTAGATTGCGGCCGTCAGTCCCGCGCATCCGCTTCCGATGATCACCACGTTATACATTTCTTTTTTGCCTCAGCATTTGATTCGCAGCCCCGTCGCGTGGATACAAAGCGAACCGTAATTGTAACATTCCAATTGCTTTGCGCTGCATTCCCAAAAGCCAATTTGCCGGCCGCTGTCTTCTCGCGCGGCGTTGACGTTTTTGATCCCCCACCGTTACTCTGAATTGCTGTTGATTGCAGAATCAGGAGATTCGCAACAGGAGATTTGTCATGGACCCGCGCTTTCCCGTCGGAAAATATCAGCCACCCAGGGATGTCAATGCCGCACTCCGCTCCAAAGCGATGGATGAAATCGCAGGCACACCAGCAAGGTTCCGTGCGGCGGTGGCCGGCTTGAACGATGCACAGCTTGATACGCCGTACCGCGAAGGGGGGTGGACTGTGCGCCAGGTGATCCACCACCTGCCGGACAGCCACATGAACGCCTACGTGCGCTGGAAGCTGGCCCTCACCGAAGACGAGCCCACGATCAAGCCTTATGACGAAGCGCGTTGGGCAGAACTGGCAGATTCTAAGACGACTCCCATCGAAATTTCCCTGTCGCTGCTCGAGAATTTGCACGACCGCTGGGTGCGTTTGCTAAAGTCGCTGAAAGAGGCGGATTTCGCCCGGACTTTCCGGCATCCAGAGCATGGCGTCCGCACGCTGGACTGGATGCTATTCCTCTACGAATGGCACGGCAAGCATCACGCGGCGCACATCACGGAATTGCGGAAGCAGAAAAACTGGTAAGGAGTTCCTCGGGGTGGCCCCCCCGCCGTGCGACGGGAAAGAGTGCGCAACGTGCAGAAAAGAAAAGAGTTGCGGGTGCGCCGTCAAGGAAAAGAGTGCGGAAGCTATTGAAAGGAAAGAGGTTAGTCGAAAGAAGGGACGTCGGGAATGCAACGTCTAGGTCGAGGGTGAGGGATCTGGAGGGGCGCTGCGTGGCCGAAAGGCACCAGAGGGGCTGGGCTAGCTGGAAGAGGCGGAGATGCGCCGTCGAGTTCACCATACATGATAGCATGGTTGAGTACCTCTGTCAATACTTAACTTGTTGGTATCTTGAGAATCGCGAGAGACTCTAAGTTGAAGAGTCGGGGAGGCGAAGTGTCCACGGGCTGTCGCGATATGATTGCTGGGTCAAGCAGCACCGGGGTAAGATGAAATGGTGAATTTTGAATGGGATCCGGGCAAGGCACGACGGAACCGCCGGAAGCACCGGGTCTCGTTTCAGGAAGCGGCAAGCGTTTTTGGCGATCCTCTGGCGATGACGTACTATGACCCTGATCATTCGATGACAGAGGAGCGTTTCATCACGGTTGGGATGTCGGGCGCTGGGCGCGTTTTAGTTGTCGCTCATGCGGAACGGGGCGGGAACATTAGGCTTATCAGCGCGCGTGAAACGACAAGGCGCGAGCGAAAATACTATGAAGAAAAAAACTGAGAAGCGAGAGCGCCGTCAGGAACTACGGCGGGAGTATGACCTAGCCAAATTGAAAGGCGGAGTCCGCGGAAAATATCTCGGGCGCTATCAGGCCGGAACGAATCTGGTGCTGCTCTCACCGGACGTGGCCGAGTATTTCCCTGACGAGCAGTCCGTAAATAAAGCCTTGCGCACGTTGATTCAGATGGCGAAGAAGCCTCTCCGGCGCACGAGCTGACAGCCGGCAAACGAGAGAAAAACGAGTCCAGAAGAAGAACCCTCAGGCAATATGGGAGCAGAGCCGGACTCGCGGCCTTAGGTGAACTGCCGCTGAAAGAGGGGAAGATGGCTAAGAAACTGCCGCCGGTGCATCCGGGCGAAATTCTGAGGGAGGAGTACCTGGAGCCTCTGGGCTTGAGCATGAACAAGCTGGCGCTCGATCTGCGCATGCCCGTGACGCGAATTTCCAAGATTATCCGCGAGCGGCGAGGGATTACATCGAATACGGCGATGCGGGTGGCGCGGCACTTCAAGACGACTCCGCAGTATTGGACGGATCTGCAGAAGGGGTATGACCTGGAGCCGGCGAAAGAGAAAGGGGGAGCTCAGATTGATCGGGACGTGCGGCCAATGGTTAGCCCCGGTCGTAAGACCTGCACTCGTTATCGGCTGAACTGAACAGACTACGCGCCGAAGCACAGAGAAGGACTGGTATTTCGCACTTTTCCGGTTGCTTGGAAAAATAACGCTAGGGTGTGTCCTGACCAGGCCAACACACAGGAAAAAATCCCTTGCCATGACCGGCCTGGTTCGTGATTCGGGGCAGCATCGTCCGAGACTGGTTAATGCCTAAACGCGGACGTATTATATGCCCATGTTGAAGAGAGAACTCCCCGTTACGCATTGCACCCGATGCGGTGGCGCGGGTTACAACAGTAGGGTGGCAGAACGTCGTTGTTGTAGAACTATCGCCGGAGAACGCTGCAACGGCACTAACGCAAGTGCCCTCAACCGTGACGATTGGGAAGATTGTTCCTACTGTGAGGCGACCGGATATTACCGCAATAAAGCCTGCCCACAGTGCCAAGGTGTCGGGTATCTTTTCGTGCGCCCGAGAGAAGAACAGGCGGTCATTTAGCCGAAATTGCTTCTGCTCGTACCCAAGTTACCGGTAACCGCTGCGGGCCCGGCCAACTCCACCCACGCAAAAAGAGAGGAAATAGACGCCATGGACAGGTTATTTGGCAGGTTACTCGGACGAGGGAAAAGCGTATAGTTAGCAGAGGTTAGATTTATGAGCGTCAAAGTAAAAATTGAAGAAGTTGACGGAGTATCAATCGTTGAGCTGGAAGGGCGGATTGTTCTCGGAGAAGAGAGCGGAGCTCTGCGCGAGACGGTGAAGAATCTCATGGTGGCGGGAAAGAAAAACATCGTGCTGGACATGTCGAACGTGACGTACATAGACAGCGCGGGGCTAGGGATGCTGGTTGCGGCCCACGTCAGCGCAAAGAATCAGGGAGCGTCTATAAGGCTTTGTGCGTTGGGAAACAAGTTCCGCGAAGTGCTGCAGATTACCAGGCTGCTCACTATTTTCGATGTCTACGATACGCGAGCGGCAGCCGTTGAAAGTTTTCTCCAAAAGACCGCCTCGAAGGCCGTAGCAGGAAATCAGTGATCGGACTGCGCGAGCCTGCACTTGATGAGAAAAAGAAGCGCGAAGCGTTGAGAGCGAAGCGCGATCTTTTGTTTGGGCAATTCGTGAGAAACCCCTCCGACATTAAACTGGCGATCAAGATCAAGGAAATCGATGATCAGGTGGCGGCTTCTGTGGCACACAGCAGCACGAACCAGCGCGCCTGACCAAGAGCGGAAGAAGTTGTATTCGAGCCATTTGGCGCGTTGATCGGTCTAGATTCCCGGCAGACCGGACAGGTTCCTTCCAGTACCCACATATATCGTAACCGCGCTGATCCGGATTTTGCTGGCTCAATTCTCGTTTCATAGCATCAATCGAAGCGGCAAGGCATTGCATGGGATACGGCGCTGCGGCTGGCGAGGTACTTCAGGACGACACCGCAATATTGAATGAGCCTGCAGATGCGGTAGGACCTGGAAGCGACGAGAGAGAGCGCAGACGCGGATTGATCGGGATGTGCGGCCGATGGGGGATTCCTCTGGCCGGAGGGAATCGGCGGCGTGAGGCTGTGAGGGAGAGACTAGCTGGCTCGGCGCGGGGACGATCGCGCGCGCTATCAAGGTCCGGGCCGGGGCCTCCTCTGTCTGGCGCTAGGCAGCATTCAAGGAACTGCACCACAACATCTGGAAAATCAATTTGACACGGTACCATTCCTGGGGTATGCCATAAGAGGATTAGTGGGCCCGGAACGAACGGAAACTCGGCCAAGCTTCAGCGTTTCCCCGCAGAGTTCGCTCTTGCTTGCGAAGTGTATCTCCCGCAGTTCCAATTTTGGGCAAGGGGAAGACTGCCGTGACGGTGGAGTCCAGCTATTCGTTTAGCGTTCTGAATGTCGGTCAGGGGAGCCTTCAGCTGATTGAGGAAGGAGATTCCGTCAATATAGTCATCGATTGCAATCTTCAGTCAGCTCCCGAATTCGTTGCTCGCTACTTTGGTCGCCGAAAGGTGAAGACGATCAACTTGCTCATCTTGAGTGGCACCGACGCGGATCATGCTGACGCCGACGGCCTGGAATTTCTTAAGAGGAATTATGATATCCAGCGTGTTTGGTATCCCGATTTCGAGAAGGAAGAGGAAACGGAGAACTGGAAGGAGGTTCGCAGGCTAATAGGAAAGCTGAAGGAGGAGGGGGCACTCATTGAGACCCCCAAGGCAGGGCATTCCTTTGAGCTTGGGTCCCTTCGGATTCTGGTTCTGAGTCCTCACGATGACGATTCCACAACGAGCAACAATGCCTCGATTGTCGTACGTATCAAAGCCGGTGAAGTGAGTGGAATTTTCCCGGGTGACTGCGAAAATGCGCGGTGGAAGAACATTGTTAGGTACTTTAGGAAGCATCTGCCGGCGGCGCTGCTCCTTGCCCCACATCACGGTTCCGACCATGGCTGCGAAGAGACGGCGCTCGCGGCGATAAACCCGGAATACACCGTCATTAGCGCCGGGGAAGACAACAAGTTTGGTCACCCCGACGAGCAGGCCCTGAAGTTGCTGAAGAAGTACACCAGAAAGAGGGTTTTTCTAACCTGTGAGGACGGCAGCGTCCTATTTGAGAGCGACGGAAGGGCCATTACCAACGTTGTCCCCGACGCGGGCCGGGATGAGGAGGGCAAGAAGACGGCGGTCAAGGCGCTGGCGGCAGCGTTGGGGTCTCGCTCCCCTGTTTTTGTTCACGGGAATGGCACCCTTGGCACTCGCCCAACGCTAGGCGGGATCGCGGTGCGGCAAACGGTATTTCACGGCGGGCGAGAGGCCAAAACTGACGAACAGGAGGCCGACTAGCCGCCATCCCGGAGGCAGAGTTCCAAGCCCACGTCGCAAGGGCGCTGTGTTCCTTCTTGAACATGCGGCGCATTGACGCTGAGAGTGCCTTTGGAATTTATCCTGCCCTCCACTATAGGCTCGATCCCGAAGGGATTCGGGCCGCCTTCACGCTCGACCTCACCACCAATTTTGGGAACCACCACCAGATCCTGATGGTTGTGACACGCTCTTACCCCTTTCGGCCGCCATTTCTTTACCTGCTGACAAACATTCGCGGTCCGCACAAGATCGTACACATTTATACAGTTGACGGCCGCCTGTGCATCTTTGAAAAACTTGAGCGCGACTGGGACCCCAAGGAGTGCGACCTGGTCACAGCGATAGGCTGGGGGGCTACTTAGCTTTTCTGTCAAGAATACTTTCAGAAATACGGGCAGTGGCCCGCGCCCCAGTCCCACAGAGCTAAACCGCAGCCCCGGAGTCGCCCGTGGGACGCGCGCAAGAGGAGGTAGCATTTTGCCTGCAGGTCTTCTATTTTCCAGCGTAGACGTTGAAAAGTTCGTATGAATATTGTCTGAAGAATTTTAGATACCGATAAAAGAGAAGAATCCCAGCGACGAGCGCCGTAGTCGCGTACTTGGCAAGCTCGTGATCCCCGGTGCTGTAGCTTTTCCAAAAGAGTGCGGCGCTCACAAGCGTGCTGGTGAAGGCGAGGTTCCTTGAGAATCCGTACTTGCCAATGAACGCGTCGAGCTTTTTCATGAGGCTCTCATTTTTCAGTGTCTCCGGCTTGTATCTGACAGACAGGAAAAGCTCTTCGCCAGTTGAGTTGATCCCTTCGCCGGTTGCCCGATCCTGGATCCGCTTCCTTATCGATGGTGGCAGGGGCTTGTAAAATCCAGGGAACAGAAGACCTCGAAACGACGGTTTTTTAGGTTCGAAAAGGTTGACGTTTGGCCGGCGGAGAATCTTTCCGACCACAAGATCCTCCAGGAGCGCTTTCGCGGGCGTCGCTGCCAGCTGACCCCCTACGTAAACAGCCAGAAGCACGACCGCGGAGTCGAACAGTGTCAGTTGGTGCCCTAGCACTTGCGGAAATCCGAGCGCGAGCTGCATCCCGACAAGCACCAGCAGACCGGATGCGAGGTATCCGAAGAAGTCGTATGGGTCGAAGGGAATCTTGTCCATCTAGCGGAAGTATACCTTATCTTATAGAGTCTCTTTGGGGACCCGCTGCTGGCGGTGGAGGGATGTGAGCTGGGCAGCAGCGTGACAACATTGGGAGCGATCCGGCTATGGCCAAGCGTTTTGAGGAAGTTGTAAGGATGTTTCAGGATTTTCTGGAGAAGCAGGGGTGTCCGCGCGAGGTGAAGTGGATCAAGCCGAGTGATGTGATTTTTCCCGGTAAGCCATATTTGTATCTCAGGCTGCCGTTACCGCCGGCGCGCGAGGAAATGGCGAAGCGGACATACGAAGCCGGGATGGATAAGGGTATGGGCGTTTTATTTGAAATGCTTTGCCAAACAGATGGAGTGTCGTATTGCTTCGTGTGGTCGCCAAAGGACGCAGACGAGGCCGAACGCATGCTGATGCCGGCCGATGGGGGCTTGAAAATGAGCACGAGAATGCAGAGACCGGAAGTCGAGGTGAGGGCGGTGCGAAACCGGTTGCTGTGGCGCGTTCTTGATTTTTTGCCAGGGCGGAGGAAGGTTGACGACGGTTTTTTGCAAATTGGGGCATAGAAGGCGGGAATGCCGGTCCGGCGGCGCGGCAAGGACCGAGGAGCCGGTCTGAAGACCGGCCTCTGCAGAGGCGACAACCAACGGAGAAAAGCAGGTCCCTCACACCGTTCGCCACGGGATACCGCGGGCGGAGATTATTTGCGGAGGGAGTAGTGAAGTTTCACGACGCCGTCGGGGAATTTTTTGCTGGCGAGGAGTTTGAGCGGGACGGTGCGGCGGGCGGGCGCGATCAAGGGGATGCCCTCACCGATGAAAACGGGAATGACGTGGATTTTGAATTCGTCAATTTCTCCGGCGTCGAGAAATGAGGCAATGATGCCGGCGCCTCCCATCATCCAGATGTTTTTCCCTTTTTGGCGGCGCAAGCGGGTGGCGAAGGATTTGACCGGTTCCTTCACAAGCTCGACACCCGCGGCTGGGGAAAGAGACGGAGTGCGCGAGAAAAGATAATTTTTCACCTTCGGATCGAATGCCGAGCCGGGTACGCCTTTCTTCTGAAATTCGAGCACGACCTCGTACGTTTTGCGACCCCACAAAATGGTGTCAATGGATTTGTAGAACGCGGCCATGCCGTAGTGGCCCTTGGGGGCGGGACGGTCGAGCCAGTCCACGGAACCGTCGGAGCGGGCGATGAAGCCGTCGGCGCTGGTGGCGATCAAAGCGATGATCTTGCGGCGGTGAGCCATGGTGCGGCAGTAAGGCAATGCTAATGCAGATCGCCTGAAGGTGACAATGCGGGGGTTGAGCGGCGCGGCGGGGTTTTACAGGAGCGACGGGATGGCTCGTGAAGCTGATGATCGTTGGGGCCGCGGCTGGCTGGTTTCTTCAGTGATGCAGGCAGGTCAGGGGACGCGGGTGCGGACGATGATATGACGCGGGATGGCGATGGAGTAAAAGTCGAAATCGTCCAGGGAGGGAGAGAAGAAGGACGAGCCGTTGGCGCTGAGGACTTTGAGTCCCGGGCCGCCGTGCGGCGCGCCCACCCTGGCGTGGTGCATGGAATTATCAAGGCCGGACTTGAGATGAGCTGCTTCGTGAAAAATGGAAGCGGCCAGCTCTTTGCTGCTGTAACACTTATTCCAATAGACCTCGGATAAGCCGCCACCACGGGTGCCAAGGAAAGTGCGCCCGAGGACGTCCGGGGAACTGGTGAAGGCGCCGCCAATTTTCGGGCCAAAGCTTTGCGAGTCGTCCTTGACGAGGAAAACCACAGCATCGAACGGCCCGGCGGGCACGGTTTGGCCGGTGACTTGTTTTGCGTCGGCGGAAATAATCTTGTCGGTGCTCCCGGCGCGAGGGACGGCACCGACGCAGTTTGCAAGATATTCCCGGTTGAGTTTGTCCATGACGTCGGGAAGGGATTTGTTTCTGAAGTCCTTAAGTCCAGCCACCGCGTCGAACACCCAGAGTGTGTGCCGTATGTCCATGGCGCGCCTCGCTTGTTGCTTGAGTTTTGTTGGTTCGAGCAGGGTCAGACCGGGTATTCGAAGCCCTCCGCGAATGACCGGCACTATACACCGAAGAGCGAACTGCGGCACGTGAGCTGGAGGAAATTCAAGACGATTGGGCAGCAATGAGGAGCTGACGAATGAGGCTAGCGACAAAACGTCCCCTCCCCAGAGGCGAAGCTGCTCTTGACGAGACAAGAAAGGCCCATACGAAAAGACGGCGTGTGAGGGTGTGGGCAGCGAGCGAGGGCGGTGGCGAGGGACGGAGCGGGCGGTGTAGGATGTGGGAGCGGCAGAAGAAATAGACCAAATTCGAAAATCGAAATTGGAAAGTGGAAAGGCAGGACTTGGTCGTAGAAGCTGTAGAAGTGAAAATTCCGGGCAGAAAGAGGAAAAATGGCGAGAGCGGCGGGAACGTATGCGGTTTTCGAGACGACGCAAGGGAACATCGTGGTGAAGCTGCTGGAAAAAGAGGCGCCGAAGACAGTGGAAAACTTTGTGGGGCTGGCGGAAGGAACGAAAGAGTTCACGAACGAAGCGACGGGAAAGAAAGAGAAGCGGCCGTTCTATGACGGGCTGGTTTTTCACCGCGTGATTCCGGACTTCATGATCCAGGGAGGATGCCCGCAAGGAACGGGACGCGGCGGGCCGGGATACCGGTTCGCGGACGAGTTTCATCCTTCGCTGAAACATGCGGGGCCGGGAAAATTGTCCATGGCGAACGCGGGACCGGGAACGAACGGGAGCCAGTTTTTCATTACCGTGGCGGCGACACCGTGGCTGGACAACAAGCACACGATCTTTGGAGAAGTGATCGAGGGGCAGGACGTGGCGAACAAGATTTCCAAGATGCCGAGGGATTCGAGCGACCGGCCGAAGACGGAAGTGAAGATCAACAAACTGAAGATCGAACGAGTGGCGTAACGGGCGTGCCGACCGCGAGTGGGATGACCGGAATAGACAGGATGCTGAAGCTGTTTGTGGAGCTGATCTTCGTGCTGCTCGGCGGGCTGGTGGTGTGGCTGGGATGGACGAATCATTTTCTGTACAGCTTCAATCCGCGGGGGGCAGGGTGGTTGATCCTGAGCGCGGTGGTGATCGCGTGGGGAGTGAAGGCGTTTTTCGGAAAGAGAGAGTTCAAGAACAAGTGGGGAAACTGGGTGCGGGGAATTTCGCTGATCCTGATGGGGGTGGTGATGCTGGCGATGTCGCGAGCGACGATGGGGTGGGTGGGACCGCTGCTGGCGGCAGCGGGAGTGCTGCTGGCGGTACGGGGATTTGTGGGAGCAGTGCTGGCGATCAACGAAGGGTGAAGGAAGTGGCGGAAAATAAAGGAGGATGGCCGTGCTGAAAGAGTTCAAAGAATTCGCGATGCGGGGAAACGTGCTGGACATGGCAGTGGGCATCATCATCGGAGCGGCATTCGGAAAGATCGTGAGCTCGATGGTGGAAGACGTGATCATGCCGCCGATCGGGAGATTGCTGGGACACGTGGATTTTTCAGGGCTGTTTCTGAATTTGGGGGAGAAGTCGTACGAGACGCTGGCGGCGGCAAAGGCGGCGGGAGCGCCAACGCTGAATTACGGAATTTTTCTGAACACGATCATCAATTTTCTGATCGTGGCGTTCGCGGTGTTTTTACTGGTGAGGACGGTGAACAAGTGGGTGGCGAAACCGGCGGCGGCAGCGGCGCCGACGACAAAAGAGTGCCCGCAGTGCGCGATGACAATACCGATCGCGGCGAAACGGTGCGGGCACTGCACCTCGCAACTGTAGATTCGTTGAGGAGTGAAGGCGCGTCTTGATCGTGGGACGCACGGAGAGGAAGAGGGATTCTACGGGCGCCGATCAGAAGCGGCGCCTCTCAGAATGACAAGTAATTAGCGGAACGCAAAAGCGATTGCGGGGAACGCCGGTCAGGAGGCCGGCGTTTTGTTTTTGCGGATGGAAGCGATGTGCTCGCGGAGGCGGGCGAGAACCTCCTCGCGCTTGCCTTCTTCAAGCTCCTTCAACAATTCCTCGAGAGAAAAGTGGACCACATCGTGGTGGTGGAGTTCCTCGGGAGCGACATCGTCGCTCAGACGGAGCCAGAGACGGTGAAGGAGGTTGACTTCGTTGGAAGTGAGATTGGGAGCGTGGGGGCCGAGGACTTTGTAGATTTTGTCGCCAGTGGGGAGATGGATTTCGAGATTGAATTGAGGTTTCTGATCGCCGAGCCGCTCCCAGGCTTCGCCGATCTGGCGGGCCTGCTCTTCGCTCTGCCATTTACTGGAAGTGCCGACGACGATGGTGGAGGACTGAAGGCTCTGCGCAGCGCGAAGGATGCCGTCCCAAAGATCGTTGGCGGCAACGACGGCGAGACGAATGGGTTTGCCGCGTTTTTCGGACATGGAAAGAGCCTGGGAGAAAAGATGCTGCTCGATGCTGCCGAAAAGCTGGTCGGTGTCAAATTCGAGTTCACCGGAAGGAGTGCGGCGAAGGATGCGGACGTGGAGGACAACGACATCGCGGCGGCCGGGCTTGATGCGGTCAAGAACATTACCAAGATGATATAGATTGTAATGGTTAGAAATGGGCACGAGGATGTTGCCAGGGCGGGCGCCAACGGCCTCCGGAGTGAGTTCACCTTCCAGCTCGAGATTGAATTGATCCATTTCCACATGAGCCGCCCCTCCTTTGTGATAGCGACGCTCGGAAATGGTGAAGACGATGAAAAGGAGAACAGAGAAGACGCCGCCGGCCATGGTGGCGACGGGTTTGGTGAAAAGGTTGGTGACGGCGATGAGGAAAAGGAAAAGGGTGATGGCGCCGAGACCTACGGGGAATTGAACGCCGCGGATGCGGAAATTGAAGGGGACCTGGAATTCGCGCTCGCCGGGATTGGTGTAGCGGAGGACGAAAACGGCGAGGCCGTTCATGGTGAAGCTCCAGATGACACCGAAGGCGTAGAGGTTGGCGAGGAAGGTGACGTCACCGTGGCTGATGAAGATGGTGAGGATCTGGAGGGCCACGATGATGTTGATGATGCGGTAGCTGGTGCCGAATCGAGGATGAGGCTGCCGGAACCAGGAACTCAAAACGCCGTCTTCGGAAACGCGATTCAGAACGCCGTTGGAACCAACGATGGCGGTGTTGACGGCGCCGGCAAGGAGCAAGGTGCCGACGACGACGACAAAAATGTGAAAGCAAAGACGGACAACGTAGGGACCTTCAAGATTCATTGCCAGGCCGCCGATGAGGTTTTCGAGGAAATGCTGGCGGGTGGCGTCCGGAATGATCATCACGGCAAAGAAGGAAACGAGGGAAGTAAAGACGAGGCTGTAAATGAAGATGACCAGGCCGGCCTTTTTCAGGTTGGGGAGCTTGGGATGTTCGATTTCGCGGTAAACCTGAGCGAGGGACTCTTCTCCGCTCATGGCCAAAACGGAATGGCCGAGGCCGATGAAAATGGCGATGATACCGAACATGTGGGGCAGAGGACTGTTAACGAGCCATCCCAGCGCATTCGGAGTCAGGTGCAGATTGCGGGGATTGGGCCAGGGGGGAAGCGGAGAATGGCGGAGGAAGATGGTGTAGAGGCACCAGACGATGAGGATGACCACCATCGCGGTGACGAGCTTCATGATGTAGAGGGCTTTCTCGCTGGACTCGGGAATGCCCTTGGTGTTTTCCCACCAGAAATAGAGGGTGACGAGAATGGCAAAGCTGGCGGCAATAAAATCAATCGTGTGAATGGGAAACGGTCCGCTGAGATGGAAATACTGGGAAAGTTCGCTGAGGAGGCCAGCGAGATACTGGCCGGCGGCGACACCGCTGATGGGGCCGGTAAGAATGTAATCGAACATCAGGGCGGAAACGCTAAATTTGGCCAGGCCGCCGCCGAGAGCCTGCTTTACAGCACGGTAGACGCCGCCACGGACGAACATGCTGCAGCTTTCCACATACACGGCGCGGACCGCGTAGGAAAACAACATGATGGCGAGGATGAACCAGGGGGCGGTTTTGCCGATGTAGGCTTCCGCTTCGCCGCCCGCGTAGTAAGCGGAGGAGGCCAAGTCATTGAGGACGACGGCGGCAGCGCGCCAAAAGGAGATGAAGGTGAGGAGAGCAGTGGTGGCGATGATAACACGCGGAATACCGCTGCCCCGGCTGCGCGAGGCAGCAGGGCCATTGGAGGTCGTACTCATTTGGGGGCTGTAGTGGCCTGCAGGGTTAAATGCTCGCATTTTTCCGAGGGCAAGTCCAGCTAAGGGGCAATAGAAAATCGTTACGGCAGCGCGGGAGCCAGTTGAGGGTGGAAGAGGGTTTTGAAAAGAAGAGAGCCGCGCGCGGCGTTGACTTGGGTTAAGGGTCACCCTAAGATGACGAGCAACAGGCGGCGTCCAGCCTATGACAGGGCGAACCATATCCCATTACCGAATTCTGGAGAAGCTCGGCGGCGGCGGGATGGGTGTGGTCTACCGGGCGGAAGATCTGAAGCTCGGCAGGCACGTGGCGCTGAAATTTCTACCCGAACAATTGTCGCGGGACCGGCAGGCGGTGGAACGATTTCAGCGAGAGGCGCGGGCCGCATCTTCGCTGAACCATCCGCACATCTGCACGATATACGACGTGGACGAATACGAGGGCCAGAACTTCATTGTGATGGAGTATCTCGAAGGCGACACGTTGAAGCACCACATTTCCGGAAGGCCGATTGAACTGGAGCGCGTGCCGGAATACGGCTTCCAGATCGCGGACGCGCTGGATGCAGCACACTCGAAGGCGATCGTGCACCGGGACATCAAACCAGCGAACATTTTTGTTACCCACCGGGGGCAGGTAAAACTGCTGGATTTTGGATTGGCCAAACTGGTGACGAACAAGCGGAGCACGACGTGGCCGGGAGAAAAGGCCGAGACAATCAGCACCACAACGGAAGGCGACCATCTGACGAGCACCGGAGTGGCGATGGGGACGGTAGCATACATGTCACCGGAGCAGGTGCGGGGCGAGGATCTGGATGGGCGCACGGACCTGTTCTCGCTGGGACTCGTTTTGTATGAGATGGCGACAGGCCAGCAAGCGTTCAAGGGGACGACTTCCGGAGTGGTGTTCGAGGCGATCCTGAACCGTCCGCCGCTGCCCGCGGCGCGGCTGAACCCGGCAGTTCCGCCGCAGCTTGATTTAATTATCGCGAAGGCGCTGGAGAAGGAGCGGGGACTGCGGTACCAGACGGCCTCGGATCTCAGGGCCGATCTGCAGAGGCTGAAGCGGGATACGGATTCTGAGAGGACCATGTCCATTAGCTCCGGACAATCGATCCTGAGTCCGGTGAAACGCCACTGGCCCCATCTGGCATGGGGAGGGGCGCTGGTCTTGCTGCTACTGCTCTTTGGGCTTAATGTGGGAAACCTCCGAAGCAAGATCTTCGGGGGATCGGGAGCGGAGCATATTGACTCGATTGCCGTGCTGCCATTTACGAACTCGAGCAAAGATCCACAGACGGAATATTTAAGCGACGGAATCACGGAAAGCCTGATTAACAGCCTCTCGCAACTGCAGAATCTGAAGGTGATGTCGCGGAACACGGTGTTTCGGTACAAGGGTCAAGGAGTGGATCCCCAGAAGGTGGGGAAGGACCTGGGAGTGCGCGCGATCCTGACCGGCAGACTGGTACAAGCAGGAGGAGAACTGCTAATCAGCGTGGACCTGGAGGATGTGGACAACAACCGGCAAATCTGGGGCGCACAATACGACCGAAAACTATCCAATCTCGTGTCCGTGCAAGAGGAAATCGCGACGGATATTTTCGGGCAACTACGGCCGAAGCTCGCCGGAGACGAGAGAAAGATCCTTTCCCGGAAGCCCACGGAGAACGCAGAAGCGTATCAATCCTATTTGCAAGGACTCTATTACTGGAACAAATGGACGGCGCCGGATTTCAGAAAGGCGGCGGACTTTTTCAACCAGGCCGTGCAGGAAGACCCCCGCTATGCTCAGTCATACGCCGGGCTCGCGGATACGTACAGCTTGATGGGCGTCGCGGGCTACATGGAACCAGCGGACGCGTGGCCGAAAGCGAAGGCGGCGGCGTTGGAGGCGCTGGACATTGACGACAGCCTGGCGGAGGCACACAGCTCACT
>Ga0335079_10004566_pt1 | contig 15931 bp, 9 predicted proteins | sample Lox_Sample_33_FD_206719 | JGI IMG/M metagenome (GOLD analysis project Ga0335079, IMG submission 206719) | Soil microbial communities from Loxahatchee National Wildlife Refuge, Florida, United States - Lox_Sample_3.3 | ecosystem: Environmental > Terrestrial > Soil > Wetlands | place: USA: Florida... | reverse complement strand
TCTGCTCCATCGGGTAGTAGTAGGTCGCCGTGCCGAGCGGGGGGTTCGTCCCCGGCACATTGTGGAAGCTCGAGCCTGCGATGCCGGATGGCGTGAACCATTGAAACGGCGTGCCGTCGCTGATCCACGGCGTGAACCCACCGTGTAGGTGCGTCACGATTCGGTTGAGCGGCAGTTCGCCCACGGTTTTGCCGTCCCCCGCCATGAGTGTCTTGTCGATGGGGATGATCTGATGGTTGGGCAGCCTGTTCGTGACGTTCAGCAACACCGGCGTGCCGCGGGTCGCGACGATGACGCCGCCGAGGTAGCGGTGCGGTCCATTCACGTCGGCGTAGCCCCAGAAGGTGGTCGGGTTGGGAAGTCCGGGGATCTGCTGCGTGTATTCACCGACCGAGAGATAGTAGACGTCGGTCGCCCGCCCCCCAAAGGTCGACGTGCTCTTGGTGGCGAGGGGTATGCCCGAGGGCCCGAGGCCGGGGAGGGCTTGCTGGAACTTCGGAATCATCGGACTTTGCGAAAACGCCCAGGCACGCCGGGGCCGCAAAAGCCCGATACCAGCGACGATGCCGGTCGCCACCGTCATCTTCACGAACTCCCTCCTGTTCAACATGGCGTTGTCCTCCCAGGCGAGTGGTTCACGAGCATCATCCTTGCTCGAGTGCGTGCAGCGCCATCGTACTGGATGGTGCAAAGCGATAGGTCGTCCCGGAAGGGACGCCTATCGTCTAAGGCGCTTGGTGTGACGATTGGTCAAAAGGCAGAAGGGGCGCTTGCACCTATGCACTCGCCTTCGATCGGACGACGACTGTGATCGCCCAGAAGAGTCGCTCAGGGAATACGCCGAGGTTGCCGTCGTGACGCAGCGCGCCGTCCTCGAGCGGTTCCAAGGCTGAACCGCGTGGCCTATCTCCTCGTGCCACGCGGACCGTGAGTCGCTCACCCAAACTCGATTCTGAGCGGCAAGTGGCCTGGCCAATGGCACTTCGGATCCACCTTCACGAAGTGGACCTTCTCGAAGCGGGGCAGGCCCGGGAAGTCATCGGCCGGCAAGGCCACGAAGCGAAACTCGGCGGCGCCGCTCTTCATGAGCACGATGCTCAAAGGTCACGGGAGTAGGGCCGGCGCTCCGGCGCTCGCCATCGAGGAGCTGGCCGGGCACACGACCCTCTCCGGACGATGCGCTACATGCACCTCTCGCCCGCAGCGAAGTCCGCCGCGATCGAGCACCTGAACCACGAGAAGCTGGGAGACATTGAGGAGACGGCCCCAGGGGTGCGCGAAGAACCCCTGAGCCGCCGGGTACTTGGAGTGTCGGAGAGGCAGGATTTGAGCCTGCGACCCCTTGGTCCCGAACCGTGCGGCTGGCGATGCGCACTCCCGCCAGCGAGAGCATCCAGTACTATCCATGGGCGACCGCTGGGCTCGGACTCTTCCACACACGCGCACAAAGCACACTGGGAGTGCGGATAGCCCACAGGATGGGGCGCCGGTGGGGCGCAGCCCGGATCCGGCCGGCGACAGCGTTCTGCCCTCGTCCCCTGCGTTTGGCACCCGGTCCGCCGGCTCGCCCCGAATGGGTCCAGGGCAGGGGCTCGGCCCCGGCGCAGGGAGCGCGTGCCCGCGCTGCGGCCTTCAGTTGCTGAATGCCAGGGTGCTCGCTGAGCAGGCCTCGCCCTCCGCGAGTCTCTCTTTCAAGCAGTTGCGTTCACTTTCAGGAACTCGGCAACGCACTCTTGGACGTCCTGAGAGGATAAGAAAGCTGGCCACTGATCGTTGGCGGAAATCGGACGCGGAAGAACGAGACACTATCCGGTAGGGCCCGCTGAAGTATCTCCTACACCGTCCGACTCGATCCGCTGTGGCGTGCCCCCCCCGTCGGCCGCCACTGCGGCGAGGAGGGCCTCGGGCGACGCAGGTTTGGAGAGGTGAGCGTGAAAACCGGCCGCCCGTGCGCGCTGGCGATCCTCGTGCTGCGCGAATCCGCTCAGCGCGATGAGGCGCGTCGCAGAAAATGCACTTTCAGCTCGCAGTGTCCTTGCGACCTCGTACCCGTCGAGGTCCGGCAATCCGATGTCGCAGATCACCGCGTCGGGGCGGAACTCACGGGCCGTGGCGATACCGGACCTGCCATCGCGGACAACTGTCACCCCGTAACCGTTTAGCTCCAGTACCTCAGCGAGGCTCCGCCCAGCGTCGACGTTATCCTCGATGATGAGGATGGACCGCGCACCTCTTGTTTCGGGATTCCTCGGCTGCTCTGCCGTGCCGAGCCCGGGGCCCGAGAGGCGCAGGGTCACAATGAACTCGCTTCCTCGCCCGGGACCTTCACTCCGGGCTGATACCGTTCCCCCATGAAGCTCGACGAGGCCCCTGACGAGGGCCAGGCCGAGGCCAACACCGACCTTGGCCTCCGCGAGCGCGTGATCTCCCCGCTCGAAGAGCTCGAACATGCGCTCCACCTGCTCCGCCTTCATTCCGACGCCAGTGTCACGCACGCTCAACTTGGCGCGCCCCTCGCTCGCGGTGAGGCCCACGAACACCGTCCCGCCAGTTGGGGTGAACTTCGCGGCGTTCTGAAGGAGGCTATTCAGGACCTGCGCGATCCGTGCGCCATCCGCATTGACCCATATGGCCTTCGGGCCGTTGTCTACCCGCAACTCGACCCCGCTCTCATCGAAGAGGGCGCGAACGCCGTCCGTCTCCCGTTCAACGATCGCCCGCAGGTCGAACTGGGCTTTTTGGAGCACGAGCTTATCGCGCGAGAGACGCGCGACGTCCATGAGGTCTTGCACCAAGTTGGTAAGATGCGCAGCTTGGCGCTGGATCGTCTCTCTTGCGCGCGAAGCCTGGTCGCTTCCCGGTTCCGCGCGCTCGAGCAGGTAGAGGCTGTTGCGGATGGGAGATAGCGGGTCGCGCAACCTGTGGGACAGCATCCCCAGGAAGGCTGCTCTCCCGTCCTCTGGATCCTTCCGGCGATGGTGAGAGATCTCTGCGAGCTCCAGGAGTACCGCCCGACAGCGCCAATCTTGCACCTGACCGACCCGCTCTCGCACTCCCTCCAAGTGAACTTCGACGCTGAAGTTCCCACGCGGTGCGAGTGTCACATCGCATGACGCCCTGTCGGCTCCATGGAGGGTGGACAGAAAGGCCTCCAGGGTCGGACGGGTCGAGGGAGTGACGGCCTCTGAAAATGATTGCCCGATAAGGGTTGACCGATCTCTCCCGAGCAGGGCTGCTCCGACAAGGTTCACCTCCACGATATTGATCTTGTCATCCAGGGTGACCTGGCCAACCGGAGCGTAATCGTAGAGTTCTATATAGCGTGCAAGCTTCGTTTCCGTTTCGACCTGTGCCTGTCGCAGGGCGTCCTTCTCCTTCTCCATCGCGGTGAGGCGTAGCTCTAGGACGCGAGCGCGAGCTTCCTCTGCAGTTTGGGCGGCGCCCAGGCCACCCTCGCTCGCAGGCGGTCGCTGGCCAGCGTTGTGTTCAACATCGCTCAATGGCTCTGAATCATTCGTCATGGCCGTGTCTCGGGATGGGCATCACACCCTTGTAATTGCCGGCGTCGTCATTCAAGGTCGCAGGAGCAGCAAAGGGCCGCCTAGAAAACCAAGGGAGCCGCGGGTAGCGATCGCTGCTCACGCCGCTTCCTGAAGGCTCTACACGCGAAGCCCACCATCGTGTCCAAGGTCGAGCGAGCAAGAAGACCCCGCCCGTTTCAGTGCCGACTGTAGCTTCTCCACGCTCGGAGGCTTGGCGATGTGCAGGTCGAATCCCGCTGCTGTCGTCTTGGCGATGTCTTCTTCGGTGGCGTATCCTGTAACCGCAATGAGCATCGTGTCCCTGAGTGCAGGGTCCCGACGCATAGCCCGCGCGACCTCGAAACCATCCACCCCAGGAAGTCCAATGTCGCACAGAATTACCTCGGGCTTGAAGGACCTCGCCTTCTCGATTGCATCCGTTCCCGAATAGGCAACTTCAACGACGTGACCGTTGAGCTGCAGCACTTCGCGAAGACTATCGGCGCCATCGACGTTGTCCTCAACGACGAGAACGCGCTTGGCGGAATGAGTGGCGCTAGAAGAAATGGGCGGCGTCTCTTCCTGCAGCGCGGCCTCGACGATAGGGAGGCGCACCGTGAACTCCGCACCTCGTTCCAAGCCGGGGCTCTCTACACTCACCGTGCCACCATGCATCTCGACGATTCCCTTCACAAGCGCGAGCCCGAGCCCGAGGCCGCCCTTGCTCCGGTCCAGGGTCGTGTCGGCCTGGGCGAACGCTTCGAACACCCTCGGGAGCATGTCGGCCGCGATTCCGATGCCCGAGTCGCTCACCCTGAGAATGGCTTGCCTGAGGTGCTCATTCGCTCCCAGCGAGATGACGGCCTTGCCACCGGGCTGGGTGAACTTCGCCGAATTGTTGAGGAGGTTTCCGATCACCTGGGCGAGGCGGGTCCCGTCGGCGTTTACCCACAATGGTTCCTTCGGAATCACGTATTCGAGGTCAAGGTTAGAGCGTGCGAACGCATCGCGGTAGTCCTCCGTCGCTCGACGGGCGATTTCGCAGAGGTCCACGCGCTCGCGCTGCAGCTGGATCTTCCCGCGTGAGATGCGAGTGACGTCGAGGAGATCGTCGACAAGGCGCGTCAGGTGCACAACCTGGCGATTGATCACCGACTTTGCGCGCTTCGCCTGCTCCCCCCCCGGATGTGCGCGATCAAGGATGAACAAACCATTCCTGATCGGCGCCAGCGGGTTCCGGAGCTCGTGCGAAAGGATGGCAAGGAAATCGTTCTTTCGGCGATCCGACTCCTCGAGCGAGATCCGCGTTTCGACGTGCTGCAGCGCAAGTGAGGCGACGGTCCCGAGCTGCGTCAGGAGCGACTCGTCCTCCTCGGTGAAGTCGCCCTCGAATTTGTCGGAGACGAGGATCATCCCGCTCGTCTGGCCGCTGCGGGCCACCATTCGCACGCCCAGGAGGCCGCGCATCGCCACGTGGTCCTTCGGTAGACCCCACCATTTCGGGTGGGCCCGCATCTGCTCGTCCGTCAGCCGGACGGATGCCGCGCCGTCGGCGAGCGCCATGTGGACGCCGCCCCGCGCGAGCTCGAACATGTTTCCCGGAGGGCACGCCGGCGCACCGGGAGCACGCGCCGAGCCACCCACCATGAGTCGGCCGGCAACGAGTCCGTGCCCGCACGTGGCGAGGCGCGAGCCCGTCAGGGCGAGCGCCGCCTCCGCGATGGCCTGAAGCATCTCGTCGAGCGCGGTCCGGCGGATCACGCTCAGGGAGGCATCGGCGAGCCGCCGCAGGCCTTCGCGGGAGCGCATCGCCTCCTGCTGCGACCGCTTGATGGCGGTGATATCCGCGCCCGTGGTGATGAAGTGTTCGCCGAGCGGGACGCTCGTGAATCTGAAGTGCTTGTCCAAATTCGGGAAGTAGTCCTCGAACGAGTACGGAACGCCCTCGCTCATGATCTTCTCGACGACGGGCATGAAATGCGCCGTGGCGCCGGGGCCGAAGATCTCATCGGTCGTCTTGCCCTGGATCTCGGCTACGGATGCCCTCCCCCAGGTCTTCAAGGCCGGCGGGTTCACATCCACGAGGCGCCAGGTCTTGATGCGGCCCCTCTCATCGCGGACCAGCTGCCAGAAGTGCACCTCCTCGGCCATGTTCTCGAACAGGTTGCGATACTTCGCTTCGCTCTTCTCCAGCGCTTCCCGGGTTTCCGAGATCTCGGTGACATCGGTGTTGGTCCCGAACCACCGCAGGATCCGGCCGCGCGAATCCTTGAGCGGCAACACCCGGGTCAGGAACCGGCGGAATCGGCCGTCCGCGCCCCGCAACGGAAACTCCATGCTGAAGGGCTCGCCGCTCTCGAGTGAGGCCTTCCAGCGCTCGAGCACGCGGGGAAGGGCGTCGGGGTCGTGGACACTTTGCCAGCCCCAGCCTTCCATCTGCTCGGGGGTCGTCCCAGTGTACTGGTACCAGCGGTCGTTGTACCAGTATATGAAGCCATCGGCCTGCGCCACCCACGCGAGCTGAGGGATGGCGTTCGACATGGTCCGGAAACGCTCCTCGCTCTCGCGTAGCGCCGTCTCCGCTCTCTTGCGCTCGGTGATGTCGCGCAAGATCTTTGACGCGCCGATCACGTTTCCGTTGCCGTCGCGCAGCGGCGACACCGTGAGCGACACGGCTCGCCGGCTGCCGTCCTTCGTCAGCCGCTCCGTCTCGTACGGCGCTACCTGCTCGCCTGCGATTATCCGGGCAAGGATCCGGTCCTCCTCCTCCGTCCGTTCTGGCGGGATGATGATGGTGACCAGGCGCCCGATCGCCTCCTCTGCGCTGTAGCCGAGCAGGCGTTGCGCACCGGGGTTCCAGCTCAAGATCGTGCCGTGTAGGTCCTTCGAGAGGATCGCGTCGTCAGTGCTCTCGACGATCGCCGCGAGGCGCGAGAGGCCCTCCTGCGTACGGACGCGCTCAGTGATGTCGGCGACCGTTCCGACGAAGCTCGCGGCGCGTCGAGCGGCGCCTTCGTTCTCGAACAGGGCGATGCCGTGCGCCTCCACCCAACGCATCACGCCGTCCGGCCGGTTCACCCGATATTGGACCTGGTAGGGCTTCGGGTCGACAGGGTCGAGCGCGCGTTCCACGGCCGCCCAGACCCGCGGGACGTCCTCGGGGTGGAGCAGCTTCAGGATCTCCTCGTTCGGACGCTCATACCCCGATACGCCAAAGATCTCGGTGTAGCGACGGTCGTACACGGCGACGCGCGTCGCCGGGTCGTAATGCCACCACCCGAGCCGGGCAGCGTCGAGTGCGAGCTGACGCTGCTCGGCGAGCTTCAGGCGCTCGGCTTCGGCGCGCTTGAGCTCGGACACGTCTACGAAGGTCACCACCACACCGGCGATCTCGTGGTGAATGGTGCGGTAGGGAAGCACGCGAAGGATGAACCACCTCTTCCCTTCCGTGGTGCGGACCTGCTTTACCACCGGAGCGAGTGTGCCCAGGACTCCCTGGGCGTCCCCAACGAGATCCTGAGCGTCGAAGCGCGATGCGAAATCTGCAATGGGCCGCCCCACGTCACTGTCGACAAGGTGGAAGAGGTCCCGGGCCGCCGGCGTGAACTTCACGATGCGGAGTTCGCGGTCGAGAAAGGTCGTCGCGATATCGGTACTCGCAAACAGGTTCTGGAGGTCGCTGTTGGCGGTGGCAAGCTCCTCCACCCTGCGCTGCAGTTCGTTGTTGACTGTCTCCAACTCCTCGTTGAGGGATTGGAGCTCTTGTTCCGAGGCTTGCAGCTCCTCATTCGTCGACTGGAGCTCCTCATTGGTAGATACGAGCTCTTCGTTCGAAGACTTGAGCTCCTCATTGGTGGACTCGAGGTTCTCAACCGTGTCCTTTAACTGCGCCTGTGTGACACGGAGTTCATTCTCTAGACTTTCAAGCACCGGATCACGAACCGCTTGCGGACTTCCCTCTGCCTCCTCGGTGTCCTCCTGGAGGCCATGGTCCTGCACGATCACGGCTAGGAGCCCCGAGTCTTGCCCCAGGCCGGGAAGTGGGCGAACGGTGAGCCGAACCATGTGGAACCCGTCGTCGAGCTCGACCGGGAGCTTTTCACGCACGACCTTGCGATGATCCCTCCCAGCCTGGTGAAGTGCCAGCTTGAGCTCGACCCGCAAGCTTGCCGGGGCCGTCTCGACGAGGTTCGTCGTCATTGTCCCAGCCGGTGGCTGGAAGAAGCGTCCAATCCTTCCGGCGACGAGCTGGATCTCACCGCGCGTATTCACGACGACGGCCGGGGCTGTGTACTCTTCAAGTGCCATCCGTTCAAAGGCGGCGCTGATGTCTTCACGGCGGGGCGAGCTGGTCGAGTTCCCCTCCATCGGGCCTGCTGGCAGCAAGACCTCAGACGGCTGCCCGGCCCTGCCCCGCCTCGACAGCGGCAGCTTCATCGCGGGGCGAGTCGCGGTGTCCCGCCGTCGGAAGATCCGGTGGTGCGGGTTCACGATCTCGAAGAGCTCCGGGTAGGCAGAGAGCCCCTCGGAAGGGCCCAGGAAGAGGTGTCCCCCCGGCTTGACCGCATAGTGAAACAGGGGAACGAGGTCGCTCTGCAACTCCGCCTGAAGGTAGATGAGCACGTTCCTGCAGGAGATGAGATCGAGGCTCGAGAACGGAGGATCGCGAATCAGATTATGCTGCGAGAACAAACACATCTCGCGCAGGTCCTTGGTTACGGCGAACTCGCCGCCTTCCTGCACGAAAAAGCGCTCCAACCGCCCGGGCGAGACCCTCTCGAGACCGTCTTGGCCGTAGTGACCCCGGCGAGCTGCCGAGAGCATGTCGGGATCGATGTCCGTGGCGAAGATTTGGACGGAGCGCGGGTCGGACCTTTTGTCCAACTGCTCCCTCACGAGAATGGCGATGGAGTACGCCTCCTCACCCGAGGAACAGCCTGGCACCCAGATCCGGATCGGCAACCCGATCCCTCTGGTCTCGACGACGCCGGGCAAGACCTCAGCTGCGAGCGCCTCAAAAGCATCGGGGTCCCGGAAGAAACTCGTCACGCCGATGAGAAGGTCCTTGAGGAGCCTGGCAACCTCGGAGGGCTCTTCCGTGAGCATCCTCAGGTAATCCGTGGCCGATGCGACTCTCTGTACCTGCATGCGGCGGCGAATTCGCCGCAACAGCGTCCCGTGCTTGTAGCGGCTGAAATCGTGCCCTGTGCGCTCTCGGATCGTGTCAGTGACCTGCCGGAGTTGACCAGTGAGATCGTCCTCCAAGCTCGGCGCTGATGACTTGCCGCCGACGAGTTGCTGCGCGTGCTCGACTAACCTCATGGGTATCTGCTCGGGAGGCAGAACGTAATCGACAAGTCCGGCATCGATGGCACTGCGGGGCATGCTATCGTGCTGGGCGGTTTCTGGGCTCTGCGCCACGGTGAGCCCGCCGTGCTCACGGATCGCACGGAGGCCAGCGGTACCGTCCCTCCCGGACCCGGAAAGAATCACTCCAGCCGCCAGCTCGCCCTGGTCCTCTGCCAGCGAGTGGAAGAACTCATCGATCGCCGCGCGCAGACGCTCCACCGGCGGAGCGCCCACCCGGAGAATGCCGTCCAGGATGGTAAGCGTCGTGTTCGGGTCCTTGACGTACACGTGGCCCGGCTCAACAACCATCCCATCCTGGGCCTGAAGCACAGGCGTCTTCGTTCGCCTCCCCAGAAGCTCGACGAGCATGCTCGGGCGGTTGGGCTCGAGATGCTGAATGACAACGAACGCCAACAGATTCGTCTCCGCAGTGTTGGCGAGGAACAACTCAAGCGCGTCGAGTCCCCCAGCGGAAGTACCGACTCCGACCACCAGCCGCGTCGCAACGGAGAAGACCGCTTCCCGCCCTGAGTCCTGGCGCACGATAAGTTGACCCTTCCTTGCCATACGCTCCCGGGCTCTTCAGTCATTCGGGCCCGTTCGCATTGGTTTCGACGCACCGCGCCAGTGTCGGAAGATGCACCGGAGGATCAGCTGGAATGCAAGGGACGCACCCGAATCAGCGTAGCGGCGTGCTCCTTGGCCGATGGCTACCTGAGTCCGGCGAGTTGATACAAAGCAAGGCTGCGTCCTCGGCCGCGCGACCCCACCCACTGTCTGCGCAACAAACGTTTATTTTTCACGCGTTCGTGCACGAATTGCACGCGGGTGGTGCGAAGCACGAGTCCAAAGCTAGGACATTCAGGAGGCGCGGTATTTCCGGCTTTGGCTTCCGGCCCCCCCGCGCGGGACTACCGGAGCAGGAATGGTCGATCGCTGGCCCCTGCCGCCGATGCTTGCCTGCTAGGGCTACGCCGTCGGGCTATATCGCCGTTGTGAACACAGCCGAGCAGCGAAACCCTGGAAGGGCCTCAGGGCAGCAGCGGCAAAGGATCGTTCGACGAACGAAGTCGGCGACCCTGCATCGCGTTCCAATCAATGCATACCGCTCAACCGTGAGGGGGTCCTTGGAACTTGCGGCACACAGTCGACATTGTTAAGTCTTGAGCCTTAGGACCATCGAAACCGACGTCGTCTGTGTGACGCGCTGGCCCTAAGTGCCAAGGTAGCCCCGTCGACCGCCCAGTGGGCCCGGACGCGATCATGCGGCGCTCGGCCGGCGCGGTGGCCTCGGTCCCCTTCTCCGCCCTTCAGCTCATGAAGAGGAACGGCGGCGGCAATATCCTGCCGGACATCGACGCGTCGGACCGTGGGTCGTCCAGCACATGGTTGTCCCGCGCGCGGCCGTCACGCTGTTCAGCGCCGAACCGAATCATGATGTCGAGCAGGATGCGATCGATCGCGCCTCGAGCGCTTCAGTGCCCAGGCCTCGCGCGGGCCAGCACGACACGTTCCTCAACGTTGTGGGGCCGACAGCAGCCCTCCAGCACGTCAGCTGGTGCTGGGCTTCGCTGTTCACGGAGCGGGCGGTGCGGTCTGGTCGACCTCCTCGAAGCCCAAGACGTAACGCAAGTGATGGTGGGAACGACTCCCACGCCTGTCGGCGACGGATCGCAAGCCGGCGAGCGCGCTGGACGAGGCTCTTCGCGCGATCGCGGTGCGCTACGGAAGGTGCACGGCGGACGTCGTCGCCATGCAGCTCGAGTACCCCTTACGCGCTGCATTGCCGCTCGCCATGGGCGCTGGCATCCAGGCGGCTGCACGGACCTACGCCGCGGTGGGGTACAGCACGGGGGCGTCGGTTCGTGAGGAGGCGCTGTTCGCGTGATTACAACATTCGTTGCCAATTGCGTTATCGGTGTAGCTGGCGACTCTCCGGACGGTCGCCGGTCCGAGCCTCCAGCGGCATGCGCGTGCGCTTCGCGGGACACACGTTTGTAGCGCGATAAGAAAGGACCCCAATGGCCCTGCTCTCGAAAATTCCACCGTTCGAGCGACCGCGGCGTCAGATCGCGCTTGCGCGGCTCGGCACGGCGCTCGCGGCGACGAGCATGGGTGTGCTCGCCATCGGCGCGGTCGCGGTGGGCGCCCTCGCGATCCGATCACTCGCCATCAAGACCGCCAGGATACAGCGCCTCGAGATCGGCGAGATCGTCGTCGGCGGCCGCCCGTTCCGTGTCCCGGGGGGGTGAGGCCGTGCCGTACGTGTTGATGCGTCCGGCGCCTCTTGCGGTGCTGGCCGGCGCGAGGTTGCGAGCTGTTGTCATGGTACCCACCGAATTCGAGCGCGCTTCCAGTGATTTCCTGGGGTTCTCGGTCGCGGCAAGGGACTTCGCCGCGCTCGCGTCCACTCACCAGGCTTACACGATGACCCAGGGCGTACTGCAGACCTTCCGGCGCCGGCTCTCCTTCGAGGAAGCAATGGCATTTGCGAACGTCCTCCCCCTGCTGCTTCGTGCCCTGTTCGTGACGGACTGGGCCCAACGGAGCCGCGAAAGGCGTTCGGAAATCGGGCGGCGATGGAACGCGAGGTGCGGAGCCTCCGGCCGGACCACAACGTGTCCCCTCCGGACGCGATCGAGTGCGTGGCGCGAGCCCTTCGGCAGAGCGTAGCGGCCGTGACTCTCGACGCAGTGCTTGCGAAGTGGCCTCGAGGGGCGGCAGGGTTCTGGGCGACCGGACCGCTTCGCGACGAGAGGTCGACCTGGGAACTTCGAAAGGGAGCAAAGAATGGACGAGATCAAAGGGATCGCACGGGTCAAGCTTCATCCCGGCAAGGTGGAGGAATGGAAGCGCCTGTCGAAAGAGGCCATGGAGATCGTGCGAACCAGGGACCGTGGCACGCTCCAGTACGAACTCTTCCTCAACGAGGATGAAAGCGAGGCGGTGGTCTTCGAGCGCTACCGCGACGCCGACGCCGCGCTCGAGCATTTTTCCAATATCAGCCATTTGATGGAGCCGATCATGGCTACCGCCTCCGTCACGGGCGAAGTGCTGGGAACTCCGAACGCGAGGATGAAAGCGCAGCTCGGAAAGGGCGGCCCGAAGCTCTTCACGCCATGGATGGCGTTGCAGGATAAGGGATTGGCGGAGGATGAATAGCCGCCGCCCGGTCTTCATTGGTGTCGACACACCTGAGGGAGTTGCCGAGTTGGCTAGCTGCGTCCGCGAGGCAGGCGGAAAACTGACGAAGAATCCGACAGATGCCGAGTTCTCCCGTGGGTCGCGACGCGCACACGCACTTCCTGGAACCCGTACTGTCCGGAAATCTGTCCCGCAATGACGTTCGCACGAGCCGTGGGCTGAAACAGTCCGGACATTGTCACGATCGACGGGCAAACGGGCCACTGGGGTTGCGCCGAACAGCACGTGATAGGTGCCGCTCAGGCTAAATATCACGCGTCAGGGGTGAGACCCGGGCGAGGTGTTCGCGTGCGACAGGCTGGCGGGTGTCGCGACGCTGGGGACGATGTCAGCGCCATCCCGCTTGGGGCGCGACCGATGGATGTTTCCCCGCCGCCGGGTCGAATCAGTGGTCCCCCTTCCACGGCTCGTCGGGGGCCCCAGGGCGGCCATCCCTTCTGTGGCGAGTGTGTCGATTCGGGCCGGTGTGGTTCGTGGGTCCCTTAGTGGAGGAGAGTATGCCCAAGATCGTCGTGAATGCATTTCTGACCCTGGACGGCGTCATGCAATCTCCCGGTGGCCCTGATGAGGACCGCGACGGTGGCTTCTTGCACGGGGGCTGGCAGGCTCCCTATTTCGATGACGTCGGGGGTCGGCTGGTCACCGAGGGGATCGCGGATGCCGACGGCTTCCTGCTCGGGCGCAAGACCTACGAGATCTTCGTGAGCTACTGGCCCAAGGTCACCGACCCCAAGAACCCCATCGCGACTGCGCTCAACTCGAGGCCAAAATACGTGGTGTCGCGCAGCCTCGAGCGAGTCACCTGGAACAATTCCAGCCTGATTAAGGGCGACGTGGTCGCTGAGCTCCGGAAGCTCCGGCAGCAGCCCGGCCGGTCCGTGCACACGTGGGGCAGCAGCGATCTGCTCCAGACGCTGCTGAAGAACGACCTCATCGACGAGTACCGGCTGTTCATCTTCCCGGTGGTGCTCGGCTCCGGCAAGCGGCTCTTCGCCAGCGGCACGGTGCCGGTGGCGCTCAAACAAGTGGAGTCGGCCACGACCGGCAAGGGCGGGACGTACCACCGGTTCGAGCGCGGCGGGAAACCCGAGTACGGGAAAATGGGCACCTAGATCGCCACGATGGCTGCCCATGCCGGCCGCGAGGCGGCCGAGCCAATTGCGGCGCAGCAGAAAGCGCGAGAAACGCCGCCGCGCCCTTCGTCCGAACACAGCCGTACGCGGGAGTGGTTGCGGGGGCGAGCACGCCACGATCCCAAGCACGATGCCGAAAGCCCCGCCACGGCCCAGGCCCGGAAGACCTGCGCCCGGCCGGGCCGTCCTCGGCGTCCCCGGTCTCGCGGATTCGGAGCCCGGCGGGAAGGATGAAGCCGGGTCAGACACCCTCGTTCGACGAGCGGGACTGCTGCGGATGAAACATGCGACAGTGTGCTCGACTGGCACGCGGCGCAGGCCGTGCCCACTGCCGGCTGAACCCCGCCGCTCGGTCGTAGACGTTGCTCGTGAAGTGGTCAATCGCTGCCTGGGCGCGCACCGGGTAGGCCATGGTGGTGAGCCACTCGCCCGTGCCTCGGTTCGAGCTTGTCGCTCGCCTAAAAAAGACACACTTCGTGAAGTCGTGTGCGAGCAGGAACGCAGAACGATGGTGACTCAAGACGGCACCACACGACTGTGATCGATTGGTCCGGTGGAGCTGTATGCGCGAGCGACCCTCGCCCCCCACCCACACCGACCGGCGTCAACCGGCCCGAACTCCAGGAAGCGCCCCTCCCACGCGTAGCGCGGACTGCGCAGAGGCGATCGCCGGAGCTCCTGCGGAAGGGTCAGCCGCTGCCCGGTGGCAACTGAGAACTCGGCTTCCTGTCCAGCCTGACGCTCGCCCTCTGTTCTGGCAGTGGTAGGCCATAACGACGGTGGCGAGCTGATCCTACGTCGCGGCCGCAGTGCTGCGGAGCACCAGTTCCTCGGCTGGGGCATCGCCCTGCTGTCGACGTTCCTCATCTCCCATTCCGAGCCCGTTTGGCTTGAAGCAGGTCTGGCAGCACCCGCGGGGTGACGCCCAGAGGCCCACTGGGTTCGCGGTGACGCTGCTCTACCGGGTGGTGCGGTACCCCAATCATGCTCAGATTTCTCATCGATACGCTGGGTCACCTGCTCTTCGCCGCGCTCAGACTGGATGCACATCCTCGTCGGCATTCAGCTTGGGCGGCGCGATCTGCTGCAGGTCCACGGCAAGGCAACACGCGGCCTATCGGTGCGCCGTACCCATGCTGCGCCCAGGAGCGTATGCCGCGCTGCGCGAGCCGAACGCTCGCGCGCCGCAATGATCGCCTCCCCAGCCGCGGCGACCCTGAACTCGGCGCGCCCTGACCACCCCGCCGACCGGGCGGGTCTCCAGGCGCGCGACTTGCTACTCCGAAGGCCCCACGTGGGGCGGTACGGGCATGCAAGACGCTCAGGCATCGGCACCCCCTATGTGACATTGCACGTGGCGGCAGCGGCCGAGATATGGCCCGCTGGGATGGAACAAAGGATCCGCTACTGCGCGGGCCCGGCCGGTCGCAAGATCGCCTACGCAGTCGTCGGCGAAGGGCCTGCCCTCGTCTGCCCGGCCTGGTGGGTAAGCCACCTCGAGAAGGACTGGGGCATCGCCAGGTTCCGCGAATTCTTCTCTGCGCTCACGGAGGGGCACACGCTTGTGCGGTACGACCGTCTGGGTGCGGGGCTGAGCGACCGGGACCGCACAGACTTCACTCTGGGCATCGAGGTGATGACCCTCGAAGCGGTTGTCCAGAGCGTTCGGCTTGAGCGCTTCGCGCTGTTCGCCCAATCGTGCGCTGCGCCAACGGCCGTCGCGTACTGCGCTCGCCATCCCGACAGAGTGACACACTTGGTCCTTTGCGGGGGATTCCTCGACGGGCGCATCCTGGCGCGACCTGAGGTGCAGGCGGCTCTGGTGGCGCTGGTCCGAGCGAGCTGGGGCCTCGGGTCGAGGACGCTCGCCGACGTCTTCGCGCCAGGGCTGACCGCCGGCGAGGCGAGTGACTTCGCAGCCCTGCAGCGAGCATCGGCGACCGCCGATATGTCGGCTCGGCTGCTGCGGCTAACCTTCGAGCTTGACGCGGAGGCCCAAGCTGCGGCGGTTCGCACGCCTACGTTAGTCCTTCATCGCCGCCACGACCGGGCGATCCCCTTCGAGGCAGGGCGGCATGCCGCCGCCCACATCCCCGACGCCGAGCTCGTGCCGCTGGAAGGGGAGCGGCATCTCCCCTGGTACTGCGGCGACGCTGACCGGGTGAGCGGCGCGGTCCTCCGTTTCCTCGAGGGAGCGTCGCCAGCCCTCGATCGCGTGGGGAGAGCCCAGTTCCTGCGCCGCGGCGACTTCTGGGAAATCGGCTTCGGGGCCAGGACGGTCCACGTGAGACACATGAAGGGGCTTGCCGATCTTGCCGAGCTGCTGGCGAGGCCGGGCCAGGAACTCGAGGCCACGCGGCTGGCGGGCGGCGGAGACACAGAATGTGGCACCGCTCTGGGCGCCGACCCGGTGCTCGATCCAGCCGCGCTGCGTCAATACCGTCGGCGGCTTTCCGAAATAGACGCCGATGTCGGGAAAGCAGATGGGAACTGCGACGTGGGGCGGCTGGCTCGCCTGGCATCCGAGCGCGAGGCGCTCTTGCTTGAGCTGAGGAGCGCGACTGGTCTCGGCGGCCGGGCGCGCCGATTGGGCGACCCGCGTGAGCGCGCCCGCAAGGCTGTTAGCCTGAAGTTATTTGCACCGAAGGTGTGACCGTACTCACGACAGCCCTGAGCTGTGCGCTGTTCGTGTGTGGAAAAGAGCTGTTCCCGGCGTTGATTTGT
>Ga0335079_10004564_pt1 | contig 15931 bp, 15 predicted proteins | sample Lox_Sample_33_FD_206719 | JGI IMG/M metagenome (GOLD analysis project Ga0335079, IMG submission 206719) | Soil microbial communities from Loxahatchee National Wildlife Refuge, Florida, United States - Lox_Sample_3.3 | ecosystem: Environmental > Terrestrial > Soil > Wetlands | place: USA... | reverse complement strand
AGCAAGCGCATGACCGACCGCGCCGGCTACGAGCAGCGCCTGCGATATGGGCTGAAATTCCTGAACTATGCACCTGTGATTTTCATCTCAGCCGCAACTGGCGCCGGAACTGACAAAATCCTCTCCCTGATTGAGAAAGTTTGGAGCGAGCGAAATAAGAGAATTCCGACGGCCGAGATGAACCGATTCATTCAGGATGTGGATTTTGAGCGGGCATCGGTCCCTGCGCGGCAGCAGGTGAAGATCTATTACATGACGCAGGCTGCTGTCGCGCCACCGACGTTTGTGTTGTTTACAGATAGAGATGTCAAATTGCATTTTTCCTATCAAAGATTTCTCGAAAATCAAATTCGGCGAGCGTTTGGTTTTATCGGGGCGCCCATCTGGATTAAGAACCGCGCGCGGGATTGATTATTTTGTGGCTCAGGCGCTCCATATGATCATCCCTAGTCATCCATGAAGCTGAACCTCGTCCTCATCGGTATGGTTCTATCCATCGCCGTGGTGCCAGCACACGCTCAAGAGAACTATGAAATCCAGGTGTATGGTTCCGAAATTGTTGCGCCCGGGAGCACGATGGTTGAGCTGCACTCAAACTTCACGGCGGAGGGCAGCAAAACGGTAATAGACGGCGTGCAGCCCACCAATCATGCCGAGCACGAGACGGTGGAGATAACAGAAGGGTTCACACCCTGGTTTGAGACAGGTTTTTATATCTTCACGACGATTCAGCCGGACGGTGGCTGGCAATGGGTGGGAGACCATATTCGCCCGCGCTTCCGTGCTCCTGACTCCTGGCATTGGCCGGTTGGGGTCAGCATTTCAAATGAAATCGGTTACCAGCGACGTCAATTTTCAACCGACACCTGGACCTGGGAGATACGCCCGATCGTCGATAAGCGGACGGGGCGCTGGTACTGGAGCTTCAACCCGACTCTGGACCGCTCCTGGCATGGGCTGACCGTTAATCAGGGAGTCGTCTTCTCGCCGAATGTAAAGGTGAGTTATAACTTCACGAAAAAAGTCGCTGGAGGGTTCGAGTATTACGGTTCATGGGGACCGGTCACCGATCTTCTGCCGTTGCGCGAAGAGCAGCACCAGATTTTTCCGACAATCGATCTCGACCTCAGCCCGGAGTGGGAGGTCAATTTCGGCGTTGGTTTCGGAGCGACGTCGTCAACCGACCACGTCATCGTTAAGCTCATCCTTGGCAGAAGGTTTTCGTGGCCGGGAACTCGGGGAAAGTAGCGCCCTATTCGTAGCGTAGGGCTTCGACGGGATCGAGCTTCGAAGCACGGAGGGCGGGAATCAATCCGCTGATGACGCCAACGATCAGCAGAACCAGCGCCGAAAGACTGACCGTGACCAGTGAAATTTTCAGGTGAATGTCAGCTTTGCCGGAAGTGTCTTCAAACATGGGGCCCAGCATGGGAAGGGTTCCGACCGCGGCAGCAATACCGTAGGATAGCAACACGCCCATCATGCCGCCAAGCAGCATGATCAAGAGTGTTTCGGCAAGGAATTGCAGTTTGATGTGCCGTGTTCTCGCGCCCAACGCGCGGCGCAGGCCGATTTCACGGATGCGCTCATCGACCGAGACCAGCATGATGTTCATCACGCCCACTCCGCCAATCCCGAGAGTCAATGTGCCGATGAAAATCAGAAGGACCTGAAGGCCAATGGTGAGGGCGTCAATGATCGGACGAAATTCATCGCGCCCGAACATGAGAAATGCTTTTGGGTCCGTCGGCGAAAACTGCTGGCGGGTAGCAACAGCGGCAAGCACCTGCGCCATGGCACGTTTCTCGAACTGCGGCGCGATCGGCTCAAACACCAGCACCTGCGCGTAGCGCGTGTTCCAGAGATCACCGGCGGCGGAGTAGGGGATCCATACTGATTCGTCATCGCTGCTAAAGTAGTTGCTGAGCTGGATCTTTCGAGCCATCACGCCGATGACCTGGAAGCTCACGCCTGCAATCTGCACGTACTCTCCAACCGCCGGACGTCCGCTGAACAACTCTTGGCGAACGCGGCCACCCAAGAAGCAGACTCGTCGGCGCTCCATCTCGTCATTGGCGCTAATCCAGCGGCCTTCCTCCGGCACTTCGTTGCGCATTTCGCCATATTCGGGGCAGACACCGCGTATAGGGGCCGTTCCAACCAGGCGGTCCTGATACGCGATACCCGGCCGGCGGACGGTCTCAAGACAAGCATGTTTCACGAGCGTGGCAGTCTCCTTGACCAGGTCAAGATCCGCTTGCTCGAGCACGACTTTCTTGCCAGCACGCTGGCCCCCGGGCTGTTCACTGGTTTGTTGCGGCCAGCAGATCACAACACTCTTTCCGAAAGCGTCAAAGCCGTTCACCAGAATGGTGCGAAAGCTGCTGCCATAAGCTATGAGCAGTGTGACTGTGGCAATGCCCCAGACGATTCCGAGCATGGTCAAAATGCTGCGGGTATAATTGCGCTTCAGTGCAATCCATGCCTCGCGAATGATCTCAATCAGCATTGCTCTTGCTTCTCAATGGTTGCGTTTTACCCGCCTGCCTCAAACCTGAGCGCTTCAATCGGATCGACCGACGCCGCTCGCTTCGCCGGATACAAAGCCGAAAGCACAGCGATCAATCCTAAGAGGCCGCCAGCCAATGTTCCCGATTGCCACGTCGGCAGAAGGCCCGCAAAGTAATCAGGCATGGGAAGCAGATCGATCAGGAAACAAAAGCCGTATCCGATACCCAATCCAATGCCACCACTGAGGGTGGCGATGATGAGCGCTTCGACGAAAAACTGCCGAAGGATGGTGTGGGATGGCGCGCCCAGAGCCTTGCGAACGCCGATCTCCCGCGTGCGCTCGCGGACCGCGATCATCATCACGTTCATTACACCAATGCCGCCAAGGCAAAGGGTCACGATTCCCACGGCGCCGAGGAAGTATTTCATGCCGTCGGTCATCTGCTTGAATGCCTGCGCTTCCTGAACGGTGTCCCAAACGGGGCAGGCTTCTTTGTCGTTGGGGTCGAAGTTATGCATCTTGCCCAGCGCAACTCGCACTTCGTGCTTGCAGGCATCATGCTGTGCGACCGATTTCGGCGTAACGATCAGCTGATCGAACGTGGTTGAAGTCCCTGGCGGCTTGTCCGGAAAATCCCGGCGCATCGCTCCGAAAGGAATGAAAACTTTATTTACGTCCCAGCCGTCATAGCTGGAATCCTGCTTCTTTTTTGCCATCACCCCAACTACCGTGTAGGGAAATTCATTCAGATACACATTCTGGCCGATGGGATCGCGGCCAGGAAAAAGCTGCTTCGCGGCGTCTGTGCCAAGAAATGCGACGCGACGCGCCTGGCGCTGATCGTCCCAGTTGTAGAAGCGGCCGAGACCGACATCCAGACTGCGAATCTCTCCGAACTCCGGATATGATCCAGTCACTTCGAACGCAGCGTTGTTGTAGGCGCTGTGAGTACGCACGGTCTCCTGCTCCAGCTCAGGGATCGCATATTGGCAATCGGGAGAATCGGACTGTACCGCCGGAACGTCCGGATCGGACCAGTGAACCAGCCTTCCAGCACGCGTTCCACCAGCCTGGAGGCTGGTGCGCCCGTGGAAGACGATCATCACGTCTTTGCCTAAGGTTTCGGCTTGTTTTTCCTGGCCTTTCTCAAGACCCTCGCCCGCGGCGACCATGAGAACAATCGAGACAATCCCCCACGCGATACCGAACATGGTGAGAAACGTGCGCAGCTTGTGCGTCCAAAGTGTTCGCAGAACATCGCTGATCAGATCGCGTAAAACCATGGGGTGGCCGCCAAGTACAGGTTGGACGCAGGCCGTGCCAGAACGTAAGCGCGCCCTGATTACCCTATGTAGATACGCATCTGTCCGGCTGTTTGTTGCACTCAACTGAAGGTGAAGTGCAGCGGGAGAGACTTTGCGGAATCGGCAGAGCTATTCCTGAATGGTTCCCTGAGCAATCACATCAATCTCTGCTTGCTTACTCACGTGCAGCAGAAACGTGCTCGGATTCTTCAAACCCCATTCGACATAGGGAATAATAAAATTCGCTTTGGCGGTAACATCGCGGCCGCTGATGGCGGTTGTGATGGGAACGGTTATTACGTGGTCGCTTCCGTGCAGGCGAAAGGTCCCTTCCATTTGAAAAGATGATTGGCCGTGAGGTGAAATATTGCCCACAATTTTGCGGGGCACAAACGCAATGTCTGGATACTTCTGGCTTTCGAGGACCACTTGGTGCATTTTGTGATCGCGGGAGGGGTTGCCGCTCTCGCCAGTCGTCGCATCCACAATAAAAATCCCGTTTGCCTCGCCAGAGGGCGCGAAATCCAATTCCCCGCTTTTTGCCTTAAAAGTACCGTGAACGGTATGCGCGGTCGCACTCAGGGTGTAACTGATGGTGGTTTTTGCTGGATCCAATACGAACCTAAGTTGCTGCCCAAATGACAGCGGTGTCCAGAGAACAAGGAGAATTGCAGCGGCAGCCCAACGTCGGCACAACCTGGTCATGCGCATCATCACATCCGAGGACTATGATTCTGAAGAGCTTCCTCTTGGCTCGGTTTTTGGACCGGGGTTATCCTTTGATCCCGCTACAGCCTTGGCAGACCCGTTTTTGCAGGAAATCCTTCCGAAACTGCCCTATTCCATACTAAGATAGGCGGGCACCGGCACAAAGCCGGAGTGGGTTTACAGCTCGCGCCGAACAGGAGAGAGACGGTGCACGTTCTGGTGACGACAGACACGTTAAGCAACTCGTGGAGCTACGTCCGCGAGCTGGTTACCGGGCTTGTCACTCGCGGCAACAGGATCACCCTTGTCAGCTTCGGCGACATTCTGCTGCCGGAGCAAATCTCCTGGATTGAGAGCCTGCATGGCCTGGAGTATCGGCCAACTGCCTTTCGCCTGGACTGGATGCAGGATGGAGAGCGCGATTTCAAGGATTCTTCGGCGTACCTGGTTTCGCTCGTCAATGAGCTCCAGCCCGATCTCCTGCATTTCAACCAGTTGTGCTACGGCGGACTTCCGGTCGAAACACCGCGCGTGGTGGTAGCCCATGGCGACCTGATCAGCTGGTGGAAGGCGGTGCATGGGCACGAACCGAAAGAGAGCCGCTGGGTACGCTGGTATCGCGACGTGGTGCGCCACGGAATCGCGAACGCGGACGCTGTGATTGCGCCTTCATCCTGGATGCTGGAAACCCTGCGATCCTGCTACACACGTCCGAAGCGCGATGCAGTGATCTACAACGGGCGCAACCCGATCTTTTTTAATCCCTATGTGAGTAAAGAGGATTCTGTGCTGGCCATTGGGCGGCTGGTGGACGCCGGTAAGCAGGTAAACCTGCTGACGCAGCATCAGCACCCGCTGCCGGTCTGTATTGTCGGCTGCGATGCGCCGGTACAACCTACCGTGCCCATTCGCGCCGATGTGAAACTGGCGGTTGAGGGAAATTCGGTTGCGCTCAAAGGCCCCCAAACCGAGGCGCAGCTTCGTAACCTTTATAGCCGGGCTTCGATATATGCCGCGACGTCTCGATACGAGCCTTCGGGTATGAACGCTCTTGAAGCGGCACTGTCGCGCTGCGCGATTATCGCAAATGACATCCCGCCCTACCGGGAATTATGGGGCGATGCTGCGATCTATTTCCAGGCCAACGATGCCGCGAGTCTGGCGCAGGTGATCCGGCGGCTCGGGGAACAGCGAGACCTCTGCCGGGGGTATGCAAGCCGAGCCTACCAGCGGGCCCGGGAGTGCTTCATCGCCAAGCACATGATCGACGAATATGAGCAGCTCTACAGCAGCCTGGCTGATATGAGGTTTGCAGCAGCCTGAAACGACTGCCCTAGCATGCGTACTGTAAGCCGTTGACTTGCCTCTGGCAGTGTGTGAGAATCCGCGCATAGCCGCTCTGTTGGCTCGCGTCCAGCGGAGGCGGCATCCAGCCATACCGGAGTTGAAATGCCTGCCATATTGCACGCCCGCAGGGTCATGGCGTGGAGTGAAATCCAAACGCCGCGCACTCCATGGCTGTAGCGAGGAACCTGCAGTGGATACTCGCAGCCGTGCTGGCGATCACAGCCGGGTACCTGGATGGGCGCTTTCGACGGATACCCAACTGGTTGACGGTTCCCTCGACGGTTATCGGCGTGGTGGTGGGCTTCTGGATTGCCGGATGGGCGGGAGCGGTGAATTCGCTTTATGGCGCAGGACTGGGCCTGCTGTTGCTTTTGCCCTTCGTTCTGCTGCGCGCTTTGGGAGCAGGAGATTGGAAGCTGGTGGGCGCGCTGGGAGCTTTGCTGGGTCCACAGCACCTGGTGGTCGTTTTGATGGCAACGATCATAGTGGCAGGGGTCATGGCGCTGGCGTTGGTGATGTGGAAGGGCCGCTTAAGGCAGACACTACGCAACATTTTGAGGATTTTTGGAGCGTTGTTCAGTTTTCATGTGCCCGCGCCGGAGCTTTCGCTGGACAACCCGGAGAGTCTGAAGGTTCCATTTGGCGTTGCGGTCGCGATAGCGGTGATTCTTTATGCGGTGGCGCACGTAAGGGGCGTAGCGTAGGGGTGTCAGAAGTTTGAAATGAGGACCCTCAAGAAAATTCTGCTCGAGTCCAGCGGCTCCGAGATCGCGGAAGCCGCGCTGGTGCTGCCGTTGATGTTCACGATCCTGATGGGAATTTACTGGTTCGGGCGGGCATACAACGTGTACGCCACTCTTAATTATGCGGCGAGAGATGCAGCGCGAGCCGGGGTGGCTCCGACTTGTGCTACCTGCGGAAACGCTTCGCTCACCCCAACAAACATGGCGGTTGTGGTCCAGCAGGACCTGCAAAATGCGCAGATCGATCCCACTCTGGTGCAGCCGAAGAATCCTATTCCGCCACCGGGCAGCGGCGGAGCGTTCGTAAGCTGCAACGGTGGCGCAGCTCCCAGCTGCGCAGCCGTTGGCGGCGGCGCAAATATCTGCGTCTATCAGAATGTTTACGTCGACGACGTAACCATATCCGGCACGCCCAATCCCGATCTCAGCAGTTGCGGGGTTTCGGTCAGCTTTTATTATCCCTACCAGATGTCACTGCCTTTCACTTCACTGAACATGACCCAAGTGAAAATCAGCGCCGAAGCGCAGATGGTGCAGGAGAATTAGCCGTGCGGCAATTGAGAGCGAGTCTCGCCCATCTGGCGGGTGAACGCGGCGCAACCATGGTGGAGTTTGCCGTCTCCCTGCCGCTCCTGATCGTGCTGGTGGTTGGAATTTTCGATTTTGGCTCGGCATTCAATTTCAAGCAGGAGCTGAACAACGCGGCTCGCGAGGGAGCGCGGTATTCATCCAGCGCTCCGACTGCAGATCTTTCGGCCGTCGGTTCTACGCCTGCGACTGTGATTGCAGCAGCGACGCTGGTTGATTCTTATATGCTCGCCGCGAAGATCAACGACTGCGGTCTGAATGCGGTGATCAATGCGGGAACGGCTGCAGCCTCGACCGGATTGACATGGACGTTTACTGCCACTGGCTGTCCGGCGGGCACTCTGACTTTGAAGATTCAGCGTGGTTTTGCCCAGCTTGCAGGGGGATCGGTGGGCAGCACCAACATAACCGTGATCTCCAGCCAGGTGACGATCAGCTATCCGTATGCGTGGCAATTCAGCAAGGTGATTCAACTGCTGGTTCCGGGGGCAAACTATGCGGGAGCGACGCTAATTTCAACCAGCGCGACGTTGCCGAATGAATCCTAAGATGGAAGTGAACAAAGTCCAATTCGCACCGAGGCGGGGAGAGCGCGGTCAGACCATCATCCTCGTCGCGCTCGCACTCGTGGGACTGTTGGGCATGGCGGCGCTCGCCATTGACGTGGTTACACTCTATGTCGCCAAGAGCGAAGCGCAACGCGCCGCCGACGCCGCGGCAGTAGCGGGAGCAACGGCGTTTGTGAATGCAGGGGCAACGTCGGCTGCAAGTGGCGATACACTGTACACCCTCGCACAGAATATGGCGTCATCTTTCATCAACACATCTTTGGCGGAGAACAACGTAGCAGGGACTCCTGCAAGCCTGGTCGGGGCGCCATCCTACAACCTAAGCACGGCTGGCAATCCCCGCGTTACAGTCACGGTACAACAAACCAACCTGCCGACGTTCTTTTCGCGGATTTGGGGAAAGACGAGTGCAAGCGTGCAGGCGACGGCGACAGCTGAGGCGTTTAACTCCTCGGGGGCGCAGACCGCAAACGGTATTTACGTCCCTACTCCGAAATGCGTGAAGCCGATATTGGTCGCAAATGCCGACCCAGTTCACGCTTTCCCAACTCCTCCCGCCTTCGTGAACACCACGGATGGGAGCGTCACCACTCCCTACAATACCTATTACAACCCGACTGCACTGAATAAGGGCGGATTCATTGGCGAGCCCATCACTCTGACTTCCGGTTGTCCTTTGACTGCCAGCTGCGGTGTTGTCGGGAGCCTGACTGCCGGACAATACTTGCCTGAAGCATTGCCTGCCGGATCGTCAAGCTCAGGATCTAACGGGTCGTACAACAGTACCGTATGCCCTGGTGACTGCTCGAATCTGGGAGGAACCCCTTATCAGCAGAGCATCGCCTGTTGCGACACGACAGCATACAACTTCACCCAATGCAGTTCGTCACCCAATACATTCACATACTACGATACGGCCAATAATCCGGACTCCGCTTCGCAGACTCTCAACGGCCTGCAATGCGTGATGCATACGTCAACGGCCGGTAATATGGCCGATACTCTGATGGTGCCAGCCAGCTTTCCGAGCGATCCATTCCAGATCCAGCCGGGAACATATACGCAAAATGCCCTCGGTTCGCTGCCCAGTCCGTATCTTTCGACCAGTGACTCGATTATCACGTTGCCGCTGATAAACACAACACTTACTACCAATGCCGTAACCGTCGTCGGGTTTCTGCAGATGTTTGTGAGCAGCGTGACTCCGCCGGCGCCAAAGTCAACCATAAGCGGGGTCGTAATCAACGTTATCGGCTGCGGCAACACCGCTGCGGCGGGCTACGTCTCCGGTGGAGGGGTTTCTCCAGTCCCGGTCAGACTGATAACGCCTCCGTAAGCCGTGGGCGAAAAGCAGATTCCTCCCTGCGATCGGAATGGCAAGAACACGGAGGCGCCCTGGGCCGCACACGCAAACTTTTGTAACCAAACACTTTCGCTTGGCCGCGTTGACGCGGCAAGAACGACCTTGCTACACTTCCGGGAGAGTTGTGGAATCGGAACCCTCCTCCTCGAGACTTTCAACTTAGGCGCTAGCCCGGCTGGGTAATGGAATTACTTCTCAATCTTTTCTGGCTGATGTTGGCGGTACCCGCACTATGGTACTGGCGGCACGAGCCGGCCTTTGCCCGAAAGGCCAGTGGTTTTGAGCGCTTCCGGCCCTTCGTACTCATCGGCTGCACGCTGATGCTGCTGTTCCCGGTGATTTCGGCCACCGACGATATGCGCGCCATGGGCCAGGTCATGGAAGAGCGTGCCCCGAGCGAACGCATTCTTAAGCAGTATGCCGGGGGCGAGAAGTCGCATTCCCATCTGAGCGGAGACGGCACTTACCCGGCAACGCTCGTCTACTCGTTGGCAGTTGCACCCACTCATCAGATTTGTGGCCAGGTTGTGGCCCATCCCATCCTTCTGCCGGAGCAAACCCTCTTAGGCGGAATGTCCTGTCGCGCCCCTCCGGCGCTCTCCTAGGTTAGGTCTGCACTCTGCCTTCGGGTAGAGACCATGTCCCATTTGCCGTCGAGATTCGTGTTGCTGTGGCAGGGCACTATTTTCAGCACACGCCAGTATCTCGATGCGGATGGCTATTCGGAGTGGCTAAATGCGAAAAAGTCTTTGGCGCTATTCAGCGGTATTTTTGCTGTGCGGCATAAGTGTCTCTACGCATGCGCAGCAGGCACTGAGTTGGGAGCAGGTACGCGATCGCTTCGAGCGCAATAACCCAACTTTACGCGCGGGTATCGATAACGTCAGCGAATCGCGAGCGGAGGAAATTACTGCCAACCTGCGGCCAAATCCTGATTTCAGTGTTTCGACCGATGGAACGCAGATCGCGCCCTATCACGGAGTGTGGCGGCCGTTCGCCGGAACCGATGTGGTGCCGGGGGTCAGCTATCTGATCGAGCGTGAGCATAAGCGCGGATTGCGACTGCAGAGCGCCCGCTGGGCAACCGACATTGCGATCTCAAACCAGAGCGATCTTGAACGAACGCTGATGTTTAGCCTGCGCAACGCTTTCGTGCAGACGTTGCTGGCGAAGGCGGTATATGGGGTGGCACAGGAGAATTTGACGTACTACGACCATGTGCTGGACGTCAGCCAGGAACAGTTCAAGGTTGGCGGGATCGCGCGGGTTGATCTGGATCGCTTAGAGCTGCAACGGGTGCAGTATGAATCCGACCTGCAATCAGCGCTGGTCAATTTGCGCACGGCAAAGATCCAATTGCTTACGCTGCTGAATGACCGCACGCCGATCGACCAGTTCGACGTGGCCGGGACTTATGATTTTTCCGAGCAGATCTCGCCGCTGCAGGACTACCGCGACCAGGCACTGGCCACGCGCCCGGACTTGAAAGCGGCACAGCAATCGGTGGACAAGGCGAAAACCGACCATCGGCTCGCCATCGCGAATGGCTCGACCGATCCGACGGTGGGCGCGTGGTGGACCTACAATTCTTCGAACAACAATCCCTATGGCCTGTATGCGATCGGCGCCAGCGTAAGTATCCCGTTACGCATCTTCGACCGCAATCAGGGTGAAAAACTCCGCACTCAGTTAGATATTGATCGAAACCAGAGACTTTTCGATGCCACTCAGGCGCAGGTGTTCAGCGACGTGGACTCAGCGTATGCCACGCTGATGAGCAACATCACGCTGCTGAAGCCCTACAAAGAAAAATATCTGAAGCAGGCGGTCAGCGTCCGCGACACCATCACGTTCTCTTATCAGCATGGTGGAGCGTCGCTGCTCGACTTCCTGAGTGCTGAGAACGATTACCGCGCCGTGGAACTCAGCTACGTGAATCTGGTCGGCGCGTACCTGACCGCAGCCAGCCAGTTGAATCTGGCGGTAGGCAAGGAGGTTTTGCCATGAAAAGACGAATCCTGATTGAAGTGGTTTTGTCGGCCCCGTTACTGTTGGCGCTCTTCGCGTGTGGCGAGGGCAAAGCCGATCCCAAGGCTGAAGCGCCACCTCCCACGCAGGTGGAGCATGTGGCCGATCTCGACACCGTCAAGGTTGACCATCCCGATCAGTTCCCGCTGGTCACCGCCGGCGAGCACAAGGCCGCCCCTACGCTCAATGTCACTGGAACGGTGAATCCGGATGTGACCCGAAATGTCCCGGTAATCTCGCTCGCAGCCGGCAGGGTTGTAGATATAAAAGCGCGATTGGGTGATGTGGTGAAAAAGGGCCAGATTTTGATGCAGGTGCAGAGCAGCGAGGTTTCGGGCGCGTTTCAGCAGTATCTCAAATCAGTTAATGACGAGCGTCTGGCAAACACACAACTTGACCGCGCGCAGATCCTCTATGACAAGGGTGCGATCGCTCAAAAAGATCTGCAGGTGGCCCAGGCGGCAGAAGAGGACGCGAAGGTGGATGAGGACACCACGCTTCAACAGCTCAAAGTACTTGGCGTTAATCAAGATCATCCGTCCGCGGTGGTTAACGTTGTATCGCCGATCTCCGGCATCATCGTTGAACAGAACGTGACCAATGCCGCGGGCGTGCAGGGGTTAGCTTCGCCCAATCCATTTACCGTTTCCGATCTCTCGGACGTGTGGATTCTCTGTGATGTTTATGAGAACGATCTGGACGCGGTGCACACCGGCCAATTTGCCGACATTCACCTGGCCGCGTATCCGGGAAAGGTCCTAAAGGGACGCATCGACAATATCGGGCCCATTCTCGATCCCAACATCCGCACTGCTAAAGTGCGGCTGCAAGTTCCCAACCCTGGGGGAATTATGCGGATCGGCATGTTCGTGACGGCAACGTTCTATGGCAAACACCCTGAGACCCACACAGTTGTCCCGGCGACCGCCGTCATGCACCTGCATGATCGCGATTGGGTCTTTATTCCGGCGGAGAACAGCTCTTTCAAGCGAATTGAAGTAAAGGGGGGCGAGATGCTGCCCAACAACATGCAGGAGGTCAACTCCGGGATCTCGCCCGGCACGAGAGTCGTCGCAAATGCCCTTGAATTGCAGAACACGGTGGACCAGTAAATGATTCGTGGTTTAGTCGATTTTGCCTTAAACAACCGTTTCCTGGTGCTCGCGTTCGCGGTGCTGCTATTTGGCTGGGGAATTGTTTCCTTTCACAACTTGCCGGTTGAGGCCTATCCCGACGTCGCCAACAACTACGTCCAGATCATCACGCAATGGCCGGGCCGCGCGGCGGAAGAGGTCGAACAACAGGTAACGGTGCCCCTCGAAATTCAGATGAACGGCATCCCTCATCTGGAGCACCTGCGCTCCACCTCGCTGGCCGGGCTTTCCAGCTTGATGCTGATTTTTGACGACCAATCGAGCAATGACTGGAACCGCGCAAAGGTCCTCGAGCGCCTGTCGCAAGTACAGTTGCCCAATAATCTGCAACCGGTCATGGGAACGGACTGGAGCCCGGTCGGACAGGTCTATTGGTACACGCTGAAGAGCACCAATCCCAAATATGACGTAATGGAGCTGAAATCGCTTCAGGACTGGGTACTGGAAAAACAATTCAAATCCGTTCCCAACGTGGTGGATGTTTCCAGCTTTGGAGGAATTACCAAGGAATATCAGGTCCGCGTGGATCCCGAAAAGCTGGTTGCCTACGGCCTGAATCTGGCTCAGGTGGAGCAGCAGCTTGCCAACAATAATACGAACGCCGGAGGAAGCTTTATTGAAGTCGGTGAGCAGCAGATCAATGTTCGATCCGTGGGCCTGTTCACCAGCGTTCAAGACATCGAGGGCACGGTCCTCAAGACGCAGAACGGGACGCCGCTGCACGTCAGTGATATCGGCGAGGTTGTGCAGGGGCCAAAGATTCGTTTAGGACAGATTGGTAAAGCCATTCATCGCGCCGACGGTAAGGTTGTCGATGATGATGACGTGGTCGAGGGCATTGTGTTGATGCGCAAAGGCGCTGAACCTGACCACACCCTTGATGGCATTCACGAAAAAGTGAAAGAACTGAACGACCACATATTACCGCCTGGCGTGAAGGTGGTCCCATTCCTCGATCGCGACGACCTGGTCCATTTCACGACGCACACAGTTCTGCACAACCTGACCGAAGGCATTATTCTGGTTTCGATCATTCTGTTTCTGTTCCTCGGAAATGTGCGGGGCGCGCTGATCGTTGCCCTCACGATTCCGTTCTCACTGCTGTTTGCTTCGATTTGCCTCGACATGCGCCGCATCCCGGCGAATTTGCTCTCTCTGGGTGCGCTGGATTTCGGCATGGTGGTGGATGGCGCAGTTGTGATGGTCGAGAATATCGTGCGCCATTTGAATCGAGGTAATGGAGATCCGCAAACCCCGGGGCAAAAGATTCGCCAAGCGGCGCACGAAGTCCAGCGGCCCGTCTTTTATGCGATCGCAATCATCATCACCGCCTATATGCCGATTTTCACGCTGCAGCGCGTGGAGGGACGGTTATTCAAGCCAATGGCCTGGACGGTCGCGTTTGCTTTGCTTGGCGCCTTGATTTTCTCTATGTTGCTGGCGCCGGTTCTCTCCAGTTTTGCATTCCGCCGCGGGGCGAAGGAGTGGCACAATCCAGTTCTCGCGTTCTTGACAAAGCATTATCGCACCGCCGCCCGTTGGGCCATTCGTAAGCGATATCTGACGGTGGGAATGGGCGTAGTGAGCCTGCTAATCGCGATCTATTTGGCAGTGGGCGGCGTGATCGGCTCTGAATTTCTTCCCCATCTCGACGAAGGTGCGATTTGGGTGCGTGGTACGCTTGCCCCGAGCACCGGCCCGACCGAAGGAACGGCGGTTATGGACCGGGCGCGTGTCGTACTCTGCTCATTCCCTGAAGTCACACAGGTCGTGAGCCAGGTGGGACGCCCTGATGACGGCACTGATACAACGGGATTTTTCAATACGGAATACTTTGTCGATCTGAAACCAAAGGATGAATGGCGGCCAGTGTTTCACGAGAACAAAGAAGAGCTGATCGCGGCAATGAATCGCGAACTGGAGAAAATGCCGGGCGTAATCTGGAATTTCTCTCAGCCCATCGCCGACAACATGGAAGAGGCTGTGAGCGGAGTCAAGGGTGAACTCGCAATCAAGGTGTACGGGGATGATCTGAAAGTGCTTGAAGCTAAAGCTAACGAGATCCTTCGGGTCATGCAGACTGTCCATGGTGTGCAGGACCTCGGCGTATTCCGCGTGATCGGGCAGCCGAATCTGAATTTTGTGGTGGACCGGGCCGCCGCCGCACGTTACGGCATTAACGTGAGCGATGTCCAGGATGCGATCCAAACCGCCGTCGGAGGCGGCGCCGTGAGCGAACTGCTGCATGGCGAGCAGAGGTATGACGTTGTCGTGCGTTATGAGAAGCCATACCGCGACACGCAGGAAGCGATCGAAAACGTACGGTTGTTGGCACCCTCAGGAGAACGAGTCTCTTTGGCGCAGCTTAGCAAAGTGAACATGATCGACGGTGCTTCGGAAATTTACCGCGAAGGTAACATGCGCTATGTCGCGATCAAATACAGCGTGCGGGGACGTGACCTTGGCAGCACGGTTGAAGAGGCCATCAAGAAAGTGAATGACCAGGTAAAACTGCCGAGTGGGTACAAGATCGACTGGGCCGGCGAATACGAGAGCCAGAAGCGCTCGGAAAAGCGGCTTGCGATTGTCGTGCCCATCACGATTCTGCTGATTTTTATCATCCTGTACACGATGTTCAATTCGTTCAAGTGGGCAGGGCTGATCCTTGCCAATGTGGCGATGGCCAGTATCGGCGGCGTGCTCGCTCTGCTCATTTCTCACACTAACTTCAGCGTCTCGTCGGGGGTGGGACTGCTTGCGCTGTTTGGAGTCTCCGTGCAGACTGGCGTGATTATGCTTGAATACATCAATCAACTGCGGGCGCGCGGAAACTCGATCATGGACGCCGCCGTGGAAGGCGCGGTGCTCCGGCTGCGGCCGATCATGATGACGATGCTGGTTGCGACGTTGGGCTTGTTGCCCGCGGCATTGTCACACGGCATCGGTTCAGACTCTCAACGGCCGTTTGCCATTGTGATTGTTGGAGGTCTATTGGCGGACCTGGTTATGAGTATCTTCCTGCTGCCGACGCTTTATGTTTGGGTGGCCGGAGATCGTGACGTTCTGCCGGCAGTGGAACTCGGAACCGATGAGGCCTAGCAAAACCGGGCGGGAATCTGCACGGGCGCGGGCCTTTGTGCGCGGAAGGCGGGAGATCATCCTACAGTGTGCATAAGGGCAGCCAAAGCAACCAGCATCAGGAGCACAAAGAACACCAAACCGCTGCCGAACAGGACGATCTCACTCAGGAGATCGGGTTTCATCAAGTCGTCACGATGCATGGCACCCTCCATGACCGGGCGCTTACAGGATGCCGCCGATCGCGGACGGGGTTGCCGGTGTTCTTACCTTAGGCCTGGCAACTGTGCCCGAATTCCGCTTCCAGCGCCCAGTTTCAGGAAAACATATCATGAGATTCGGCTGTGCTAGCACAAAAAACATAGGACAGAGCCCTCTGTGCATGTTCAAAACTAAGTGATTTCCGTTTCTCGAGATCAGTACTGCCGGACCTACCCAAACGGGTGGCCCACTCACAACCCAGCTCTAGCCAACTCGAATCATGCGGAAACGTTTGGGTAGCGGGCGTGAGAGTGGTCCACCAAAGCATTACGACCT
>Ga0335079_10004563_pt1 | contig 15934 bp, 14 predicted proteins | sample Lox_Sample_33_FD_206719 | JGI IMG/M metagenome (GOLD analysis project Ga0335079, IMG submission 206719) | Soil microbial communities from Loxahatchee National Wildlife Refuge, Florida, United States - Lox_Sample_3.3 | ecosystem: Environmental > Terrestrial > Soil > Wetlands | place: USA... | reverse complement strand
TGGGAACGGCGATCTTGGGATGGATAGCCAGGGCGGCCTCCGCGGCTTCTTCCGGCGTCATGACGTACTTCCCGGAAACCGGCAGTAACGCGATGTCGACGGCGATATCCTTCATCTCAGGAATGAAGTCCGTGTCGCCGGCGAAATAAACTCGCGTACCGTCCATGGTGATCACAAAGCCCAGCCCGCTTTCCCCCTTGGGATGAAAGACCTTTCCCGGCTCGCGGAACTTGTTCACATTGTAAGCGGGAACGGCTTCAATCTCGACCTTGCCCACCGTAATCTTCCCGCCCGGGTCGAGAAAGCGCGTGTCTTTCACTTGCACGCCCTTCAAACCGCCCCTGCAGAGCGTGCTGGCAACAATCGTAGTTCCCGGAAATATCACCTTATTGAGATCCTCGAGACTGAGGTGGTCGAAGTGCTCATGGCTAAGCAAGACCACGTCCGCCTCATCCCGGCCTGCCACTTTGAAGGGGTCGGTATAGATCACGCTTGATCCCTTGATTTTGAAAGTGTCATGGGCGATGCGGGTAAAGTCCAGATTCAGGAGTTTCATCGTTCTCCTCCCCATCAATTGTGAGTTGCGTGTCCAGTCCGGCCGGAACGCACCCCTCTAGCTTATCACCGGCCTGGGGGTCTGAGGAGAGCCCAGTACGGAAGTCATATGTTGTTAGCGTGTCACCAAGGTACTCTTGCCTTTTTCAGGCCCGTCGAGTAGCATGACCCAAATTTCCAAATTTCGGGACAATCTATGTCCTCGCATAGTTCCAATCCGGAAGGCTATCTTCTGCTCGGTCTCGGGGCCGGCATTTATTGGTTCTACAAAGGGTTCCGCATCTTTCGTGAATACCGCGTCCTGGCGGACACACCGGAAATCCCTATCGGAAGCATGGCCATGGGCCTGGTGGAAATTCATGGCAAAGCGAAGGCTGAGCAAACCGTCGCGAGCCCGGTTACCAAGACGCCCTGCTGTTTTTACCGGGTCGACATCGAACGCTGGGTCACGAGCAAGAACGGCGGCCACTGGTCCCACGCTGCAACCGATGCCGATGGCGTGAAGTTTTATCTCGAAGACGCGTCGGGTAAAGTCCTGGTGGACGCGCACGGGGCGGAGTACGATCTGATTCAAACCGCCAAGGTGGAAACGGGGAGTGGGCTGCGAAGCGGACTGGGGCGGTTGTTCTCAGGCATGGAGGGTCCCGCCAAAAGCACCGGGACAATGGGCATGCGGGAAGAGCTTTTCCCTTACGCGCATTCGGTGGCGAGCGGAACGGGCAGTTCCTTTTCTCTGGGAGGGATGAGCCTTTCTGCCATGGGGGGCGGCATCAGCCTGGGAGGCGGGTCCCACCGCTACCGCTTGAGCGAGTATTTGATACTCCCCGGCCACTGGTATGACCTCACGGGCACGTGTGTGGAGAACCCCCAACCCCAGGACGAGCACGACCGCAACTTGATTATGAAAGGAACGAACGAGCCGACTTTCCTGATTTCGTGGCGCAGCGAAAAGGAGATTGAGAGCTCGCTGCGCAATCGGGCCGCCCTGCGTATCTTCGGGGGCGGGGCTCTTTCCGTGGCCTGCCTGGCGCTGCTATTGGCGAGGTTTGGACTGTTTTGACTTTTGAGGAGGCGAGTAGAAATGGGTGTAATCATTCTCCTGGCGCTGGTGATCATCCTCGTGGTGGTGGGGGTCTTCGCCTACCTGATTACGATTTACAACAGCCTGGTGCGATTGAAGAACGATATCGACAAAGCCTGGGCGAACATCGACGTTCTGCTGAAGCAACGGCACGACGAACTTCCCAAACTGATTGAGACCTGCAAGGGCTACATGCAGTACGAGCAGAAGACCTTCCAGCTCATTACCGAGGCCCGCACGGCGTTCATGCGAGCCGGATCCGTGAGTGAGAAGGCCCAGGCCGATAACCTGATCTCCGGCGCCCTCAAGAGCCTATTTGCGGTGTCGGAGAACTACCCGGAACTGAAGGCCAACAATAACTTCATGCAGCTTCAGAAGCGCATTTCGGAACTGGAAGAGAAGATTGCCGACCGGCGCGAGTTCTATAACGACGACGTCAACACTTACAACATTCGCATCCAGCAATTTCCCGACATGCTGCTCGCCGGCATGATGCACCTGCAACACCACGATATGTTCAAGGTGACGGAAGAGGACCGCCGGGACGTGGAAGTGAAGATGGCGTAAGTACGACCTATGGTTGATTAATGATTGATGATTTCTGATTCCTGATTGCTGATGCGTAATGGGCGAGCTGGGAGATCAATGGCTAATGACCCATCTCAAATCGGCAATCACATATCACCCCTGAAAGAGAGGAGCCGAGTATGGTCGTCGCGGGTGTGCTGATCGTCCTATTGGTAATCATCGCCATCGTGGTTATTGGCCTGATCATGTATTTCGTGGGGATCTACAACAACCTGGTGGCACTGAAAAATGATATCGACCGCTCTTTCGCCAACATCGACGTGGTGCTCAAGCAGCGGCACGACGAGCTGCCGAAGCTCATCGATACCTGCAAAGGCTATATGCAGTATGAGCAGAAGACCTTGCAGGCGGTGACGGAAGCGCGCACGGCCTATTTGCGGGCCACCACTCCCTCGGAGAAGATTCAGGCGGACAACATGGTCAGCGGGGCGCTCAAGAGCCTGTTCGCCGTGGCGGAGAAGTATCCCGACTTGAAGGCCAACACCAATTTCATGCAACTGCAAGGGCGCATTACGGAGCTGGAAGAGAAGATCGCCGGGCAACGCAACCGCTTCAACGACGACGTCAACGTGTTCAACATCCGCATTGCCCAGATTCCCGCCAACTTCGTGGCCGGATTCATGCACCTTCAACCCCACGCCCTATTCCAGGCGGCGGAAGCCGATCGCGAGGATGTGAAAGTGAGCTTCAACTGAAACAAGAAGGCCCGCTTGGGGGAGCGGGCCTGGGGAAAGGAGGAAAACCTAGTACGGGTTCTTTCCTTATCTCTTCTTCTTCTTTGCCTTCTTAACTGCCATATTTTCCCCTCCTTTGTTGGAGTTTTGGGACCAGCGCTTGCAACCACGTTTAGTGGTCACGCGCCACACTACCACAATATGTAGTGTGGATTGGCTATTTTGTCAAGAGGAAAAAACGAACCCGCCGGTTTCCGGGTAATGTAATCTTCTCCTGGGCCCCTGCGCCGGAGTTTCGTTTGGGTTCAGGCAGGGTTCGCCCGGCGGGCGGGAGCCCTTCGATCGGGGGGGACGATCGCGGTGAAGACGACGTCAACCACAACCCCGGACAATTTCCCCGCGGAAATCCGGGCAACACCTTCCCCCCGGTACCGTCTGGAATCGGTGGACGTGCTGCGCGGCGTGGTTATGATTCTCATGGCGCTGGATCACACCCGCGACTTCCTCGGCATGACCGGCATCAGCCCCACGGACCTCTCCCGCACCACCGTCCCCCTGTTTTTCACGCGCTGGATCACGCATTTCTGCGCTCCGGTTTTCTTCCTGCTTACCGGCACCGGAGCGTACCTGGCGCTCCGCCGCAAATCCCGGCGCGAGTTGTCGTTTTTCCTCATCACGCGCGGCGCGTGGCTGATATTCCTCGAACTGACTCTCTTCCGTTGCCTGGGCTTTCAATTCAACTTCGACTATCACCTGACTCTACTCAACGTCCTTTGGGCGCTGGGATGGGCGATGATCGTCCTCTCCGTGCTGGTTCACCTCCCCGCGCCGCTGGTTGCCGCGTTTGGCCTGGTCATGATCGCCGGGCACAATTTGCTCGACTCCATTCAATCCGCCAATCCGCTTTGGTCGGTCCTGCCCTCCCTCAATTTCATTGTCCAGACTCCGCAACATTCCGTCTTTGTCGCCTACCCGCTGATTCCCTGGGTGGGTGTAACTGCGGTGGGGTACAGCCTGGGACAAGTCTACAACTGGGAGCCCCGGCGCCGGATGTTCTTCCTGTGGGGTGCCGGGGTGGGGGCGGTGGCTGCCTTCGTGATTCTCCGCGCTCTCAACACGTACGGCGACCCGCTGCCATGGAGCGCGCAGAAATCGGCCGCCTTTACGGTGCTCTCTTTTCTGAACACCCTCAAATACCCGCCCTCCCTTTTGTTTCTCCTCATGACACTCGGCCCGGCATTGATGTTTCTCGGTGCCCTCGATACCCGCACGCCTCCCTTGCTGCGTCCGGCGCTGACCTTCGGCAGGGTCCCCATGTATTATTACCTGCTCCACATACCGCTCATTCATCTGATTGCAGTGGTGGTATGTTACGCGCGTTACGCCCACGTGCATTGGATGTTCGAGTCCCCGACCCCCAGCCAGTTTCCCTTCACCCCTCCGCCCGGGTGGGGATTCTCCCTGCCGGTGGTTTACCTCTTTTGGATCGGCGTGGTAATAGCGCTTTATCCGCTTTGCCGCTGGTTCGCGGGCGTCAAGCAGCGCCGCCGTGCCGCGTGGCTCAGCTACCTCTGATCGGCTCGCGTTTTGGGGCAGGCATGTGGCGGATGCAAATGCCAGCATCGCGAGGACGGAGCGTCTAACCTTGCTTGAAATTATCCCCAAGGGTGACATAATGACTGTACGATTAGAAGTGGTTTGTCGGGACTGCCTTTCGAGCTTCGCGGGAACCGAAAGGTGTTGTGCCAGGCCGACCCGTTGGTAGTCAGGGCGATCATAGCAACAAGGGTCAGGACGACCGGGGCATTGGGCGTCCGTCATATTTGCGGCCCTTTATCGCTGGGCGTTCGAAGGTGAAGGCGTCCGCATCCCAACTATGTCGCGGGCTCTAAACGTGAGAAATACGGAGGCGCCAACATGAAGATATCCCTTCTATCTTTACTCATCGCTTTCGCATGGGGTCAATCTATGTTTGCCCAAACTGAGACCTTTGATATCGCCACGTTTGTTCGCCCCGCGGGATGGAGCCGCGCGGAATCCAACGGCATTCTCGTTCTTCAGGACCGCAAAAGGGTACAGGGACGCGTGGAGTTCTGCCAGATTTACTTATTCCCCAGCCAGTCGAGCAACGCGGACGCGACGGAGAATTTCCAGGCCGAATGGGACTCGAAAGTCGCCCGGACCTTTGGCATCGACGCCAAACCTTCGCCGCAGGCGCAAACGAACCCGGAGGGCTGGACAGCGGTGTCTGCGACAGGATTCGTAGTGTGGCAGGGAGTGCCGACAGAGGTTGTCCTTGTCGCCAGCACCGGGTTCGGCAGGTCCGCGAGCATTTTGGTCACGCTTTCACCCAACACCTACCAGACAGAACTCAACACTTTCTTCCAGAACTTCGATTACCACGCCCCAGGAGGAGATCATCCGCTCGACGTGCACGGGATGCACGGCGAGCCCCCAAGCTCGCCGGCCGGGGGATCCTTGGCAAACTACGTCTACACGCCGCCGCCGTCCTGGAGTCAACAGACCTTGGTCGATGGGGTCGTGTTGAGGTCGCCGGTCTACGACAATGGAGAAAGCTGCCAGCTCACCCTGTTGCCCTGGCGGCCATCGTCGCAACCCTTGGACGTCGAGGCGATTCGGACCTTTCGCCAGATCTTCCAAACCGATCCGCTGACGACTTACCCCAGCCCTCCGCCCACCATGGCCAGGGGAACGTCACCCCAAGGATGGGAGTACTTCACGATCAAAAAGCTTGTCGGCGGGCAGGAGGGCGAAGCCCGGACCAGGGGATCGATTCTGCTGGTGGCGAGGGTGGACTCCCAGGTCGCCACGATCGTGGGCACTTCCAAGGACTTCATGGTGAGCCAGTGTTTCGGCTTGCTGCGCGGCGATGTGTGGCCTCGATTCTTCTACTCCCTGCAATTCAAGAATGCGCGCTCGCCGGGACAAGAGCTTGCCGCCATTCAGCAGCGGCTGGCGGGAAGTTGGATTTTGGCCACGGGAAGTATGGGGATGGCGTATACGTTCCAAGCCAACGGGCGTTACGCGGATACGATGGCCACCCAGTATCGTACGCGCGTTTCCGGCAGCGAGGTTTTGGCGACCACGACGGGCTTCTTTGGCGACGGAGCCTATTCCATCGACGGCAATAGGATGGTCATGAAGCGTGACGACGGTAAAAGGTTCGAGTATCTCTTCCGCGTGGAACAAGTCAGCAAGGACAGTGGCAGGACCTGGGCGGACCGGTTGACCCTCATGGAGCCCGGAGGCACCGGGGAATTCAGCCTTCGGAGAAACTAGAGAGACGGAGCCGCGGCGGGCAAGTGGCGGACAAGTGGCGGACCCGAAAGGACACGGGAAGGTCACTCGAGCCAGGTCTGAGCGGCGTCTACACATAATTGCGTCATAGAGCGAGAACTGACCATTCCGTGGGCGCTGAAGGGTCTGGGCGCTGAATACCCGGATGGCCATTGCATTCGGGAGCGACCAAGTGTAGCGTTATCGGTTGGGCCGAAGTCCATAAGACAAATATCGGCGGTTAGGGCTAGCCGAGCGAAGGGGGTAAACCCATGCGCCAGTCAATTCTATTCTTTGTGGCCGTTGCCTTAGTCCTGATGGCGTCCATGCCTGGTCGGGCGCAAAAAGTGTCCGTCGGCAAGATGGCACCAGACTTCGCTGTCCCTTCCCTGGATGGGAAAACAAGTTACCGCCTGAGTGATTTCCTCGGCCGTCGCGTGCTGATCTTCAACTGGGCTTCCTGGTGAGTGTGCCGCGAGCAACTGCCGGTCTGGCAGAAATTCTACGAGAAGCACCACCACGAGAATTTTGAGATCCTGTCCGTTTCCATGGATACGCAGGGCGCGGAAGTAGTCCGGCGCTTTACGGAAGCGGCAGGTGTCACCTTTCCATCCGCCGTCGACCGCGCGCAAGGACTTTGGGATTTGTACGGATTCCCGGTTGTCCCCAACGGTTTTTTTGTCGATGAGCAAGGCATCCTGCGCTATGTGAAGATTGGGGAGTTCGACGGCCGCAACCCGGCCGACGTAGCGGCCATCGAGCGCCTGCTCGCAGCGCCCACGCGCGAGCTGTCCGAGAGCCATTCCAGTTACACTAGTCCGCTCGACCAAGCCCTGCACCAGGCCGAAGAGGCCGTGCAGCGCGCTCCGGACAATCCCGACTTGCGCCTGACGCTTGCGGAGAGACTGCTGGAAAACAAGCAACATGAGCGGGCGCTGAGCGAGTTCCAATCCGTGCTCGCGTCGGATCCCAAATCCGCGCGGGCGCTGGTGGGAACGGCCACGGCCTACCTCGACCTTGGTGAGAAAGATAAAGCGCTGGCGGCGTTGCGCAACGCCTCCCAACTCGATCCTGGCAACTGGATTATCCACAAACAGATCTGGGCCATCGAGCACCCGGAGCAGTTCTATCCTGCCATCAATTCGCAATGGCAGCAGGACAGGCTGAAGGAGGAGGGAAGGAAATAGCGCGGCGTGGTCGTTGCTTCGCTTCCGGTCCAGCCGAAGTCCACTCGGCATGGTGTCCGCGTGGTGGCAATTCGCATTGATCCCCTAAGCGACCGCCTGGGATTGAGCGAAAAAGCTGGTCTCACCTATGGGGTGCGATCTCAACAGAAAGGCCCTAAGGCGTTTGGCGGGAAATCCGCTTCTTAGGGAGAGGGGGATGCGGGGAGAGATGCATTTCTTTGCGGCGGCCATGACCCGCCAGTTCCGACTTCAGCAATTCCACTTTGCGGCTGACCCGCTTGCCCAGTTTTTGATTGATGAACGTTCCTTTGCCCATGAATAATCCCTCCAGCACGGGTCCAATCAAAGGCTAGGTTGCCGCATTCAAGTCGACCAGTTCGGAAACCTTCTGGTCCTCGGTTATCACTGTTCCCGACATGCGATCATGCCAGGTTAGGTTGTCGCTATCGACCCAGGCCCAGATGAATCCCAGGGTTAAAGCCGCGAGTGAAACCAGGACCCCGAAGGCCCGCCAGAGGGATTCGCGCGGGGTGGGATGATCTCCATGCATATTGCGGATTTCGCAACCCATCCAGAGCAACCCCGGAGTGGCGGTGGCCACCGCCGTGAACACCGCGAAATAACCGAAGATCAGCGCGACGGCGACCGCGCCCAGGATGGCCAGGTTGACCGGAACCAGGGATAGGCGCCCGCAGAACCGCCAGAAGATAACGCCAAACAATGCCGCCCCCAGCATCAGCACGAGGGCATCGATCAGGCCCGCCCGAAAGCGGCGGCCCAAGGGTGCAAGGTAGAACTCCCCTGCCTCTTCCCGTTCCTCGGCAGGCGAGTCAGCCGGCCAGCCGACCAGGATTTCCAAAGGATCGCTCTTGGCCCGCGGCTCGTCCGCGAATCTTCCCTCAGCCTCCCGCGAGGTCTCGCCCAGCTCCATCGTCGCTTCACCCGTATCTTCGAAAGGGACGATTTCGCGTTGCGGGCCGTCCAGGTCGCGGACCGAAGTGGATCCGCCAATATCAAAGTCGAATCCGGGGTTTGCATCTGTTTGTATTCCCGGCAGACTGTCTATGGGGAGCTCCTCCTGGGGATCGGCAGGGTCTTCAAAGTCCAATTCGAGATTCTCGGCCTGGTTAAGGTCGGGACGGAGTCGAGCCCGCCGGCGCCGATAACTGTCCACCCGTTCCGATAGTTCTTCTCTCCAATCTTGCGGTCCGTTCAAGGCAGCAGGGTTGGTGGCTGCCGAGCTTTCTAAGCGTATTTGAGGTTGCTCGTCTCGCCGCAGGATTTCCACCTCAGCCGGGCTTTTGGATTGAGGAGGCGCGGGCGGCGGTTCCGGAGGATCCAACGACTGTGCTATCGACCCAGGCGCCGGGGACAAATCCTCCGGCTGCGCAGGTGGAACTGGTGCGCTTGGTGGCGCCTCCCCACGAATAGTAGGAGGCGGCGGGGGGGGAGGTGCGGAAAAAGGGCTTACTGGTGCTGGAGATAAAGAATCCGCGGAGGAAGAAGGTCTCGCAGGGGCGGCCTTCGTAAAGAGATAGCCACACTTCTTGCATTTTTCCAGCCCTGCGTAGCTAACAAACCCACACTTGGGGCACTTCACTGCGGGTAGTCCATCCTTCGGGCAGCGTTTTCCTCACCCGCAGGCATCTTAGCAAAATCACTCGGAAGAACAAAGTGCTTTCGAGTAGAATGGCGAATCTGCGTGCTCATGGATCCCCTTCGTTCCCTTTTCGGTAGTACCGGTCTGCGGCATCGTGCCGCTCTGATCTTCGCGCTGGCCCTTGTCCCCGGCTTGCATTCGCAGCAGACTCCGATAACGGTTCCCCTTAAGGGACCCGGAAATGAGATTATCGTGCGCTCCGATTCGCAGCAGAAGGATAAGGACATTTACCATCTGCGTGGCCATGTCGAGATTGTTTACCAGGACATGCGAGTAACGGCGGACGAGGCTTCGTACGACGACGCAACGGGAGACGTGATGGCACGGGGGCATGTCATTTTCGACGATCCCACCAGCCACCTGGCCGCCGAGGAAGTCCACTACAACGTCCAGACCCAGAAGGGATGGTTCAGCAATGGCGGCGGATATCTTCATCCCAAAGGAGCACCCGGGCCTCGTGTCCTGCGAACCGAGAATCCCTTTTACATCTGGGGGGAGACGGTGGAGCGTCTGGATGAGGACACTTACCTGGTGAACCGCGGAACCCTGACCTCCTGCGATTGCGCCAAGAAAGGCTGGCTGCTTTCCGTGGCGAAGGCTCGCGTCGAGGTCGGGGATAAGATGGTGTCTCAGCATGCGGTATTCCGATTCCTCGGCGTCCCCGTCTTCTATTTCCCCGTCCTGGCGGATTCTATTGCCCGCGAACCTCGCCACACCGGATTTTTGCTTCCCCACGTCGGCAACTCCACACAAAAGGGTTATATCGTAGGCGACGGTTTCTTCTGGGCGATCAACCGCAGTGCAGATTTGATGGTGGGGGTGGAGGACTACAGCAAGCGCGGATTGGCGGAACGTGGGGAGTTTCGGGCCAAACCGAGCGAAAATGCAGATTTCGTGATCAATTATTTCGGTGTGAATGACAAATACTCCAATGTCTCTCTCCGGGCGCCCGGCGAAAGCATTCACGCTTTCGGGAAGGATGACGACATCGGCGATGGCTTCCGCGCCGTCACCACCGTGGACTACGTCAATACTATGGCCTTTCGGACCACTTGGTCGCCCAACTACACCCAGGCCGTCAGTTCAGAAGCGGTGCAATCGGGATTCGTATCCAAGAACTGGGATGCCTTCAGCTTCAACACCTACGCCGAGCGCTATGAGAACTTCCTTTCCACTCAACAAGTCCCTGCCAACGCGGTCATCATTCGTCATCTCCCCAGCGTTCAGTTTGATGGGGACGACCGGCAGATCGGCAACTCACCCGTTTATTTTTCCCTGGATTCCTCCGCGGACGCTGTGGGGCGCACCGCACCGGGGCTGTCGCTGCCCCTGTTGGACGCACGCCTGGATTTCCATCCGCAGCTCCTGTTGCGACCCAAGGAATTCTGGCATTTTCGCTTCACCCCCGTGCTGGGGTTCCGGACCACTTACTACGGGGTCAGCCTGGCCCCCAACCATGCCCCGGTGAATCGCCTGCTCGGTGAGGTGAGTCTTGATCTGCGCCCTCCTTCTCTGGAAAGAGTCTTCACCAATTCCTATCGCGGGTACCGCCTCAAGCATGTTATCGAACCTGATATCCAATACCATCTGGTCCGGGCCCACACACCGGAGAACATCCTGGACATCGTCCGTTTCGACGCCATGGATATCCTTACCGAGACCAACGAGGTGGAGTATTCACTGACCAACACAATTCTGGCCCGTAAGGACGTGCCCGATGATTCCCCTGACAAGCCGCAGGCCCGGGACCTTTTCTCCTGGCGCCTCGCCCAGAAGTACTACATGGATCCCACCTTCGGTGGCGCTTTGGTGCCGGGGCAGATCAACGTCTTTGCTTCCACCATCGACATCACAGGATTTGGCTTCGCACACGGCCAACGGTTCTCGCCGATTGATTCCGTGATGAAGTTTGCCCCGTTCTCAAACTTCGACACAGAAATCCAGGCTGACCTGAATCCCAGCGGCGCCGGCGGAGTGGTGGATGCCGGCATTACATCCCACGTTCGCCGCGGAGTCCTGGGGGTCGCGGTGAGCGATTTCTTCATCAATAACACGTCCTACGTGGTGCCACCAGCCGAGACCCTGCCCCCCAATCCAACCCCCGGCACACCTACGCCGTTGACCGCCTTTAACCTGCTCGGGACGGTGCTCATCTACGGCGACCCCAACCGCAAGGGCCTGAGTGGAGCGCTGGGATTGGACTACAATTTCCAGCAAAAGATATTCCAGCATCAGGTCACCCAGCTCAGCTATAATTTTGGCTGCTTCGCGATCAACGTGGAATATCAGTATTACAACCTGGGACCGCTCCGCCGCGAGAGCCAGTTCCGCATTGCTCTGGCGCTGGCGAATGTGGGAACCTTCGGCAATCTGCGTCCGCGCGAGAGACTTACGGTGGATTCCCCCACCTTCTGAGCAGGTACCTTATGTCCTTCCCGATTCATCGACCCCGGCGATTGCGGCGTACCGAGGCATTGCGCGGTTTCGTGCGCGAAACGCGCCTAAGCCGCGGCTCCCTCATCTACCCGCTGTTTGTTTGCCCCGGCGCGCAGGTGAAGAGTGAAATCAAGTCCATGCCGGGCAATTACCGCTGGTCTGTCGACCTGCTCGTGGAAGAGTGCCGGAGCGCCGCCGACCTCGGCATTCCGGCGGTCATCCTGTTCGGTATTCCGGAAAAGAAAGACGAAGTGGGCTCGGGCGCCTACGATCCAGATGGCATCGTGCAGCGGGCTGTGCGCGCGGTGAAGAAAGCTCTGCCGGACCTCATCGTCATCTGTGACGTCTGCCTGGATGAATACACCAGCCACGGCCACTGCGGCCTGATCAAGGACGGAGAGATCGACAATGACTCCACCCTGCCGCTTCTCGCCAGGACCGCCTTGACCCAGGTGGAGTCGGGGGCGGACATGATAGCACCCTCCGACATGATGGATGGCCGGGTCGGGGCGATTCGCCGGGAATTGGACGCCCAAGGCCACACACAAGTGCCGATTCTGGCCTATGCCGCCAAATACGCCTCGGCATTTTATGGTCCTTTCCGCGAGGCGGCGGATTCCGCTCCCAAGTTCGGCGACCGCAAGTCCTATCAAATGGACCCAGCCAACCAGCGTGAGGCGTTGCGCGAGATCGCCTTGGATCTGGAAGAAGGCGCGGATATCGTCATGGTGAAGCCCGCGCTTCCCTACCTGGATATCATTGCCCTGGCGCGGCGCGAATTCGACGTTCCTATCGCAGCCTACCAGGTCAGCGGTGAGTTCTCGCTCATCGAAGCGGCAGCTCGCATGGATTGGATCGATCGGGAGCGGACCATCCTGGAAGCGCTGACCTCCATACGCCGCGCCGGAGCTGACATCATCCTCACCTACTACGCCAAGGAAGTTGCCGGTTTACTTGGGTGACGGTGAGGCCTCAAATCCTGATTCGCGCGGCAATTTCCGAGATTTTGAATCTTGAATTTTGAATTTTGAATCGTGTGGTGAATACCCAGAACTACCACCGCCCCCCATGGACTCTGACCCTGCTCCTGTTCCTTGCGGCGCTGGCTGTGCAGCCCGCAGCAACTTCGCCTGCCAAGCATGCCTCGCGAGGATTAAAGGCAGGCCTGGCCAGATCGGGAGTCGCGGGGAATCCCCCCAGTTCCCCGGCCAATCCCCGGCATTTCCGCCCTGACACCGCGCTCGACCGCCGGATCGACAAGATCCTGTCCGCCAGCGAAGCTCACCGCGGCGCATGGGGGATTCTGGTTGTCGACCCGGATAGCGGCGAGACGCTCTACGAACGCGACGCGGATCGCCTCTTCATCCCTGCTTCCAACATGAAGATGTTCACCACCGCCGCGGCGCTGGAAAAACTGGGCCCCGACTACAAGTTCCACACCACGGTGGAAAGCGATTCCTCCCCCGATGCCGAGGGGCGCGTGTGGGACCTTTACCTCGTCGGACGCGGCGACCCGAACCTCGGTGTGCGTACCTTTCCCTATGTCTACCACGGCTACCAGCAGCCGGCGGAGAGGCACCTCGAGGATTTGGCAGAGCAGGTCAAAGCGCGCGGCGTTCGCAGCGTGGTGCATGAACTTGTGGCCGACGACAGTTACTTCGTCTGGGAACCTTTCGCGCCCAACTGGGCGGCCGACGATCTGGAGTGGGGCTATGGCGCGCCCGTGTCGGCTTTGGCATTTAACGACAACTTGCTGACGGTGCGTGTCAAGCCGGGTGCCAACGCCGGCGACGAGGCTGAGGCTCACCTCACTCCTCAGTCCGATTACTACTTCCTGAGAAACCATCTCCAGACAATCGCCAAAGGCTCCGAAAAGGATTACTTTCTAGAACGCCAACCCGGCTCGATGGAGCTCGACCTGTGGGGTTCGGTCCCCGTCGACAGCGGAGAGGATGTGGACACGGTTGCCGTCGCGAATCCCGCGCGTTTTGTGGCTGACCGGTTCCGCGCAGTGCTGCGGACGCGGGGAATCGAGGTGAAAGCTCCCATCGAGGTTCGCCACGTCACACGCCTGGAGGCCGCGGCGTTGACAAATTCCGTTCCTCCCGCGCCAGTGCGCGTCGTGCTGGCGGAGCATACTTCCCCGCCCCTCAGCGAGGCAATCAAGGTAGTCAACAAGGAAAGCCAGAATCTGCACGCGGAGATGCTGCTGCGGACGGTGGGGCGCGTGCAGAATAACCGTGGCAGCCTGGCGGGTGGGCTCGCAGCGTTGAATGCTTTCGCCGCGCAGCAGGTGGGAATCCTGCCGGGCGAAACCTATTTTTCGGACGGCTCGGGACTCTCGCGTGAAGACCTGGTCGCCCCGCGTGCCGCGGTTAAATTGCTTCTCTACATGGCGCGTTCGCCCCACTTTCAGGCGTATCTCGATTCCCTGCCCGTTTCCGGCGTCGATGGCACCCTGGCCCACCGTTTCTTGGGGGATGAGTTGAGGGGGAAGATCCATGCCAAGACCGGATCGGTCGAGCACGTCAATACCCTCTCTGGCTATATGGACCTACCCTCAGGAAAACGCCTGGTCTTCTCGATCATGACCAACAACCATCCCCTCCCCAATGCCGCCGGCCAGGCAACGCTGGATGCGATTGCGGTGGAGATTTATCGAGAATATGCAAAACGCCGGTAATTCATGTGTAACCGGGCCCTCTTAGTGTCTCTACGTCCTGGTGGTCCAATGATGAAGACGGTCACTGTATTTGGGAGTTCGCTGCCCGCGGAAGGCAGCAAGGCTTATGATGAGGCCCAATGCCTGGGCCGCTTGCTGGCGAAAGCGGGCCTTGCCGTTTGCAACGGCGGTTATGGCGGACTAATGGAAGCCTCGGCGCGGGGCGCGCGCGAAGCGGGCGGACACACGGTGGGGGTCACTTGTGTGATCTGGCCACGCCCGGCAAATCCCTACATTGTGGAGGAAGTCCGCACGCGCAGCTTTTCCGAGCGCCTGATGACCCTCATCGAGCGCGGCGACGCGTACGTCGTACTGCCCGGCGGCACCGGCACCCTGGCGGAGCTGGCATTGGCCTGGGAAATGATGAACAAGAGCAGCCTTTCGCGAACCGTGGGGGGCCGAAAACCCCTGTTGGCGCTCGCTCCGTATTGGCGGCCGGTGGTCGACTGTCTGAAACAGGAGGGGCAATTAAAAACCGGCGACTCCACGTGGCTCGCCCCCGCCCTGGATATCATCACGCTCTATCAGACCGCCCAAGAAGCCGTAGAGTACTTACAACAGAACCTATAGAACAAGACGTCGGAAGGCGGCATCGATCTCCGGTCCGAAGAGAAACCAAGGCAGTTGGCATCGGCCTCAGCGCCTCCGAGCCTCTCCGGTTGAACGGAATCCGCCTGACATCCGCATGATAACCAAGGGGATGGAGTTTTTTTCAAGAACTGCAAAAAAAGTCCTGCAAAACTCTTGACAAGCGCTGAATATGGGCGTAATATCGGAAATCGCTCTGTGAGACCAATCCTCGACAGAGTAAAGGCAATCGGGACGCCGAGTTAAGATTTCCGAAAGACGGCGCCGGCAGCCTTGTTTCCCCAAAATGGGGATCCCGCCTCAGGTGGGACCATAAAGCTCTTTGACAACTGAGTTGAGCAAGCCACGTCAATCGAGAGTTTTAGTATCGATCGCTGAGCGACGTCCTGGTCTTTTGGCGAAGATCGGGGCGGAGATCTCCTGCTGGGCTCGCTGGTGCAAGCCAGTGACCGGCAGGGGAAACTCAAAAAATTAGCGTGCAGGCAAATGTAGCGTTCCGATTTATCGGAACGGCTCTTCCTGCGCGCGAGCCGAATTCAAACGAGAGTTTGATCCTGGCTCAGAATCAACGCTGGCGGCGTGCCTAACACATGCAAGTCGAACGAGAAAGCGGGGGCAACTCCGTGAGTAAAGTGGCGACCGGGTGAGTAACACGTAGCTAACCTACCCTGAAGTGGGGGATAACCTGGGGAAACCTGGGCTAATACCGCATAACATCCCGATAACGAAGTTGTTGGGAGCAAAGGCCCGCAAGGGCCGCTGGAGGAGGGGGCTGCGGCCGATTAGCTAGTTGGTGAGGTAACGGCCCACCAAGGCAATGATCGGTAGCCGGCCTGAGAGGGCGCACGGCCACACTGGCACTGACACACGGGCCAGACTCCTACGGGAGGCAGCAGTGGGGAATTTTGCACAATGCCCGAAAGGGTGATGCAGCAACGCCGCGTGAGGGATGAAGGCCTTCGGGTCGTAAACCTCTTTCGATCGGGAAAAACGGCCCTGTGAAGAGCGGGGTCTGATGGTACCGGAAGAAGAAGCCCCGGCCAACTACGTGCCAGCAGCCGCGGTAATACGTAGGGGGCGAGCGTTGTTCGGAATTACTGGGCGTAAAGGGCGTGTAGGCGGTGCGGTAAGTTGGGCGTGAAATCC